>BBPE01005543.1_pt1 | contig 13180 bp, 15 predicted proteins | sample 1344301 | NCBI WGS metagenome assembly BBPE01 (sample SAMD00019089, study PRJDB2971) | groundwater metagenome | isolation source: The Cedars highly-alkaline
TCAGGCAGGCCTCGATGGAAAGGCCAACACAGTCCATGCCCATGCGATTGCCGACGTGTCTGGACTTCAGGCAGGCCTCAACTCAAAACAACCGCTGAGCCATCAACTCTCGTTGTTTGCTGCGATACCGCTCGCCAATAACGCGCTGAGGGTTCTGCGAATCAATGCAACCGAAACAGCAATCGAGGCGGTTACTCCTTCGGGCGGCGTTCCCGACTTCATACTTCAATCTCTAGGAATAACTTGATATGGCAACTCAACCACAATACGCCGCAATTCCGCGTTCGGGCGGCGTGCGCATATCAGCGGCAAATCCAAACCGCGACGGAACGGGTACACTAGTGACCGTGTTTAGTGGAACAGTCAACGGCTCCCGCGTTGATGACATAACAATTCAAGCAATCGGAGCAACGACTGTTGGAATGGTCAGGCTGTATTTGACGTTTGATGGTGCCACGAATCATCTAATCCGCGAGATTCCTGTAGGGGCGATCACCCCGACCGCATCCCTCGCGGCGTTCAGTTTTAGGTTGACCGACCTCGGATGGTTGCTCCCCGCCACGTGGGTACATCTGCGAGCATCTACGCATAACGCAGAAGCGTTCAATGTCGTAATAACCCGCGCTGGTGACTTCTGATGAATCACGGAACATTTCCTGGGGTTGCGAATCATGGGTCAGTAGACGGACATTTCGCACCGCTCGGTGGCGTCGTGTTGTTTCCGAGTTGGGCAGCCGAACTTGTCACTATTGAAGATGCGGTATATCTCAGGTCTGGCTCGTGGGTGAGAGCAACGGACACTTTGCTGCCGAGCGATTCGCTTTGGATCACGAAGGATGGCGACATAATGCAACCAGGTGCCCCTGTTATACAAATGATGCCATCTGGGCAATGGGCACGTCAAGATTTTAATGGCAACACGCTGGTGATATCAAACAGCAGTGGAACCGTTCATACAGTGACTGCAATACGAAATGGAATAATTCAACCGAGTAGCACCCTCAAAATTACGGCAATTGATCAGCATGTGCGCGGGGCGTTTCAGTTTCAGAATCGGCAATTCGCCGCATTCACTGACACAGTGCATAGCAATTCAGTCTTGATCGATGTTGCCGATGGAGGCATAGTGTTCACACCAGGCGCGGCGGGTGTATACCAGACTCCCATCAGAGGATTCGCGAGCATTGGATCCGTCGGTCTTCTACTACCAGCCACGGCCACGCCGTGGCTTTCAACGCTGCATCGTTCCGCCAACGGCGGAACTAGTTGGGCGCAATTAGAAGGCCCGCTGTTCGGCAGTCAACCAATTAGTATCACAGCAAACGCAGCGGTGTTTATCGCGGGCGACCAGCACCAGCCGCGCGTTGCTACGTCTCCGTCTGGATTGAATGGAACATGGACTTTACGAACTATTACAGGCGCGGCTGGTGGCGTTCGTGACTGTTATTGCACACCAGCAGGAACGTTACTGGTTTCAATGGTTAACGGGCAAGTGATGCGAAGTACGGATAACGGCCTGACGTGGGCGTCTGCACTCGGCGTGGCGGACGCATTAATCAGACGATTTACGTTCGATCATTTCAACGGGCGAATTATTCTTACTGCCGTCGGAACGAACCCGACCCCGCCGCTCAACGGGCGCATACACTTCAGCATTGACGACGGTATTACATGGCAGTCATATGCCGCGCGGAACGGAATATCGGACGCCATACCGCTAGTTTTGATACAAACCATAGCCTTCCCGTCGGCAACCACATTTCATAGAGGAGCCGTCGGGGTTTCAGTCCCCGCATTCCTCGGCGGTCATCCGACGAGAGTCGGCGACATAATTCAATATCTCAGGATTCGATAACACACATCATGCTAATCCAATCACCAATTCAAGCAACATCAACACCGCGAATGTCTCATTTCGGATTCTTGCTAAGGCTGACTCCGCAACAAAGACTCGCCATCCGCGACCGCACAGACAAGGCCAATCCAGCCTATGACGCAACACTCGACGATGCTATGTTTCTGTTCAACGCCGCCGATCAAATCGACGTTGAGTTAGAAATGACGCAACAACTCGTTGGGTATATGGCGACCATCGGGCTGGTCACACCAGAACAAATGTCTACCATCCTAGCTCCTATCTCTATTTCATCGCCGCACGCAAAGCCATGATTGACGACTGGGATCAGCGTTCGTATCTGGTGAAGCTAGGCGATGCATTCTCTCAGCTGCTGAACACAATCCTCGGCGGCGCGCCCGATGAGTCTTTGTCTGGTCGAAGCTGGAGGCGAACTGCACTTCAGCCGAAGAACTGGAACACTCCGTTCTGGTGGTTCATTCGTTATATGTCTGAAGTGATGTTCTGGGTTCGAGACGAGGGCAATCACAGCCGCCTCGCTTTTGAAGAAGACGTGGTGCGGTCGAGTCTCAGGGCGAAAGCCTTAAGTAGTTTACTGATCCAATATTGGGGTCGGGGATACGAAATCTTGAATGAGGATTTGAAATGGAACAAGAAAGCGACAAAGATGAGTTCGCCAGACTAGAGCGAAAGATGGAGTCATTCATTGAGGTGGTTCTTGAGAAGTTCATGGAGCACCACAAAGAGTTGATTGCCCTGCGGAAACAAATCAAAGGGATTGTTGAGAATGGCAAATAAGGGCAAGTTCAAGAAGATGGCAATAAATGAGTGGCTGGGCGATCCAGCCACTCATTTTCTGAAAAGCGGCTCGGCCTTCAGAAACAAAGCAAACGACGATCTGAAAGAACTCAGCGCAATCCTCCCTCGAAAGAGTCCGTCTGGCCTCAACGTGGAATATGACATCACCTATGAGTTTCCAGACGTGCATGGATACAAATACACGGACTGTCTGACTAAGATGGTGTTTGTCGCGCCGTGTTCGCTGAAGATCGCCATTGATAATATGGCACAGGCCGCAGCAGCCCCGATCACAGAAGAAGGCGAGCGAGTTTTTCAACTTCTGAAGACCTCAATGACCGACAAGTATCAACAGGCAGACGAGGCCGCAGATGCTGCACTCGATGAGCTTGTGATGCTCCCTGGAACCAATCTGCTGGTGCTTAAAGACTATGTTGACTTCGACAAAATCGACAGCCTAGTGAAGGGCGGCGCAAAAGTCAAACTGCACCCAGTCACAGCAAAAGTCTGGTGTACAATGCTCAAGAACCGCTGGGGCGATGCGGTGATTGAAAAGAACGTGTCTGCGTATGATCTGATGCGAAAAGCCAAAAAACTGTATTTCACTATGAGTTCAGAAACTGGAATGTCTTGTGTGTTGCTGGGTAAGGGTATAGGCCTAATCCAGAAGTCCAACACGACTAAGGTATCTACGTTTGAAGGGATTTACAGAGGCCTAGATCGTTGTAAGGCTAAACGTAGCCTAACTGATAAACTCAAGGCATTACTGAGTGAACCGCCTTCAGGATTAGTGACTGTGTATCATAAAGACCCACTGACACGACTAGACACATTCTTCAATAGTATGCTAGAGCGGTATCCACATAAGAAGGTCATCACAAACAAGTGAGTCTCATATTATGAACTTAGTCCTATTAGCCTCTCATCATGGTGTATTCATTACTGCATCGAGTATCAACTCAGTAATATCAACTGTATATCTCCCTTGCCGCATAAGCAATAATACTGACTATTTTATTGCTAGGCGGATTATTTTAGTGGATTCCGCGAAGCAGGCGAAGTATCGAGCGTCGCCTTTGGTTCCGAGTGACGACGACTTCAAGCGAAGCCTTGCGCGTAAGTTCAATGACTGGGAAGTTGTAGAAGTAGACGGCCTTGACTTTCACAATAGTTTGTCGAGTACACTATCAGTACTGCGTCAACTAGGCGTGACTGGGCCGACGCTCGTCGCAGGGGCTGGCGTTGTGTTCAATAAGATGTCGCCGCCGTCACTCGCCGATAATGTCGCAGTCGCCGCTTCGCTTAACTTCAAGTATTTGGATGACCCGCGTCTGAATATGTACTCGATGGTATCAGTCCCAACAAACCGCTCATATGACGCGCATCTGTTCTATCTGAATCTCGATCTAATTCCTGCTGACCGCGAATATGAATCAGACGCTGCCTTGATTCGAGGAACCAAGTTCAGCCGCCTTCCCGACTCCTACTACGCGAGACAGGACGATCTGGTTTCGCTGGCGCTAGGGGCGAGGGATGTTGTGACGCACGGGGCTACCATGCAAGACGCAGTTGCATTTAATTGCTGGAGTCGCGCACTGTCGAGGCGACAAGATATAGAATCGTATGCTGCGTACCCATACGATTCTATGCTTCGAGCAATGAAGGGCGTCAAGCGGTTCATTCCACCGAGTACAGTTGAGGTGTTGACCGCCAACGCTGCTGAATCCAAGAAGTGGAGCAACATGAAGGCGTGGGTCATTACTAAATACAACGCAGCGTGATGTAACTACCAAAGAACGGACGACCGACACATGGCAACCACAAGATCACAGTTCAAAGACAAAGTAATGCGCCGCCTCGGATGGCCCGTCATTGAAATCAATGTGTCGGACGATCAACTCGAAGACCGCATCGACGAAGCTATTCGCTTTTTCTGGGACTATTCATTCGACGGCACTGAACGGGAATACTATCGCATTCCAGTCACTCAGGAACTGATTGATAACAAGTTCTTTGACCTTCCTGAAAACATCATCGGCGTAGTGCAGATGTTTCCAATCGCACGCGGTATGTATTCGCAGGGTATGTTTTCAGTTCAGTATCAGTTCTTCCTAAACAACGCGCATCAAATCGCATCGACGACCATCGTGCCCTTCTTCCAGACGATGCAACATCTGGCGCTCATTCAAGAAGTCCTGGTGGGCCGCGTGCCGATTCGATACAACCGCCACCGCAATCGCGTTCATTTTGACATGAGCACAGAGCGGCTTGAAATTGGCGATTTTATCATTCTAGAAGCGCATATGATTGTAGACCCGAATGTCTATCCAGACGTTTGGAATGACAGATGGCTTCTTCGCTACGCCTGTGCTTTGACCGAGCAACAGTGGGGTCGGAATATCACCAAATTAGTAGGCGTCCAGATGCTGGGTGGAGTCACTTTGAATGGTGACCAAATCTGGCAGCGGGCCACAGATGAAATTGCCAAACTCGAAGACGAAATGATGGGCGCGTCGGCTCCAATCTCAGTGGACTTCATTGGATAATGACGACGACCGCTTTCGTCTGGTTTACAGACGGTTCAAAGAATACCAGACTTCCAGAAGGTGCCGCCGCGCCTTCTGGATTCGTTCGTGGCAGGACGCATAGTCAGGCGTGGCTGGATTCTATGAATAAGGTGAGCAAGAAGCTCGCGGTTGCGAACGCGGCGAATAATGCACGTCGCAATAAGGCGCGATCTGGGAAATTGAGAGCAGAACTGACGGAAGCAATTCAATACTACACGGACAATTCGTCAGAATGTTCAATTCAAGAAGTGGCGACTAGATTCGGAGTCTCTAATAGTCTTCTCAGAAAAGAACTCGCGGCCAGAGGATTGACTGAAACTGGCGCTCGATTGAGACGCGGCACCGCTGCATTATCATTCGAGTCGCAGCTGTCGGAACAGGGTATGCAGTCCCTCACCAATAATGAAGCGGCAGCCGAGCGTTCTTTGCGTCCTTTGTTCGAGGAGCATGATGCAGCAGTAGAGTTCAATAAACGAACGCTCGGGATTGACTTGGACATTTATTCGCCCAAGCACAAACTGGCCGTTGAGTACAATGGAACGTACTGGCACTCGGATAGATTCAAACACAAGAATCATCACCTAAACAAGACTAAGGTATGCGAAGCTGCAGGAGTCAAGCTAATTCATGTGTTTGAGTGGCAGAACCTTGACTTGATCATAGCCAAACTTCGCGTCTCTATGGGGCAGTTCGAGAAAATCTATGCGCGGGCCACCGAGATTGTAGAAGTATCATCGGCTGAGTTCAGAGACTTTTGCAATTCCAATCATATACAGGGCGGCGTCAATTGCAGCAACCGCCTCGGACTCAGGCACAACTCGACGGGCCGCTTAGTCGCGGTTCTCGGCCTGTCCAAGTCGCGGTTCGACAAGTCGTTTGATTATGAGCTGGTTCGGTATTGCGCGCTTCGAGGAGTTGCGGTGGTCGGCGGGTTCACTAAGATTCTCGCGCACTTCGAGCGGGTTGTCGATCCAGGGGCGTCAATAATCAGCTATGCGAACCGCGCATACTCAAATGGAAACCTATACGAGCAAGCTGGGTTTGAGCGGATTCGTGAGACGCCGCCTTCTTATGTCTGGGCCAAAGGAACGAGTGTGCTAACGCGGTATCAGACGCAGACTCATAAACTCGGCTCCCCTGAAGTCAATCATATGACCAGTCGTGGGTTTTCGAGGGTTTATGATTGTGGGACTTTGGTCTTTGCGCGCGGAGCGTCGCATGTGAGCCGCAAGGCAGCATAGCGGCTTATATACAAACGATAACTCTAGGACTCACCGACAATGCCACGCGGGCTTAATTTATTCTTCAACAACTATCAGAGCCAAAACGAGCAGACGCTGGTTGAGGATTTGATCATCGAGGCCATTCGTATGCACGGAGTAGAGTTGTATTATCTCCCGCGCACTGTATTAAACAGGGATGGAGTTTTTCGAGAAGAAGAACTGGTGGAGTTCACGCGGGCGATTCTGCTTGAAGGGTATGTACGCAATGTCGAGGGGTTTGAAGGGGAGGGCGATTTTCTGTCCAAGTTCGGGCTGCAAATCAGGGATCAAATCACATTCACTCTCGCGCGTCGAACCTTCGGCGAAGAAATCACGGCTCTGCTGAGTGAAATCATTCGCCCACGAGAAGGCGATCTGGTCTGGTTCCCGATGAACAGGAAACTGTTTCAAATCTCATTCGTTGAACACGAGGCGGTGTTCTATCAGCTAGGGTCGCTTCAGACTTTTGACATCAAGTGTGAACTCTTTGAATACAACAACGAAACTTTCGCAGTCGGTATTCCAGAGATTGATGCCAGATACCAGCCGCTGTCTAATGACATCGGGACTGCCCGCGCCGATACGATTGACCTTGACTTGACGGACGAAACAGCACAGAACTCCGAGTTTGAACGAATCGGCAATGCGGTGCTGGACTTCACAAGCGCTGACCCTTTTGCGGAGCGTAATTACTGAAACATAAACCCTACAACATGAACAAGTCTATGGAAAACAAATACGGGTTCATCTGTTTGGGCATCGGGGCGCAGAGAATCTGGCTCAGAGACGCCCACAAGAAACATACATTTTAGGAGAAGCGTCATTTTCGGCCATACCGAGTTCCAGCACGAAACCATTCGCCGCTACACAGCCGTCATGGGCACGTTGTTCAACAACATCGTTGTCGTTCGCAAGAATGCGGCGGGCGCGGTCGATCAGCGGATCAAGGTGCCGATTCAATATGGGCCACGCTCCAAGACTCTGGCTAGAATAGAGCAAGACCCTGAACTGACTCGCCCAGACTCCATTACGCTGCCTCGCATGAGTTTTGAAATTACGTCAATGCACTATGCGAGCGAGCGAGCGGGGACTGCGACAGATCGCCGTCTCGCTCGATCAGCGACCAGCAACAACAATCATCTGGCTACATTCAGAGGCGTTCCGTATGACTTCAACTATCAACTAAACGTCTACACGAAGAACTTCGAGGATGCATGCCAGATTGCTGAGCAAATCCTTCCGTTCTTTACGCCATCATGGACGGCAACAATGCGCCACGTCGATGATCTTGATATAGTTCTCGACGTTCCAATCACCCTAGTCGGGACTAGCTTCACTGACGATTACGACGCAGACTTTACTCAGCGCCGCGCAATAGTCTGGACGTTTGATTTTGTTTTGAGTGGTCTGCTTATTGGCCCAGTCACCAGCAGAGGCGTCATCAAGTTCGCCACGGCGCGGGTGTCCACTATTGAAGGGGTGAATCAAATCAACGTGACCGCACGCCCAGGCCTCACGGCAAACGGGTCGCCGACCACTAGGCTCGCGGAATCCGTTCCCCTCGCGGCCATCGAAGAATCTGATGATTGGGGTGTCATTATCACGGTCGCCGACGACAACACCAGAACGCCATGAATAATCCAATCACGAAACCGTCAGCAGCCGAGATTCTGAAGCACCTAACGGCATCGCTGGATATATCGCCCATTCTAGTAGATGCTGGTGTGTCTGAAGAACAACTCCATTCGTCGCGGGAACTCGCAAAGGTTCAAGACGAACTCGAATCTGATTTTCAGTTTGCACGCGAACAGAGCAAACAAGCGATTAGGCGAACTGCCGACCAGCTTGAGATGCTGGTTCAAATTGCTGGCAATTCTGAAAACCCGCGAGCGTTTGAAGTGCTCGCGCTGTTCATGAAATCCGTAGTAGAGGCGAACGATCAGCTGATTGGTATGCACAAGAAGGCGCGGCCTGACAAGACAAGGCAATCGGGTGGAGGGCAGCCGCATTTGCAGCAAAACAATCTGTTTATGGGGACGACCGATGAAATTGACAAAATCATTTCACCCAAGAAAACCATAAACCCGCTGCCACGGGGGGCGGACGACGATGACTGCTGAAGTCAACGGCCAAGTAGTAAAGACGTATGAGGGGAATCCGCAGATACGAGTCGCGGGCCAAAAGATCGGCGTCACTGCATATCAGCTAGGGGAATTGAAGAAATGCGCGGCAGACTTTAATTACTTTGCGGAGAACTACTGTAAAGTCCTCAGTCTCGGGGCTGGACTCGTGAACTTCAAGATGCGCGGGTATCAACAACGAATCGCCGAGAACATCCGCGACAATCGCTTTAACATCGTTCTCCTGTGCAGACAGAGTGGCAAAACCACATTGGTCTCCGCGATGCTATGCTGGGAAGTGCTATTCAAGCGCGACTGGACGATTGCTGTTCTTGCAAACAAATCCGACCAGGCCCGCGAAGTCATGGGTCGCATTCAGCTAATGTATGAAAACCTACCCTTCTGGATGCAGAAAGGCGCAAAGGTCTGGAATAAAGGCTCATTCAGCCTAGAGAATAATTCACGCATTTTCTCATCAGGAACGTCGGCGTCTGGTATTCGCGGGCGCTCGGTTGACCATCTGTATCTCGATGAGTTTGCTCATATTGACCGCAACAAACAAGAACCATTTTATACATCGACGTATCCAGTAATCTCGGCTGGCGCGAACACCAAGCTAACGATCACGTCCACCCCGAAGGGGCTTGAACTGTTCTACAAAATCTGGACGGACGCTACGCAACTTCCCGACGGGACTAAAATCGACGCGAACAAGAATATCGGTGTATGTGGGGAGAATGGGTTCGTCGCGTCTGAAGCACATTGGTCTGAAGTCCCTGGGCGCGATGAGGCTTGGAAAGACATGACGTTAAGTCAGATGAGTCAGGAGGAGTTCAATCAGGAGTTTGAAAATCACTTTATTGGTTCCAGCGGAACTCTAATTGCTGGTCATGTTCTGCGGCGTCTAGTGCATCAAAAACCCATCACCGAAAACGGCAGCCTGCGTGTGTTTGAATCGGCAAAGCAAGACCACCTGTACATCGCGCTAATAGACGTTGCGCGGGGCATGGGCCTAGACTACAACACTTGTGTAGTCGTGGATGCCACTCAAATCCCATTTCGTGTGGTCTGTACATATCGAAACAACCTCAAGTCAACTCTACAGTTTCCGTCCGTCGTCGCGGGTATCGCCAAGGAATACAATAATGCGGCGACACTTGTAGAGACAAACGACATAGGCCAACAAGTCGCAGACGCACTTCATTACGATCTTGATTGTGAAAATGTGCTGATGACTACATCCAACGGGCGCAAGGGAACGTCAGTCTCAAGCGGATATGGCGCATATGGATCAAACTTGCGGCGCGGCCTCAAAATGAGCGCAGCAGTAAAACGAATTGGGTGTGCTCAACTCAAAAATCTGATTGAGCTAGATAAGCTGATAGTCAATGACATCAACATACTCGATGAACTCTTTACGTTCGTGGAAAATGGCACATCGTACTCGGCAGACACGGGCGCGCACGATGATCTGGTGATGCCGCTGGTTATGTTTGGTTGGCTCGCGAATCAGCGATACTTCAAGGAACTCACGAACGGCGATATTCGCGCGCATGTCGCGTCCGAAGACGCCGCGAACGTCGAAGCCGATTTGATGCCCTTTGGGTTCATCAGAAACGGCATCGGTGATGGGGATGAAAGCCAATATCACCACCACCACGACGCATACTTACCACCTGCGTTCTTCTAGAACGCGATAACCCTAACTAAGCGGTATTCAGTCACTTCCAACGCCGCCCAGGAGACTCAAGATGGCATTTTCAGTATCACCGCGCATCAATGTTCGTGAGATTGACCTCACGACAGTCGTGCCAGCAGTATCAACCACAGAAGGCGCTATTGCGGGAGTATTCCGTTGGGGCCCAGTAGAAGATCGCACACTCGTCAGCTCAGAAGATGAATTGGTTGTTCGATTTGGACGCCCATCGACCGCTAACTTCGAGACATTTTTCACAGCAGCAAACTTCTTGAGCTACAGCAATGCACTCTGGGTTTCCCGCGCTGCTGATGCCAACACGTTCAACGCATTTGCAAACACTGGCGCAGTCACGACGACGCTACAGATTAAAAACTCGACGCATTTCGAGACGTTTGCGCCAGGTGTTATTCAGCCAAATGCTATGTTCTATGCGAAGTGCCCAGGTGCGATGGGTAACTCACTGAAAGTCAGCGTCTGCGATAGTGCAGCTGCGTTCCAGTCCGAAATTGGTCGCCCGACCCTAGCTGCTGCTCAAATCACGTTCGCTGCTGCAATCGGTGCGACGCAGATTACAGTTAGAGCGGGAGCCGCGCCTTCGGGAACCGTCACGGACGAAATCGTAGTTCAAGAATTGACCGCCGTTCTAGCCTCGATTGCGCTCGGAGATCGGCTACTGATCAATGGCCAGTACGTCAAAGTCTCGGCCAAGACCGCGCCCGCGATTCTATCGCCTGGTGTCGCACAGGCAACCCTGACGCTAGAAGGTCGCTATACTCGGCCAGTCGCGTATTCGCAGGTTCTACTATCAACAAGCGCGCAAGGCGTCACCAGAAATTGGGAATACTTCGATCTAGTAGATCGCGCCCCAGGAACGTCTGCGTTTGTGGCTGGCGCTGGCGGTAACGGCGATGAGCTTCATGTCGTTGTTGTTGATGAAGGCGGCCTGTTCACTAACGTCAAGGGTGGAGTGCTTGAGGTATACGAGGCAGTTTCGCGTGCTATTGATTCGCGTGCGACTCAAGGCGGATCAAACTATTACCGCACCGTCATCAACGATTCGTCTCGTTTCGTTTGGGCGACGAATGCACGCGCTGGCGCTGCCGACGCGCTCGCTCCATTTGTTGCCGAGTCCTCGAATCTGGCTCCTTTCACCACGCGGTTTGTCGGTGGAACCGACGGCGCTGGCGAATCGACCGTTGCGCTGTCTGCTGTTCTGACTGCGTATGACCAGTTCAAAGACCCAGAACAGGTTGACGTTTCGCTTGTGCTTTCTGGCGGTGGTCGCGCTCTTGAGGCAGAAGCACAGACCATCACAAACTATCTCATCGACAACATCGCTGAGTCGCGCAAGGATTGCGTCGTGTTTGCTTCGCCGCATCGTAGTGCAGTTGTCAATGTAGCCGATGCCGCCGAGCGCATCGTAGAATACCGCGCTGGACTTCGCAACACATCTTACGCCGTCCTAGACAGCGGGTACAAGTATCAGTATGATCGTTACTCTGACGTTTATCGTTGGGTGCCACTAAACGGCGATCTTGCTGGGCTTTGTGCTCGAACTGATGAGCTGCGTGACCCTTGGTGGTCGCCTGCTGGATATTCACGCGGACAGATTAGAAACGTCGTGAAGCTGGCGTTCAATCCAAATCAAGCACAGCGCGATTTGATCTATAAGGCGGGCGCGAATCCTGTTGTTACGTTCCCAGGCGAAGGAACTCTGCTGTACGGCGACAAGACCCTGCTAGCTCAACCATCTGCGTTTGATCGCATCAATGTTCGCCGCCTCTTCATTGTGATGGAGAAGGCAATTGCGACGGCGGCTAAAGCGATGCTGTTTGAGTTCAACGATGAGTTCACTCGCGCGCAGTTCAGAAATCTAGTCGAGCCGTATCTGCGTGATATTCAGGCGCGCCGTGGTGTGACTGACTTCCGCGTAGTCGCCGACAGCACCAACAACACAGGCGAAGTGATCGACCGCAACGAGTTTGTCGGTAGCATCTTCATCAAGCCAGCACGTTCAATCAACTTCATCACGCTGAACTTTGTGGCAGTTCGTTCTGCCGTATCGTTCGATGAAGTCCAGAACGCAATTTAAGCGCGATCATTTCTAGGAGCAACATAGATGGCCTTCAACATTCACGACATGAAGTCTGCTCTGATCGGCGGTGGCGCTCGTCCATCGCTGTTTCAGGTCACACTTCTGAACCCAGTAACGGCGGAAGCAGACCAAATCTTGCCTTTCATGGTCAAGGCTTCTTCACTTCCAGGTTCTCAAATCAATCAAATCAACGTGCCGTATTTTGGACGTATCGTTAAAGAGGCGGGCGTCCGCACTTACGAAGACTGGTCAATCACAGTCATCAATGACGAAGACTTCCGCGTTCGACGTGCAATTGAAGAATGGAGCCGCAGAATCAACACGTACCAAGGCAACCTGCGTGCCTTTGGAACGTCGGCAGCACAAGAACACAAGTCTGTCGCGGACGTTATTCAATACGGCAAGACGGGCGACGAACTCCGCCGATACAAAATGTATGGAATCTGGCCGACTGTCATTTCGCCGATTGAACTTGGCTGGGAGAACGGGGACGCTATCGAAGAATTCCAAGTCACCTTCTCGGTCGATTACTGGACGGTCGAAGGTGAAACTTCGGGCTAACAGCAATAAACAATAGGCTATAATCAGGGCAGAGTGTAGCAACTCTGCCCTTTTATTTTGCCGCGTATTTTGGATACCATATGAGTGAATCGTGTGCCATCTGTGGTGTTCAAATCACAGCAAAACGACAGACCTGTTCTATAGGCTGTCGCAACAAACTCAATTCCTCTAAGGTGACGCCCGCACAGCGAGCAGCCGCAGGAGCTAAAATAAAAGCGGCGGG
>BBPE01002617.1_pt2 | contig 13153 bp, 4 predicted proteins | sample 1344301 | NCBI WGS metagenome assembly BBPE01 (sample SAMD00019089, study PRJDB2971) | groundwater metagenome | isolation source: The Cedars highly-alkaline
GCTGCACTCGGCGGCGCTCAGGCGGTGCTGGCCCAGGTGCTGGGCAAACAGCTCGGTGCTCTCGATCGCCATCGGGCTGTCCAGAAACACCGGCAGCGCCTGCGGGATGCGCCCTTGCTGCTTGAGCACCGCAATGGCGTGCAACAGCGCCTGCGCGCGACCGACCGCAAACACCGGCGCCACCACGGTGCCGCTGCGGGCGGCTGCGCGTTGCAGCGGTTCCGCCAGTTCGTCGATCAGGTTCTCGCTCGGGTGCTCGCGGTTGCCGTAGGTGGACTCGACGAACACCGCATCCGCTCCCGGTGGTGCCTCGGGCGGGAACATGAGCAGGTCGTCGCAGCGCCCGAGGTCGCCCGAAAACAGCAGCCGCCGCCCGCCCACTTCGAGATACAGGCTGGAGGCGCCCAAAATGTGCCCGGCTCCATGAAAGCGCGCCTGCCAGCCCGGCAGCGGCTCGAACAGGTGCAGTGGCGCCACGCTGCGCAACTGTTTCAGGCATTTGCGCGCATCTTGTTCGGTGTAGAGCGGCAGCGCCGGGTGGTGTTTGGAAAAACCCTTGCGGTTGGCGAACTGGGCGTCTTCTTCCTGGATGTGGCCGCTGTCGGGCAGCAGGATGCGGCACAGGTCGCGCGTGCCCGGCGTACACCAGACCGGGCCGTGGTAGCCCTGGCGCACCAGCAGCGGCAGGTAGCCGCTGTGGTCGAGGTGCGCGTGCGTGAGCGCCACGGCGTCGATGCCGCCTTCTTCCAGGCCCGGCAGCGCGGCCCAGTTGCGCAGCCGCAACTGCTTGTAGCCCTGGAACAGGCCGCAATCGATCAGCAGGCCCTTGCCCGCATGCCGCACCAAAAACTTGGAGCCGGTGACAGTACCGGCCCCGCCCAGGAAGATGACTTGGACGCTCATGCGTCCATTGGATCACAAAACTAGAAGAAAAACGCCTTCGCTTTCTCGAACCAGCCTTTGTCGTTCGGGCTGTGTTTGTTGCCGCCTTTTTGGAACGACTCTTCCAGTTCGCGCAGCAGCTTGCGCTGGTGTTCGGTGAGCTTGACCGGGGTTTCGACGTTGATGTGGCAGTACAGATCGCCGGGGTAGCTCGAACGCACGCCCTTGATGCCGCGCCCGCGCAGTCTGAAGGTTTTGCCGTGCTGGGTGCCTTCGGGGATGTCGATAGGGGAAATCAACGATCCCGACGAGTCAAGAAGATTTGTGTGGGCATGCCATGACCTTCGACGCCGACCTTGACCTCCGCCAATCTTTCGCCGAGCGATGCCGCGTCGTCGGCGAAGGTGAAGATGATCGCACTGGTGCGAGATTGCTGCCGAGCGACGGTCCAATACGAAAGTCCTTGGTCCATCCAGATGGTGCAGTCCGGGCCTCGATCAAAGCGAATCACCATTCGCCGTCCATGGATAAGATCACGCTTGGCCTTTGAGGTGATCGAGGCCCTCAGGCCGCAGTACTCTAGGGCTGAGTGCAGGGCAGCATCGCGAAGTTCGGTGCTTGGCCAGTCGCTCGTCCATTGGTCTCGATGACGCCCTTGTCGCGTGTCATCAATGTACATGGATGACACGATGATCTCGGGGTCATCCCACCGGTCCATTGGCTCGAATCGAACCTTCAGAGCACTGATCAACTCAATCAACAGAGCGCAACTGAGTGGCGTCACAAGATAGCGATCTTCGTAGATCACCGATACGATCGATCCGTCCAAAGGCAGCCCGTTGGGCAGGTCAGGTGGGCTGACCGCGGCCCAGAATCGCATGCCAAATCCTTGGCCCGGGCCGTCCAGTTCTCCCGCTACCTCGATGGCCCGCGCACCGGCAGATGTGGGCGGTGGAAGTTTGGGTGCTGCGTTGGTGAGCGCTGGGGTGGAACTGGACGAAACCACTAGGGGAAGTGCTGATCCCAATACGCCCCATCGGAGGTCCGGAACCGCAAGCCATTGATCTGACACACCCCATGATGTGCAAGTTCCGTCGAGGGCCTCAACTGTAGCCAAGCAAACACCCGAACTGCTGACCACTGGTGGATTGCCAACGAGGAGCTTGACGTTACAGATTGTTTCTAGGCTACGGAGCGTCGACGCGTTCCCGATAGACAGCGAGTTGAGGTCGGCCAAGGGTGTCACGAGGGCGAGCCCAACGCCACTCTTCACTGAGAGGCGATGCAATAGCTGGCGAAGTGGCGAGGCAGCAATGTCCCAGTCCGATGGATCTCCAGCCATGAACACGTAGAGGCACCTAGCGTTGGTACGATTGAGTTCGCGCGTGATCGCCTCGGCTAGGGGTTGGTATTCCGCTCGAGATGTCTTGCCAAAGATCTGCTGATCTTCCTTCAGTTGCAGCGATTGAATCCACTCGTCGCTCAGAAACTGAAGCGCTGAATGCCTATTGAGACTGTCCAGCCGGAACCGCGTGTCGAACGTCAGCAGGCAACTCTGACACGCAGACTCGCACTCGTTCTCGCACATCAAAACCTTGCGCGCGTCCCGAAGTAAACTGGGCAAGTCCGTGACAACAAGGCTTGAGTAGCCACCAGAGCGCATGTCGAAAATCTGAACCACCCGACACGGTCTACCGTTGGGGTCTCGGATAGGCTTGGTGTCACAACCGAGCTCGCTCTCTTCGACGCCAAGCCGAGCAGCTATCGCGGTTCGAAGGGCAACAGCCAGCGTATAAGCGGCGTCAGCAACCGCCAAGGCGTGCCCATCCAGTCCCACCAGAGATAGCTCCAGCACGTCGGTGGTGTACTCGCGACCGAAACTGACACCTTTCTTGATCTTGAATGGGCTATCGCTGCCGCCACAGTTCCAGTCATCTCCGTTGCCTCGTCGGCCGCGTAGTCGCTTGTGCGGACGCTTGAACACCGCAGGAGTTTCCTCCGGATCCTCGCCGTGCCCTAAAGGCGCAGCCCGGCCGCACTCTAGGCAGACTGCATATCCAGAACCACCTAGGCCCGACGAAAAGTGAAAGACCGATCCTTCCGAAGAGCACCTGAATGCGCCCAGCGCAGGGTTCGCTAGGGGCACCCAGTCGCCCTGAGCTGAGATCCACGGTGTCTCAACCGGTATGTACTTCTGGAGGCTGATGTCGTTGTGAGTCTCGGAGTAAAGATCGACGCTGAATCCCGCCGGCTCTAGGTACTGCTTGTTGCGATTGCCTTCGCGAGTCAGCCGCGCGCCACACTCAAGGCAGTGATCCAAGGGCGAGGCCAGCACGCTGGTGCCACTAGATCCGCAGTGCCCACATCGCCAAGCTTGACGGATGTTCTGCAACTCATTGACTTGATCAAGTGTGGCGGGTGCGTGCCAGTTGAGGGTGATACCTGCAGACTCGTAGACAAGACCATCGATGACCACACTGGCGCCCGGCGCGTACTCCCGGAGAGCGGTCACCGTGTCGCGGCTAGGCAACTCCCGCCGCTGGTAGCGGTTGTCCTCGCGCCCCCCGGACTCGCCGCGAAACTGGTTGAGTTCCGCCGAGTCCTTGTTCAAGGTCTCAAAGGTCGTGATATCCGTGGGGAAACCGTAGCCAGGGAGGAACCCGCTTGTTGCGAGCTCGCGCAGAAGGTACTCCCCGGTGAGCCTCTTGCGCTGAATCTGCAGGGCCTTGAGCGGGATTCTGTCCTCGTCAGTTCGCTTGGAAAGCTCGGAGATCTGCTCGTCGATCGCATTCAACTCCGCCATCCACTCAGTCGCATGACGCGCCGCAGCCTGCCCAACGTCCGCGACGAGTGAGAAGTTCGACTCGCGTCCCTCCAGAACGGTTCGCTTCACAAGCGAGCTGATGCCGAGATTCAGGTCGCGGTGTGCGTCTGGCTTGAAGCACTCGCACCATGCGACAAACCGCTCTTGTCGACTGCTCCCCCGGGGCAGCATCCACCAGTCGAGCGTCAACTTGTCCAGCTTGCCTTGTCGGTCCTGCAAACGAAGGAACTTTGACAGAAGCAAGGAATTGACATGCCGCTGAACAAGCTGCGGGCTCGACAGCGAGATGCCCGGCGTGGAGATGCGGGTTTCGAACGGCCACGTCGTGTGTTTGAAAACGTGCTGATCATGTGGATTGTTCTTGCACACGGTGAGCGCAATCGAGCGTGTCTCGGAGCGACGACCTGCACGTCCGGCCCGCTGAAGGTAGTTCGCGGGATGCGGAGGAACGTTGTTCATGGCAACCGTGTTGATGCCGCCGATGTCGACGCCCATTTCCATCGTCGTCGAACAGCTCATCAGGTTGATTGCCCCTCGCTTGAACTGCCCCTCGTACTGCTGAAGTCGGCTCCCAGCCTGTTGCGCCGAGTGCTCGACAGCGCGAAAGTAGCCTGCCCCCTCAATCACGCGGTCGTTGACATTGGACCAGATGCCTTCTATCCGGGCATCTACCAGCGATGGTTGAGCTTCAACCCAGGCGCGTGCTGCGAGAACCTTCTCGGACTCACTGGAGAAGTCACGACCGATGACATCGCAGACTGGGATTTCGATGGACCGGCAGAGGACCACGTCCTCACGCATCTGTCGCTCAGGCAAGTACGGCGTTGCCCCGCGCAGCGTGACGTCCAGAATGCGCCTCGTCACCGGGCAGACCCATCCCTTGGTGATGGTCTGGAATGCAAAGTCGGCAAGATCTAGGTACCGGCCTTGGCCGCCGCCTAGCTGCAACAGGTTGGCGGTGCCGGAGAGATCGTCCCATGCAGCAAGCAGCAAGCTGTCGATCCGATCGCGGCCTGTAGCCGTTTGCGGATCGACTTTCAGCGCATACGCTAACAGTCTTACCAGTCGGTGCTGCCGATCGCCAAGGCGAACCTTGGGCCACTTTAAGAGCTTCGAGGTGCTGCGCTCTACCGACAAAGGCGGTAGCAGTTGCTTTGAGAAGACTCGATTGCCTCCCCACCGCTCCCAGCTTGTGGGCAGCTTCAAGCAGAAGCTCTGCCGGACATAGAAGTCCAAGCAGATTTTCAGGAAATCAACCCACTCGGGCAGCGTCATCCCAGCCTGTTCGACTGCGGGCCGTCTGGAGACGATGGCTGCAAGCTTGGGGTATTTAACCGCCATCAGCCCCATGGTCTCCAAGCTGTTCTGGCGCTTGGGGCGCCGAGCGAACTCTCGACACAGGAGAATCTCGGTCAGAAGTTCCTTGCCACGCCCCGTTCGGAAATGTGAGTCGGATTCTTCGTAGTACCTGTGGATCCACCGGCTGATGTCGGGTACTTGAGTGGCCAGCCATTGGACAAGCTCGGCATGCAGTACCGGCTTGCCGCCTGCCAGCTTCCTCAGCTTCTCCTCGTCGTCCCTCATCATCTTTTCGACAGTCAAGGCCGCCGGCGTACCTGCCGGAAGCACCTTGAGTACGGTGCTGTTGTCCGCCAGCCTCTTATTGATCTCGGCCTGTTCCGGCCCAGACGAAGACATCGCAAGTACGAGCCTACGATACACCGCAGCGCGCAAGGCATTCCGCTCGGCATCCTGCTGAAGCTGCGCCGCGATGCGTGCTGTTCCTTGTCGGCTGTCGGTGAAGGTGATCATGCGACGGCCTCGCATCGGCGAGTCGAGCGGTTGCTCCCCGTCAGGACAGAACTCCAACAGCGTTGGGATGATGTTCCCCAGCAGGAAGGGCGCTCCCAGCATCGGGCGTCTGAACTGTTCGAGCTGCGGCGCTGCGCCACCGCAGCCAGGGCATTTCAGTACCTGTTGCTTGTCGATGAGCGAAACGTCCTGCACCCTCAAAGCCAGGGCTGACTCCACGGGCTTGGGCACGAGCTCAAGCGTCTCGACGTCAATGGAGACTGCTGCGCCACGACTTGATCCGTTGACGATCAACGCGTGGGTTCGCGGCCCAGACGTCGGCGCTTCGTCATCAGCCACGTCGTCGTCACTGGGTTCACGTTCCTCTGGGTCTCGATCCAGCGTGAACTCGTCAACATCGTCCTGCATGGGCGGCTTCAAACACCGCATTCCGCCGCTGTAGATCAAGTCCGCACTCAGGAAGGTTTCGTTGCAGTCATTGCAAGAGGTCAATGGGAACACTGGTGCGCCACAGCCGCAGCGGCTGCGCTCTTCGGTATAGACCAAGCCGAAAGGCCAATCGGCATCTGCGAGCAGGGTCGTGATCTTCTTGCTGCACAAAGGACTTGCGCAGGCCCAAAGGCCGTTCAGCGTGTTGTGAAAGGCGTGAAGGCGAAGCGGAAGGAAAGGAACCGCTTCACGCCCGGAACCCTGAACCGCGCTGGTCAGCAGGTCGATCCACTCAAGTGCCTCAGTATCCGTCCTCGTAGGGCCGGCGCTCTGCAACGCCTTCTTGATGGCGGAGAGGGGTTGATAGCCCTGTCCGGACACCGCAGGAACGAAGAGGTCTCGCAGCTTTCGCGCTACTGGATGAACGGCAAGCCGAAGATATCGACCCTCGTCATCCGGGAGACTGGCAAGCTCGGTCGGGCTTGTCTTGGCAGCTGCCAAGTCAATGGGCGCATCGACTTGCGGAACACGTCGTTCGCCCTCAACAACAACCACCCGACCAGTCTCAACACCTGCAAGCTTTGCGAGAAACTCTTGCAGTTGCGCCTTTGCATTAACGTCTCCGGAACCGATCGTTGCCGAAGTAGCAACGAAGTGAACTTTCTGCGCGTCGGTGCCGAAGGCATGCAGCACGCGACGAAGCAAGAGCGCCAGTTCCGCCGCCTGTGAACCGATGTAGTTGTGTGCTTCGTCCAGCACGATCCATTCGAGTGTGCCCTGCGACTGCTCGAGAATCGGCGCATCCTGAGCACGGACGAGCATGTACTCCAGCATCGTAGGGTTTGTCACCAAGATCGGCGGCGGTCTGCTTCGAAGCGTCGCGCGGTCGTGAACCTCGTTGGGCGACTCCCGGTACTTCTCAGCCCTGGCCTCTTCCGGAGTCATGCCGTTGTAAAGGCAGAAGCGGATGTCACCGTTGAACGGGCCGGTCCACGCGCGCAGCCGTTCTCGCTGACTCTGAATCAGGGCATTCATGGGATACAAGAACAGGGCGCGTATCCCACGAATGTCAGGTTCCTTGGTGCGTGCGTGCGCAAGGCTGCTTAGCACGGGAACCATGAAGCACTCGGTCTTCCCGGACCCCGTGCCGCTGGTGACGACCACGGATTGATAGCCCGGGGCGAGAAGTGCATTCCATGCCGTGAGCTGGTGGACATAGGGCTTGGCCTCGCGCGGGAACCGGTACTCCTTGGCGTTGTCTCCCCACGGCTTGTCCATGGCATTGACTAGGTCAGCATGAAGCAGCCCCTTCGTCAATGAGGCCATGCTCGCATCGGCCTGCTTCCACCCGAAGGTGGCTTCGAAGACAGGGTCTGCAAGGAAGCACCCGGTTTCGCCAAAGCCCCTAGCGAAGATTTCAAAAAGGTGCTTTCGGAGCGGCTGGTTGGAGAAGCCGAGCTTGCTGATCGTGGCGCGGGCCGCGCGTGTTGACAGCTCTGGCAGCAGATCGGCGAAGTAGGAGGTTTGCATCGGGATACAAGTGATCGGTGGCTCAAGCGCTGCCGGATGAGCGCGGTGTTGATGAACGTCCTGCCCCAGTGTTTGGCTTCGTCTGGGCGAGCTTTTGTTCGAGCATCAGCGCCAGCAACAGACCCGTACGGCAACCGAGTTCGAACCAAGCGGGATCGAAGTTCCGAATCTGCCTCAACTGGGCCAGTTGACTGTCAGTCCACCAGGGCGATTCGGCTGGCAGAAGTTGACTCACCAGTCCCGCCAGAACCGGTGCGTTGGCCACGTCCTCCTTGACGTTCTTAGAGTACGGGCCTGCTTGGCCAGCAGTCGGCATCCAAATCAAATCCTTGCCGCAGAGTTCAAAGAGTTTTGACGCGGCATCGGGCTGCATCGCTTGCCAGAGTTGGACCAACGCTCGGGACAGGTCAAAGTGCGGCCAGATCCTGTCTTCGGTATGTGTTCGAAGAAGAAAACGCTGAAGCATGCTGTTCTCACCTAACCAAAGGCGTGCCACCAGCAGGCGTGCGCCCGTCGAGAACGGGGCAATGAGTCGATCCAGTTTGTCGGTACGGTTGTATCCCGCTTGAAAGAGTACCAGTTCAATCAAGTCGTCGAGCAGCGGGTCCGACACTCCAATCGTGCGAAAAACTTGCTCGGACAGAGTCTTCACGACGGGGTCTTCTGCGTCTGTTGTCAACTGCTTCGCCCACGACTGCTGCAAGCCACTGAGTCCCTCTGCCAAGGTGGAGTGAGGCATGAGTTCCCATACGACGCCCAACTCATCGCGCATGCGTTTCACCAGCGAGTGGACGTCATGGGAGAGCTTGAGCAAGGCGGCCAGACTGCTCGGCATGCTGCTGGCGAGCGCTCGCCAGTAGTCGAATGTGCTTAGCGGCAAGTGCGATAACAGTTGGTACTGCCTTGTGATCAAGAGCCAAGACTCATGGTCAAGGTCTTGGGCCATCACGCCGACAACCCGCCTGACGGCCTTCGCACGCTCATCAGCGTATGCGATAGCCATTGCCTCTCCCAAGGGGCAAAGCCGCGCAGTCCGGGAAGAAGCAGCGCCAATGGAAAAGCCCGCGTAAAGGGTGGGTCGAAGCTGTAGCGTCGAGGTCGAAGACGGGTAGACCATCCAAGGTCCGCGCTCTGCAGATAGGCTTGCGACGCTCCATCGACCAGCCGGCGTACCCTCCGATTGAGCCTGACTCAGCACAACCTCCTCGGCATTTGCTAGCAGGAGCGGCAACGCGCGCAGGTTGACGCTACCCAACTCATCAGCGCTCAGCCCCGCCAAGCACGCCCCCGGGAGGGTCATCGCCTGCGACTGGTGCTGGAGTTCTAGGTCGGCGTCGTAGCGACTGACGTCAATCTTCGAGCTGGCGGCACCGTTCACCGTGAGACTAAGTTCGAGCCTTGCATCAAGTTGACTACTCTGGCACAACAGTCCTAGCAAACTGGACTCCACCTCAAGCAAACGAAGTTCGCCAAATCCTTGCTTGTCTATCGGAATGGCATGCTCGACGTGCAACCGGCCTACGCCGGAAATTCCACCACGGCCCGAAAGCTCGACAATCAACGAGTACCGCTTCGGCGCATCAGGGTTTCGATCGAACACCTGTACTCGAACTGTCTGCAGCTGCCTGATAGGCACTGCCTGGCCGGCCTGAAGGCTGACGCCATCAGTGGTGGTGAATCGACCGCCCGTCGCGGGAAAGGGTAGCTCCAACCGCAGTGCATACGGAGTGTGTGGCCAGTTGACAGAGACCGGTACGTGGGCAGGCGGACGGTCCTCAGCATGTAGTTGAAGCTTCGGGCCATTTGCCACTGGGTCGGTTCGAGCCTTGAGCTCCTTGGGTGCATCGATTGACTCGATACCCCAAGCGTGAAACTCGATGGCTCCCTCACATTCCGTCGCTCCTGATTTAAAGCGAAGCTTAGCCTCGGGTGGTAAAAGAACCATCCTGAAGCGGCGTTGCCTTGCCCCATCTTCGATGAGCCACGCGTCTATGGGGCCACGGTGCTGGCGAGGCTGTTCAACCAGCTCACTTGCTCTTCCAAGTATCGTCCACTCGATAGAACGCGGTGGCACTTGAGCCAGAGAGCCGTCCAACGCAAGCCGACACAGAACCGGAACACCAAGGTACACCGACATCGATCCGGAGCAGTAGGGGGCCCGTGTGCCCCGCCACAGTAGTTGACTGCTTGGATCTGCGGTCTGACCCGTCCGAACAATGAAGTGCGATCCCTGAGCCAAGACACGAGCGGCACCGCGCACCATGTACACCCAGCGAGTCTGGGCCAGCCCGCCGATCATGCCTTTCAGGTCGGCTGTGCTGCCGTCGTCACCTGCAGCCACATTGCAGTCGTCAGGCACAGCCACCAAACAGGTGTCCTCCGGAACGCTACACCCTCCGATACCCGCCAAAACGATCCCAGTGTCGCGTGAAACAAACACCCAAGGCTGAGTCTCATCCAGTGCGTAGGCACCGGGCACTTCCGCAGGTGCATGCAAATCCTCACCTAGGCAGCGGAGCACCAGCAGGTGCTCCGCTAGGGCTGCATCTCCTTTAATGGGCCCAGTCCGTCCCGCAAGGATTGCTGTGGGCTCACTGCCACCGAGAAGTTGACGTCCCTCGCCCAGCGACACCCGCTCGACCCCGACCAGATCAACCGAGAAGGATTGCGGGAGAGCGTCGGGACTCAATCCGATTGCGGCGGACAGTGCAGCCAGCGTGATGCTTCCAGGCATGTCCGCAGTCATGGCCAGGCCGTAGGTCTCTCCGTCGTCACCAAGGGTGAGTGAGCGAGTCGCGATGACGGGAAAGGATGTGACCGGGGCATACTCCTTGGCTGCCTCCTTGACCAGACCGACAAGCAGCGGCTCGGCCGAGTTGTCGTCCACAGCGATAGGAAAACGTTCGCGCCAGCTCGGGCGGAGCCTGTCGAGCACCTCAACCGGGTTGGCCACACCCGCCAGCTGGCACTCCTGGCGAAGTGAAAGCACAGTCACGACTACCGACGCGAGGAGTCGGTAGATGTCGTCGTCTCGAAGATGCTGCACCAGCTCGAACTGATGGGCGTCGAAGAAGCTTGCAAGGCGATTGGAGTCCCAGCTATAGAGCTGGGCCTGTCGCATTGCACGAATCAGTAGCCTAGCAATGGATCCATCACCCCGCTCAATCAGCTGAAGTGGGAGACCGCCATGGGCGACGATTGCGCCGAGATACTTCTTGCCTTGGCCACCGGGCCTATGGCCCCATGCTCTGAGCCCAAGCTCGACGGCCGCCGTACGCTCAAGCACGTCCAGTGAAAATGGCTGACCCAGCGACTGAAGGATGTGTGTCCAGCGCCATGGCCCACCGTTGTACTCGCGTCTCCACCACTCAGACGCATAAAAAACAAAGCACGCGCACTCCGAGGTTGATCGCAGTATCCAAGGTGTGCCTTCCAAGCTTTCCAGTTTGCGTGCCATCAGCGCTTGCAGCGACAAGTACTCCGCTTTTGTCGCGCGGTAGCCAAATAACATCTCGCCATTAGGGCGTGAAAGCCCTCTCTTGCTTAGAAACGCATCAATCCAGTCAGCGTACTCATGCATGGATCCTCCCCAGATTATGTGACAACTATTTAGCTTGAATTATGCAGTCATCTTGGGGTGGTTGGGAGGAGTCCGGCCTTGAGGGATCTAGAAGAAAAACGCCTTCGCTTTCTCGAACCAGCCTTTGTCGTTCGGGCTGTGTTTGTTGCCGCCCTTTTGGAACGATTCTTCGAGCTCGCGCAGCAGCTTGCGCTGGTGTTCGGTGAGCTTGACCGGGGTTTCCACGTTGATGTGGCAGTACAGATCGCCGGGGTAGCTCGAGCGCACGCCCTTGATGCCGCGCCCGCGCAGTCTGAAGGTTTTGCCGTGCTGGGTGCCTTCGGGGATGTCGATGCTGGCTTTGCCGCCCAGCGTGGGCACGGCGATCTCGCCGCCCAGCGCGGCGGTGCTGATGCTCACCGGCACGTGGCAGTGCAGGTCGTCGCCCTCGCGCTCGAACAAATCGTGCTTGCGCAGCCGAATCTCGATGTACAGATCGCCCGACGGGCCGCCATTGCGGCCGGGCTCACCGTTGCCGGTCGAGCGGATGCGCATGCCGTCGTCGATGCCGGGCGGAATTTTGATTTCCAGCGTTTTGTGCTTCTTGACCTTGCCCTGGCCGTTGCAAGCGGTGCAGGGTTCGGGGATGATCTTGCCGCTGCCGTGGCAGTGCGGGCAGGTTTGCTGCACGCTGAAAAAGCCTTGGCGCATCTGCACCACACCGGAGCCGTTGCAGCTCGGGCAGGTTTTGACGCTGGTGCCCGGCTTGGCGCCGCTGCCGTGGCAGGTGCCGCAGTTGTCCCAGCTTGGGATGCGAATTTCGGACTCTTTGCCCGCAGCGGCTTCTTCGAGCGAGATCTCCATCGCGTAAGACAAGTCGCTGCCCCGATAGACTTGGCGCCCACGCCCGGCACCGCCGCGCTGGCCGCCAAAAATATCGCCAAAAATATCGCCGAACGATTCGGAAAAGCCACCAAAACCGTCCGCCCCGCCCGCCCCGCCGGGGCCGCGCATATTGGGGTCGACGCCGGCGTGGCCGTACTGGTCGTAGGCGGCGCGCTTTTGCGGGTCGCTCAACATCTCGTAGGCTTCTTTGGCCTCTTTGAATTTTTCTTCCGCAGCCTTGGTCGCATCACCCTGGTTGCGGTCCGGGTGGTGCTTCATCGCCAGCTTGCGGTAGGCTTTTTTGATGTCTTCGTCGCTGGCGTTCTTGGGCACGCCCAAGATTTCGTAAAAGTCGCGTTTGGCCATTTGGGCGTCAGTCTTTCTTGACTTCTTTCACTTCGGCATCGACCACATCGTCGGCCGATGCCGATCGGGCACCGGCATCGGCAGTGGGGCCGCCCGCGGCGCCTGCTGCACCCGCCGCCGCGCCGGCCTGCTGCTCGGCGTACATTTTTTCACCCAGCTTTTGGCTGGCGCTCATCAGCTCGGCGCTGGTGGCCTCGATGGCGGCCTTGTCCTCGCCTTTGACAGCCTCTTCGGCGGCCTTGATGGCGGCTTCGATTTTCTCTTTTTCGGCCGCGTCGAGCTTGTCGCCGTATTCTTTCAGGCTCTTGCGCACCGAGCTCACCAAGCCGTCGGCCTGGTTGCGCGCCTGCACCAGTTCCACTTTTTTGTGGTCTTCGGCGGCGTTGAGTTCGGCGTCTTTCACCATGTTCTGGATTTCGGCCTCGGTCAGGCCCGAGTTGGCCTTGATCGTGATCTTGTTTTCTTTGCCGGTGCCTTTGTCTTTGGCGCCCACGTGCAAAATGCCGTTGGCGTCGATGTCAAAGCTCACCTCGATCTGCGGCAGGCCGCGCGGGGCGGGCGGGATGCCCTCGAGGTTGAACTCGCCCAGCAGCTTGTTGCCGGCGGCGATCTCGCGCTCGCCTTGGAATACCTTGATCGTGACCGCCGGTTGGTTGTCGTCGGCGGTGGAGAACACCTGTGCGAACTTGGTCGGGATGGTGGTGTTCTTGGTGATCATTTTGGTCATCACACCGCCCATGGTCTCGATGCCCAGGCTGAGCGGGGTCACGTCGAGCAGCAGCACGTCTTTGCGCTCGCCCGAGAGCACCTGGCCTTGGATGGCAGCGCCCACGGCCACGGCTTCGTCGGGGTTCACGTCTTTGCGC
>BBPE01000173.1_pt2 | contig 13139 bp, 10 predicted proteins | sample 1344301 | NCBI WGS metagenome assembly BBPE01 (sample SAMD00019089, study PRJDB2971) | groundwater metagenome | isolation source: The Cedars highly-alkaline
AAAACAGCCTCAAAGCCGGGCAAAAATGCCCGCTGCACGTCCTCCAACACCTCGCCATCGATCCTCACTGCGCGCTCCTTCAGCTTGCGCATGGCTTCAGAGTTGCTGGACGTGAGGCCGATCTGCGTCAGCAAAGCAGCGATACGCACACCCTCACTTGTAACGACGATCTCGGTGAGCGGCAACTGCGAGGTGTCACCCGCACCCGTCACCACGGCCTGCCAGCCGGAAACCGCCCTTTCCGCTTCGACTGCGCCATGGAATCGTGCTGTCAGTTCGCGCGCGAGGCGCAACTTCAGATCACGGGGGTGCAACGCACCGGCGCCAACGTCCGCCTTCAATTGGACAAGCTCCGACAACGAGATTTCAAAGCTCAACAGCGCGATCCAGCGCCACATCAATTCGTCACCGATCTTCATGGTCTTGGTGACGATATCGATGGCCGGCTCGTTGATGCCGATGTAATTTCCGAGCGACTTGCTCATCTTGTTCACACCGTCGAGACCCTCAAGCAAGGGCATCGTCATGACCACCTGCGGCGGTTGGCCGTGATGCTCCTGCAGGCCTCGGCCCATCAGCAAGTTGAACTTCTGATCCGTGCCGCCCAGTTCGACATCGGCCCTCAGGGCGACCGAGTCGTAGCCTTGCACCAGCGGATAGAGAAACTCGTGGATGGCGATCGGCTGCTGGCCGTCGAAGCGCTTGCTGAAGTCTTCGCGCTCAAGCATGCGCGCTACCGTGTGCTGCGCGGCGAGTTTGATCATGTCGGCGGCAGTCATCGACCCGAACCATTCGCTGTTGAAACGAACTTCGGTCTTTGTCCTATCCAGCACCTTGAACACTTGATCGGCGTAGGTCTGCGCATTGGCCTGCACATCCGCTGGCGTCAGAGGCTTCCGTGTGACGTTCTTGCCGGTGGGATCGCCGATCATTCCGGTGAAGTCACCGATCAAGAAAATGACCTGGTGCCCGAGATCTTGAAACTGCCGCATCTTGTTGAGCAGCACGGTGTGCCCGAGATGCAGGTCTGGTGCGGTGGGGTCAAAGCCCGCTTTGATGCGCAACGGACGCCCGGTGGCGAGGCGAGCCGCGAGATCCTCGCGTTTGATGATCTCTTCCGCACCGCGCGCAAGCTGCGCGAGGGCGGTATCAGCGGTGGTCATGGCGGGTACTTCACAAAAAGGAAAAGGGGGGCGTGGCCGCAAAAAACGGCCCATCGCGTTAACCTCAGGTTAAATGCTGGCGTCAAAAAAGCCAATTGCTTCAAAGGTTTGACGATGGTTTTCCACTGTGGGTACCTTACGGCGTCTTTTCGTCCGGAGCTGGACCTTGTCGACCGTCCGTCGTTTCATGCCCTCGGCACCTCGGTTCGTGTTTTTCGCTCTTGCGGCGAGCCTCGCGCTAACGCTTGGCTCGATTGTTCCGGCCATCCATGGCGCATTGGAGCCACCCGCCGAGCCGGCCCTTGTGACTCACGCGATCGCCCTGCCGCCACCAGCCGCTCAGCCTGCGTTCGAACCACCGAATGACTGGAAGACGGTGCGTATCGTCTCGGGTCAAACGCTTGGTGGTGTGTTTGCCGAGCTCGGGCTTGCAGCGAGAGACATGCATCGTGTGTTGGAGATTCCCGAGGCAAGCCAGATGGCATCGCGCCTGCGCGCGGGTGGTGAACTGGCCTTTGAAATCAGTGCGGATGGCGAACTGAGGGGCCTGCGCTTCGACCACGGCGAAAGCCGGCAAGTGCAACTTGCGGTGTCTGATTCCGGGATCGAACGCACGCTGATCGAGCGCCCGCTCGAGCGCCGCGTCGTCGTGGCCGGCGGCACCATCACGCGCTCGCTGTTTGCCGATGGCGCAAGCGCCGGCCTGAGCGTCGGCATCATGAATGAGATGGTCAAGGCCCTGCAGTTCGACATCGACTTTGCGCAGGACCTTCGCGAAGGTGATCGCTTCCAGATCGTTTACGAAGAACTATGGCGCGAGGGCGAGCGTGTGCGCGACGGCAATGTCGTGGCCGTGAACTTCATCAACCAAGGCAACACGCACTCGGCTCTGCGCTTCGAGCGCGATGGCAAGGCAGAGTTCTTTGACATCGATGGTCGCCCCTTGCAAAAGAGCTTCATGCGTACGCCGATTGAGTTCGCTCGGGTGAGCTCGCGCTTCGGTGCGCGCCGTCATCCGGTCCTTGGCCGCATGCGCATGCACCGTGGCGTGGACTACGCCGCACCGGTGGGTACGGCCATCTTTGCTGCCGGCGACGGACGGGTGAAGTTTGCCGGTTGGCAAAGCGGTTTTGGGCGCACGGTGATCCTCGATCACGGCAACGGCATCACGACGCTGTATGCACATATGTCGCGCTTTGGCCCCTATCGCGTCGGTCAGCGTGTACGCCAGGGAACAACCATCGGCTTCGTCGGTGCCAGTGGTCTCGCGACCGGGCCGCACCTGCACTATGAGTTCCGCGTCAATGGCGTACACCGCGACCCGCTGACGGTCACGATGCCGAAACCCGAGCCGCTGACCGGGCCCGCACTGGCCGAGTTCCGCAGCGCTACGGCACCGGCACTGGCGCAACTGAAGCGAATCGAAGGCTTCCAGTTGGCCGCGCGCTGAGCGGCGCATGCTGCGCCCCTATTTCGTCGGCCTGATCTCGGGAACCAGCGCAGACGGCATCGACGCCGCGCTGCTGTGCGTTTGGCCGCGCGTCGAAGTGATCGCGGCGCGCACGATGTCGTATCCCAAAGCTCTGCGCGCGACGGTGCTGCGTCTGTCGCAAGTTGACGCCAAGGTGGATCTCGACGAATTCGGCACACTGGATACCGCCGTCGGCGAAGCGTTTGCTGATGCGGCCCTAGCCCTCATCGCGGAAACCGGCATTGACGCCACCGATATTCGAGCCATTGGCTCGCACGGGCAGACGCTGCGCCACCGGCCACGGCCACCGCATCGCTTCACGCTGCAGGTGGGCGACCCAAACGTGATCGCCGAGCGCACCGGTCTCGACGTGGTGGCCGATTTCCGCCGTCGCGACGTGGCCGCAGGCGGCGAAGGCGCGCCGCTGATGCCAGCCTTCCACGCCGCCGTGCTTCACAGTCGCGACGAAACACGCGCGGTGCTCAACCTCGGCGGTATCGGCAATCTCACGGTTTTGCCAGCGAACGGCCCGGTGCGCGGCTTCGACACCGGGCCTGCGAACGGATTGCTGGATGCCTGGTGTATGGAGCAAACGGGCCGCGATTTCGATCATGGTGGTATTTGGGGCTCGACTGGCCGGGTATTGCCAGCGCTGCTGGATCGCTGTCTTGCCGAAAGTTGGTTCGCCTTGCCGGCACCAAAGAGTAGTGGGCGGGATCGCTTCCATCTTGGTTGGCTGCGCGAACGCCTTGCCGGCGATGAGGCACCCAACGATGTGCAAGCCACCCTCGTCGAGCTCAGTGCGCGCAGCATCGTCGATGCCTTGCGCACCAGCCAGCCAGCGACATCACGGCTCATCACCTGCGGCGGCGGCGTCCACAACATCGCGCTGATGGCGCGGATCGCCGCGCTGCTGCCCGGTGTCGTGGTGGAGTCGACGGCACAACACGGCATCGACCCGGATGCCGTCGAAGCGGCGGGCTTCGCCTGGTTGGCGTGGCAGACGATCGAGGGCCGCGCTGGCAATCGCCCGGAAGTCACCGGCGCGGTCGGACCGCGCGTGCTGGGAGTGACGGTGCCTGGCCAGGGCTGAGACGCCGCTCCGGAGATCCACCGGGCCTGCGCGCGAGGAAATCCTCAGCGCGGCTCGCCGGGCTTCTTGGTGTAGGCCGGGGCGTCATCGGGCAAATCCGATATCGCGTTCATCGCTTCGTGGAAAGCGCGGGCTTCTTCGTCATTCCAAGCCCCGCGCAGACGCGCGATGTCGCCGGGCACTGGGGGTGGCTCTGGCTCCGCCAAGCCGAGTGCTTGCTTGAGCAGTTGCAAGATCACGTCATTGAGCGGCCAACCCTTCTGCCGAGCAAGCTCCTTCAGCCTTTCGGCCATGCGCTCATCGATATCACGGACGAGGAAATCGGCCATGGGGAGTGGGCTTGGAACCTGCGCTACGGATCAGGCCCCGAGTTTACGACGTCGCGGCGCCGCCCGGAGCCCACAACATCGATTTCACGCCGCAACCACCACACCATCGCGACGCCCGGCGCGGCAACCAGCAGTGAGCTCAGGAAGAAATTCGCCCAGCCGACTTCTTCGGCAAACACGCCTGCCACAGGGCCGACAAACACCCGGCCTAGGGCGGCGAAGGCGGAAAGCAAGGCGTAATGCGTCGCCGAGAAGCGTGCATTGCAAAGGCCCATCAGCAAAGCGACCAGCGCGGCCGTGCCCATGCCACCGGACAAATTGTCGATCCCCACGGCCAGCAGCAACAGGCTATCGATTGTCGTCGGGGTGGCGAGACTGACAATCAGCACGTCGAAGGCTGGCAGGGTGGTGTGCCCCAGCACACCGGCCCCGAAATGGGCCAGCGCCCAAAAGCCGAGGTTCGACACCAGTTGCAGGATGCCGAAAGCCAGCAAGGCATTGCGGAGTGACACGCGAAGCATGATGAGGCCACCCAAGGTGGCGCCGACAATGGTCGCCAGCAAGCCAATCGACTTGTTGGCGATACCCACCTCGGCGAGGCCGAAACCCATTCCCTTCATCAAGAACGTGGTGCCGAGGCTCATCGCGTAGGCGTCACCCACTTTGTAGAGCACGATCATCGCGAGAAACGCCCAGGCACCCGGCTGCACGAAGTAACTCGCAAGACCGACCGTGAGCGTATCGAAGCGGGCGCGCGGCGCGAGCAGGCGATATCCCGCCAGGGCCAGCGCGAAGATCAGCAGAACACCAAGCCATGGCGCGATGACCGAAGCATCGAGGCCGCGAAGCACGAGATCGCCGACGGCGATGCCAAGCAGCACGCCACCCACATCACCGCGACGCGCGGCGAGCAAGCCGAGCGACAGCGCAGCAAGCACCTGTGCGCTCAGTTCAAGCAGACGCAGCCAGCGCTCATCGCTGGCCGGATCGACACCCGCCATGCCGAGCAAAAGACTGGCAGCACGCACACCCACGTACACGCCGGCCAGCAAGGCGATGAAACCGAGCAACTCGCGGACTGGGCCAGCACGCTCGCGCGGCGGCACGGGCACCAATGCGGGCAGGGCCAGCGCCGAAAACACCGCCGCACCGAGCATGATCCATGCCATCACGCGGTAGACGTCGGCCCAACTGCCCCACTGCTCGGCCCAGATCAAGCTGATACCGCCGGAAAGCACCATCGCAACGCGGTAGCCCAGTACCGTCAGCGAACCGCCGAGGCCGCGCTCTTTGGGTGCCAGTAGCTCGGTGCGGTAAGCGTCGATGGCGATGTCCTGCGTCGCCGACAAAAAGGCCACGCCCACCGCGACCGCAGCGAAAAGCTGCGTGTGTAGGCCGGGCGACAACTGCGCCATTCCGAACAGGGCTGCGGCCAGCAGCAGTTGGGCGAGCACAATCCAACCGCGGCGACGGCCCAAGCCCGGTGGCTCGAAGCGGTCGACGAGCGGTGCCCACAAGTACTTGAAGGTGTAAGGCACACCGACGAGCGCAAAAAAACCGATCGTCGCGATATCGACCCCTTCGATCGTCAGCCAGGCCTGCATCGCGCCACCCACCAACGCCAGCGGCAAACCGGAAGCAAAGCCCAGCACCAGCACCGCCGCGAGGCGGTGAACGGCAGCCAAGGAATGCGGCGCGGCGCTCATGCGGCGGCGTAGTCGACGATGAAGGGCGCGTGGTCGGAGAAATGCGGCTCGGAATGAATGGCACAGGCCCGCAGGCTCGCGGCGAGTGCGGGGCTCACGAACTGATAGTCGATACGCCAACCGACATTCTTGGCGCGTGCCGCGCCGCGCTGACTCCACCAGGTGTAGTCCATGCCTTCCGGACGCAAATGCCGGTAGGCATCGACCCATCCATCGTCATCGAGCAGTGCCGAAAGCCAGGCGCGCTCCGCGGGTAAAAACCCGGAGTTCTTCTCGTTCGATTTGGCGTTTTTGATGTCCATCGGCGTGCGCGCGATGTTCCAGTCGCCGCACACCACCACATCGCGGCCAGAAGCGAGTAGTGCTTGCAGTTTGGGTCGGAACCAGTCCATCACTTCGAACTTGAACGCTTGGCGCGCATCGCCGGAACTGCCCGATGGCAGGTACAGCGAGATCACGGAAAGCCGGCCAAAGCGCGCTTCCAGCCAACGCCCCTCCTCGTCGAAGGGTGCCCAATCCAAGCCTGTGACGAGCGCGTCGGGCTTGGCACGGCTGTAGATCGCGACGCCGGAATAACCCTTCTTCGTCGAGGCATCGCGGAACGCCGCGTGGTAGCCGAGCGGACGGAACGCCGCATCGGTGAGCTGGTGCTCCTGCGCTTTGGTCTCTTGCACGCAGAGGATGTCGATGCCCTGCCCCGCAAACCAGTCAAAGAACCCTTTGCGGGCTGCCGAACGCAGGCCGTTGGCGTTGAAACTACAAATGCGCATCGATGGCCTGATCTGACGACAATGGGGGATTGTCGCCGATCGCACCGGGCCCTGCCGCTGCCGGAAGATGCGCCATGACCGGCCTTTCCGCTAGCCTGAGCGTCTTCCACGCATTGACCTTGCAGCCCGCATGACCGCCTATCGCCAAGCGTTCCTCGACCTGTCCTTGCACTGCAAGGCACTGCGCTTTGGCGAGTTCCCGCTGAAATCCGGCCGCAGCAGCCCGTATTTCTTCAACGCCGGACAGTTCAATACCGGTGCCGCATTGGCCAAACTTGCCGACTGCTACGCCGAAGCGCTGCTGGAGAGTGGCATCGGCTTCGACATGCTGTTCGGACCGGCCTACAAGGGGATTCCGCTGGCGACGGCGCTGGCCATCGCGCTGGCCCAGCGCAGCCGCGACGTGCCACTCGCTTTCAACCGCAAGGAAGCCAAGACTCACGGCGAAGGCGGCTCCTTGATCGGTGCGCCGTTACAAGGCCGCGTGCTGATCGTCGACGATGTCATCACCGCCGGAACAGCCGTGCGCGAATCGGTGGAGATCATCCGCGCAGCCGGTGCCACGGCCTGCGGCGTCGTGATCGCGCTGGACCGCCAGGAACGCGGCGCGGAAGGGCAAGGCTCGGCGACGGCCGAGGCCTCGGCCGCACTGGGTGTACCGGTGGTGGCCGTGGCCCGACTGGACGATCTATTCACTTTTGTCGCTGATCGCCCCGAGCTGACCCTGCATCGCGAGCGTCTGCTCGCGTATCGTGCGCGCTACGGATCGACTGACGGATGATCGGAATGGCCCGCCCCGCTCTCGCCACTTTTCTTCTTGCCACGACGCTCGCCGTCGCTCCCGCCGCGCTGGCGCAGGAGACGGAGCGCAAGCTCTATCGATGGACGGATTCGACCGGCAAGTTTCATTACACCGATTCGCTGCCGCCCGACATCGTCAACCAAGCTCGCGCCGAGCTGAGCGCACGCACCGGGCTCGTTCGCCGCGAGATCGGCCGCGCCCTGACCGAGGCCGAACGTCGCGAACTGGAAGCCGAGCTAGCCAGCGAGACGGAGCGCGTCACGCGGCGCGAGAACATCCGCCGCGCCGAGGAAGCGAAGGTCAGCAGCTTCCGCACCGAAGCCGCTTTGCGCGCCGCCTATATCGAGCGCCAAGCAGTGATTGACGAGACCATCGAAAGCCTCGAGGCCGCGCTTGATGCACAGCGTTCCAGCTTGCATCAGCAGCTCGGATTGGCCGGTGACGCCGAACTGGCGGGCCGCCCCGTAGCCGAACGCACGCGTTCGATCATCGCCGATCTCCGCAACGAGCTAAGCCGGCAAGAGCAGGCGCGTATTGAACGCGCCGCCGAGCGGCAGGTTTTGCAAGAAGAGATGGAGCGGCTCGTCGTGCTCTTTCGCGAACGGCAGCAGGCCGCCGACCGCGAGGCAGCCGAAGCCTTGAATGGCCGTTCGATCCCGAGCACCTAAACCCGAGGCCTGAACAACACAGCGGTTTCGGGACGCATGCGCCCCGAGCCCTAGCCTCAGAACGGAAGAACGAGGTCAGGACGCAGGGCCAGCAGGGCGTCGCGAAAGGCCGTCTGCACGCGGGCGAGCGCTTCCGCGCTATCGGCTTCGAAGCGCAGCACAAGGATCGGCGTCGTATTCGAGGCGCGGACCAAGCCCCAGCCATCCGTCCAGTCGGCGCGCACGCCGTCGATGGTGGAGATACGAGCACCATCGAAGCGCGCGGCGGCGACAAAGGCTTCGATGAAAGCGTGCGGCTCGCCTTCCTGCATCTCGATTTTGAGTTCGGGCGTGCTCAGCGAGTTGGGTAGCTCGGCGAAAACCTCGGCCGGATCCTCGGCTCGCGTAGCGAGGATCTCCAGCAGGCGCGCGGCGGCGTAGAGGCCGTCGTCGAAGCCGTACCAGCGTTCTTTGAAGAAAAAGTGGCCGCTCATTTCACCGGCAAGCTCGGCTTCGGTTTCCTTCATCTTTGCCTTGATGAGCGAATGCCCCGTTTTCCACATCAGCGGACTGCCGCCGTGGCGCAGCACGAAGCCGGCGAGGTGCCCGGAGCACTTCACGTCGTAGATGATGCAAGCACCCGGATTGCGCTCCAGCACATCGGCGGCGAACAGCATCAGCAGACGATCGGGATAGATCATCTCGCCGGTACGCGTGACCACGCCAAGGCGGTCGCCATCGCCGTCGAAGGCAAGACCTATATCGGCACCAGCGCGCTGCACCGCCTGCACGAGGTCTTCGAGGTTATGCGGGTCGCTCGGGTCGGGGTGATGGAACGGGAAGGTGCCGTCGATCTCGCAGTACAGCGTCTCGACATCGGCACCGATGGCTTCGAGCAGGCGCGGGCCGAGCTCGCCGGCCACGCCGCTGCCGGCATCGACCACCACGCGCAGGCGACGCTCGATCTGGATGTCGCCGGCGATGCGCTCGATGTAGTCCTTGCCGATGTCGATGGTCTCGAGATCGCCGCGGCGCTCGGCCACCGGCATGCGGCCTTCAACGATGCGCGCGTAAAGATCGCTGACGGCGCTACCCGAGAGCGTCTCGCCATCGATGACGATCTTGAAGCCGTTGTAGTCGGGCGGGTTGTGGCTGCCGGTGACGGCGATAGCGCTGCCAAGACGCAGGTGATGCGCTGCGAAATAGGCGACAGGCGTAGGCACCATGCCAACGTCGGTGACGTCGATGCCGGATGCGCGCAGGCCGTCGATGAGGGCGCGCGACATCTCGGGCGACGAGAGACGACCGTCGCGTCCAACCGCGATGCCGCGCAGACCCTTTTCTTTCATCGAGGCACCGACGGCGCGGCCGATCTGACGGGCGACATCGGCGTTCAAGGAAATGCCGACCACGCCGCGAATGTCGTAGGCACGGAAGATGCTGCGTTCAATCGCGATCTCCGGCTCGACAGGCTTCGCTTGAACCGGCTTTGCGACAACAGGCTTGGCGGGAGTGAGTTCGCCCTTGGCCTGCAATTCGGCGAGCGTGGGTTCGGCTTCGACCAAGCTCTTGCTCTTGCGTTCCGACAGCCGCTTGGCGAAAGCACCCGCCTTCTCACGCGGCACCAGCACCAAGGCGAGGCCAAATAAAACAACCACGACGCCGGCAAGCAATTCCAGCAATCCGCCGAGGCTCATCAAACCCGGATCGGCATACGGCGAAGCACCGACAAGGCGCAGACGGCTGTCTGGCAACGCAAGCGCGCCTCGTTCGGCCTGATCGGCAAGACTGCTATCGCCGGCCTCGATCAGTGAATGAGCACCTTGGCGGAGTGCCGCGTAGGCACCCTCTGGAGCTGCTGCTTCGATCATCGGGCGCAGCGTGTCGATCGGGCGGCGCACGTAGGCCACGGCGGCAATGCCAACGTCGGCGGGGATTGGCGCGGCCAGCGCCAACCAAGGACGCTGCGCATCCTGCACCACCGCCATCTGCGACCGGCCGCTATCGAACGCGGAAACCAGCAACCCGAGTTTGCCCCAGCCGAAATCTTCGGCTGCTGCCCACGCCGCTGAGAGTTCCGGCGGGTGAATCTCGACCACTTCGATACCGACCCAGTCGCCGGCCAATGCGGCACGAGCAGCGTCGATATCGCCAGCGGCAAGCGCTTCACGAACTTCAGGCAGCTTGCGTTGGACATCGAAGCGCTCGCGCTCCTTGGCCAGTTCGGCCTGCAACTGCGTGCCGGCGAGCGCGCGGGCCTGCTGCGCGTTTTCGGCGAGGCGGTTGGCCGCGTGGATGTTCCAACCGCCCCAAGCGAGCAAGCCACCCGCGACGACGGCGAACACTGACAGCAAGATGTTGAGAACGCGGATCTTCGGGCGGGGAGGATGGGCTGATGACATGCGAGTTCTCTTCAGTGCGTTCCAGTGTGGCCAAAACCACCTTCGCCGCGCCCGGAGGCAGCGAAGGAGTCGACGATGCGCCAAGTGGCGCGGGCAATGGGAAGAAAAACCAGTTGTGCCACGCGATCGCCGGGCTGCACCGTCACCGCTGTCGCGCCACGGTTCCATAGGCTGATCATCAACGGGCCTTGGTAATCGGCATCGATCAGCCCGGTGAGATTGCCGAGCACCAAGCCGTGTTTGTGACCGAGGCCCGAACGCGGCAGAACGACGGCGCACAGGCCGGCGTCACCCAGATGCAAGGCCAACCCGCTCGGCACCAGTACCGCCGCTCCCGGAGCAATGCTCAGCGCGGCATCGACCATGGCACGCAAGTCCATGCCCGCGGCCTCAGCGGTGGCGTACTCGGGCAGCGGAAACTCGCGCCCCAGACGCGCGTCGAGGATTTTCAGCTCGACCTGCGCCATCCGTGCTGCGAAGGCGCTCATGCGCGCGCCAGCCAGTCGGCCATCCACACCACGAGGCCACGGGCAATCTCGGCCTTCGAAGCGGTGGGAAACAGGCGCTCACCGCCGTTCCAGTACAGCATCAATGCATTCTCATCGGCGTCGAAACCACAGCCGGGCACGCCAACCCGATTGGCGGCGATTGCGTCGAGGTTCTTCGCGGCCAGCTTGCCGCGGGCATAGGACTCGATATCGTGGGTCTCGGCGGCAAATCCGAGCACACAGCGCGGGCGGCACGGATGGGCCGCAACATCGGCCAGCACATCGGCGGTGCGTTCCAGCATGAGGTGAAGCGGGCCTGCGCCCTTCTTGAGCTTCTGACTAGCAACCTCGGACGCCCGGTAGTCGGCCACGGCGGCCGCTCCGACGTAGACATCCTGTGCAGGCAATGCGGCAAGCACCGCGGCATGCATCTGTGCGGCACTCCGCACGTCGATGCGGGCGACACCAACGGGCGTGGGCAATTTCACCGGGCCAGCCACCAAGGTGACCTCCGCGCCAGCACGCGCCGCCGCTTCGGCGATGGCGAAACCCATGCGCCCGCTGCTGCGGTTGCCGAGGAAGCGCACCGGGTCGATGTCCTCGTAGGTCGGGCCGGCGCTGACCAGCACGCGGCACCCGGCCAGCCGACCCACTGCCCCGGCGGCACTGATGAAAGCCGCGAGGTCGGCCACTAGGTCGGTCGGCTCGCGCATACGGCCTTCGCCAAGCTCTCCACAAGCCTGCTCACCCGAAGCGGGGCCGAAAACCAGAACCCCGCGCTGCGCCAGCACCGCCATGTTCGCCTGCGTGGCGGGATGGGCCCACATCACGCGGTTCATGGCCGGAGCCACGGCAATCGGCGCTTCGGTGGCAAGGCAGAGCGTGCTCAGCAGCTCATCGGCTCGACCTTGCGCAAGGCGCGCAAGAAAATCGGCAGTGGCCGGCGCGATCAGCACACGACTGGCCCAGCGTGCCAATTCGATATGGCCCATCGCGGCCTCGGCCGCAGGGTCCCACAAGGAACTGCGCACCAGATTCCCGGAGAGCGCCTGCAGCGTGGCCTCTGTGATGAAGTGACCGGCACCGGCGGTCATCACCACGCGAACCTCTGCGCCGGCTTCGCGTAACCGACGCACGAGTTCGGCCGATTTATAGGCGGCGATGCCTCCGGTGACTCCCAGCAGCACCCGTTCTCCGTGCAGTTCCGACACGCCATGCCCCGATAGACAACGAGGTGGAAGCTTACCGCAGCACAGGGTGAACTCGGACGGCGGCAGGTGCCGAATCGCGTCACTCTGGCCGCCATGAGTCTCCGCGACTGGCCCAATGCCGACCGTCCCCGCGAACGCCTGCACGCCCTCGGCGTCGAGGCGCTTTCCGACGCCGAGCTGCTGGCGCTGTTCCTCGGCACAGGCCCGAAGGGCAGTAACGCCGTGACCCACGCACAAGCCCTCATCAACCGCTGCGGCGGGCTGCGAGCCATGCTCGATCGACCACCGCGCGAGCTGACCCGCCTGCCCAACATTGGGCCGGCGCGCGCGGCCTTGATTACGGCGGCCCTCGCACTGGGCCATCGCCACTTGCAGGCCGAGCTGGCCCGTGGCGATGCATTGGCCTCGCCGCAACAGGCCGGCGAGTATTTTCGCCGTTGGTTGCGCGCCTCGCCCTTTGAGCGCTTCGCCGCGCTCTTTCTCGATAGCCGCCATCGCGTCATCGCCGAGGAGGTGTTGTTTGAAGGCAGTATCGACAGCGCTGCCGTTCATCCGCGCGTGATCGTCCAGCGCGCCATGGCCGTCAACGCCGCTGCTGTCGTCGTTGCCCACAATCATCCGAGCGGCGTGGCCGAGCCGAGTGCGGCTGATCGGCATCTCACGACTCAGCTCAAGCAGGCCCTCGCATTGGTCGAGGTGCGACTGCTGGACCACTTCGTCATCGGTGATGGCCCGGCGGTCTCGATGGCCGAACGTGGCTGGGTGTAGCAGCGCCGTATGGCCCATTCGGCCGCCCGTATACTTCGGCAACACCGCCTCCGGGCCTCGCGATGCCGCTCGATTTCCGCCGCGTCTATTCCGCCGATGCTGTCGAGGGCCTGGTCTCGGCTACTGGGCCACTCGATCATGCCGACCCGCGCGCGGCTGTCTATGCCCGACGGGCGGAACGCGCCGGCCGTGCCTGCGGCGTCGAACGCGAAAGCGTGCTGCATGCGCTGCGGGTGGCGGTTGTACGAATGGCGATGCGCTACGGATCCCTGAGCGACGACTGGCACGC
>BBPE01011768.1_pt3 | contig 13127 bp, 17 predicted proteins | sample 1344301 | NCBI WGS metagenome assembly BBPE01 (sample SAMD00019089, study PRJDB2971) | groundwater metagenome | isolation source: The Cedars highly-alkaline
TGCTTTTTGCACAAAGACACGAATTGAACCCCCGTGAACAGGAACCTGTTTTACATCCACAACCTCCATGTTAAACTTTCGGAATAAGTAAATCAAAGGATAAACAGCAAAATACGAAAGATGCTCATGGTATATAGTATCAAATTCCAAATTATTTAATAAATTTAAGAGATAAGGGACTTCGATAACGAAAGTACCGTTATCTGCTAATAAGTACTTTATGCCGCGTACAAATCCCTCTAAATCGTCAGTGTGGGCGAAAACGTTGGTCGCCAGAATAACGTCTGCATTGCCATGTTCTTCATGAATCTTTACAGCGCACTTCTCGCTGAAAAATTCGTTCACAGTCCGAAATCCTTTTGCCTCTGCTAACCGTGCGATATTCGAAGCTGGCTCGATGCCTAATGTTTGTAAACCTAATTTTGAAAAACACTGAAGTAACGTCCCATCATTGCTCCCAATGTCTACTATTAAGCCATCTTCACTAATTTTGAAATTCTGAATTACATCTTCTACAAGGCCCGTAAAATGGGCTTGCATGGGCTTTGAAGCACCAGTTACATACGCGTACTCCTTAAACAATACTTCAGGGGAAACCACATCCAATAATTGAACAAGATAACAGTTACTACAAAAGTACACATCAAGCGGATAATATGGCTCTACTGCCTCTAGTTGATTTTCTCTCAAAAAACTATTAGCTAATGGAGTTGGGCCAAGCGAGAGGAATTTATGTAACTTTTCACTTCCACAGACTCTGCATGTTGTCCTGTGTGTGAAATTGTCTTTTGCTATCTCTATTTTATTTATTCCAGTCATATCGCTCGCCTGTTTTTGAATCAATTATCGAAGGATCATTCCATGCTTTTCTCTCTTCATTGGGTTCTTCGTAGTCGTAAAGCTTTGTTACATTATAAAGAACCAATGAAGGCTCATTACCTATGCATTTTGTACCATGCCAGTAAAATCCAGGAATCCTGACAATTTGAAGCTTTTCACTATTTAGAATAATCTCATCTAATTGCCCTTTTGTTTTAGAATTCTTTCTATCGTCGTACGCACAAACCATAAGAGATCCTTTCACAGCACAGATATAGTCAACTTGACCTCTTGAATGGCGATGCCATGCCCTAATTACTCCAGGACAACTCATTGAAAGATTTACTTGTACGATATTATCGTCTTCAACAAAATCCTTCCAATCGAGTCTGAGAAGTTCGGCAAAAAAGCCTCTTTCATCTATATTTTTCTTTATATCATAAACTCTTACTCCGGGTAACATGAGTTCTCCTCCTTTTTATATAATGCTTCAAAAAATCTTGTTTGAATAGGATGTTCTCTGAAAAATATTAATTTCCAATTAGAAGGAATCGGATAATCTTTGTAAGAAATTGTTAGATTATCATGAGGATTTGTCCAATTCAGCCACTGCTTTGTAAAAAAGTATCCGTTGAAATAGTCGTTGATAAGATGAAAGTAATGCTTTATTGTCTCTAATGTCATTTCGTGCAGTGAACTAATATTTATACAAAGATTAAATTGGCGCTTGGGCAAAAGCTCCATTTGATTCGGGGTAAAGAAACATATATCCGCATTTTCATATTCTGATTTAATTTCTGAATATTTCTGGAAATCCCTGAATTTAAATATTTTGAGTTCAGGGAAAACTGCGCTTAAATATCTTTGACATACATATAGAGCTGGTGGAATGTCAAAGAGAACATACTTACATTTTATGGCTTTCAAAAACACGAATGCACACCTCCCATACCCCCCCCAAGTTCGGATATTGTTAAATTCTCCTTTTCATCAGAGGGTACATGATTCATAATACTATAATATTCCAAAATTGAATTGCATAAATCCTGCGAAATTAATTTTCCTTTGTAAGATATTCTTAGTGGATTTCCTTCTATCGGTTCTTCGAGTTTTTCTAATAAATTTTCTTTATCAATCGTTCCTGTATATTCCCACAACATGGAAACAAACAATTTATAGAAGAACTGTTGGATCGGGTTAAGCTTAAATTTATGTTCAAAACATTCAAGGTATTTGTCTCCTTCAAATCTTGACGTAAATACTCCTAATTTTGGATTTTTCAGCCATTTCAAAAATAGACTTATAAATTGATCATTTATGGGACTCGTAACTAAAAAATTAAAATAATTCTGGTTAACAGTTCTTTTGAAATTTTGATAGCCTGATGTTTGTAGTTGTTGAAGGTTGATTTTATTTAATTTCTCCCAAAACAAAGAAGGATGATAAATAACCTCAGATTTTTTAATAACTTCAATCATGCTATTCAACGTTTTTATTCCTTCTTCTTCGCTTATTGATTGATTCATAATTATTTGACGCCTCCTGTTCTTTCTCTCAAATAATCCTTTAAAGCATCTTCCCAACTTCTCATCTCAAGCCCATATTTTTTTAGTTTTGTACTTTCAAGTGCTGAGAACTTCGGTCTCCTCGCTTTTCTATTAAGCTCATCAGGCTTTATCGGAAAAAGCTTTGCATTGTGGGGCTCTGCCCCACGACCCCGCAAGCCCTGTAAGGGCTTAATATCCAAAAATTCAAAAATTTTCTTTGCAAAATCAAACCAACTGCAATATCCTTGATTAGTAACGTGATAGATGCCATAAGGGAGTTCCTTTTCAATTATATTTTTTATCATTTTAGCAATGTCTTTTGTATAAGTTGGGGACATTACAACATCGTCTACCACTTTAATTATTTCATTATTATTCGCCTTCTTAATCATCCATTCAACGAAATTTCCACCCTTCCCTCTTGCACCCTTTGTTCCATAGAGACTTGCAGATCGGATAACATAGGGTCTACTGCAATAGTTTCTTGTAAATATTTCCCCTGCATATTTGCTCAACCCGTAGGTATTAATCGGGTTTGGATCATCATCTTCATTATAAGGCTCTTCTTTCTCACCATCGAATACAAAATCCGTGCTTATATAGACATTTTTTAGATGTTCTTCATTGCATACTATAGCTACATTCCTTGCTCCAATCGCATTTATCATAAAAGCCTCATCTGGATGGTCTTCGCTGTCATCCACCTTTACATACGCTGCACAATTTATCACAGTATCAGCATCTTTTAAGGCTTTTCTGCAGCTATTAATATCTTTTACTTCTATCTCATCGTGTGAGAGAGGTAAAGCTTCCTTTCCAAATACATTAGAGATATCACTTCCAAGCTGACCAGTTGACCCAATAATAGCCACTTTCACCTTCTATCACAACTTTTGCTTTATATTATTTTTAACTTCCTTATTATAGTTCCACTTGAGAACTATCTCCGATAATAAATCTATAGCCTTTCGGCATTTTTTCCTTATCGCATATCTTGACGTTCTTTCCTATTATGCTGTCGATGATTTTTTTATTGCAATTTATCTTTGTACCGCTCATCACGATAGAAGATTCAATCTCTCCGTTTATTATCTCACAAGAATTTCCAATGCTTGTGTAGGGGCCTATGTACGTGTTTGGTCCTATCATACAATTTGCTCCAATTACTACAGGTCCTTTAATTACTGATTTTTTTATTATTGTGCCCTCTTCAATAGCAACTCTCCCGCTTATTTTCGCGCCATCTTCCAGAATTCCTTCGTTGTAAGGTTTTAACTCATCCAAAACAAGATGATTTGCCTCTAATATGTCCTCTGGTCTTCCTGTATCCTTCCACCAACCGCTTACTATATCAGAATCAACTTTTAAGTTATTATCAATCAAGTACTGTATGGCATCCGTTATCTCAAGCTCATTTCTCCAAGAAGGCTTTATATTTTTAACTGCTTTAAATATCGAAGGTCTGAACACGTATATCCCAACTAAAATAAGATTGGAAGGTGGTTTCTTGGGCTTTTCTATTAGCCTTTTAATGGAGCCATCTTCATTGAGCTCTGCACATCCAAACAGGCTTGGATTCTCATGGGTGGTTAAAAGTATGCTGGCATCCATATCGCCTTCTTTAAAGCGTTTAACATATTTCATTATTCCGCCTTTTAGTATGTTATCGCCCAAGTACACAACGAATGGCTCATCGCCTATAAAATCCTCAGAGATTTTTACTGCATGTGCAATACCTAATGGTGCTTCTTGCTCTATGAAAGATATCTCTGCATCAAAATAGGCATTATTTACTGCTTCCATGACATCCTTTCTATTTGGTCCAACTATGATACCAACGTCTTTTATTCCTGCTTCTATAACGTCTTCTATTGCATAGAACAGAATTGGTTTGTTTGCAACAGGTATTAATTGCTTTTGCTGCGAATATGTGATTGGACGGAGTTTAGTTCCATGTCCGCCCGATAAGATTAAGCCTTTCATATTAAGTTCCTCATCTTTTTAACCCTTTCGTTAATATTTAAATTCATCGACTTTTTAAGTTTATTTATTGCCTCAAAACTACAAAAATCTTCCAATCACATTCCTGATCCATTCTGATTTTACTCCTGACTTCGCTTCTATCGCCTTCATTATCACAACATCCTCTTTTTCGAATGTTCTCATGATTAAAAGTAGAATGAAATATATGCCCATATACAGCAAGAACATAAGAACTAAAACGGTTATGGGGATGCTCTCAAAAAATGCTCTTGTCAGTGCATAAACAAACACGGCTGAAATTATAGCAGCAAAAAATATCTTAACATAATTCAATTTCATCGGTTGGATGCCAGTAATTGCATGAACCTGGATGAAGGCAAGTGCACTCACTACTAAAAGTGAAAACCCAGTTGCGATAGCTGCACCGTTTATTCCGTAGATAGGAATCAACAAGAAATTTAATATAACGTTGAGAACAGCACCAACACTTGTGTTGATCATTATTAGTTTCGTTCTTCCTATCACTGAAATAAGCTGGTTTGTAGGACCAAAAATAGATATGATCAAGTTTCCTACACTTAGAATACTCAGTACCATCGCTCCTGCCATAAATTCAGCACCATATAAAATATATAAGACCTGTTTTGAAAAAAGCATCATCAAAAGAACCAGCGGAAGTACGCTCATAAGGCTCCATTTTGTGACAGCATAATTTGTATTTTCTAAATTTCTTCTCTCTCCTCGTGAATAGAACTCTGTAATAACAGGAAAGTAAATGGCTCCAAGTGAGCTGGGTACAATCATTAATAGGGCAGCTGTTGATAACGAAGCCCTGTATATTCCAACATCTGCTGCCGTGAGAAAATAACCAATCATTAGCGTATCAATCCAGCCCATCACCAGTCCAAGAATTCCAGCGAACATCAATGGCCAGGAAAAAGAGAATAGCTCCCTTTTCATTGAAATCGAGCTTATTTTTTTACTAAATACTGGAAAAATCTTGTTTAAGTAGTATAGGGCGACGAAGGGTGTTGCAATAATCGCAAAAGTATAGGCAAATACAGCTCCATATACGCCATATCCAAGAAGCAACAAAATTATGAGCAAAATGAGCCTGACACCGTTCTGGAATACATCTCTGACATACACCACATACTTCATTTCCTGAAATCCACCGATAGCATGAACAAAAATAGAAAATAAACTATAAAAGGGAACGGTTAACGAAAATATTTTTAATATCGGCGTCAGGTTCGGTTCATTGAATGCCCTAACAGCAATTAAATCTGCAAATAAAAACAAGAGTATTCCAGCGATTATCCCCAACGGCAAAACAATTCCCATCGCTGATACGATCACACCTTTGACACGGCCTGGGTCATTCTTTCCATTATACAAAGCAACAAATCTCACAACACCCCCAGGTATTCCAACCAACACAATAGTGGACGCAATTATTGCAACAGTAGATGCCAGTGATATCAAGCCAAAATCAGCTGGTCCCAAGAGTCTGGCAACGGTCATCATGCCAAGATAAGCAAAGAACAGACCAATGCCTGTGCCGATGAAGACGGTACCTGCCCCTTTAGCAATTTTCCTCAGATATCCATCTAGATATGAAATTTCTGTGCTCGATGTCATTTAGATTACCCTATTTAACATATTCTAAGTTAGCACTGGAAAAGCTTGGTACACACATGTGCGATTTTTCCTCGATTCATTATCAAATAAATGCAAACGAGTGTCAATATGACTATCATTATTATCGTATATGAGTGGTCTGGCTCACTATGAGTTACAAAAAATTCTGGGAGCCAATCAGGCCAGTAGATGCTTTGGGATGGAAACCCTAAGGCAACATTTTGAACTGCATCTTGTAGATCTGAAATATGAACGTACTTATTCCCTTCCCAGCGTTGCCTTGGGTAGAGAAACAGTGGTCTCAGGGAAAGTAGTATCTTAGGGATTCCTTCATATCCTAAGCCTTCTACAACTCCTCTAATTCCAAGTGGAGGAGATAAATTTGTGGATAACAACGCTAAAATGATAAGTGGAAACCCCTTACGACCTATAACTTCAGCAACTCTTATCAACCCAACAGCAGATATGATTAAAAAAATGGGGGTAAAATGGACCATATATTGGTCATACGGTCCAAACGGTATAACGAAAACATAGATTCCGAGGCAATACAACCCCCATGCCGGAAAAAGAAATTTTCTTTTCCGAATCAAGTAGAACAAGCCAGCAAGGAGAAATGGAAAAACAATGAGACCCACCGAAATGGGTAACGCTTCCAAATAAAATGTGTTAAATAGTGTGTTAACGTGCTCTTGGGGTAGCGCGGCTTGCTGAAACTGTACGACTCTGGCTACAAAAGGAGCAAGCGGATGTCCATATCTTAAACTACAAACCAAAGAAAATGGTAGCGTAGCGAGAACAAATCCTACGAAGAAGACGAGCGCTTCACGTATCTTGGTTTTGTTCACAACCGCTAGCATTAAGATAAATGGCGGGAACAAATACAATGCAGAGGTTTTTGTCCATATAGCGAGTGCAGCTGCAACCCCAGATGCGCACAAATATCGCCGGTCACCACCACGTAAGAACAAGGTGTAGAGGGCGATGCTGAGGAACATGAAAGATACCATTGATACATCATCTACCAATTCTTGCCCCCATGCTGCCACATGCCAATTGAGGCCGATTAAGAGCGCTGCGATGAATGCTGTATTTCGATCGAAGTAATATTTTGCTATTATAAATGTACTGAATATTAGGATGCCCATGGTCAGGGCATTCCAAATCCAAAGAAAATAAAAGAAGGATGGAAAGCCCATGGATTTGTAAAGAATGCCCATAAAGAGGGGGAGCGTCATTTCTTTTTCAACAAAAAATTGGATACCTGTATGTTCCATTCCGACCAGATTAAGTCCAGTTCCAAAGCTATACCATACATCAGGCTCGATCAGTTGAAAAGGATTACCACCGTAGAATATTGCAAAAAGTACATGATATAGAACCAAACTAACAATCACCCATGCTCTAAACCTTTTAATTGTTATATGCATCATGTTTGGTTTTCCTCACATGTTTTGTTCAATTCTCTTCAAAAGTCATACGTTTTTCATCGCCTTGACAACAAGCTCTGAATTACAAATATATTCTCTCTCTATAATCTGAAAACCACTCTCCTTTAAAATTTTGTTCAAAGACGGCAAATCATATTGGGAGATGTGTTCTTGTTTATATCCGCCTCTTAACTTCACTATGTCATATACGTGCTCAACTACTCTCCATGTGATTTTACCATAATCAGGTGTTGCAACAATTAGGGTTCCGCCTGCTCTAAGTATTCTATTGATCTCTGACAGTATTGAGCCACATCGGGGAACGTGCTCAATGACGTTTGAAAAGATCACAGTGTCGAACGTGTTATCTTTAAACGGCAGTGCCCTCACATCGCCGCAGACCAACAATTTATTGTTTTGCTGGAGGTATCTCAGTCTGCCCATTGATATATCACATGCAACTGCATCTGGTAGATCTTGTATGATTTTACTAGTCCCACACCCGATATCGATTATATCATCGTTTTTATCAAGCATGCCAGTAATTATCCCGTGTCTTTTTCTTTGCCAGAATCTCTGAAGTGGTATTCTACTATAATATGCCCGGCTATCGTAATCAACCGATTCCACCGAGTTTCTCAATAACCATAATCTGAGAAAACTTTTCAGGTAAGACATGCCAAATTTGATTAACCTGAGTTTGGACTGCCCATGCTCCCTGGGCCTATATCTAAAAGGTATTTCGGACACGCTATAGCCATCTGAATATGCTCGGACCAATATTTCTTGTAGCACGTCAAAGTTTTGTCCGGTGATGTTCATGCTTTTTATCGACGATGCCTTATATAACCTAAAACCGCTGGAGATATCTTTTACTGGAATGGACAAGAAGTAGGTGAAGAATTTGTTAAGGGCGAGACTTAAAAATTTTCTAAAATAGGGCATGTCTGCCGAGCCGTTTTTTATGTATCGAGATGCGATAACGATATCAGACTTATTTCTCGACTTCCAAAGGTCCCGAATCACAACGGGGTCGTGAGATAAATCGCCATCCATGGTGATAATATAGTCTCCTCTTGCAGCGCCAAATCCCTCCTTTAAAGCGTTCCCATATCCCGGGTTTCTCTGTACGAAAACTTTGGCACCCGCACTTTGTGCATTTTCCGCCGTCCCATCTTCTGAGCCACCATCGACTATGATAATCTCATAATCATTGGAGAAATCACGTATCGCGTCGTGCAATTTAAAAACTAATTTAGATATATTTTTACCTTCCTTGTATGTTGGTATAACAACGGAAAGATCCATAGCGTCACCATCTTAGAGATATTCTTAGTTGTACACGGCGTGGTATAAGTATTATGATGTCTCAACGTTTATCAAAGATTCAAACCAGTTCTCTCCAATAATCCAACAACTCTTCCATGGACCGCTCAAACGGTATCGTCGGCTTCCAGCCAGTTTTTTTCCTGAACTTAGAGCAGTCCCCTAATAGTATTTCAACATCGGACGGGCGCATCTTCTTCGGATCTTGTTTAACTTTGATGTTTACTTTTGATTTCTCCAATAGAAGGTCTAAAACAGATTGAATCGTCCGTGATTTTTCAGAACATATGTTGTATACTTCTCCGAAATCGCATTTTTGTAAACTCAACCAATAGGCTCTAACAATATCCCTGACATCTGTAAAATCCCTTTGTGCATTCAGATTGCCGACATGTATGATGGGGTCTTTTAATCCTTTTTCGATTTCTGCGATTTGCTTTGAAAAATCAGAGCAGACGAATACTTCTCCCCGTCTAGGTCCAGTGTGATTGAATGCTCTCGTCCTCACTATTTTCAGTCCATAACTCTGATGATACTGAAAACCCAGTAAATCCGTTGTAACCTTGCTAACTGCATACGGACTCAACGGTCTCAGTGGATTTGTCTCTTTTATAGGAAGCTCGTCTGGATAAACCAAACCATACTCCTCAGATGAACCCGCAACTTGAATTTTTGGGTCTACATTTGAAGTTCGCACTGCCTCAAAGATGTTCAACGTACCAATGATGTTAGTTTCAAGAGTTTCAGACGGTGCTTTCCAAGAAGTCGGGACGAAGGATTGAGCAGCTAAATGAAAGATGTAGTCTGGTTCAACTTCATCTATTGTTTTTTTCATTGAGTGGGCATCCCTTATATCAGTATCAAGTAGCACCAATTTGTCTTTGATGTGCTGAATGTTGTCTAATCTACTTCTCCACCGTATCGTCCCGGATACTTCTAAATTTTTCTCTAACAAAAACTCCGCCAAGTGGGAGCCGACGAAACCAGATATTCCTGTTATTAATGCTTTTTCCATTTTCTCCACCTTGCCTTTCTTTTACAAACTCTCCTTTTATCACCAACTTTCTTTGGGGTCGACTCGCCGAATGTCTGGCAGGACATCAAAATCATGGTCATATGAGAATATCCGCTCTATATCATTTTCTATCATGCATTGATATGCCAATGCATCATCGAAACTCAGCCCAAAATCTTTCATATGAGATGTTGCGCATATCCTACTGTATAGAGTCATTGGCAGTACAGTCAATCCCTCATATCTGAGAAGCCCGGAAAGAAAGATTGCAATGTCCTTCCATCTCAATTTGTAGTTCTCCATGACCACTACCACTGCATCGACATGGAAATCGGTTATCACTCCCTTTAATTCGCCGTTTTTGAATCTGGTTAGAACGTTTTTGGCGTGCACGCCCCTGGATTGACCCAATTCAACCTCCAAGAAGATATTGGCATCAACCAGATACCTCTCTATTTTGCCCCATAGCTCTTTTTGCTCTGATTTTAGTCACCTCATGTTGTAACTCGACGCCGGACATATCTACATGCGAGAGCATGCCCCAGATCGACTCCACTGGGTCTTCTGGTGGCTCCATTATTTTGAGGGCTTCCTTCGTTCTATTGGCCCATTCGCCTAGAGCTTTTTCTGCAGCAATACTAATAGCTCCCTTTTTATACCCAAAGCTACTCATAGCTGCCTCCCTAAACTTTTTTTCCACGTCATCTGAGATACAAACTTTTATACCACTCATCTTAATTCCTAATGACATTAAGGTAATAAGATATAAAAACCTTTCTTCGATGACGCTATGCACATCCTTTTTTGGATATCTCATCTTTCACAATGTCCACAAATTGCTTGACCACCTTTATCCTCTTAGACACATCGAACACGTCTTTTTCTGTCAGGTCATAGTACTCATGTGATAACAAGTTTCTATAAAATACTAAATTGGACAGCCTCTTCTCCAATCTCCTATCGATAAATTTATTTTTTGCCAATAATCTAAAAATCTCTCTGTAGGTAGAGGGCATGCCGATATCGTTCGCCACCACCACTTCTTCTCCCAAATTTATAGTTCTATTGATGGCAGAGAACAAAACCATCGAAAGAGAATAAAAATTTTTCTTATCTTCCAAATCCTCTATTTTCTTTATATCTAATTCTTCCAAATCTCTGAAATATTTTTCAATATCGCTTATTATCTTCCCAATTCTCTCTGTATCATACATTTCATTCACCCAAGATGTGGGAGCAGTGCCTCTTAATCATCGGCTGAACGTCCAGATAGGATTTAAGTGTGTCTACTTTAGCCCTCTGCAATGTTAGATCGTCTTTTTTATACAAAATTTCCCCCTCTTTTAAAACCCTAAACCTTATCGTCGGTGGAAGGTCCCAGAATATGGATATGTCTATTTTCTTAGATGAATTGCTCAATATTTCTTCTTTTACTTTTTTGGAGATATCCTTCTCTGTGAGCACACAGAGGTCTATGTCGGAAAATGGTTTTACACTACCTTTGGCCATAGAGCCAAACAGGTATATTGCCTCAATCCCATCTCTCTTCAATTCATCTATTACCTTATCGATCTCCATCTCATCATCTCTCATATAATTTCTAATCAAATTTTGAAATACTTAAGCCTTCTCCAGTTCATCCCACCGTTTCATCTGCCAGAAGTTGGTCCACCCTTCCGACGACTTTTTTGGTGCGAAGCTGACTGTCTGATATTACAGCGACTCCTGCAGAGTCGTATCCACGATACTCGAGATTTTTTAACCCCTCCTGTATAATGGGCAACGCGGTCTTTGAACCGATGTATCCGATTATTCCACACATAATTTAAACCACTCTATCGTATTACTCAAACCTACATCTAAATCAACCTTTGGCTCCCAACCCAGGATTTTCCTTGCTCTTGAAATATCCGGACACCTGCGTTTGGGGTCATCTATTGGCAACTCCTTGAAGACGATTTGTGAACTCGATCCAGTGAGTTTCTTGATCCTTTTGGTCAACTCGAGTATTGTGATTTCATCTGGATTGCCGAGATTGATTATTTCGCCCCCCGCTTTATTAGAGAAGACCATCTTGCATATGCCGTCCACCATGTCGGATATGTAGCAGAAACTTCGGGTTTGCGAACCATCACCATAGGCAGTAATCGGCACATTGGCAAGAGCCTGCGTGATGAAATTGGGAATTGCCCTTCCATCGTCTTTTTTCATCCTTGGCCCATATGTGTTGAATATTCTGACGATTCGCACATCCATAGCATGTTTACGGTAATATGCCATCGTTAATGCCTCTGCGAATCGCTTCGCCTCATCATAACAACTTCTCGGCCCCACGGGATTTACGTTTCCCCAGTAATCCTCTCGCTGGGGATGAATCTTCGGATCGCCATAAACCTCGGATGACGATGCCAGCAGAAATACAGCATCTTTTTCCTTAGCAAGTTCCAATGTATTATGAGTGCCAGATGAGCCGACTAATAATGTCTCTATTGGCATATTTTGATAATCCACCGGGCTGGCAGGGCTTGCGAGGTGAAACAGGTAATCGATATTCTCCTTGAGCGTCAACGGCTCAGTTATATCATGCTGTAGATAGGTGAAATTTTTATTGTTCAACAAGTTGACGATGTTCTTTTTGTCGCTCGTGCACAAATTATCGAGACAAATAACCTTGTGGCCATCGTCTAATAATTTTTCACATAGATGTGAACCTATGAACCCTGCACCGCCTGTTACGAGTATCTTCATGTTATTGCCCCAAGTCCCCTAGGCTCTTTTAACACAACAAAAGATTAAGCCTTAGCCTTCATCCTTATATGAGCTTTCATATAACTCTCTGGCAACCTTCGTGAGGCGTTGAAGATTTCAATCCCGATGATCTCGCCCTTTGCATCCAATTCTATGTTAACGCCTTCAGCTATCTCAACAAACTCTTCTTCTTCGCCCTCTTTTGCTATAATATAAAGGACATCATGCTCTTTATCATAATGAAACTCTGGGGCGGCTTCAGACTCTACTTTTTTTATCACCATTCTTTATCCCTCACTTCAATCCATCTTCCAAATTTAACTCTATTTTCTTTTTGTCCCCTCTTAAGAGGATGAATAGTAATCAATTCAATAATCTCATCAACATCGAATACGACCATCATCTCTCGTTCTTTCTCTTTGGATACTATTTTTGTGACTGCTATATAATGGTTTGTTTTGATGTCATAAAAATACTCTTTGGCTTTCTCAAATACTTCAGTTGGAAGCTTTTGGGGGATATTTCTTATTTTCAAACGGAAAGTTAAATGAGAAGTATATCTGATTGGTTTAGTCATCTAAACAACCTTGCCCAAATCCTGCACCGCCTGTTATGAGC
>BBPE01005729.1_pt1 | contig 13096 bp, 14 predicted proteins | sample 1344301 | NCBI WGS metagenome assembly BBPE01 (sample SAMD00019089, study PRJDB2971) | groundwater metagenome | isolation source: The Cedars highly-alkaline
TAGCGGCGCTGATGATCAAGTATAGTCAACCGCATAAATCAGTGCACAGTTTTTCCCGTCATTGCGAGCGAAGCGGAGCAATCTATTCCATCCTACCTTGAGATTGCTTCGTCGCTACGCTCCTCGCAATGACATAGTGCAACTATTTTTGCAAGATACTATAATCTGGGTTGTCTCCGACCCAGAGCTCCGCCGTCGAGGTCAGGGACGACCTCGACTATGGAGATATTGACTTCCATAGCGCTGTACATTAAACTATTATTAGAAGTGTGCAGCGGAGTTTTGAGTATCCAGTTTATCAGAACTCTAAACTCACTACTTTGGAGGCTCGTGACATGGCACTAGCTACCATCAGGGAGGCAATTGAGGACCTGAAATCTGGGAAATTCGTCATCGTCGTTGATGATGAGGGGCGTGAGAACGAGGGAGACCTTATTATCGCCGCGGAGAAGATCACGCCGGAGGCGATCAATTTTATGGCTAAACATGCCCGGGGGTTAATCTGCGTGCCGCTAAGCGGTAACCGGCTTGATGAACTCAGGATACCATTGATGGTTAAGGAGAACACCTCGCCATTTGATAGCGCCTTCACCGTATCCGTTGAGGCAAGGCACAAGGTGACCACCGGCGTTTCGGCCCACGATCGGGCGACCACGGTGAAGTGCCTTATCGACCCCGCCGCCCGACCCGATGATCTCGTGTGTCCCGGTCACATGTTTCCGCTGCGTTCCAGGGAGGGTGGCGTCCTGGTGCGGGCAGGGCACACCGAGGCATCGGTAGACCTTGCCAGGCTGGCGGGCCTCTACCCCGCGGCGGTGATATGCGAAATAATGAATGATGATGGCACCATGGCCCGCTTGCCAGACCTGGAGAGATTGGCAGCCGAGTATGGATTCAAGATTGTGAGTGTAGCTCAACTGATTGCTTATCGGCGACGGCACGACAGGTTGGTCCATCGAGTCGCCGAGGCCAAGCTACCCACGGCGTATGGTGAATTCACTGCCATTGCTTATAGGAGCATTATCGACCCCGATGAGCACGTTGCCCTGGTCAAGGGTGAAGTAGACGGAGATGAACCGATATTGGTCCGGGTGCACAGCGAGTGCCTTACCGGCGATGTCTTCGGCAGCCTTCGCTGCGACTGCGGTGAGCAGATTTCTATGGCTATGGAGGCCATTGCCAGTGAGGGGAGGGGTGTTTTCCTCTATATGCGCCAGGAAGGTCGGGGCATCGGATTGCACAACAAGATCAAGGCCTACGCCCTTCAGGATCAGGGGATGGACACCGTGGAGGCTAACGAGGAGCTGGGTTTCCCGCCAGACCTTCGGGACTATGGCATCGGCGCTCAGATTCTGGTTGACCTCGGGGTGCGCAACATGAGGCTACTCACCAATAATCCCAAGAAGGTTGTTGGCCTGGACGGCTACGGTTTGCGGGTAGTTGAGACCGTGCCTATCATGGCCCCGGCGACTCCAGAGAATGTGCATTATCTGGAAACGAAGAGGGAGAAGCTGGGGCATCTGATCGATATAAGTTAGTTTACGGGGGTCAGGGATCAGGGGGCAGGAGAAAGGATAGCTGACTGCTGAGCACTGGCTTCTGTGGACTGTTAGAGGAGGAAGTCATGGGTAAACGATACGAAGGCATGCTGCTAGGGGAGGGACTGAGGTTTGGACTGGTCGTTTCCCGATTCAATGAATTCATCACCTCTAAGCTCCTGGAAGGGGCCCAAGATGCCCTTTCCCGTCACGGCGTCAGGGAAGAGGACATCGAGATCGCCTGGACCCCGGGCTCCTTTGAGATTCCCCTGGTGGCCAAGAAGATGGCCGAGACGGGGAGGTACGATGCGATTGTCTGTCTGGGCACGGTGATTCGCGGGGGCACACCACACTTCGACTACATCGCTGCCGAGGTAAGCAAGGGCATCGCCAAGGTAGGACTGGACGCAGGAATACCGCTGACCTTCGGAATCATCACCGCCGATACCCTGGAGCAGGCCATTGAGCGGGCAGGGACAAAGATGGGGAACGCCGGCTTCAATGCCGCCATGAATGCCATTGAAATGGCGAACCTGCTCAAATCACTCTGAGACCCTATCCTAAAAATATTCGTCCCAGCTTGATTCACACCGGATTGATAACTGGGAGGATGACTCTTAGTCCCTAAAAATATAATGTGTTTGGAAGCGACGAGTGGGGAACTCCTCCATCACTTCACGGATTCAGGTTATAGTCTAATCACTATGCCCTGAAAAAATGCTATGATTGCTTCACTACTCACATACGCTAAGAGACTAGCGACGAGACCGTCTGTCCTGGTGGTTGGCGTCCTGTTGCTCGTATCTCTTGGTGTCTTCCTGCCCCTCTTACAGTCCCCTGCCGGCACTGATATGGTCAATGTTGCCGATTTCCTGATGGACACTTTTGTGACCATCAGGGTTCCTGCGGTCCAGAGAAGTGCGGCCGACGCGGCAATGGCTGAGATGAAACGACTCAACAGGATATTTGACCGCTTTGATGCCGGCAGCGAAGTGTCCAGGGTGAATGCTGGTGCTGGCAACTGGGTGGCTGTTGGTCCTGAGATGATGGAGCTTTTGAGCATCGTCAACGAGATGGCGGCAGAATGGACTGGTGACCTGTTTGACGTGACTGTTGGCCCCCTAATGGATGTGTGGGGGTTTGGGCAGGACCAGCAGACCGTTCGTCCGGCTCCCGATGATATCCAGCGGGCTCTGTCCCTTGTTGACCGGTCGCGGCTCAAGCTGGACTGGACTGGCAGCAGGGTCATGTTGTCTGAACCAGGGATGGGTCTTAACCTTGGCGGTGTAGCCATAGGGTATGCTATCGATCAAGCGGTGGGAGTTCTTCGGGAGCACGGTGTCACGTCTGGTTTGATTGAGGTCGGAGGAGACGTGTATGTCATCGGACAGCGACCCGGAGGCGGCGCCTGGAGGATCGGGGTCCAGCATCCGCGGCAGCCGGGGATAAAACTGGGTGTTCTCCACCTTGAGGAACAGGCGGTTGCGACATCGGGTGACTACCAGCGCTACTTCATCGTGGATGGGCAGCGCTATCACCACATCCTCAACCCGCAGACGGGCTACCCGTCGCAGGGGGTTATCAGTGTCACAGTAGTGGGACCAACCGCGACGGAGGTCGATATCCTGTCCACGGCAGTATTTCTCTTGAGCGCAGAAGAGGGTATAGCTCTCCTGGAATCGATGCCCGGGGTGGAAGGCATCATCGTTAATGCTGAAGAAGAGGTTTTCGTAACTTCGGGGCTAAAAAAGGGGGAAGGAACTCCACGTTTCGAGATCAGGCAATAATCTGGACTGTTCACGGGATACACGGGAGAGGACAGGTTATAGATGGCTCAGGGTAACAACACGAGAAGAATGGTACGACTGGCACTCATGGTGTCGCTGGCCACCATCATCTGGGTGGTGGAGGCTGCCCTGCCTGTCCCGGTTCCGGTTCCGGGGGCCAAACTGGGTCTGGCCAATGCGATCGTCCTCTGGTGCGTGATCGCCTTTGGTTTCCGCGATGCCCTGATGGTCAATCTCCTTCGTGTGGTGCTGGGTGCCCTCCTCACAGGTACGTTCATGAACGTTTCCTTCTTCCTCAGCCTGGCCGGCGGTACTGCCAGTGTCCTGGTTATGGGTCTTCTATGGACGACCAGCCAGCGCTGGGTGAGCATAATCGGGGTCAGCCTGGCCGGCGCCTTCACCCACAATCTGGCTCAGATACTGACTGCCAGTGTTTTGATCGGTCATCCGGCCATTCTCATGTATCTTCCATTCCTTTTGTTTTTTGCCCTCCCCACCGGCTTCTTCGTCGGACTACTGGTGTCCCACCTGGGGCGCATATCACTGTGGGGTGAGCCGATGGTGGAGGCGCTTAGGATCAAGACAGTTAAGGGAAGGGAGGCGGTATCTCCGTGAAAGTGAAAGTGTTCCCAGCAGGTGGAATAGCTATTCCCCACAGGAAGGGACTGACCGAGGCCATTCCCATAAAGGACATTGCCCCGCCGGAGACAGTTGTTATCCCCCTGCATCAACATAGTGGTGCTCCATGTGAAGCCCTGGTGGTACCGGGGGGGAGGGTCGTTAAGGGTCAGAAAATCGGCGACACAGACGCCCGCATTTCAGCGCCTGTTCACAGTAGTGTTACGGGCCGGGTAGAGGCTGTAGGGCTGAGGCCCACAGTTCGGGGTGAGGTGCTGTCTGTGGTGATCAGGAGAGAGGATTCTGAGGACAGCGGCGATGAGACAAGTCCGGCCCGCAGCATCAATGACCTGGAGGCAACAGAGATTATAGCTGCCATCAGGGAAGCCGGAGTGGTCGGACTGGGAGGAGAGGGCTTTCCCACTCATTTTAAGTGGATGGTGCCGCCTGACTTTCCCGTGGACACTGTCATCATAAACGGCGCCGAATGCGAACCCTATCTCACTGCAGATCATCGCCTGCTGGTGGAGCGGACTGGTGACGTGATGTCAGGACTACGCCTCGCCATGAAGGCCACCGGCGCCAGGCGTGGCGTGATCGCTATTGAGAACAACAAGCCGGATGCCATCGAGGCTGCACGTGATGCGGTGAGGCAGTGGTACGATATTGACGTGGTGGTTCTGGGAACTAAGTACCCACAGGGAGCGAAGAAGATGCTCACCAGGGCCGTTCTAGGGCGCGAAGTTCCACCACACACCCGTTCTTACCAGGAGGGAGTCGTCATCAACAATGTTCAGACGGCTGTGGCTGCCGCTGATGCCGTGCTGCGCCGCAAGCCCCTGTACGAGAAGGTTATCACCGTTAGCGGTGGAGCGGTTAACAGCCCGGCCAACCTGGTGGTTCCGATCGGGATGTCGTTCCGCGACGTGCTGTCGGCCGCTGGCGGGACATCAGGTAACTTCAGACTGGTGGTTGGTGGCCCGATGACGGGCGTGGGCGTTGACGATCTGGACCTCCCGCTCACCAAAACCGTGACCGCCTTGCTGGCGCTCACGCCGGCGGAGTATTTTGACGGTGAGGCGGGTCCGTGTATCAGGTGCGCCCGCTGCGTGAACACGTGTCCCATGCGTTTGACACCCAGCATGATCGTTGCCTACATTGAACGTGGGGATGTGGCGATGGCGGAGCAGACGTATATTGAGGATTGCATGGAGTGCGGCGTGTGTGCTTTTGTATGTCCGGCGCGACGGCCTCTCGTTCAGCAGATCAAGGAAGGCAAGACGGCGCTGGCTGCTTCACAGGCCAGGGCGTCTTAAGGGGGAACGAGATGAACCAAGCGAAGCAGCCCCTGGCAGGCCCTCACATACGCACTGACCTGACCACCCCCACGGTAATGCTGGATGTAGTCATCGCCCTGTTGCCGGTGATGGTTGTAGCGGTGATCTTCTTTGGCCCGGATGCCCTCATTGTTATCGCCCTGGCCTGTGCTAGCGCCTGCCTGACCGAATGGGTCATCCGGAGCCGGAAGCTGACGCCGGCGGCGCTGGTGGGAGATGGCAGCGCAGCGGTGACCGGCATTCTGCTGGGACTGACCCTATCCCCGGTGGTTCCCTGGTGGATGCCGGTTGTGGGTGGAGTTCTGGCCATCGCCGTTGGTAAGCAGTTGTTTGGTGGGCTGGGCAAGAACGTATTTAACCCGGCCCTGGTGGCCCGGGCGATCCTGCTCCTGACCTGGCCGATTCCCAACAGCCGGTTTGTGACACCCTTTGATGGGGTGACAGCTGCGACTCCGCTGGCGACCGGGGTTGCCCGCCTGTGGGACCTGGCAGTGGGTTCAGTGCCCGGCGCTATAGGCGAGACCTCGGCCCTGGCCATCCTCCTGGGAGGAGCATATCTGCTCTACCGGGGACACATTGACTGGCGGATACCGTCCGCAGTCATCGCCGCCGCCCTGGTCGTCGCCTGGATGGTAGGCCGCCACCCGCTGTTCGAGGTGCTGGCCGGAGGCCTGATGCTGGCGGCCGTGTTCATGGCCACCGACATTGTGACCTCGCCAGTCACCCGGACGGGCAGGATCCTGTTCGGTCTCCTGATCGGTGCCCTCACCATTGTCATCAGGCACTTCACGATATTCCCGGAAGGCGTCTTCTTTGCTGTGTTACTGGCGAACGCATGCGTGCCCCTGCTGGATCGCTACACCGTGGGGCTCAGGTTTGGAGAGACGGGTTCGGCCCGGCCTGTCAGGACCGCCGTGTCGGTGGTTCTGGTCCTGGTGCTGTCGGGAGGCGCCGTAGTGGGACTGGCATCGGCCATGAGCGAGTTGGCTGTCACCCGGACGGCGGCTGCCAGGGCGACCGAGTTGCGGGTTGTATTGCCCGCCGCTGAGGCTTTCGAGGAGCGTGAGATCGCTGGTCGCACCGTCTTCGTCGGGCTGGCCGCGGGAAGGGAGATCGGCGCCGCTTTTTTCTGGAGCGAGACCGGGTTCCGCGCTCCCATTACCCTGCTGGTGGGCGTCGGCGATGATGGAGCCCTGACCGGGGTGGTGGTGACCGATCATGCCGAAACTCCAGGCATGGGATCCCAGGTGGCCGTCCGGGAGTTCCTGGGGCAGTTTGACGGCAAGACTCATGAGGACGATATCGCGCTGGAACGGGACGTTTCGGGAATTACCGGCGCTACCATCTCCGCCCGGGCGGTGACGGCGGGGATCAGGAACGCCGTGGCGTTCTATGCCGCTGCTGTGCTGGGAATCGTCAACGACGAGATCAAGATCAACTTGGCCGACATCCCTGACGGAGTCTACATCGGTACTGCCGAGGGGTTCTTGGGACCGATCACCGTGGAGGTGACAGTTGCCGGCGGCCGGATCGAGGCAATCACCGTCAAGAGCCACCACGATACCCCGGACTTTGCTTATCCGGCCTTCGAATTTGTGACTGACCGGATGATAGCGGCCCAAACGCTGGAGGTGGATGTCGTCAGCGGGGCAACGGTGAGCAGCCAGGGCCTGATGAGGGCGGTCGAAGAGGCGCTGCGAACGGCTGGGGCAGGCCAGTGACGGCCCATTCCCCTCAGCCTTTACCGACTGACCCGGAGTGTGTTAAGCTATCGTGGGGCCGGGTGATGGATACCGCAGGGACGACCCACACCGGTGGGACCTACGTGAAAGGAGACAGGAGGGAAACTTGTGTCCATAAAGTCACTACTGGCTGATGACGGTCACGGTGGGCTGGCGCTGGGCGCTCTGCCGCTGCTAGCACTCACTACCGCCGGCTTCGAAGCGCTGATCGGCGGCCTGGGCATCACTATCATCCTTCTCCTTACAGTGGCACTGGTCCGGGCCGGGCTGGGAGTTATGCCCGAGGCCAGGCCGTACGTCCTGGTTGTCGCCGCCGGGACGGCGGCGAGCGCGGTTAGTCTGACCATTGGGGCCCTGTTTCCGGCTCATATCGCTAACCTTGGCCTATATATCCCGGTGATGGCACTGAGTAGCCTGGTACTGTCCACGGCCGCCGCGGCCGGCGACGCCCGATGGGGGCAGGCCCTGTCCGGCGGCCTGAGCCGTGGTCTGGTCCTGACCGTCCTGATGGTGCTCCTCGGCGTGGCACGGGAGGTCTTGGGCCAAGGGCAAGTCTTCGGTTCGCCGGTGATGGAGGCCCCCGTTCACCTGATAGCCCTGGCACCGGGAGCCCTGCTGCTAGTCGGCGGTCTCCTGGGGCTGGCCCAATGGGCGGCTGCCCGGTCGGCCAGCCTGGCGGAGGCTCCGGCCCGGTCTGGGGATTCGGAAGCGGTGAGGAGGTGAATTGAGTGGAGCTGTTTTGGAGAGCGCGTTGAGAAAGTGTAGCATTTGTGCTAAACTTTTGGAGGAGGTGAACTGAGTGGAGCTGTTTTGGAGAGCCCTGCTAACAGAGAACATACTGATGTTCAAGTTCTTGGGGATTTACCTTCTCCTTCGGTTCACCGGGACTGCGGGTGAGGCTGCCCGGATGGGAGCCATGGTGGCCGGGGGCATGATCCTTGCGAGCTGGCTGGGCTGGATCATCGATGTCCATGTGCTGGTCCCGGCCGGGCTGGAGGCCCTGCGCGGCTGGGCCTTCGTGCTGGTAGTGCTGGTGGTGGCGCTGGTCATTGCCCGGATCGCCGGTCGCCGGGAGGGCGAGTTGTGGCAGAGCGGCCTGCTTAACACCGCCGCCCTGGGTCTTCTGCTGATCAACGCCGGGGCGGGCACCAATCCGCTGGCGATGTTTCTGACGTCGGCCGGTTCCGCCCTCGGGGTACTGCTGGTATTGGTCGTCGTCGGCAGCATCATGGGGGCCACCGAGACCACGTACGTGCCGGCACCTCTACGAGGAGCGCCCATCAGGCTGATGGTGATGGGTGTGCTGGCTCTGGCGTTCATGGGGTTCAGATTTCCGCTATGAGAGGAGTATGAAAGTTGACCAGGTACATGCAAATGATGAAACCGGGGGACGTGGTGGTCATCGCCATCATGGTGATGGTGATCATCGGCTCGTACTTCACCCTGGGGCTTAATCCGGCCCACGGTGAGGGCAGCGATCTGGTGATCGAGGTCCGGATAGCGGGCGAGCTGGTTTACTCTGCGCCGCTGAGGCGAGGGGAGACACCGCGCACGGTGTCCATCCCCCTGCCCCGTGGCGAGGAGGCAGTGCTGGCGGTGACCGAGACCTCGGTCCGGGTTCTCCCTATGCCCGACCATCTCTGTCCGCGGCATATCTGCAGCCTGGTCATGGGTGAGATCTCCTCTCCCGGCCAGAACATCATCTGCGTGCCAAACCGCCTGGTGATCGAGCTGGTTGGCTCGGGTGAACCGGCGGTGGACGCCACGACGCGGTAGAAATCCGACGGGAGAAGGGGGCTGATTGGTAGACAATACCAAGACAATCTTATGCCGATTGGCAAAAGGGGGTGAGATGGATTGACAAGAGAATTAGTGACCATGTATAACAAAGGGGTCGGATTCATCCGACCCGAAAAGACAGTCAACAATAAAGAGGAGGTATAAGACCATGAGAAGAACACTACTACTGTCGCTCGTCGCGCTGGTGATCCTCGGCGTGGCGGCGGCCTGTCCGGCGCCCGTAGTGGTAGCACCCGAGCCGATCTACACCTACAAGGACGGCGTGTTCGAGGCCGTTTCCGACTCCGTCAGGGGTTACGCCTGGGTCAGGCTGTTCATCGCCCGCGATGAAATCCTCCACGTCGATATCGTGGAGTATGATGGCATGGGCATGGCCAAGGATCTCGACATCTATAGCGGTGATCGCTTCACGCTCCTGCCGGCAGCCCTCGAGGCGCTGACTACTCGGATCGTGGCCGCCAACACCTGGGACGTCGAGGTGTTCACCGGCGCTACCGCCACCTCCAACAAGGTGAGGCAGGCTGCCCAGCGGGCCTTGGAAAAGGCACTGGTCGCCCCACCGCCCGATGTCGGCAAGTACTTCGACGGTACGTTCATGGGCAAGTCGGACGTTACCTTTAGGGGCTGGCATTTTGCGCTGGTGACAATTGAGAACGATACCATCGTCGCTATCAAGCTGGAAGGGACCACCCCACTCCGCGACGAGGCCCGTGCCATCATCCTCGATGCCAAGAACCGCGGCACGTGGGTCGTCAAGGGTGCGGACTACCCCTGGGAGCCCTACCTCGAGGCCAAAGTGGTCATCGCCGAGCGCATGCTCGAGGCCCAGAACCACGAGGTGGATATCTTCACTGGCGCCACCGGTAGCTCCCTCGGCTGGATGCAGGCTGTCCAGCGGGCACTGGAGACCGCGCTCAGGTAAGACCTGAAGCTGGCAGGTGATCGCAGCGGGCATCCGGGTTACATCCCCGGCTGCCCGCTCAATTTACCCCGGGTCAACCGCTTCAGGAGGTTTCAGGGAGGGAATCCCCCTGATGATCTTCTTTTCCCTGAAAATGCACTAAAAAGATACCGCAATAGCGTAGGGGTCGGATTAATCCGACCCCTACGCTTCTCCCAGAAGGTAGAGTGTGATAGAATATGGACAATCCGATAACGAAGGACATGGGGAGAGCCATATTGGCGCAAGAACTGATCTGCACCCGGAGGTTAAGGTTTGAATATCAACGGAAGCAACGCGACCCGGTAGTAGCGTTAAATGGTATAGATTTAACGGTGCACGCAGGGGAGTTTTTGGTCATTATTGGACCAAACGGATCCGGCAAGTCAACACTCTTAAAGCATTTCAATGCATTGTTGGTTCCTACAAGTGGGGACATACTTGTTGATCGTCTTTCTACCGCGGAAGAGAGAAATCACTGGTATATTCGCCAGCGCTGTGGCATGGTTTTTGAGAATCCGGATAACCAGATTGTTGCTAGTACTGTTGAGGAAGATGTTGCCTTTGGCCTAGAAAATCTGGGTATTCCCGCGGTAGAAATACGCCGCCGGGTAAAAGAAGCTCTTGCTATGGTAGGTATGGAAAAATTCAGTCAACATGCGCCTCACCTTCTTTCCGGAGGACAAAAGCAATGTGTAGCAATTGCTGGAATTCTGGCTATGCGGCCGGTGTGCCTCTTGTTGGACGAACCAACCGCGATGCTTGATCCTTGTGGGAAAAAAGAAGTTAGCCGGATTGTCAAAAAAATAAATCGAGAAGAGAAGATCACGGTTATTTGGGCTACTCATTTTATGGAAGAGGCTGTCACGGCTGATCGTGTGGTTGTCCTTAGCGAGGGGAGGATCGCGATGGAGGGTTCTCCACAGGAAATATTTGCTAATCCTGAAGAGCTTCATGCATTGAAATTAGAAGGTCCCCCGATTGCGGAACTGGTATGGCAACTGCGTACAGAGGGAATGGCACTGCCACCGGGCATATTAACGGTAGATGAGCTGGTGAGCGTTTTATGTTAATAGAGGTGTTAGATTTATCTTTTGTTTACATGCCTGGCACTCCGTTTGAAGTAAAAGCTTTGCGAAACGTGAATATGAAAATTAAATCAGGTCAATTTGTTGGAATTATTGGCCAAACAGGGTCAGGCAAGTCAACTCTTATTCAGCACTTTAACGGTTTGCTACAACCTTCTGAGGGGAAAGTGCTGGTAGACGGCAAAGAAATTCTCCGTAACAGTCTTGCTTTGCGCTACCTCAGACGACGCATCGTGCTTCTCTTTCAATATCCGGAACACCAGCTTTTTGAGGAAACAGTATATGAGGATATTGCTCTTGGACCAAAAAATCTGGGTCTTTCCGGAAAAGAGGTTGATAAACGAGTTTGGGACGCTATGCGGATGGTAGAGCTTGATTTTAGTAAGTACAAAGATCGTCCCCTTTTTGATTTAAGTGGTGGAGAGATGCGTCGTGTAGCCATAGCCGGTGTACTGGCGATGCAACCGGAAGTTCTTATTTTAGATGAGCCTGCTGCGGGTATGGATCCTGAGGGTAGGCGTGCGATCCTTGGTCAGATAAGAAGAATTCATAAAGAAAAAGGGTTAACCTTGATTTTAGTTTCTCATAATATGGATGAGGTTTCACGTTTGGCAGATTCTCTTTTTGTCATGTACGAGGGTGAGATAGTTTTAAGTGGTTCTCCGGCCGTGATATTTGGCGGGTATTCTCGTTTGGAGCAGTATGGCCTGACTCTGCCTACTATGACAGAACTTATGCACAGACTAAAGGAGCGAGGCTGTTCTGTGCGAACAGATGTTTTCACTGCTTCAGAGGTGCGCCAGGAGCTTCTTGCTCTATCCAGAAAAGGAGATTGTAAGAGTGTCTAGCAGTATTACATTTGGCCATTATTTCCCCGGCAATTCACTGCTGCATCGCCTTGACCCCCGGATGAAGATGTGTGCTTTGTTTTTGTTGATTGTTGTCTTGTTCATCACCCGGAGCTTTTGGGGGCTTTTATTAATTGGTGTGTTTGTTTTTGGATCACTTGTTTCTACGGGCATCTCACTGAAGTATTTTTTTCGAGGCTTGCGACCGATTGCATATATCATATTTATTACGGTTGTTTTGCACTTTTTGTTTACCCCGGGCGGAGAGGTATGGTTAAGAATAGGCCGGATTACTATTGAGTCCGATGGAGTATATCTGGGCATATTTATGGCTGCGCGATTGATGTTATTAGTAATGATGTCAACTTTACTGATCCTTACCACATCTCCCGTTGCTCTTACTGATACAATTGAATCTTTTCTACGGCCATTTCGTCGCCTTGGGGTGCCGGCGCATGAGATTGCCATGATAATGACAATTGCTTTACGCTTTATTCCAACTTTAATGACGGAAAGTGAGAAGATTGTGAAAGCTCGGATCGCGCGAGGAGCAGATTTTACAAGCGGAAATATTTTCGAAAGAGCCCGAAGCTTAATCCCGATCATTGTTCCTCTTTTTGTTAGCGCTTTTCGCCGGGCTGACGATCTTGCCGTGGCTATGGAGGCTCGTTGTTATCGAGGTGGGGAAAACCGCACGCGGATGCGTGAACTGTGTCTGAAAAGGATAGATTTTATTGGCTTTTTTGTTGTAGTACTATTGGTGTCCACTATCGTTGCACTTCGTATCTGGCAGTAACCCGCCGAGAGGGGCAAAATTTTTAGGTATTCGGCGTCCCTGAACCCGAAAGAAACCTTCCGTCAAGCTCAGAGACGAGCCTGACTATTCCCCTTCCTAATTTGACATTTTCAGATTAGGTTGTAATCGATGGATTTTTTCCTGTCATTGCGAGCGAAGCGAAGCAATCCCTTTGTTAGAGATTGCGGAGCTTGTTCCGAGCATAACCGAGGAATCTCGCTCCGAGTTTGCTTCGGCTACGCCTCGCAACCGCTTGTGGTCCTCGCAATGACGTGGAAATGTGACAATGTCAAACTAAACATCGGTGATCTTGTAGACCTTATCGCCGCGCCTGACTCGGTCTGGTACCTTAATGCCAACAGAGTCTCCTGGCTTCCCTTCTAGCACATTTGCGTTGTCAATCTGCAAGGACTCGACCACCAGCTCAAGATCGGTGGTGCGCCCCTCGATATGGAGCTTATCCCCTACCTTGATAGGGGTGGTAAGATCGATCCCCGCAACTACCGGCCTGGCAAAAAAGGTGCTAACCATGCCGACTTCTACTTCTCCCATCACTGGTTCCTCCTTATAAGTCATCTCTCCTTGTAGGATAGTCTAGCATT
>BBPE01000953.1_pt2 | contig 13087 bp, 9 predicted proteins | sample 1344301 | NCBI WGS metagenome assembly BBPE01 (sample SAMD00019089, study PRJDB2971) | groundwater metagenome | isolation source: The Cedars highly-alkaline
CGGCGGCTGCGGGTCCTCCCGCCGCGGCAGCGTCACCGTCCCGCCATGGATCAGCCGGTAGGTCTTCGGCGGCGGCATGGGCGGGAAGCCCTCGGGCCGCCCCTTCGCCCCGGACACGCCGGGGATCACAAGCGGATAGCCCTCGCGCTTGCTCTCGCGGTTGATGTACAGCACGAGGCACAGGAAGAACGCGAAGAAGGCGTAGAGCGACACGACGGCGAGATCGAGGCCGTCCCAGTACGATCCGGTGTTCATGGCGGATCTCCTTTCTTCTCAAGCGGCGGGTTGCGGCTCGCCCATCGCGGCGGGGCGTGCGGTGGCGGGGATGGTGCGCTTGGCCAGCGGGCCGATGGCGGCCACGGCGGCGAAGAGCAGCGCGATCTCGATGAGGTACACCGCGCAGTAGCCGGTTGCCGGCGTCGCCAGCGCCTCGCCAAGCCGGCCGGACTCGGCGAGGTGGGCGAGCAGGTCGCGCAGCAGGCCACCGCTGGCGATGGCCAGCCCCGCCGCGGTCGCCTGCACGGCGCCCCAGGTGCCCAGCGCCATGCCGACCTGCTCGGGCGGTGCCGCCTGCATGCAGCTGGTCAGCGTGCCGTGCGCGAAGAGGCCGGCGCCGAAGCCGATGAGCGCCACGCCCGCGACGAAGAGCGCGTGGCTCTGCACCGGGGCCGCGAGCGCGACCGCGGCGAAGGCGAGCGTGCCGAGCGCGCAGCCGTAGCCGGCGATCCGGTTGGCATCGCTGCCCCGGCCGATGGCGCGCGCGGCCAGGATGAAGCCCGCGACGCCGAACGCGGCCAGCCAGCCGGTGAGCAGCGTCGTCTGCCCGACCTCCAGCCCGAGGATCTCTCCGCCATAGGGCTCGAGCAGCACGTCCTGCATGGAGAACCCCAGCGTGCCGAGGCCGGTGGCGACCAGGCGGCGCGTCCACGGCCCCTGCGAGCACAGCCGCCGCCAGGCATCCGCGAAGCTGACATCGGTGGCGGCGGCGGCGCGGCCCGGGTTGCGCGGCTCCTGCTGCCAGACGGCGACGAGATTGAGGATGAGCGTCACCGCCGCCGCCCCCTGGACGACCTGGATCAGCGCGATCTGGCTGAAGGGCGAGAGCAGCGCGCCGAACAGCAGCCCGCAGAACACCATCGAGACGAGCAGAACGCAGGACAGCAGCGCCACGACCCGCGGCTGCGTCTCGCGCGGCGCGAGGTCGGTGGCGAGCGCGAGGCCCGTCGTCTGCACCGTGTGCATCCCCGCGCCGACGAGGAGGAAGGCGATGGCGGCGGCCACGTGGCCCGCCCATTCCGGGCCGTGGCTGTCGCCGCTCAGCACGATCAGCGCGAAGGGCATCATCGCGAAGCCGCTGAACTGCGAGATCGTGCCGAACCAGAGGTAGGGCACGCGGCGCCAGCCCAGCGCCGACCTGTGGTTGTCGGAGCGGAAGCCGATCAGCGCGCGGAACGGCGCGAACAGCAGCGGCAGCGCCACCATGGCCGCCACGAGCCAGGCGGCCACCCCCATCTCGACGATCATCACGCGGTTGAGCGTGCCGATGAGCAGCACGGCCGCCATGCCGACGGAGACCTGGAACAGCGACAGCCGCAGCAGCCGCCGCATCGGCAGCTGGTCCGAGGCGGCATTGGCGAAGGGCATCAGCGATGGCCCCATCGCCATGATGGCCCGCGTGGGGCTGAGGCGGCCGGCGGCGCTCACCCGCGCACCCAGCGGTAGGCGTGCGACGTGTAGAAGCCGCACCCCACCCGGTGGTCGGCCTCGTGCGCGAAGGGCGCGAGCACCGCGGAGCCGCGGGCGAGCCTTCGCAGCGCGGCGTCGGCGAGGGGCACGATGCGCGGCGCGCGGTCGGCCTTCGGGAAGAGCTTGCCGAGGTTGTGCATCGCCAGCAGCAGCGGGGTGCGGGGGGCCACGGTGAAAAGGAGCTGCGCGCGCACCCGCGGCGCCAGGCGGGCAAGCGCCGCGCCGATATCGTTTGCGCCGTAGTGGATGAGGCTGTCCATCGCGACGACGTGGTCGAACCCGCCCAGCGCCGCGTCGAGCATGTCGCCCACGCGGAACTCGGGCTGCTTGCCGCCCTGCTTGCGCCCGTTCTCCGCGGCGTGGCCGACGAGGCTTTCCGACACGTCGATGGCGACGACCTCCGCGCCGCGGCGCGCGAGTTCCATCGCCAGCACGCCCGTGCCGCAGCCCGCGTCAAGCACGCGTTGGCCGGACAAGTCGCCCGGCAGCCACGCGAGCAGCGTGTTGCGCATCGCCTCGCGCCCCGCGCGCACGGTGGCGCGGATGCCGGAGACGGGCGCGTCCGAGGTGAGGCGCTTCCACGCCTCGGCGGCCGTGCGGTCGAAGTACTCCTCCAACTCGCCGCGGCGCGCCGCGAAGCTGTGCGTGGGCATCTCAGTCGTATCCCAGCAGGTCGAAGATGTCCCGGTCCTTCAGCGGCCCGGCCTCGCACGGCTCGACGCCGGCCCAGAGGCTCTCGGCGATGCGCGTGTACTCCGCGCGCACCGCCAGGACGTCCTGCGTCGGGTCCATCTCGAACAGCGTCGCCTTCTTCAGCCGCGAGCGGCGGATGGCGTCGAGGTCGGGGAAGTGGCCGAGCAGCCTCATGCCGGTGGCCGTGTTGTAGCGCTCGATCTGGTCGGTCGCGGCCGAGCGGTTGGCGATCACGCCGCCGAGCCGAACGCCGTAGTTCTTCGCCTTGGCCTGGATCGCGGCGACGATCCGGTTCATCGCGAAGATGCTGTCGAAGTCGTTGGCCGCGACGATGACGCCGCGGTCCGCGTGCAGCAGCGGGGCGGCGAAACCGCCGCACACCACGTCGCCCAGCACGTCGAAGATAACAACGTCCGTGTCCTCGAGCAGGTGGTGCTCCTTGAGCAGCTTCACCGTCTGGCCCACGACGTAGCCGCCGCAGCCGGTGCCCGCCGGCGGCCCGCCCGCCTCCACGCACATGACGCCGGCGTAGCCCTCGACCACGAAGTCCTCCGGGCGAAGCTCCTCCGCGTGGAAGTTCACGCCCTCCAGCACGTCGATCACGGTCGGGATCATGCGCTTGGTCAGCGTGAAGGTGCTGTCGTGCTTCGGGTCGCAGCCGATCTGCAGCACGCGCAGGCCGAGCTTGGCGAAGGCGACGGAAAGGTTGGAGCTCGTCGTGCTCTTGCCGATGCCGCCCTTGCCGTACACCGCGAAGACCTTGGCGGTGTCGATCTTGGTGATCTGGTCCATGTGGACCTGGACGCTGCCGTCGCCGTCGCCCCCCCCTGTCGCCGGGCCCCGTGGCGCCGGGCGGCCGCGCAGCAGTTCCGTGCGGACGATCTGGTTCATGCTGCCATTCCCGGTGTGAGGCCCTCGAGGCGGTCTTCGAGCTCGTCGCCGGCCTGCCGCAGCGCCGCGAGCGTCGCGGCGTCGGGCTGCCAGTAGGAGCGCTCCTGCGCCTCGATCAGGCGGTTCGCGATCTTCGCCGACGCCGTGGGGTTGAGCGTGGCCAGCCGCTCGCGCATCTGCGCGTCGAGCATGTAGGTCTGCGCGAGGTGCTGGTAGACCCACGGCGCGACCTGGCCCGTGGTGGCCGACCAGCCCATCGTGTTGGTCACGTGCTCCTCGATCTGCCGCACGCCCTCGTAGCCGTGGCTCAGCATCGCCTCGAACCACTTGGGGTTGAGCGCGCGCGTGCGGGTCTCCAGGCTCACCTGCTCGGCCAACGTGCGCACCTGGCCCGCGCCGCGCGTCTGGTCGCCGATGTACACCGCCGCCTCCACGCCGCCGCGCGCGCGGCGGACGGCGCGGCTCACGCCGCCGAGGCTGTCGAAGTAGTGGCTGATGGTGGTCACGCCGCTCTCGACGCCGTCGAGGTTCTGGTACGCGCACTCGACCGTCGCGAGCACGCTGTTCAGCACCGCGTCGCGGCGCACCGGCCGCCCGTCCGGGCCATACGCGAAGCCCTTGCGCCGCATGTAGGCCTCGGCGAGTTCGTCTTCGTCCTGCCACGATCCCTGGTCGATCATGGCGTTGACGTTGGCGCCATAGGTTCCGTCCGCGTTGCCGAAGACGCGCAGCGCGGCCTCCTCCATCGTGCAGCCCGTGGTGTTGGCGCAGGCGAGCGCGTGCTTGCGGACGAAGTTCATGTCCGCCGGCTCGTCCGCGGTCGCCGCGAGCAGCGCGGCCTCCGCGAGCAGCTTGGTCTGCAGCGGCAGCAGATCGCGGAAGATGCCGGAGAGGCTGATCATCACGTCCACCCGCGGGCGCCCGAGCCGACCGAGCGGCACGAGCTTCGCGCCGCACAGCCGGCCGTAGCCGTCGTGGCGCGGCTCTGCGCCCATCAGCCACAGCGCCTGGGCGATCGGGCCGCCCTCGCTTTTCAGGTTGTCGGTGCCCCACAGCACCATCGCGACGGTCTCCGGCAGGCTGCCGTGCCGCTCCAGCAGCCGCTCCGCCTGGCGTGCGCCGTCCTGCACCGCAAACGCCGACGGGATGCGGAAGGGGTCGAAGCCGTGCAGGTTGCGGCCCGTCGGCAGCACGTCGGTGGTGCGCAGCAGGTCGCCGCCGGGCGCGGGCTTGATGAAGCGCCCATCGAGGGCTCGCAGGATGGCCGGGATCTCGTGGTCCTCGGCCATCAGCGCATCCACCCGCGCGCGCTCCGCCGGCTCGGTGATGCCCGCCGCGTCCATCGTCTCCGCGCGCTGCGCCGGCGTCGGCACGCGGCCCAACGCGTGCAGCCCATGCGGGATGAGCGTGTATTCGAGCTCGAGCAGCGCCTCGCCGAGCCGGACGATCCGCCCCTCGCGCTCCGCCGCGCCCCAGGCCGGCCCGGCCTCGGCGAGCTCCACCGCCGCGGCCTGCGACTGGATCAGCGCCGCCAAATCCTCGTCGAGCGACCCGTCCTCGCGCGTCCGCCAGCGGTCGAGCGTCGCCTTGAGGTCGAGCAGCCCGCGATAGAGCCCCGCCGCGGCGACGGGCGGCGTGATGTAGGAGATCAGCGTCGCGTTCGCGCGGCGCTTCGCCAGCATCCCCTCGGAGGGGTTGTTGCTCGCGTAGAGGTAGAAGTTCGGCAGCGCGCCGATCAGGCGGTCGGGCCAGCACGCCTCGCTCATCCCCGCCTGCTTGCCCGGCATGAACTCGAGCGCGCCGTGCGTGCCGAAATGCAGCACGGCATCCGCCGCGAAATCCTGCTCCAGCCAGCGGTAGAAGGCGGCGAAGGCGTGGGTGGGCGCGAAGCCGCGCTCGAACAGCAGGCGCATCGGGTCGCCCTCCCAGCCGAAGCCGGGCTGGATGCCGACGAAGACGTTGCCGAAGCGCTCGCCGAGCACGTGGATCGAGGCGCCGTCGGTGTTCTGCCGCCCCGGCGCGGCCCCCCACGTCTTCTCGATTTCGGGCAGCCATTTCTGGCGGCGCACGTGGTCGTCCACCGGGATGCGCACCGCGACATTGGCGAGCGCGCCGAAGCGCTCCGCGTTGCCGTGCAGGATGCGCTCGCGCAGCGCGTCCACCGAGGGCGGCACGTCCACGCGGTAGCCGTCCGCCTTCAGCGCGACCAGCGTCGCGTGCAGGCTCTCGAAGACGGAGAGGTACGCGGCGGTGCCGGTGTTGCCGGCGTTGGGCGGGAAGTTGAACAGGACGATCCCGAGCTTCTTCTCGGCGTTCGCCTTGCGGCGCAGCGCGACCAGCTTCGCCACGCGCCGGGCCAGCGTCGCCGCGCGCTCCGGCACGGCCCGCATCTCGCCACGCGCGTGCGCGTCGGCGCGGCCGCCGAAGGTGGTGGGGCAGATCGCCCCGTCGAGCTCGGGGATGGCGACCATCATCGTCGCCTCGACGGGCAGCAGGCCGCGCGCGTCGCGGGCCCATTGCTCCATCGTCTGGAACTCGAGCGGGTGGCAGGCGATGTAGGGGACGTCGAGCGCCGCAAGCGCCGCCTCCGCCGCGCGCGCGTCGTTGTAGGCCGGCCCGCCGACCAGCGAGAAGCCGGTGAGCGAGACGACCGCGTCCACCGTCGCGCGCCCGTTCTCGACGAAGAAGCGATCCAGCGCCGGACGCTGGTCGAGCCCGGCCGCGAAGGCCGGCACCACGTCCAGCCCCTCCGCCTCGAGCGCCGCGATCACGCCGTCGTAGTGGCCGGCGTTCTGCGCGAGCAGGTAGGAGCGCATCATCAGCACGCCGACGCGCCCCTTGCCGCGCGAGCGCGGCAGCGCCGCGAGATCGGTGCCCATCCGCCCGGGCAGGTGCGGATGGTAGAGGCCGACATCGGGGTATTCGACGGGCGGGGCGACCCTCAGCCGGTCCGCCCCGCCATGGCGCTTGGCGAGCATCCGCACCAAGCTCGCCAGGTTCTCGGCGCTGCCGGCCAGCCAGTATTGCAGCGCGAGCATGTAGGTCCGCACGTCCTGCGCCGTGCCGGGGATGAAGCGGAGGATCTGCGGCAGCTGCTTGAGCATCCGCATCTGCCCCTTGCCCGAGGAGCCCTCGCCGGGCTTCCTGGCGCCGCGCAGCTTCTTCAGCAGCGCGATCGGCCCCTTGGCCTCCGCCTGCATGTCAAAGCGGCCGAGGCGCGTGAGCTTCACCACCTCGCCCGCCGACATGATCCCGAGCATCGCGGCGCAGTCCGGCCGCCGCGCCTCCAGCGCCGGCAGCACGGCGCGCACGTGGTCGTCGAGGAACAGCATGGCCGCGACGACGATGTCGGCGCGCGCGATGTCGGCGTGGCACGCGGCCAGCGCGTCCGCGTCGCTCGCCCACTCGTCGGCCGTGTGGACCGCCAGTTCCAGGCCCGGCAGGTCGCGCGCCAGATCGGCGCGCGCGAGGTCCACCGCGGCCCCGAAATGGCCGTCCATCGTGACGATGGCGATCGTCAGCCCATGGGGCAGACTAGCGGCTGAAGTGGGCTTTTGCGTCATAGAGGGTCTCGACCGAAACGGAGCGGATGCCGCGCTCCTCGGCGAATTTCTCGCAATTGCGGCGGGCCTTGCCGCGGACGAAGAACGGGATCTTCCGCAGCTCCGCCTCCGCCTCGGGCAGCCAGCGCAATGGTCCGTCCTCGACGCCCGCTTGCGCTTCCACCACGACCGGCGCCGCCTGCGGCGCGTGACCCAGGTGGGAGGGCGCGGCGCCGTCGTGGAACTCGAAATCCTCGCGGAACATGCCGAGCAGGTGCTCCTCCAGGCCCATCATCAGCGGGTGGACCCAGGTGTCGAAGATGACGTTCGCGCCCTCGAAGCCCATCTGCGGCGAGTGGCGCGCGGGAAAGTCCTGCACATGGACCGGCGCGGAGATCACCGCGCAGGGCACGCCAAGGCGCTTGGCGACGTGGCGCTCCATCTGCGTGCCGAGGACCAGTTCGGGCTGAAGTGCTGCGATGGCCGCCTCGACCTCCAGGTAGTCGTCGGTCACCAGCGCCTCGAGGCCCATCGCCGCCGCGGCGTCGCGCACCTCGCGGGCCTGCTCGCGGGCGTAGGTGCCGAGGCCCACGACCTCGAAGCCCAGCTCCTCCTTGGCGATCCGCGCGGCGGCGACGGCGTGGGTGGCGTCGCCGAAGACGAAGACGCGCTTGCCGGTGAGGTAGGTGCTGTCCACGCTGCGCGAGTACCAGGGCAGGCGCGAAGCGAGTTCGGGCGGCGCCTCCACGCCAGCCAGCGCCGCGACCTCGGCGAGGAAGTCGCGCGTCGCGCCGACGCCGATGGGAATGGCCTTCGTGGCGGGCTGGCCGAGGTTGCGTTGCAGCCACGACGCCGCCTGCCCGGAAATCTCCGGGTAGAGGTTCACGTTGAAATCCGCGTCGCGCAGGCGCGCGAGGTCCGACGGGCTGGCACCGAGCGGCGCCACCACGTTCACCTCCACGCCCATCGAGTCGAGCATCCGCCGCACCTCGACGATGTCGTCGCGGTTGCGGAAACCGAGCGAGGAGGGGCCGAGCACGTTGCAGCGTGGCCGCTGCCCCGGCAGCCGCTCGCGCCGCTTCGCGCCGCGGGGGGTGAAGGCGCGCACGAGTTGGTAGAGGGTCTCCGCCGCGCCCCAGTTCTCCTTCTTCTGGTAGGCTGGCAGCTCCACCGGCACCACGGGGATGTCGAGGCCGCAGCCCTGCGCCAGGCCGCCCGGGTCGTCCTGGATCAGCTCCGCGGTGCAGGACGAGCCGACCAGCAGCGCCTCCGGCTTGAAGCGCTCGGCCGCGTCGCGCAGCGAGGCCTTGAAAAGCTCGGCCGTGTCGCCGCCGAGGTCACGCGCCTGGAAGGTCGTGTAGGTGACGGGCGGGCGCGAGTCCCGGCGCTCGATCATGGTGAAGAGCAGGTCGGCGTAGGTGTCGCCCTGCGGCGCGTGCAGCACGTAGTGCAGGCCGCGCATCGAGGCTGCGACGCGCATCGCCCCCACATGCGGCGGCCCCTCGTAGGTCCAGAGCGTGAGCTGCATGGCGCCGCTACACCCGCAGCCGCTCGCGCCGGAGCAGCGGCCGCTCGAACAGCCCGGCGAGGTCGGCGGCCTGCTCGTAGCCCTGGATCGGCGTGAACACGAGCTCGATGGCCCACTTCGTCGCCAGCCCCTCCGCCTCCAGCGGGTTGGCGAGGCCGAGGCCGCACACGGTGAGGTCGGGGCGCGCGGCGCGGCAACGGTCGAGCTGCTTCTCCACGTCCTGCCCCTCGGAGAGCTGGGCCTGCTCGGGGATCAGCGGCAGCTCGTGCGCCAGGTGCGCGCGGTGCAGGTAGGGCGAGCCGACCTCGATGGGCCGCATGCCACACTCGCGCGCCAGGAACCGCGCAAGCGGCACCTCCAGCTGCGAGTCGGGGAAGAAGAAGATCGACTTGCCGTCGAGTCGCTCGCGCTTGCCGGCGAGCGCCGCGCGGGCGCGGCCCTCCCCCACCGCCGTCGCCTCGCGCACGCGGGCGGCGGGCACGCCCATCGCCTCGGCGCCGGCGTGCAGCCAGGCCGTGGTGCCCTCGGCGCCGAGCGGGAAGAGCGCGGGGACGTGGCGCGCGCCGCGCGCCTCGAGCGCCCGCGCCGTGTCGGCGAGGAAGGGCTGCGCGAGCAGCATGCGCGTACCCGGGCCGACGGGCGGCAGGTCGGCGGCGCGGCGCGGCGGCAGGAAGCCGACATCGCGCAGCCCCATCGCGGCGAACAGCCGGCGGAACTGGTCCTCCACCACCTCCGCCAGCGCGCCCACCACCAGCAGCCGCGGCGAGTCGTCGCCCTCTCCCGCGCCGGGCATCTCCGGCACGAGCGCGGCAAGCGGCGCGTCCTCGCCCTGGGTGAAGGTCGTCTCGATGCCGCTGCCGGAGTAGCTCAGCACGCGGGTGCCGTTGAAGCGGCGGTCGAGGCGCTGCGCGGCCTTCCCGAGGTCGAGCTTGATGACCTCCGACGGGCAGGAGCCGACGAGGAACAACAGCCGGATGTCCGGGCGCCGCTCGAGCAGCCGCGCCACGTTGCGGTCGAGCTCGTCCTGCGCGTCGGCGAGGCCGGCGAGGTCGCGCTCGTCGAGGATGGCCGTCGCGAACCGCGGCTCGGCGAAGATCATCACGCCGGCGGCACTCTGCAAAAGGTGCGCGCAGGTGCGCGAACCCACGACCAGGAAGAACGCGTCCTGGATCTTGCGGTGCATCCAGACGATGCCGGTGAGGCCGCAGAACACCTCGCGCTGGCCGCGCTCGAGAAGCACGTGCCGCTCCGCGGCGGGCGACACGTGCCGCTCCGCGGCGGGCGACACGTGCCGCTCCGCGGTTGGCAACACGTGCCGCTCCGCGGCGGGGAGAGCCGGCCGCGGGTCGGCGCGGCCGGCCTGCAGCACGGCGCTCACGCGTGCATCGCGCCGGCGGGGGGTTGGGCCTTGCGCGCCCGCTCGTCGAGCCGCGCCGCGCGCAGCTTCAGCACGAACTGCGCGGCGTTGACGACGTAGGCCGCGTAAGCCGCCAGCGCCAGCCACATCTGCGCCTGCGCGTCGCCCCAGCCGAAGCCCAATGCCGCGAGATAGGCGGTGTGCAGCGCGAGGACGAGCATGGAGAACGCGTCCTCCCAGAAGAACGGGCGGGCGAAGAGGTAGCGCCCGAACACCTCGCGCTCCCACACGCAGCCCGTGACCATGATGGTGTAGAGGGTGAGCGTCTTCGCCACGACGCTCGCCTCCGCCACCGCCTGGCCCTCGCCCGTGACGAGGTAGCGCAGCACGAGGCCGAGCGAGACGAGGAAGACGGCGAATTGCAGCGGCGCGAGCACGCCCTGCACGACCGTCCAGGGGGAGGCGTCGCGGCGCGCGCGCTCCTCGTCGGTGTACAGCCCGCCGGGCGGGACGTGGCGCGCGTGGCGCGTGCCGGCGGTGGTGCCGTAGGGGCACGCGTCCACCGAGGAGATCAGCCGATCCAGAACCCCCGAGCCGCTCATTTGGACCGATCCTCCTTGGGAAAAGCGACCGGGAGGCTGTTCCCCCGGCGTGGATCGAAAGCTAGGGAAGCCGGGTCGGGCCTGTCAAGTTCGATTGACGTAAACTCTGGTTGACACCTGCCGCCGTTTGGCTTGAGGATGCTTGGTAGGCAAAAAGCGGAGGGACGGCTTGCCCATGCTGTGGTCGGAATCCGCCGAGAGCGCGACGGGCGGGCGACACGTCCGCCACGCCGCAACGAGCCAACCCCCGGAATCCAGCTTTTCCGCGGCCCTCCAGCGCACGGTTCGCCGCGACGTGCTGCCCTCCCTGCGCGGCGGCCGCGCCGCCGCCGAGGCGGGCAACGCCGAGTTGGCCAGGCATTGCGCCGCCCGTATCGCGGCCGGCGATGGCGCCGCTTTGTCCCGCGCGCTGGCCGAGGCCCGGGCCAAGGGTGTCATTCCCGAGCAAGTGTGTCTGACCTTGTTGACAGACGTGGCCCGCCGTCTGGGCGAGCTGTGGCTCGACGACCGCTGCTCCTTCGTGGACGTGACGCTCGGCGTCCGGCAGGCCCAGGTCGCGCTGATGGACCTCGCCCCCGGCTTCGTCCCGCCCCGCGGCGGCCGCGTCGGGCGCGTCCTGCTGGGCGGCGCGCCCGGCGAGCGGCACGGCTTCGGCGCGCTCATGCTGGCCGAGTTCTTCCGCGTCGCGGGGTGGGACGTGGCGCTCGCGCCGCTGCCCACGGCCGAGGCGTGGCTGCGCGCCGCGGCCGAGCAGCGCTTCGACGTGGTGGGCCTCAGCCTGGGCCGCGACGAGGGGCTGGAGGAGCTGGCCTCCCTGGTCGGCCAGCTCCGCCGCGCCTCGACCAACCCGGAGCTCCGCGTGCTGGTCGGCGGCCCCGCCTTCCAGGGCCCCGCGGCGCACCGCGCCTTCCGCATCGGCGCCGACGCGACCGCCCCCGACGCCGCCGCCGCCTTGCGCGCGGCCGCCGAACTCCTGCCCCTCGGCTCGCCGGGCCGGACCGCATGAAGCACCCGCCCCACCCGCAAGAAACAACGACGACGAAGGGATCCGGCAGCACGTGTTGGGATTCGGTTCACCCGACCGCGCGCTCGGGGGCATGGACGCGGAGGCGGCCAGCCGCCTCTTCACGGCGGCGGCCGACGTCACTCTCGTGATGGACGGCGCCGGCGTGATACGCGACGTGGCCTTCGGCGCGGAGGACCTCGCGACCGCCACGGGCGGCCGGCGCGCCTGGCTCGACCGGGCGCTGGTGGACGCGGCCGCGGAGGACAGCCGCGGCAAGGTCGCGGAGATCCTCGCCGAGGCGGGCAGGGCCGGCGCCTCGCGGTGGCGCCACGTCAACCTCCGCGTGGGCGAGACCGGCAACCTGCCCCTTCTTCTCTCCGCCGCCCGCGCGGGGGCTGGCGGCGAGCGCACCCTCGTCTTCGGCCGCGACCTGCGCCAGCTCGCCTCGCTCCAGCAGCGGCTCGTCGAGGCGCAGCAGGCGATGGAGCGGGAGTACGCGCGGCTGCGCCAAGCCGAGACGCGCTACCGCCTGCTGTTCCAGATGTCGGCCGAGCCGGTGCTGGTGCTCGACGCCGCCTCGCTGCGCGTGGTCGAGGCCAACCTCGCGGCCGACCGGCTGCTCGGCGGCGAGACCTTCTTCCTCTCCGCCTTCGCCGACGCCGACCGCGCGCGCGCCGAGCAGCTCTTCGAGGCCGTGCGCGGCGCCGGCCAGGCCGAGGAGCGGCGGGTGACGCTCGCCGGCTCCGGCCGCGCCGCGCTGCTCTCCGCCTCGCTGCTGCGGCAGGACCGCGGCTCGCTCTTCCTCGTCCGCCTCGCCTTCCCCGCGGCCGAGGTCGCGCCCTCCACCGCGGCGCAGGCGCGGCTCGCGGATTTCGTGGAAAGCACGCCCGACGCCTTCGTCCTCGCCGACGGGGACGGCCGCATCCTCACCGCCAACCCCGCCTTCCTCGACCTCGCGCAGCTGCCCAACGAGGCCGCGGCGCGCGGCGAGCCGATGGCGCGCTGGCTCGGGCGGCAGGCGGTGGAGATGGATGTCCTCCTCGCCCAGGTGCGCGGCCGCGGGCCGGTGCGGCTGTTCCGCACCGTCGTGCGCGGCGCGCACGGCACCGAGGCCGAGGTCGAGGTGAGCGCGACGCCGGTCAACGACGGAAACCGCAAGTGCTTCGGCTTCACGATCCGCGACGTCGGCCCACGGCCGACGCCGAACGAGGCCACTTCGGCAGGCCTGCCCGCGGCAGCGGGGCAGCTCACCGAGCTCGTGGGCCGCGTGCCGCTGAAGGAGCTGGTGCGCGAGGCCACCGACGTCATCGAGAAGCTGGCCATCGAGGCGGCGCTCGAACTGACCAAGGACAACCGCGCGTCCGCCGCCGAGATGCTCGGCCTCTCGCGCCAGTCGCTCTACGTGAAGCTGCGCCGCTACGGCATCGGCGACCTCGGCCCGGAGGAGGATTCCTGATGCCGGGCCGCACGCTTTCCACCGCGCCGCGCCTCGATCCGGCGGCGGTGCTCGAACTGTTCAAGCCGGTGACGTGGTTCCCGCCGGTCTGGGCCTTCGCCTGCGGCGTCGTCGCCTCGGGCGCCGCGCTCGACGGAAAGTGGGGGCTGGTCGCGCTCGGCCTGCTGCTCGCGGGGCCGATGGTGTGCGCGACGAGCCAGGCCGTGAACGACTGGTTCGACCGGCACGTGGACGCGATCAACGAGCCGCACCGGCCGATCCCCTCG
>BBPE01004137.1_pt1 | contig 13082 bp, 21 predicted proteins | sample 1344301 | NCBI WGS metagenome assembly BBPE01 (sample SAMD00019089, study PRJDB2971) | groundwater metagenome | isolation source: The Cedars highly-alkaline
GCCGAAGGCAATTTGGGGAAATCTTTGATTTTCCTTTTATCCGCTGTTAGGCGACCCGAAGGGCGAGCCACGATAGTGGCGTAGCGTTTTGCTTGGCCGTTTTCATATACCCACCTCATCAGCAGGCACTCGAGGAAGCTTCTCCCTCATACCGCCACTTCCAAAGAAGTCAGGCTGATAGATTCAATGAGAGGAATATCCTCCTTATTTTCTAATCTATCCTCTATATGAAGAAGACGAATTGCGTCTTTAATGTTTTCTAAAGCCTCCTCATAACTATCACCCTGAGTATAACATCCCTGAAGCTCAGGACAGAAAGCAAAGTATCCGTCTGCATCTTTTTCAGTCACCACAGATAGCCGATAGCACTTCATCTTTAATACCTTTCCTTTTAGAGCATAACGACGACCAAGCAAAATGTCGCCTAACTCCTTATATATTCAAACTATTTACTACCACTTTTTGCTCAGGTTCAAAGCACGCACCACTTCACCAAAACGCCATCATCCAGCTTTTCGATGCTTAACAAATCCAATTTTACTGGTTTGGTAAAGCCGAGTCCATCTACAAGCGTTGGCGCATCCTTGCCACCAATAATCATATTCCCGATATAAACATAAATCTCATCGACCAATCTTTCTGAAATCAACCCCCAGTTAAGCGTTGCGCCTCCTTCAACCATCAACCGATTGATACCTCTACTTTTCAATTCACTGAGCAATTCTGGCAGTGAAACTTGCCTATCGCCAACTGTGATAATCTCTGCCTTTCCCCTCAGCGCCTCAACTCTTTTGGGGGGTGCAGACTTGGACACAGCGATAATTGTTGGACTGCCTTTTCTGGAGATAATCTCTGCATCTACAGGCGTCCTCGCCATGCTGTCCACAACTATTCGAATTGGATTCTTCTCTCCTGACTTCATAGTTAAACTAGGGTTATCTGCCAGAACGGTGCCTATGCCGACCATTATGGCGTCAGCACCTGCTCTAAGTTCATCAACCCGCCTCATATCCGCATCGCTCGATATTCTTATTTGCCTGCGCTCATATGTGGATATCTTTCCATCCGCGCTCATCGCTGCATTGATGAAGACGAATGGTCGTTTATGTTTCATTTTCTACTCTCCGATCTCTCATAATAAAATAAGTATTCCTGGGCATACCCGGCGTATTTTCCAAAATATCCTCTTGCCAACTCACGGATTTTCTCATCGGACACCACCTTGTTTTGAAAATATTCGCGTCGCATGAATCTTCTTATGTGGACATCAATTGGAAATGCCTCCAACTTGTCCAATGAAAACAAGAGGACACAATCGGCGACTTTATGTCCTACTCCCTCGACTCCCATCAGCGTCTTCTTGGCACTCTGATAATCGAGATTTTTCAATTGACTTAATTGTAGCCTGTCATCATAAACTTTCTTAGCTACGCCTCTGATCCACCTCTCTCTGAACCCTAATTTACATTTTTTTAGTTCACTCTGGCTTGCTTTATATATTCTCTCCGGGCATGGAAATCCATATGCACCACCGATATCATCTCCAAATTGCGTGCATAGATTTTGAATCATGCTCTCGATTTGTGGTATTCTATTGTTGATGGAACAGATGTAAGAAACCAGACATTCCCAGGAGTCCTGCCTGATCAACCGCAAACCATTGTATCTGGCGATAATTTTTTTCATCAATTTGTCTTTACCAATGTGCTTGTATATGTTTTCCAGGTCATCGTCCAGTCTAAAATAATTTATAATGTCTTTTTTTGATAGGTCGGATTCGATGACCAACATATCGCCTCTTTGTCTTGCCCTGACGATCGAATTCAGGACGATGCCCGTCCATTCCTCTTTATTTTCCCGCCATCTAAAAACTTGACCACATCGCAACGTATGGTCAAGATCGAAAGTCGGGACAGGTATTTGATATGTCTTCATTCCGATGACTTTTTATCGCTTTTGAACCATTAACATATTGGTGCTCTGGAATGTTTGCTGAAAGAGAATTGGCATGGAGGATTTTGCAGAGGAATTTACCCCCTTTTAACGAGGCATCACATTAGAGAGAGCAGAGGCATACCTGCTGGATGGAACGCACATTGGGAAGGTCAGGGATATTAGAAGGGTGAGATGATGCATATATCGATAATTGGTGGAAGCGTCGGCGGTCTTAGTTCTGCTATTGCACTGAAAGAAAACGATGGCTACGATGTCACCATCTATGAGACACATGAGGAGATAGGCCATCTACTCCAATGTGCTGAAGGATATCTAGCTACTTATGAGCTCGAAGTGCCACCGAGAAATGTCATAGATTGCACCATTCATAGCTGCATCGTTCGGACATGGCAGAACGGAGTTAGAAAGGATAGGACGATATCATCTGAAAAAGAGCGAACGTGGATAATTGACCGGCCGAAATATGAGCAGTTACTCGCAAACCGATGTGAAAAACTTGGCGTCGACATACAGACAGCCAGAAGAGCTACCGTCAGAGAGCTGAAAAGGAAATCAGAATACGTCATAGATGCCAGTGGTTGCTATTCCCAGACATCGAAAGAATATGGATTTAGATATGAAGACGTGAGCAGGGCACTCCAATACACGATAGAAGGTGATTTTTCAGAATACTATGAGGGCAAGACAATAGTGATGGGATACGAACCGCACTATATTGGATTTTACTGGATATTTCCTAAGTCACCGAAAAAAGCGAACGTTGGCATTGGACGGGTTGACTCCGGCGATCTACATGCTGAGTTAAAAAGGATATTAGAAATGGAAAACATTGAGGGGGACATCATCAACAAGACAGGAGGTAACATTCCATGTAAGCCCCTGAAGAGATTCACCTATGATAACATTCTCTTGGTTGGAGATGCTGCAGGATTAGCCAATTCATTTACGGGAGAGGGGACGAACAACGCGATCATAAGCGGGAGGATCGCAGCTAGATGTATCCTTAAGCATAGCATCGATGGATACAGGGACATGGTGATGGCAAAAATCGGTGGTCGACTGTACGTCGGTCGGTTAATGCGAAATATAATGAAAAATCAGTATCAAATGTTTTGTGATGGGCCTGAGAAATTGGATATAAGCTTTGAGATGCTTGACAGCCCATACAGGCTCTATAGAGCAATGCTGACAAGACCAGGTTTGCTTATCAGAACGATCATGGTATCATTGCGAACGATATGACGACAGCATTTGATTCTCTGGACACAAGAATTCAAGAGGCACTTAGGGAAAGAGGTTTTTTAGTGTCCACTGAGCCGCAGGAGCGGACCATTCCTCTTGATGTATTTTCATCTCATATGCCGTCCATCTCTGACCGCAGCTCCCTCATCGTAGCAACACGCTCTGCGAATGCGTTGTGCTGGTGAATGCTTTCCTCGTTAATCTGTTTAATCGATACGATGGAGTCATCTGGTATGTCCGAGAATTCCTGTACGACCTTTTGTGCCATTATTCTCACACAGTCTTCGACAAATCTCGGATTTTTATGCGCCGTCTCGACCACGAATATCTCGTCCGAGCGCTTTAATAACTCATATATCTGCGAGCTCATCGAACTTTTTATTATGTCGATTAACCTCTCGATGCTGACTTTGTGTAAGTCCCCAACCTCGATGAAGATGGAGCCGCGTCCCCTCTGATTGTGCGTTGCCATCGGAATATTCTTCAGGAACTTCTTTATTGCCGTTTTCGAAACGTTCAATTTCGACAGTTCTTCTTCAGCTTTCTCGTGCATGATCTGCTGTACACAAGGACAGGCGGTCATCCCAGCCGCCTCGACGCCTATTGTTTTTCTCGTCCTTTTTTCTGACTTATTAGCAGTCGCCCCCACAAAAATATTCACAACTTCCTGGCACTGAGTTTTTGTCTTCGGTGTTTTGTGCTTGATGACATATTCGCTTGACATCTTGACCTCAGCACGGGATGCGTATTCATGTCTTTCAAGGAGACGGCGTGCGATCACTTCACAGAGTTCTTCGGTCATGTATACAGGAGCAGCTATACACTCTTCCAGTACCTCGTCGATTACTTCAAAATTTCGTGACAGATTTGCCCCTTTCCTGTTGGATGGCAGGTCCACGAATATATCGAACGTCGCGATCAAGATGATCGGTCTTTCTTTATCCCTTGCAACCTCTACGAGTTTCTTTACGTCGGTGACACCAACTCGTGTCAGGTTGATCCGAATATCAGGGCAGTTCGCCTGTACATCTGGTAAACGCATGTGCAGCCTCTTCATAATCTGTTGATGTATACCTCTTTAAGTCATTTTATGGGTTATAATTATATGCTTCGAAAGGAATGGTCTTATAAATTGGCACATACATAGAGTATCAGGTGGTAGTTATGAACAAAAGCAAACAGAGGGATCGTTTTTTACAGCATTAAATCGATTCGCAAGGATATGCACAAAACTGTTCGGATATTTGATACCACGCTTAGAGATGGGGAGCAGACGCCAGGCGTTTCATTCACAGCCGATGATAAACTAATCCTCGCGCATCAACTGGATAAACTGGGCGTTGACATAATCGAGGCGGGTTTTCCCACGTCGTCAAAAGGTGAAAAAGATGCAGTGAAAAAAATCACAGGTGCCCGCTTGGATTCGCAGATATGTGGATTGGCCAGGGTGACGAAGGCGGATATTGAGGCGTGTCTAGATTGCGACGTGGACGTGGTTCATACTTTTGTACCCACATCGGATGTCCAGATAAAATATACGATTGGGAAGAGCAGAGAAGAGGTAATACAGCTGTCAGTGGAGGCTGTCGAATATATCAAAGCGCATGGGGCCAAATGCCTCTTTTCAGCAATGGATGCTACCAGAACGGATATGAAATATCTGCTCGACGTGTATCAAAGTGTCGAGAAAGCTGGTGCGGACATCATCAACGTCCCTGACACCGTTGGCGTGATGATACCCTCCCTCATGTATCGATTCATCGAAGATATCCGTAGTATCATGAACACGCCCATCGATGTACACTGCCACAATGACTTTGGGCTGGGGGTGGCGAATACTCTTGCCGCCGTTGAAGCAGGAGCGCAACAGGTTCATGTGACCATCAACGGTCTTGGCGAGAGGGCGGGAAACGCCTCCTTGGAAGAAACGGTTATGAGCCTTCATTCCATCTATGGCATCAAGACGAACATCAGGACCAAGTATCTGGTCGAAACGTCACGGCTGGTGGAGCGTCTGTCTGGAATTCACATACCGCCAAACACGCCCGTTGTCGGAGATAACGCTTTTTCTCATGAATCTGGCATTCACACACATGGCGTGCTCAGGATGGCAGAGACGTTTGAACCAGGAGTGATGACGCCCGAAATGGTCGGGCACAAACGCAGAATTGTAGTTGGCAAGCACGCTGGAAAGCACGCCGTGAAGAAAATATTGCACGAGATCGGATTGGAACCGACAGATGCCCAGCTTGATGAAATACTGCAACGGCTCAAAGACTTGGGTGACAAAGGAAAACGCGTGACAGATGCAGATCTTTATGCCATCGCTGAGGCAATCATGGGCGAAATAGCCAAAGGAGAGCAAACGATCATATTGGAGGAAGTTTTGGTCACGACCGGCAGTAAGATCGCACCTACTGCCGTGATAAAGGCAAAAGTTCACGGAAAGCAAAAAATAGGAAGGCAGACTGGCGTTGGACCCGTCGATGCTGCGCTGAAGGCGGTGCAAACCATTCTCGGAAAGAAAGACAAAATAAAGTTGCGAGATTTTAGGCTGGAGGCCATTACCGGCGGCTCTGACGCGCTGGCCGAAGTGACGATCGGCGTAGAGGACGAAAAGGGGAATATCGTCACCGCGAGAGCTGCACGCGAGGATATCGTCATGGCTTCTGTTGAGGCATTGGTAAGCGCGATAAACGGGCTGATGCTACGGAAACGATGACCATTAAATTACGGCAGAAAGAAATGTAGTGATAGTTGATACGCATGGAAGGATTGTCATCCCGAAGCGTGTTCGAAAGATCTTTAAGACAAACAGGTTTGAGATAGGCGTGAAGAAGGAAAAGATAGAGTTGAAACCCATAAAAAGTTTGGATGAGCTGTTTGGAAGTCTACCAGAACTAGATCTAAAGTTGATTAAGAGAGAGCACGAAGAGGAAGCCAGAAATGAACATTTTGATTGATAGTTTTGCATGGTTGGAGCTCTTTCAAGGCTCTGTCACGGGAAGAAAAGTACTGCATATTCTTAAAGAAAATGCTGGACAAATTTATACATCTGTCTTAAACCTCTATGAGATTAGATATAGAGTAGAAGAGATCAGGGATGCAAAAACAGCCGATGAATTTGTTAAGACCGTTGAAAATCATGCGAAAAGCTTAGATGTACCAGAAAGATCGCCATTGAAGCTTCAAGAATTAAATCGAAAATGAAAAGGATGGGCGCAGTAGATTGCGTTGTTATAGCCTCAGCAAGGGTTCACGGTCTAACGGTTTTAACAGGCGATCCACATTTTGATGACATCAAGGACGTGCTCAGCTTGAGGGAATAAATGCTAGAGTTTCAATCTTTTATTAAGGACATTTCGCCTAACTACTTATACCCAAACTCAATTTTATCACTCGAAGGATTATATTCATCCAGCGCCCTCTTTCTGGCCAAGCGCCGTCCGAATTTGGTTCTGTAGTTGTTGAAACTTTTCCTGGATTTTTTGCTCTTGCTTTTCAAGCGTCTTGAGTCGTACGCTCAGGACCTCTTTTTTCTCCGCCAGGTCTTCTGTTACAGCCGTCTTTTCAGATTTAATCAACAACTGGCCGATTCCCTTGTAAACTACTGCATCTTTTTCCAGCTTTTCCAGCTCTTCCTGTGCTTGCTCGGTTTCACGCAACATCAGCTCCATCTTGGTTTTTTGCCCGATTATGACCTGTGCCTGATGCTGTATCTGTTGCAACTGTGCTAATTGATGTTGAACTTGTTGTGGTAATTCATTATTCATTTTATCACGCCGTTTTCCATTTCGCCATGTCATATGCGACTTTAACCAGTCTCAACCAAGTGTTCAGTGCGGCTCGAAATGAGACTATATCGTCTGAATTTATATGGAGTTTGACCATATCGTTTCTCAGTTCAAGATTGACCTCCACTCGTTGGGATGGCGCATCTTTTAATTCCGGGAGCAATGAACGATATACATTATCGACGTGTTTGCCCAAATCGAACTCAAATTGAGAATACATCCGTCTCATTCGGCCTTTATCCTTTTTATTATTGTGCCCCTTTCTTTCAAGAGCACTCTATGCCCACAGTATGGGCAACGAACTCCCCCATACTCATGATCGATTTCTACTGTTCGTTTACATTTAGCGCACTTATATGCCATTATCTATCCCTCTTTTTCTGCTTTAATGGGTATGACTTTTGAAGGCCCCATAGATGTTTGTGGGATATAGGCGCCACCAGAAAACGTTATTTCACATTTTGGGCATCGCCAGATACCTGTGCCCACCCGTGATACGGACATGCGATCACACCGTGGACACTTGTGCGGCGCCCGCATCAATTCCTCAATATCGGCTACCATCTTCCTGACTTTTCGTCCATATCTAGGGCCAAAACGACCGGCAGATCTGGTCTTTTGCCCCTTCTTTCCCACCTTTTTTGCCATTGATTTTACTCCAAAATTTTCTTTCTAAAATTTCTTCCCAAATTTTCTTTCTAAAATTTCTTCCCAAATTTTCTTTCTAAAATTTCTTCCCAAAACTTCTTTACTTCAAGAATCTCTTTCGTATGTCTTTTGCCGTTTTACATGCCATCTCTACTATATGGTACACCTCATCTGGCGAGAGCGTACCAGCTCCACTCTTTTGCATACCTGCAAGACTCCCATCCTTGTTGGATATCACCGTCAACTTCGTAGATGCGGCTTGTTCCTCGTCTAAGTTTGGATCAAGTATAAATTTTTTACCTATCTTCATCACAGTAACGGCAACGGGCAGGTCGCTAACTGGCAATGGAACGTCTTTGCCCAATCCATATCGCTCATTTGGCAATTTTGCGTTCAGCAATGCGGATATCGCACCCAATGAAGCGGCATCTATCAAATTGCCATCATAATCGATAACTTGTACGTCGATAAAGACCATCCAGACTTTAACGCCCTCTTCGATGCATAGTTTTGATAGCTCTAACGCACCGGATTCACGAATGCCGCGATCTACAACTCGTGCCAATTCTATTGCGTCATCTCGTGGAGGTCCTGCCTCAAACGTGGGTGAGGCAAGTGGCGACAGCTCTACATTCGTGATTAGCACGCCCTTGTCCGGCGTATCTGGAAAAGGCTCTCCTGGCTGGAGCTTTATGCCGACAAGAACCTTGGTGTCTCCAATTTTGACGTATGCAGACCCTTCAGCTGTATTCACAACTCCGTTTTCAATCGATATGTCCCTGTATTGGTCAGGGGCACGTCCATCTTCGCGCTCTCCTTTTTCCGATAGGGCGTAAATGTAATCTTTTTTTATTTCTGAAATGATATCTTCATCCATCGTTTTCACCTTTTATGTCATACCGTATATTTCGCGATCAACGCTTGTCGCTGCATCTCGTAGATCTCTTTGCAACCCTTCTTGGCCAGCTCAAGTGCTTGCTTAAATTCGTCTTGTGTTAAACGTCCATCCATCTGTAATAACGTGATTTTGTCGTTTTGAACGTCCATCGCGATCGGAATGTCTGCCTCTCCATGGTTATCTTCTTCTTTCTTCAAATCGAGGACGATATGTCCTCCAACTTTCCCAGCGGCGCAAGCCGACACCAACCCCCTCATTGGAATTCCTGCATCTGCCAGTGCGACCGATGCAGCGTTGATGCCAGCAGTTCTCGTTCCAGCATCTGCCTGCAATATCTCTATAAAGATGTCTATCACGGACCTTGAAAAATGTTCTTTGATGATAATTGGTTCGATTGCTTCTCTGCTTACTTTTGATATCTCGACCGATCTGCGGTCTGGCCCAGGTCTTTTTCGATCCTCTACCGAGAATGATGCCATATTATACCTGACTCTGATGATGGCCTTTGTAGCATCCTCGAGGCGGCGCGGATGAACTTCTCGCGGCCCATATACTGCGGCCATCACTTTGTTTCCACCAGCCTCCATATAACACGAGCCATCTGCCCTTTTCAAAACGCCTACTTCTATTTTAATAGGCCTGAGCTCGTCTAATTTTCTTCCATCGAGTCGCTGCCCCCCATTTTTTATAAATTCTATCGTTTTATCGCTCATTTTACTCCCTCTCTACTTTGTAGTTGGTTCTCTATCACTGATAAATTCATTAATCCGATCCGTCAATCCAGATGTGTGCGATTCGCACTCAATTTTCAACAGCGCCTTAATGGTATAGTCCACATCCTCTTCTCTACCTTCAATCCAGATTCGTCCGTTTTGACCAACGAATATATCACAATTCAGCTTGCTTTTCAACAGACTTATCATCGACCCTTTTCGTCCGATTACTCTTGGAATCTTGGCATGTGATATCTCAATCACCCTTCCACTATCAAGTTTTCTGAACGACTCTCCCACCATGGTCAATTCCACTTTCATGGTTACATCCACGTCTTTTACCCCCACAACGACCAAATCTCCAATCCCTAAGTATTGGCTCATCTGGTCGGCGTCTATTCGCTCAGGGTACTCTGAAACGTGTAAAAGCGCTTTATATGGTGAGCTAATATTCACCAACCAATTTGAAAAACGGATATCTACTATTTTACCGATGACGATATCGCCACTATGCGGCATGTATTTACCTGTGAGTGGAATTACCTGGATTCGATCTTTTTTATTCACAAAACCAAATATGGCAGCGAAGACATGTCCGTCTTTAACATAAGTGCCCTCTCCTGCCTGTTTAACGTCACTTGAGAGCAAATCTCCTGGAATCGCCAAATTTTTATTCATGTAATCATGACCTCTAATGTTCAATCAAGTATGCCTATATCTATCTTAATAGTTTGGTTTCAGCCTCTCCTTTTGTAAGGCGGTTCACAAGGTTATAGAAATTGTCTTGCATTCCTGCCGGAATCTTGACAACGGTGATCCACGACCCGTCGTCTTGCCATTCCTGCTTTTGTAACGATCCAAAACTCGCAATTTCACCGTATGATTTGGCAGCGTATTGTGAGGGAATCTTGACCGCGATGTTCACTTCCTCAAAGCGGATGGGGATTATAGGCCTAATCTTTTTCATGACCTCCTTTACCATTTCATCCACGCTCTTAAACGGATCGATGTGCACACCAGCCTCTTCCATCGCCTTTTCGATTCTAGCAGGTGGATGAGGTGCACCCGTCTGGGGATTGATGGCATTTTGAGCAATCACATCGATCACCCGTTTGCGCTTATCCTCCTGCATGCGCTTTCGCTGCTCGGACGTCAGCTGAAGGTCCCCATGGAGGATTATCTCCTTTGTGATGGCACGTATGTCGGTGGTGCCGAAGGCTTTTATCAGGTCTTCCTCAGAAGCTCGATCTCCTCTGCTCGCATCCTCGAATACGTCTTCTGCAGCCAGCATCATATTGATACTTATATCTCCCTCTTCTCCTCGTTTAAGGGCGATCGCCATCTCTGGATCGACTAAAATCTCAAAAGACACTCCATGTTTTTTATATCTGGCAGTTACGGCTTTATCGATGGCAACCATGGAGATCGCCTACTCTTTGGATTCTTTAACATCAGAACCATGTTGTTCAAGGACCTGCTGAACCTTGGCGTAAACATATTCGGGGGGCATCCTTTCAAACGTTCTTGTTTTCAGTTTGATAACACATACGTCTATGGTCTGAGCACTAAATTCTCTCTCTACCACCTTATGGAGCGCCTCAAGACCGAGCAGGACCGCTTCATCTATGCCCATGTCCTCCTTATACTTAGCCTCGAAAACTTCCATAACAGCGTTTCGTCCAGCGCCAATCCCAGTCGCCTTGTATTCGAGCAACGTTCCGCTTGGATCCATCTCAAAAAGGTAAATAGAATCGCCATTTACACCCGCGATTAGCAGCGCAGTCCCGTATGGACGGGCCCCGCCATATTGAGTATAACTCTGCATGTGGTCGCAGATCTTTTTGGACAGTTCCTCCACATGGATATCCTCGTTATATGTCATCCTGGCTATCTGTGCTTCTATTCGTGCCCGATCAATTAGCGCTCTGGCATCGGCGACCAGTCCAGAGGTAGCAGCGCCAATATGCTCATCTATTTTGAATATCTTCTCCACGGATTGAACCTCAAGCAAACGACTTGTAACTCGTTTGTCCACCAAGAGTACGACTCCATCCGTCGCCTTGATACCAATCGCGGTAGTTCCTCTTTTAACCGCCTCTCTAGCGTATTCTACTTGGAACAATCGCCCGTCTGGGCTGAAAACGGTTATAGTTCTGTCATATGCCATCTGGGATATCATTTGCACGTTGCTTCACCAACTCCTCTAAATCAAAAACCGTAACTCCGACTAAATTGACATTTGAACGCTTTACGATATTATCGTCGTCAGGTATTAAATCGATTTCGTTACCGTGTATCCTCTTGATAGTTCCAGATATACCACCCATAATCTGGACCCGATCGATTTTTACAGTATCTTTGGGTATGCTTCCTCGTTGTATAAACTTTTCCGTTGCACTCTTTATCGTCCCCGAAGTTCCGAGAACGGCGATTCCCACTCTAATCTTTCCAACTCTGTCGATGATTGCCAGTACTGCTCGTGCTGTAGCAGTTTTATCGCGAGCACATCTGAGAATACCGAATCTACCATCGAAATCGAGCAGCCACAGGTCGCATTGGCTTGTGCCGACATCCCCTATAAGTGACCTGGCAGCAGCCCACAGTTCATCTATCAGTTCTCTTCGATTCACTTCACCTGTGGATGTGACCTCGAATGCGAGATATCTCTTTCGCTCACGTAATGAGGAGGGTAGAATCTTCATCTAACCACCTCCACCCCATCGCATATATAACCTTGTCTCTTTTTCCTATTTTGCTCTATGATTCTGGCAGGGGTCGTACTGATGGCCCGAATCGCCTCCTCTTCGGTCATACCGAACAAACCAGCCAGCGCTATCATCTCCCTGGGTGCTCTCATGTCATAATGGGATTTGGCGTTGCTCGTGAGAACTACCGGTACGTCGAATTTCATAGCCAGTTTTAGATTGCGGCGAAAATCTGAAAGAGCGTGCACCCTTGTGCCGCCTCTCAGGCATATGAGTGCATCGAGATTGAACTCAATGGCGACATCGTTGTCGGCGGCAGATTTGGCGAGCACATGGTTAAATCCGTCATCCTTTCCAATCTCAGGATGTGCCAGTATATCGACGCATGCATTCTCGACCGCTGCCCGATTGATTTTGGGGTCGCCACCATGAACGAGAAGGACGTCTACTCTGGGTCGGAACTTTTCGATCTTTTTTCTTAACTCAGCAGGGTTGCTGGCTACGATTTCAATGCCGTTGATGATGCCATCACCGGTTACTTCATTCCAATAGTCAGAATGATTAGTGATCGCTATTTCTGCGTATCCATATTTCTTTGCCACCAGCTCCAACCTGCTGGGCGAATCAGCACATTCTGGAAGGGAATGCACATGAAGGTCATAATACATGGGCATCGCTTAACAAACTCCTCACAATTTTGATCGCGTTTTCGCGTTTTGCTGGATATGTCTTTATTTTTATTCGTATCAAAATCGCATCTTCTCTTTGAGCTAATCTGACAGCGCCGTCATATGCAGACTGTTTGTCGAGCTTGATATAAAAATTGTAACTATCGTCAACACGTTGATTTGCTTGATTTATCAACATCGTTAATTCAGATGCAGGTAGGCCGCTTTTTAAAGCGCCCATGAACGTCCTGCACTGCCGTTCTCCCTTCAATTTCACCGTGAAAATTGTAATGGGATTCCCAAAATGCCCCTCTGTCCTACATATCTCGATTGCATGGTCTTCTGGGATGAATAACCGCAATGCTTTTTCTACCCTGGACGGGTCTTCAGTCGCATGTACAAATGCCCTGATAGTGATTTGATGTATCACTTGCCCCTGCCCATCTTGGCTCGTATGC
>BBPE01001472.1_pt5 | contig 13025 bp, 12 predicted proteins | sample 1344301 | NCBI WGS metagenome assembly BBPE01 (sample SAMD00019089, study PRJDB2971) | groundwater metagenome | isolation source: The Cedars highly-alkaline
ATATTTTCCCTTTCCATTCAATCAAACTTAATGGTAAAAATCCCCTTATCTTTGGCATCATATCTACATATAAGGTTAAGAAGGACTGTGCACTCTTTTTGTATCTTATGTGTGTTATTGTCGTATAAAGATACCAGAAAACTATTCACTTACCTTGAAAATATTACAGGAATGTTTTTCTTTTTCTACAAACCTTGATTGTCTGGTGGAAAGTTCTTTAAAATCAACCAGGTGAGCATCAAAATCCGGGCCATCCACGCAGGTAAAAAGTGTTTTACCTCCCACACTTACTCTGCAAGAACCGCACATACCTGTTCCGTCCACCATTATTGAATTTAAGGACACTATGGTTTTTATACCCAATACTCTTGTGGTTTCAGACACAGCCTGCATCATTGGTATTGGTCCTACTGCAAAAATTATATCAATTTTTTCTTTTTGTATAACTTGTTTTAAAATATCTGTTACAAGTCCTTTTTTACCGTAAGAACCGTCGTCGGTTGTAATCTCAAGCATATCACTTGTAAAGTGCATCTGCTGTTCAAGTACTGCAAGATTTTTTGTCCTGAAACCAATGATTGATATAACCCTGTTGCCTGCTGTTTTAAGTGCAACCGCTATGGGATAAACCTCTGCAACACCAACCCCTCCTCCTACACAAACAGAGGTCCCAAACTTTTCAATATGCGTTGGTGTCCCCAGAGGACCTGCAATATCTTCTATATATTCTCCTTGCTGAAGACTGCCGAGCCATTTAGTGCTTTTTCCTACTTCTTGAAATATAATTGTTATTGTTCCTTTTTCAAGATTTGTTCCGGCAATTGTAAGCGGAAATCTTTCTCCTTTTTCTTGTATTTTAATTATTATAAACTGACCTGGTTTTGCTCCCTGTACAATCCTCGGTGCTTCTATAACCATCTGAACTGTCACTTCATTTAATCTTTTTCTTTCTACTATTTTATTCATATCATTCATACCTGTATTATTAAATGGACTCTTTCTATTGAAAATGCCTTTCCAGTTTTTTCATTTATATCTGCTATTATACCCTGAATCTGCATATCACCTTTTGCAACCTCACACTTTACAGGCACCTGTTTAATAAATCTTTCTATTATCTGTTCAGGTTTTCTTCCAAGTATTGAATTCAAAGGGCCTGTCATACCTATATCCGTTATATATGCTGTGCCTTCTGGGAATATTCTTTCATCTGCGGTCGGTATGTGTGTATGTGTGCCAAATATTACACTTACTTTCCCTTTAAGAAAATATGCGAGGGCAAGTTTTTCAGACGTTGCCTCCGCGTGCACATCTACACATATGATATTTGTTTCTTTTCTTAACTGCCCTACTATCTTTTCGGCAAAGCTAAAAGGGTTTTCAAGAGGTTTCATAAAGACCCTTCCCTGTAGCTGTAAAACCCCTATTTTGAGGTTGTGTTTTTCAATAATTACACTTCCAACACCCGGGGTAAAGAGAGGATAATTTACAGGTCTTAAAAAATTTTTTATTGTACCTATCACAGGTATCATCTGTTTTTGGTCCCATATATGGTCACCTGTTGTGATAATATCCGCGCCACTTTGAAAAATTTCCTGTGCAGTTTCTTCGGTTATGCCTGCCCCTCCTGCTGCATTTTCTGCATTTGCAATTATAACATCCAGAGGTTTTGATTGTTTAATTATCTTAAGTCCTGCCTTAAATGCTTTTCTTCCCGGTTCACCAACAATATCTCCTACGCAAAGCACCTTCATTTTGCAATCTCCACTGCTCTTAATTCTCTTATAACAACAACCTTAATTTGACCAGGATACCCAAGTTCAGCCTCTATCTTCTTTCTTATATCTTTTGCAAGTATAAACACATCTGCATCACTTATCTTTTCAGGTATAACTATAACCCTTATCTCACGACCCGCATGTATTGCAAATGTGTTCTGGACACCCTTAAACACATTTGCAATCTCTTCCAATTTCTTTATTCTTTTTAAGTATGCTTCTACTGTTTCTCTTCTTGCGCCAGGGCGGGAAGCACTTATTGCATCAGCAGCCTGTACAAGAGCAGCATAAAGTCCCTTAGGTTCAATTTCTTCGTGATGGGATTCTATTGCCTGTGCAACCTCTGCTGATTCCCCATACTTTCTTGCAATATCCGCTCCTATATTAGCATGCGTGCCTTCGGTATTGTGGTCTAATGCCTTTCCGATATCGTGGAGTATTCCTATTCTTCTTGCAAGAGAAAAATCCGCTTTTAATTCGCTCGCAAGAACACCCATCAAAAACGTTGTTTCTTTTGAATGTTGGAGAACATTTTGTCCATAACTTGTCCTGTACTTTAATCTGCCAATAAGTTTTACCAGCTCTGGATGAAGATTATGTACCCCAACTTCAAATATCGCCCTTTCACCTTCTTCACAGATTGTATTGTCAACCTCTTTTTTTACTTTTTCAACTACATCTTCAATCCTTCCTGGATGAATCCTGCCATCTGCCATAAGACACTCTAATGAAATTCTTGCAACCTCCCGCCTTACAGGATCAAAAGATGACAGAGTTACAGAGCCGGGCGTATCATCAATAATAAGTTCAACACCCGTGAGTTCTTCAAGCGCCCTTATGTTCCTTCCCTCTCTTCCGATAATCCGTCCTTTCATATCATCATTGGAAAGATTAACCACTGTAACGGTTGCACCCGCTGTATGGTCTGCTGCACACCTCTGTATTGCAAGGCTTATGATTTCTTTTGCATTTTTTTCTGCATTTTCTTTCGCCTCATTTTCAATCCTTTTTATAATAAGGCTCGCCTCCTGCTGTGCCTCATCCTTCATTCTTTCAAGAAGAAGTCTTTTTGCCTGTTCGGAGTTCATGCCTGATATAGACTGTAGTTTGCATTTTTCTTCCTGAATAAGATTTAACAATTCATTAGAATGTACCCGGATGTTTTTTTCCTTATCCGCAATTTCTCTTTCTCTTGTCTGAACATTGCTTTCTTTTTTCTCTAAGATATCAACCTTTCTTTCAAGATTTTCCTCTCTTTGTATGAGCCTTTTTTCAAGGTTTAATATTTCCAGTCGTCTTTCTTTTGTCTCTTTTTCAAAATCTGACCTTGAACGGTATAATATCTCTTTTGCTTCTATCTGTGCATTTTTTATTTTATCCTGTGCATCTTTTTTTGCATCTTCAAGTATCTGTTTTGCCTCCCTATAAGATTTTTTCTTAAAACCTAAAAATATAGCCGCCGTAAAAATTACACCTATGGATATACCTATAACAAATGCAATTATTAAAAACAAAGAAATGTTCTCCATCTTACCTCCTCCACTTTATACCTGTCTGCCCAAAAGGTATGTTAGTATTATGAGGTGATAAGATGCGTGAGTGGAATATCGTGGGACTCTATTGGAAGATTCTGAACGATCTGGAATTTAAAACCAATCCCTACCTTTGGCACATCCGGTGAAAGTGTGCTTAAAAAACGGTCATAATAGCCGCCTCCTCTGCCCAACCTTCTTTTACTTTTGTCAAAGGCAACACCAGGGACAACCACAAGATCAATCTGTGATGAGTCCACGGGTCTAAAATTAGAAGGGATTGGTTCTGGAATGCCATATTTACCTTTTTTTTGAAGTTCCTTTTCAGGATTTAATAGTTCAGAAGCCATAAGAAAATTATCCTTTACAAGTGGAACAACTACTTTTTTCCCAATCTTCAGAGCCTCAGATATCATTCGCATCGTCTCAACCTCTCCATTAAATGAAACAAAAAACATCACTACTTTTGCCAACTTAAATTCTTTTAAAGAAAATAATTTTTTATAAATAAGCAGACTTCTCAAATGCCTTAAAAATATATTCTGTGAAGATATTTTTAAAAGTATTTTCTTCCTTATATCTTTCTTTAACAGTTTGACCTTTATTTTATCCGGAATCTTTTCCATTGTCAAGCTTTTTTTAACCCATGTCATTTAAGAATTAAAAGTGGACAGGTTTTTTGTTGAACTCCAATGATAAGATTTACCACGCTTGAAACGTTTTCGGAGTCAGGTGCAGCGATTGGTTAAGCCATTACTGCGGTCAACGGTTTTCATTTTGAATGATAATTTTAGAATCTGGATTCTTAGGAAGAACCGGAAGTTTTTGTTCTTTCAGCAAATCAATATGCTCTTTTATTTTCCACTTAGCCTTATACAAACAATCTTCTACAGAATGTCCTATGCCTGAAAAGCCTTCCAAGTCAAGGGAATAAAAACCGAAATAATCTGGTTCTTCAGTAGATTCAATCACTAATGAGTATGGCAATTCAATCATATCATCATCCTCCCTCTTGTAACCGCTTGATTCCTGCGGCCTTTAGAATATTATGGCAAGTGCCTGTGGGAACTTCCTTTGACCCATGGTAATCAACCCGAATCAATTTATCCCGTTCAGACTTTTCATAGTATCTTATTGAACCTTTCTGTTTCACAACTCTAAAACCCATTTTCTTCTAACAGTCTAGCCAGTTCACTGAACTTTATATAGTTCTCCAGGTATTATTTGATGGTCTAACAAGTAATTAGACAGTTTATTAGTCCGTTATTAGTCAGTTACAAAAAGTATAGCAAAAAGGCTTGATTCTGTCAATGGCATGCAAATACCTTTTTTAATTTTGCCATAAGCAATTTTATTCCTACAGTTTTTACTTTTAGAATATTTTCTTAGGCTGTCCACCATTCTAACCATCTCCTTATTGAGGCTTATTCTACTATAAATTGGGTGTAATTGTATAAAATAGCCTATCTTATTCTTTCTATGGTGATTACTGTTTCTTTCAGTCTTCGATTATTACTTAATTTATGTAAATAAATTAACCAAGAACCAGAAAAAACCCTGACCTTCAATGTTGCATATGTATCTTAACTTTTTCAGTGGCTATAGAATATCAAATATAAAACAAATAAAAAGAACTTAAAATGCTTTCTCATTGCTTTTTATAAATATTTTGATAAAATGAAAATATATTCAGGAGGAGAGAATGGAGGATATAAAATATAATTTTTTAAAGTACCAGGATGAATTTAAGTATTTAGTGGAGCAATGGAAAGCAAAGGGTGATACACAAAAATTTTTTGATAAAGACCCTACATTGTGGAAAACAGAGCCTGAACATAAAAAAATTATAGAAAACAGATTAGGATGGCTTAATGCTCCCGAAGAATTTAAAAGCAGGATACAGGAGATAACAGGTTTTGTAAAAGAAATAAAAGCAGGCGGGTTTAAAGATATTGTGCTTCTCGGTATGGGAGGCTCAATCTTGTGTTCAGAAGTATTAAGAAAAACTTACCCTCACAAAAAATCTTTCCCCCGTCTTTATGTTCTTGATTCAACCGACCCTGAAACCATACTGAATATAGAAAAATCCGTTGATTTAAGACATACACTCTTTGTTGTAGCAAGCAAATCAGGGACAACCATTGAAGCGCTCTCTTATTTTAAGTATTTTTATAAAAAAATTTCATTTATAACCAGATGTGGATTTAAAAATTTTTGTGCAATAACTGACCAGGGCACACCTCTTGAAAAAGATGCACAAAGGATTGGTTTTTGCAAGATATTTATAAATCCATCTGATATAGGAGGCAGGTACTCGGCACTTTCATTTTTTGGGCTTGTTCCAGCCGCACTTGCTGGTATTGATATTAAGAAAATGCTTGATGATGCAACAAATTTATTAGAGAAAAGCAAAAAAGAGCCGCTATACACACCTTTTGGATTAGGAATCTGTATCGGACTTTTTGCAACAAAAGGAAAAAACAAGATTACGATTATAACAGACCCCAAAATAAAACATTTTGGTTTATGGCTTGAACAACTTATTGCAGAAAGTACAGGAAAAGAAGGAAAAGGTGTACTTCCGATTACTGATGAGCCTGTTATGAAAACATATTCAGATGATAGGCTGTTCGTATACTTAAAGTGCGGAAAGTCTTGTATGAGAACAAAAGACTTAATTAAAAACCTTGTCCAACAAAAAAAACCGGTTATAGAAATTCAGACAAAAGACATAAAAAACATAGGAAGTGACATCATGGGCTGGGAAATCGCAACAGCAGTATGTGCCTCGGTAATGAACATAAATCCCTTTGACGAACCTAATGTCCAAGAGAGCAAGGAAAATACAAAGATGCTTCTTGAAAATCCCAAACAAATGAAAGCACTGCACAAACCATTACTAAAACTGGATGAAGCCCAGATAAAAGAATTTCTAAAAGATTTAAAACCGCCTGAATATGTTGCAATATTATTTTATGGAGAGCCCCAACAGTATGCCTTTAAAAACTATGTCCAAAAGATAAGACAGGCAATATCTAAAAGTTATGCCGTTGCAACCATAGTAGGAATAGGTCCAAGATATCTTCATTCAACAGGCCAGATATTCAAAGGAGGACCAAAAGACTCAAGATTCATATTTATAACTACAAAAAGTAAGACAGACTGCAAAATTCCATCTTCTTCTTATACATTTAAAAAACTTCAAAGTGCCCAGGCAATAGGCGATATACAAGCAATCCTTAACAGAAAAAGAAAATGTATCTGGATTGAAATATCTGAGGAAGACGAATTAAAAAATTTTCTCAGCCTCATTAAAAACAGGGTAAGATAATGTATTCTGCAATAAATTCTGGCATATTTTTTATTTTAACATATCTTGTTTTACCCATCTCCACAATACAAACTCTATGGCTTAAAAAAACAATAAAATTCCCCTTTCCAAATTTATTTTTAAGAACCGCCCTTGTTAACTATTCAGGGTATTTATTAACATTTCTCGTATTATCGGCAATACCGCAAGGAATAATGGAATATAAATACTATGAGGCCTGGTCTGTTGCAGGACTTGTAGTGTGTGTCCCGCTTCTTGTCTTTTTAAGCACACCTGCAATTTTATTGTTATTTCCTTCTGCAAAACCTGTAAGGCAAAAATGGTTATATGCTTTGCAGATATCAATAAAAACCCAGCCCGTTTTTTGTATTATCTGTGGTATCTTATTCCTGATATTTTTGTATGTGCTTTCCCCAAAATATCATCAGTCGTCTATAACTTTGGATTTAAACAAAATAATTATACATTCAACTGATAAACAAAAAAAGGGCCTGGATTTTAGATTTTTATCATTAAAAGACAGAGGATTAAACATTGCTGATGAGCCTCATCTTATTGTATTGACACAAAATCCTGATTTAATACAAAAACAGTCAATTATTGAAAACTTTAAAAAAGTGTTTTCAAAAGAGATTGAAAAGAAATGGTCAATAACCGACCTGTATCTTTCAGATGATGGAATAATGCTTGCGGTTATCCGTTCGCAGTATTATGATTCTATTGCATACATAGATATTATAAACTCATATGTTCTTTCGGTACATCATTCAAAAAATAACGAAAGGATATTTTACCCAAGATTATCTGATGATAAAGAAAGCATTGCATTTATCCAGGCAGATGAGACTTCAAAAAAAGGCATAATATATGTAATAAGAAGAGGAACAGGCGGAAAAAAATTAAAGGTATATGGAAAACCTGTTTCACTGCAGGGACTTTATTTTGGGCCTGAGAAAGAACAGATTACATTTGTAGACCTGCAGAACAGAATAAGAACAGTAAGATTTTTTGCAAAAAAATCAGAAATACTTTTTGAGGGTAGGTATCCGCTCTGGTCAAAAGATTATCAACATATTTTATTTTGTGGGACAGATAATAAACCATATATTCATAATATGGGAAAAAATAAAAAAACAAGAATAAACCTACCAGGGTATACAGGTGGAGTATTCATAGCCCTGACAGATGGCTACATAATGTATAGGGGATATTCTTCTTATATTGCAAAAAAATATAACAATGTAAGTCTTTTCCACCCGCGGCAAAAAAAGATGTTCTTCCTTGCCTCTGATACAACCCTGCCCTTGAGTTTCTGGGGCGGTAAAATATCTCCAAAAGAAAAGTAAAAAATATTATCTGTTATTATATAATTATCCTGTTGACACCCAATAACAAATGTGCAGATATTTTACTAAAAAGGTATCAACCCCATTAGAGATAAAAAACTTCTACACAGGGTAAGACATCTCTATCCTGCTTAAACCTTGAAACCTTAAACTAAAATCCATTGCTCAAAGATACTACAACTGACAAATATATTTATGTATGGATAATGCCGCTTTTTTACCCGCACCCATTGCCTCAATAACTGTTGCGGCACCTGTAACAATATCTCCGCCTGCAAATATGTCCATAACAGATGACCGCTGGTCAGAATCTGTTTCTATATAACCATTCTTGTTAAGTTTCAATCCTTCTATTGTTTCTAAAAGAAGCGGATTTGGCCCCTGCCCTATTGCAACAATCGCCAGGTCAACAGGCAATTCAAACTCAGAATCTTTTACAGGGACAGGCCTTCTCCTTCCACTTGAATCCGGTTCTCCAAGTCTATTCTTGATGCATAGCATAGACTTTATAGTACCTTTTTCGCTCCCTGTAAATTTAACAGGGTTTGTTAAAAATATAAATTTAATCCCCTCTTCTTTTGCATTAGCCACTTCTTCTTTCCTTGCAGGAAGCTCTTCATCTCCTCTTCTGTAGACTATTGCGACCTGTTTTGCACCCAACCGTAAGGCAGACCTTGCGCTGTCTACTGCAACATTCCCTCCACCTATAACTGCAACCTTTTCCCCTATTTCAACCGGTGTATCATATTCAGGGAATTTGTAGGCTTTCATAAGATTAACTCGGGTAAGAAATTCATTTGCAGAATATACACCATTTAAATTTTCGCCCTCTACACCTAAAAAATACGGAAGCCCTGCTCCTGCTCCTATAAAAAATGCCTTAAAACCCTCTTTTCTTAACTCTTCAATACTAACAGTTTTCCCTACAATAACATTGACCTCTATTTGGACACCCAAACTTTGGACATAGTCTACCTCTTTCTCCACAATTGCCTTAGGCAATCTGAATTCAGGTATACCATACTGAAGAACTCCTCCTACTTTGTGAAGAGACTCAAAAATTGTAACATTATAACCCATTTTTGCAAGGTCTGCCGCGCAGGTAAGCCCTGCAGGACCTGAGCCGATTATTCCAATCTTTATATTATTTTTTTCCCCTTGATTTTGGACATCTTCACTGTTTTCTTCTCCATAATCTGCTGCTGCACGCTCTAAGGTTCCTATATCAATGGGTTCGCTTTTCTTGGCCAGCACACAAAGAGCCTCACACTGGGTCTCCTGCGGACACACCCTTCCGCACGCTGCAGGAAGGTTATTCTTTTCTCTTATTTTATCTAAAGCTTCTTTAAATTTTCCTTCTTTTATCAATTGAATAAAAGACGGAATATCTATAAATACAGGACATCCTTCTACACATTTAGGCTTTGGACAATTAAGACATCTTTTTGCTTCCTTTATTGCATCTTCTACCGAGTACCCAAGCGTAACTTCTTCAAAGTTTTTTATACGCCTGTCTGCCTCTTGTTTCCTGATTTGAATCCCCTCCATACCAAGTATCCTAATACCCTACCACTGCACTCATATGAGGACCACCTGATACCTCAAGCATCTTTTGAAGTGAACGAAGCGCTTTAATTCTTATATCTTCTGGAACTTTCACCTCATACACCATATATTCAAGTGAATGGGCAATCCATCCTAATGTTATAAGTTTCATACTTGGACACAAGAGATTTTCTGTTGCAACAAAAAATTCCTTATCAGGATTTTCCTTTTTCAAACGATAAAGCATGCCTATCTCGGTACCTATAATAAATTTTTTACTGTTTGATACTTTAACATATTTAAACATACCACCTGTTGAACATATATGGTCAGCAAGGATAGTTACCTGAGGCGAACATTCCGGATGCACAACAACCTCAGCACCGGGATGGACCTTCTTCATTTCAACTATATCATCTTCCTGTACTCTTATATGCGTAGGGCAAAACCCTTTCCACAGTATTATCTGTTTTTCTGGAACCTGTGCTTGAACATATCTTCCAAGATTCCTATCGGGAATAAATATTATTTTTTCCTCCTTTAATGACCTCACAACTTCAATTGCGTTGCTGGATGTGCAACATATATCGCTTTCTGCTTTTACCCTTGCAGAAGAGTTAACATAGCATGCAACTGCTGCATCTGGATATTGTTGTCTATAATTTTTAAGTTTCTCAACGGTTACCATATCTGCCAGAGGACACCCTGCTTCTTTTACAGGAAGAAGAACCACCCTTTTAGGATTTAAAATAGATGCGGTCTCTGCCATAAAGTTAACCCCACAGAATACAATCGCATCTGCATCTGTTCTAATAGCAGCCTTGCTAAGTTCAAGGCTATCCCCGCTGATATCGGCAATATCCTGAACCTCTTCTCTTTGATAATTATGAACTATTATAACGGCATTTCTTTTTTTTTTAAGCTCATTTATTTTCTTTTTAAGTTGTTCAATATAAACTATATCATTCTTAATCTCACTGTTCATATATTTTTTATCCTATTATTCTGATCTACAATTACAACCTTTGGTTTATAGGACTTTGCTTCTTTATCATCTACAAGAGCACTTGATATTATTATAAGTAAGTCCCCAACCTCTGCCCATCTTGCTGCGCCACCGTTCATACAAACACTGCCGCTGTTTCTTTCTCCTTCTATAATATATGTTTCTATCCTTAAACCCGTGTTTAAGTTTATTATCTGAACAATCTCATTTGGAAAAATATCTGCCTTTTCCATTAAAACAGGGTCAAGCGTAAGAGAGCCTGTATAATTAAGGTTCTTATCTGTAACGGTTGCCCGATGTATCTTTGATTTACACATCCATCTTAACATAATAGCTCCTCTGCTTTATAATCTGCTCACTTTTTTTCCGCTATCTGTCTGTTTATTATATCAATAAATTCTGGAACCAAAAATTTTCCGACATCGCCCTTGCCGTGAACCCTTACCGAAACCGTTTTATCTTCTACTTCTTTTGCCCCCATTATCACAATATAAGGTATCTTCTGAACTGATGCATCTCTTATTCTTTTTGTAAGAGGCTGACTTGTATCGTCTAATTCCACGCGAATACTTGATTTCAACATATCCTGTTTTATTGTATCTGCATACTGTTTCTGCGCCTGTGTTATAGGGAGCAAAACAATCTGCACAGGTGCAAGCCATACCGGGAATGAACCTGCATAATGTTCTATCAAAATTCCAAAAAATCTTTCAAAAGAGCCTAACAATGCCCTGTGTATCATAATGGGCCTTTGTGTTTTTCCATCAGCAGATGCATAGTTTATATCAAACCTTTCGGGCTCGGCTAAATCAACCTGGATTGTGCTACACTGCCAGGCCCTGTTAAGAGAGTCTTTTATTTTTATATCTATCTTGGGACCATAAAAAACACCTCCACCTTCGTCTATACTGAATAAAATTTCTTTTTTTTCAAGTGCGGTTTTCAACGCATTTGTTGCTTTTTCCCAGCCTTCAAGTGTTCCTACAAATTTTTCAGGTCTTGTAGAAAGACATATATCGTATTTATCAAAACCTAACTCTTTAAGAAAGTTCAAACAAAAATTAAATACCCTCTGAATCTCCTCATCTAACTGTTTAGGGTCGCATATAATATGCGCATCGTCCTGTGTAAAACCTCTTACACGCATCAATCCGTGAAGAACACCTGAATCCTCATAACGATATACTGTGCCAAGTTCAGCCCATCTTATCGGAAGTTCTCTGTAACTTCTTATCTTTGATTTATATATCAAAAGATGGAAGGGACAATTCATAGGTTTTAACTGATACAGATTGCCTTCCACATCCATTGGTGCAAACATATTGCCTTGAAAAAATCCGGTATGGCCACTTGTCTCCCATAATGAAAGTTTCGCTATGTGAGGTGTATAAACAAGCTCGTAACCATTTTTTATATGTTCTTCTCTCCAGTAATTTTCCAGTACATTTCTTACCTTTGCTCCTTTAGGATGCCATAGAACAAGACCTGGTCCTGCTTCTTCTTCAATACTAAAAAGTTCTAAATCTTTACCCAACCTTCTATGGTCCCTTTTTTTAGCCTCTTCTATTGTGAAAAGATATGAATTAAGCTCTTTTATGGTAAAAAATGCTGTTCCATATATTCTCTGCAGCATTGGATTTTTTTCATTTCCTCTCCAGTATGCTCCTGCAATACTTAATAACTTAAATACCTTCGCCTCTCCGGTAGAATTTAAGTGGGGTCCTCTACACAGGTCAACAAAGTTTCCCTGCCTGTATATGGAAATACTTTCGTCTTCTATGCTTTTAAGCAGTTCTAATTTGTATTTTTCATTCAATTTTTCAAATAATTTTATAGCCTTCCGGCGAGGAATTTCTTCTCTTACAATTGGGATATTCTTTTCTATAATTTCTTTCATTTTTTGTTCAATTATCTTTATTTCTTCAGGTATAAAAGGTTTTTTAACATCAAAATCATAATAAAACCCTTCATCAGTAGAAGGTCCTATCCCAAGAAGAACTTCTGGAAAAAGTTCTTTCACTGCCTGTGCAAGTATATGAGATGTAGAATGTCTTAATGCTTGGATATCCATTTCCCCATACCTTTTTTTACCATAATTTTCTAATTTCCTGCACCCGCTTCGCAGGTAAGCCAACAGATTTTTTATTATAATATCAAATCAGCCCAGTTTTCAAAAAAGTTATCCTTAAAATCCTTGCTTGTTCTATCAAAATAAACCCATCGTCCGCAATAGTTTCGTTCGGTGTTAGTGACTATTCCGCCAAAACATTTTTTGCCTTTTCTGCTCTCGGCTTGAATATATTTATACATCCCATCAATTTTTGGTCCGGCGACTTGTTTGGTAAATCCGGCTTTAGTGTCAAAAAGCCCAATTCGATCATCTTTCAATTTCACAATAAAATCAACATAAAAAGGTTTCTCCTCTCCGTTATCATAACGAACCGCAAAAAATGTTGCGTCCCTGTCGCCATTTTTAAACCACCACTC
>BBPE01001973.1_pt2 | contig 13019 bp, 8 predicted proteins | sample 1344301 | NCBI WGS metagenome assembly BBPE01 (sample SAMD00019089, study PRJDB2971) | groundwater metagenome | isolation source: The Cedars highly-alkaline
TTGCCAAGCTCCTGCCGAGCCGCTGTCTTACCGCTCGCCGCCTCTTCGTAGATGGACTCAACCCCCGTCAAGTGCAAAGCATCGCGCTGCAAGTCCAGGTTCTGGTCATCGGTTGAAGCACGGGCATAGCCGATCCGTTGATTCATGAACAGTTACCGGACGTTGAAAAATTAACGAGAACTCTAACAGATTGACGCGCTTCTGGCAGCCATTGGACATGCACAAGGNNGCAATCACTCGCTCTGAGCCCGAACGGAACGAAAGAGGGCACAGAGCCGGAGCGAATAACTGCAATAGTGTGCAGCGGGCGGCAGCCGCCTTGCGTTCGAGCCCGTCGGCGCTGGGCACATGCCACCGGCGCATGCGTGCGCATCGCCGCATGGCGGCCGAAGGCGCGATGTCATGCCAGCGGCTTGGCGCAGCACCGGCGGCCGACACGCTACCATCGCTGCATGTTCAGTTATCGCCACGCCTTTCACGCCGGCAACCACGCCGACGTGCTCAAACACATCACCCTGATCGCCACGCTGCGCCATTTGATGCAGAAAGAGGCCAGTCTGACGCTGATCGACAGCCACGCCGGCGCCGGCCTGTACCGGCTCGATGGCGACTACACCGAGACCGGCGGCGAGGCCAAAGACGGCGTGCTGAAACTGTTTGCCGCCTTGCGCCCGGCCGAGCGGGAACCGACGGCGGCCGCTGCGGCGATTGAAGACTACATGGATCTGGTGGCCAGCTTCAACCCCTCGGGCGCCCTGCGGGTTTACCCAGGTTCGCCCTTCGTCATGCAGCGTTTGATGCGCGCCGAGTCGCGCGACAAGCTCAAGCTGTTCGAGCTGCACCCGACCGACAGCCGAACGCTGACGGCCCACGTCGGCCAGATCGAAGCCGGGCGACAAATCGCCGTTGCCCTGCAGGACGGCTTTGAGGGCATGAAGGCCTTTTTGCCACCACCGCCCACAGCCGGCAGTTCGCGGCGGGCGGCGGTCTTGATCGACCCGAGTTATGAAGTCAAGACCGATTACGGTCGCGTCAGCGCCTGCCTGCAAGAACAACTCGGGCGCTTTCCCACCGGCACCTACCTGGTCTGGTACCCGGTGATTCCGCGTCCAGAAGCGCACGATCTGCCGCGCCGGCTGAAAACGCTCGCCACCCAGGCCAAGCGGCCCTGGCTCAAGGCCACGCTGGCGATCGGCCAAGACCCGACGCACGGCCCCGACGACCGCCCGGGCCTGACCGCCAGCGGCATGTTCATCATCAACCCGCCGCACACGTTGCACGCCGCGCTGCACGCCGCGCTGCCACAGTTGCTCTCGCTGCTCGGGCGCGGCCGCGGCCAGGCGCAAGCACTGGAAACCGGCGGCTGACCCGCACCGCCTGCCCTCACAGCCGGTTGATAATCTCCAGCGTGGCCGCACTCTGGTTCATGGTGTAAAAGTGCAAGCCGGGCACCCCGGCCGCGCGCAACCGGGCGCACAGCGCGCTCACCACATCGACCCCAAAGGCTTTGATGCAAGCGCTGTCGTCGCCGTACGCGAGCAAGCGCAAACGAATCCAGCGCGGAATTTCAGTGCCGCAGGCGTCCGAGAAGCGCAGCAACTGCGCCGAACTGGTAATGGGCATGATGCCGGGCACCACCGGCAGTTCAACACCCCGGCGGCGCAGCTCGTCGACGAAGCGCAAGTAAGCGTCGGCGTTGTAAAAGTACTGGGTGATGGCCGAATCCGCACCGGCGCGCGCCTTGGCGACAAAGGCTTGCAGGTCGGCCTCTGGTGACTTGGCCTGCGGGTGCGTCTCCGGGTAGGCCGCCACTTCGATAACAAAGTCGTGTCCGGTTTCGGCGCGGATGAAGGCCACCAGATCGCTGGCGTACTGAAACTCGCCGCCCGCGCCGTAGCCGCTGGGCAGGTCGCCGCGCAGCGCCACCAGACGCTGCACGCCCATGGCCTTGAGCGTGGCAAGCTGGGCGCGCACACTGTGCTTGGTCGCGCCAATGCAGGAAAAATGCGACGCAGCGGGAACGCCTTCAGCCAGGATTTCAGCCACGGTGTCGAAGGTGCCCTGCTGGGTCGAGCCACCGGCGCCGTAGGTGACGGAGCAAAATTCGGGCTGCAGCGTATAGAGCTGCTGGCGCACGGCGCGCAATTTGAGCGCGCCTTCGGGCGTCTTGGGCGGAAAAAATTCAAAACTCAGGGGCAGTGCCATGCGGGCTCCTTGTCGTGCCTGAACAGCGGCTCAGGCCGGCCGCTTCGCCCAGACGAAAAATTCGCGGTTGCCGTCGGCGCCGGTGACCGCGCTCTCAAAATAGGCTTGTTGGCGCAAGCCGTGCGCGACGCAGGCCTGCTCGATGCGCTGGCGCACCCGATCGTAGCTGGCCATCTGACGCACCAGGCCGCCCTTGCCTATGTGCTCGGGCTGCAACTCGAACTGCGGCTTGACCAACATCAGCAGGCTTGCACCCGGGCGCAGCAGCGGCACGACGGCCGGCCAGACCAGGGTTTGCGAGATGAAAGAGAGGTCGCCGACGATCACATCAAACGCCGCCGTCTCCTGCGGCCCCAGCAGCGGCGCCAGCGTGGCGGCGCTGAGTTCGCGCGCGTTGCATTTTTCCAGACAACGCACGCGCGCGTCGGCGCGCAAGCTCGGGTGCAGTTGGCCCTGCCCGACGTCAACGCCCAGCACCAGGGCGGCTCCTCGGCGCAGCAAGCAGTCGGTAAAGCCGCCGCTGCTCTGGCCCAGGTCCAGGCAGCACAGGCCCGCCACCACCAGGCCGGTATGCGTCAGCGCGGCGTCAAGCTTGAGCCCGCCGCGCGAAACAAAACGCGACTCGGCCGCGTCGAGCACATCGAGCTCGACGCTGGCCTGCAATTCCTCGCCATTTTTGCTCACGCGCTGCCAGTCGGCGCCCGGCCAGCGCCAGCGCACACCGGCGGCAATCAGCCGCTGCGCCTGTGAGCGCGAGAGCGCCAGCCCGCGTTCGACGAGCAACTGGTCGGCTCGCATACGCTGGCCGACCGAATCAGTAGCGGTAGCTGTCGGGCTTGTACGGCCCTTGCCTGGGCACGCCAATGTAGGCCGCCTGCTCGTCGCTGAGCTCGGTCAGCATGGCGCCGACCTTGTGCAGATGCAGGCGCGCGACTTTTTCGTCCAGGTGCTTGGGCAAGGTATAGACCTTGCCGATGTCGTAACCGTTCGGGTGGCTAAACAGCTCGATCTGAGCGATGACCTGGTTGGCAAAGCTCGACGACATGACAAAGCTCGGGTGACCGGTGGCGCAGCCCAGATTCACCAGCCGACCCTTGGCCAGCAAAATGATTTTCTTGCCGTCCGGGAACTGCACGTGATCGACCTGGGGCTTGATCTCGTCCCAGCCGCACCGACTGAGCGAGGCGACGTCGATCTCGTTGTCGAAATGGCCGATGTTGCAGACGATGGCCTGGTTCTTCATCGCCGCCATATGCTCGTAGCGGATCACATTCTTGTTGCCGGTAGCGGTGACGAAGATGTCGGCCTTGTCGGCGGCGTACTCCATCGTCACGACTTTGTAGCCCTCCATCGCCGCTTGCAGCGCGTTGATGGGGTCAATCTCGGTCACCCAGACCTGTGCCGAGAGCGCGCGCAGCGCCTGCGCCGAACCCTTGCCGACGTCCCCGTAACCGGCCACCAGCGCCACCTTGCCGGCCACCATCACGTCGGTGGCGCGCTTGATGGCGTCCACCAGCGACTCGCGGCAGCCGTACAAGTTATCGAATTTGCTCTTGGTGACGCTGTCGTTGACGTTGATGGCGCGAAACAACAGGGTGCCGGCGGCCGCCATTTCCTTCAGACGGTGCACGCCGGTGGTGGTTTCTTCGGTCACGCCGATGATGTGCGCCGACTTGCGGCTGTACCAGCTCGGGTCTTGCGCCAGCTTGGCGCGTATGGCGGCAAACAGCAGCGTCTCTTCTTCGCCCTTGGGATGCGACAGCAAGGTGGCGTCGCGCTCGGCGCGCCGACCCAGGTGCATCAGCAGCGTGGCGTCGCCGCCATCGTCCAGAATCATGTTCGGGCCTTCGCCCTCGCTGCCGGCCGGGCCGAATTCAAAGATGCGGTGCGTGTAGTCCCAGTAGTCGGCCAGCGTTTCACCCTTGACTGCAAACACCGGCGTGCCGCTGGCGGCAATGGCAGCGGCGGCGTTGTCCTGGGTGGAAAAAATATTGCACGAAGCCCAGCGCACCTGCGCGCCCAGCGCCTGCAGGGTTTCGATCAGCACCGCGGTCTGAATCGTCATGTGCAGGCTGCCGGTAATGCGTGCGCCCTTGAGCGGTTGGCGGGCGGCGAATTCGGCGCGAATGGCCATCAGGCCCGGCATTTCGGTCTCGGCGATGTTGATTTCTTTGCGGCCCCAGTCGGCCAGGCCGATGTCGGCGATGGCGCAGTCGGCGTTGACGGCGGTGTTCATGCGTGCGTTCATGGTTCAATCCGGTTCGGGTTGGACAAAACCACCGACGCGTGCAACAGGAAAGCCCATCGCACGCCAGGTGGATGAGCGTCGTTGCAAAAATGGTCCGAGCCTCACGCCCCGCCCTGACGAGCCGTCAGGGGGTGCGCTGCAACGCTCCTCGGATGGGCTGCATTCTAGCAGCGCCCCTGGGTGCGCCAGCGCGTCGGCAGCGGGTCGAAAGAGGTGTGCGCAACTGCCTGCCTCGCCGCCATCCACCCAGCCAGCCGGTGCTGCCGTGCTGCCGTGCTGCCGGCGCGGCAAAACTGAACCTTGTTGCAGCGCCGCACTCTACGCCAGCATTGAATAGGAAATATCCCGATGTCGCTACCCTGGTTGCTTGCCCTCAAAGTCATCCCCTGGGGTGATGTGATCGAACACGCGCCCAAAGTTTTGAGTGCGGCGCGCAAGCTGCTCGCCAGACAACAAGATCCGGCCAGCGCACCGGTACCGGTCGATGTGCTTGACCTGCCGGGCGATGAACTGCCCAGTCTGGGTGAGCTGAAAAACCGCCTGGTCGCCGCTCAGGTGCAGCTCAATCGGCAGACGCTGCTGCAAGAGCAAACGTCGCAAACCTTGAATGAACTGGCCGAACAAAACGCACGCCTGGTCAGCACGGTTGAACTGCTGCGCGTGCGCTCGCGCTGGCTGATCGCCGCGCTGGTGGCGCTGGCGCTGGGCCTGGCCTGGGTGGCCTGGAACTGAGATCGCTCGCACCAGATGGGTGGCGGGCGCGGCGGGCTTTCACTCCCGCTGCCGTTCAGCCGTGGCCTGCTTGCGCCCGCGCCAGCAGCGCCGCCAGCACGCGACCCGTGTGCGTGCCTTGTTGCACCACCGCTTCGGGCGGCCCGGCGGCAACGACGCGTCCGCCGGCGTCGCCGCCCTCGGGCCCCAGGTCAATGATCCAGTCGGCCTCGGCCATCAGGTCCAGGTCGTGTTCGATCACCACCAGGCTGTGGCCCGCGTCGACCAGCCGGTGCAGCACGCGAATGAGTTTTTCCACGTCGGCCATGTGCAGGCCGACCGTGGGCTCATCGAGCAGGTAAAGCGTGTGCGGCGGCCGCTGGCCGCGCCGCAGCGACGTGCCATCGCCCTGCACCTTGGACAGCTCGGCCACCAGTTTGATGCGCTGCGCCTCGCCGCCAGACAGCGTGGGGCTGGACTGGCCCAGCGTAAGGTAGCCCAGTCCGACGTCTTGCAGCAGTTGCAGCGGGTGACGGATGCTGGAGAGGGCGGCAAAGAAGTCGAGCGCCTGATCGACCTCCATCTGCAGCACCTCGCCGATGTGCTTTCCCTTCCAGGTCACGGCCAGCGTCTCGGGGTTGAAGCGTGCGCCGTGGCAGACCTCGCACGGCACCTTGACGTCGGGCAAAAAACTCATTTCTATGGTGCGCAGGCCCTGCCCTTCGCAGGCTGGACAGCGGCCGGCGCCGGTGTTGAACGAAAAACGGCCCGGCCCGTAGCCGCGCGCCTTCGCCTCCAGCGTGTCGGCAAACAGTTGGCGCACCGTATCCCAAAAGCCAATGTAGGTGGCCGGGCAACTGCGCGGGGTTTTGCCGATCGGGGTTTGATCGACTTCCAGCACGCGCTGCACCGCCTCGGCACCCAGCAGCTTGCTGCAACCGACCCAGGCTGGCCGCTCGCCAGCGTCCCAGGCGGCACGGCCGGCCACGCGGCTGCGCAGCGCCACCGCCGCGGCCAGGTTGACGTGCAGCACCTCGCGCGCCAGCGTCGATTTGCCCGAACCGGAAACACCGGTGAGAACCACCAGGCGTTGCAAGGGAAGGCTGACGTCGATCTGCTGCAGGTTGTGCAGGTTGGCTGCGCACACGTCGATCCAGCACAGGCCCGGCGCCCTGGCCTGCGCCGCTGCGCCGGCAACTGGCAACACCGCTCGTCTGGCCTGCAAAGGATGCCGCATGGCGTGCAGCAAGTAGCGTCCGGTGAGCGATTCGGCGCTGGCGCACAAGTCGGCCACCGACCCCTGCGCCACCACGCGGCCGCCGCGCCGACCGGCGCCGGGGCCTATGTCGATGATGTGATCGGCGCGCCGAATGGTGTCTTCGTCGTGCTCGACCACCACCAGCGTATTGCCCGCAGCGCCGAGCTTTTGCAGCGCGTCGAGTAAAACCGCGTTGTCGCGCGCGTGCAAGCCGATGGTGGGCTCGTCGAGCACGTAGCACACGCCTTGCAGCTTGCTGCCGAGTTGCGCCGCCAGCCGGATGCGCTGCGCCTCGCCACCGCTGAGCGTGGGTGCACCGCGATCCAGGCTCAGGTAGTTCAAGCCCACTTCGTCCAGAAACGCCAGCCGGCTCTCGATCTCGGGCAGCAGATCGCGCGCGATCTCGGCCTCGCGTGGCGACAGCGACAGCGGCTGGCGCTGCTGCGCCGGCGCGGGGTCAGACTCAGGTTGGGCCACTGCCGGCCCGGGGACGGGATCGGCCAGCGCGGGCAGGTTCATCAGGTCGCGCACCCACTGCCGCAGCGCACGCACCGGCAGGCGCGCCAACTCTGTAATGGCGCTGCCAGCCAAGCGCACCGCGCGCGCCTGGGGCTTGAGCCGGGTGCCGGCACAGCTCGGGCAAATCTGTTTTTGCAGCTCTTCTGCCAGCTCGGGTTCGGCAAAGCTCTGCTCGCGCCCGCGCTGCTGTTCGTCGCGCTGCGAATCGTCGAGTTGTTTGCGTTGCTCGCTGCTGAGCGAAATGCCGGTGCCGACGCAGTCCGGGCACCAGCCGTGCTTGCTGTTGTAGGAAAACAGACGCGGGTCGAGCTCGGGGTAGCTGGTGGCGCAGACCGGACAGGCGCGGATGCTGGAAAACACCTCCACCGTCCCGATGCCGCAAGTCGGCAAACCCTGCGCCAGCGCCTGGCCCAAGCCGTCGAGCGGGTGCAGCACCTGCAACTGACCTTTGCCGATTTCCAGCGCCTGCGCGAGTTGTGCGCGCAGCCAGGACTCGTCAGCCGGGTTGACCACCCAGTCGGCCAGCGGCAGCTCGATGCTGTGCTCCTTGAAGCGGTCCAGGCGCGCAAAACCGCTGGTGGGCACAAATTCACCATCGACGCGCACATGCGTATGGCCGCGCAGGCGCGCCCAGTCGGCCAACTCGGTGTAGACGCCCTTGCGGTGGACCACCAGCGGCGCCAGCAAGCCGATATGCTGGCCAGCGTAGCGCCTGAGAATCGCGGCCGCGATGCTGTCCTGGCTTTGCGGCAACACCGCCGCACCGTCGTGCACGCAGTGCTGGGTGCCGAGCTTGACAAACAGCAGGCGCAGAAAGTGCCAGACCTCGGTGGCGGTGCCAACGGTGCTTTTGCTGCCCCCGCGCGACAGACGCTGCTCGATCGCCACTGTGGGCGCCAGGCCATAGATCGCGTCCACCTCGGGCCGCCCAGCCGGCTGCACGATGCTGCGCGCGTAGGCGTTGAGGCTCTCCAGATAGCGGCGCTGGCCTTCGTTGAACAAAATATCGAACGCCAGCGTCGACTTGCCCGAGCCGCTGACGCCGGAGATGACGTTGAACTTGCCGCGCGGAATGTCCACGCTGAGGTTTTTCAGGTTGTGTTCTTTGGCGTTGACGATGCGAATGCAGGTCTGGGCAAGCGCGTCCGCGCCTGGTTTTTGACCCCCGGCGTCCGTGCCGGCTTGCGGCTCCCGGACCGGCTGCTGCGCACCGACCGACAGCGCATACTCGCGCAGCGCCAAGGCGGTGTGGCTGCTGGGGTGCTGGCGCACATCTTCGGGCGGCCCTTCGGTGACGATCTGGCCGCCGGCGTCGCCGCCCTCGGGGCCAAGGTCGATCAGCCAGTCGGCGGCGCGGATCACGTCCAGGTTGTGCTCGATCAGCACCAGCGAATGTCCGGCGTCCAGCAGTTTGCGCAGCGAACGCATCAGCTTGGCGATATCGTCGAAGTGCAGGCCGGTGGTCGGTTCGTCGAACAAAAACAGCGTGCCTTTGCGCGCCAGCGGCTGCCGGCTGGCGCTGGCCTTGCGCGCCGCCTCGGCCAGAAAACCAGCCAACTTCAAGCGCTGCGCCTCGCCCCCTGACAAGGTGGGAACAGGCTGGCCGAGCTTGAGGTACTCCAGCCCGACGTCGACGATGGGCTGCAGCGCTCGAACGACCTCGCGTTCATGGGCAAACCAGCGCACGGCCTCGCTCACGGTGAGGTCGAGCACGTCGGCCACATTCAACGGCCGCAGCGCCAAAAAATCGGGGTCCAAAAAATCGGGGTCAGACCCCGATTCAGACGACAAGGCTGCGTGGGCTTTGAAATTGGAATCTGACCCCGATTTCTCCTCCGCTTTCTCGATCTTCACTTCCAGAATCTCGGGCCGGTAGCGTTTGCCGTCGCAATCTGGGCAGCGCAGGTAGACGTCGCTCAGGAACTGCATTTCCACGTGTTCGAAGCCGCTGCCGCTGCAGCTCGGGCAGCGGCCGTCGCCGCTGTTGAAGCTGAACTTGGTCGCCGTGTAGCCGCGCTGGCGCGCCAGCGGCGTGCCAGCGAACAAGGCGCGAATGGCGTCCCAGGCGCCCACGTAACTGACCGGACTTGAGCGTGCGGTTTTGCCGATCGGTGACTGGTCGACGAACACCAGCGCGCTCAACTGCTCGGCACCCAGCAGGTGGTCAAAAGCACCCGGGCTGTCGGTCGGCTGGCCAAAGTGGCGCCACAGGGCCGGTGCCAGCACGTCTTGCAGCAGGCTGGACTTGCCCGAGCCCGATACGCCGGTCAGCACAACCAAGCGCTGCAACGGAAATTCGACCGTCAGATTTTTCAGGTTGTGCGCGCGCACGCCGTGCAAAATCAGGCGCGGTGTGTTCGGGCCGACGTGGCGCTTGACGCCCATGCCGACGTGCTTGCGCGCGCCCAGGTAGGCGCCGGTCAGGGTGTCGGCGTGGCGCACCGCCTCGGGGGGGCCATCGAAAACGATCTGGCCGCCGCGCTCGCCCGGCCCGGGCCCCATGTCGATCAGCCGATCGGCGGCCAGCATCACAGCCGGGTCGTGCTCCACCACCACCAGGGTGTTGCCGGCGTCGCGCAGCCGCAGCATGGCGGCGGTGATGCGCGCCATGTCGCGCGGATGCAGCCCGATGCTGGGCTCGTCGAGCACGAACAAGGTGTTGACCAGCGACGTGCCCAAGGCGGTGGTCAGGTTGATGCGCTGCACCTCGCCGCCCGAGAGGGTTCGGCTTTGCCGATCCAGCGTGAGGTAGCCAATGCCGACCTCGCACAGGTAGCGGATGCGGGTGTTGATTTCGTCAAACAGCAGCTTGAGCGCTTGCTGCTGCCCCGCAGCGGCGCTGTGGGGCAGCGGGGCCAGGCTGGAAAAGAAACGGCGCAAGCGCTCCAGCGGCAGACGCATCAAGTCGTGCAGGCACAAGCCGGGCAAGGCTTGCAGTTGCGCCCGGCTCCAGGCCACACCCGCAGGCATGAATCGCTGCTCGGGCGCCAGCACGGCGTCGGCCTGCGCTTTATTGCCCAGACGCCAGAGCAGGCTGTCGGTTTTCAAGCGCGCGCCGCCGCAGCTCGGGCATTCGGTGTAGCTGCGGTACTTGGACAAGAGCACACGAATGTGCATCTTGTAGGCCTTGCTCTCCAGGTACTCGAAAAATCGCTCGATGCCAAACCACTGCTGCTTCCATTGGCCGCGCCAGTCTGGCGCGCCGGTCTTGACCCAGTGCTGCTGCTCGGGCGTGAGTTTGTTCCAGGGCGTGTCGCGCGGGATGGCGGCCGCTTCGGCGTGGCGCATCAAGTCGTCCTGACACTCCTGCCAGGCTGGGGTCTGAAACACCTTGACCGCGCCGGCGCGCAGGCTCAGGTGGCCGTTCGGGATCACCAGCCCGTAGTCGACCCCGATCACGCGCCCAAAGCCGCGGCAGGTTTCGCACGCGCCCAGCGCCGAGTTGAAGGAAAACATCGACGGCGTCGGCTCGGCGTAGCGAATGTCGCTGTGCGGACAATGCAGGCCGGTGGAAAAAAGCCAAACCTGTGCTTCGGCGTTGGCAGCAGACTCGGCAACCACCCGCAGCGTGCCAGCGCCGCGCTTGAGCGCCACTTCAATCGCTTCCAGCACCCGCGCCGGCTCGGCACTGCCCAGGCGCAAGCGGTCCGCCACCACGTCTAGCACGTGCACCGTCATGGTGGGCGGCGCTGCGGTGCCGGGCTTGACCCGGCCCGCCTTGCCAGACGGCGCAGCGTCCGACGGCAAGGGCGCGCGCTGCAACAGCCGCCTGGCCTGCACCCGGGTGTAGCCGCTGGCCGAGAGCCACTGCTCGATTTCTTCTGCCGTGCTGCCAGCGGGCACTTCCACCGCAAACGTAAACACCAGGCGCGGGTCGCCCTGGGCCTGGCTGCGCTGCTGCAATGCGGCGTAAATCGAGGCCGGCGAGTCGTGCCGCACCGGCAGCGCGCTGGCGCGGTCGAACAGCTCGGCGCCGCGCGCAAACAGCAGTTTGAGGTGGTCGTTCAGCTCGCTCATGGTGCCGACCGTCGAGCGCGAGTTGCGCACCGGGTTGGTCTGATCGATGGCAATCGCGGGCGGAACGAAATCGACCCGGTCCACTGCCGGCCTGTCCATGCGGTCGAGAAACTGGCGCGCGTAGGCGCTGAAGGTTTCGACGTAGCGGCGCTGGCCTTCGGCGAACAAGGTGTCAAACACCAGACTCGATTTGCCCGAGCCGCTCGGGCCGGTAACGACCGTGAACTCGCCGGTGCGGATGTCGAGGTCGATGTTTTTCAGGTTGTGCTGGCGCGCACCCCGAATACGGATCAGGCCCGCACCGCCAGCGCTTTGCCGACCCGGATCAGCGGCAGTCGATGCGACCGGGCTGGAATTGGCGGGGGTGGCGGCGTCGGACATGCAGGGGCTTCGCTGGGGCAGCCCCGCATTCTACGGAGCGATCATCAGGCCCAGGAGAAACTCAAACAAAGCCGATCTGGCGTGGGGTGAAAAAACGCAGCCTGGGCAAGACCGCTTCGAGCTGCGTGTCGCCCGCTCCCAGCCAGCCGAGCAAGGTGGCGGCGTACTGCTCAACGCTGAGGGTCGGTATCCAGCGCCCGTGCAACTCCCAGTGGTTGACGCCGACGTCGTCTGGGCCGCCCAGCGACAGTTGCGGATAGCTGCCATACGCCACGCCGCCCCGGACCGCCGCGCCCAGCACCAACTGATGGTTGCCCCAGCCGTGGTCGGTGCCCTTGCTGCTGTTGGGCAAAAAGGTGCGGCCAAACTCGCTTTGCGTGAACAGCGTCACGCTCTCGCCCATGCCTATGGCCTGCATGGCCTGGTAAAAGCAGGCCATGGCTTGCGCCAGCGCCGTGAGCAAATCGGCATGCGTGCCTTCGGTGCTGCTGGCGGCGCTGATCTGGTTGGCGTGCGTGTCGTAGCCGCCTTGCTGGACAAAAAATATCTGCTGCCCGCCCAGCACCGTCTGCCGCCCCTCGACCAGCTTGGCCACCTGATAGAGCTGACGGCCAATGCCGGTGTTGATCTGGTTGCCGCTGGTGATGGGGGCAAACGCCTGGTCAATCGCCGCCCCTGTCAGATCGCCCGGGCGCCGCCGCACCAGCGCGCCCAGGCGGGCCGACACCTCGAGCGCCGTGCTCTGCTGCGCAACGTAACTTTGCAGCAACACGTTGTCGTGCGGCTGCCCGTACAAGGCCGTCAAGGCCGTCGCGCGCGCCTGCGCCGCTAGCGAAGTGGAATTGACAACCCCTTCCAGCCCAAACATGCCGCCCGGCTCGGGCAGCACCAAGGGCGTTTGCGTCTCGGACAAACCAAAGCGCCGGCCATTGCCGCCGACCGCAATCACCGGGTTGGCAGTACCCAAGGCATGAGCGGCGCGACCACCCCAGCCGGTGCGCGCATGCGCACGCGCGCTGCCCGCCTCCCACAGCACCTGCTGGTCGGAATGCGAAAACAAACCGTCGGGAATCAGCGGCGACATTGCAGCGGCGTTGCGGTACGCGCTCTTGCTCAGGGGTTCATGCAGCGGGCCGACGTTGAGCACTGGCGCCAGTTTGCGCGCCTGACAAATGGGGGCGAGCGCGGCCATCGCCGGGTGCAAGCCCAGATCGGTGCCGTCGATGGGCACCAGGCTGTGCTGCGGCAAGGCCAGGTCTGCACGCACCCGCGCGTACTCGGCGTAGCGCAGGTTGTCGGTCGGCAGCACCGTGTTCATGCCGTCGTTGCCGCCGTACAAAAACACGCACACCAGTGCCTTGTAGCCGGGCTGCGCCTGCGCCTGCGCAGGGGTTTGCAGCAGGGACGACAGCCCTACGGCGCCAACCGCGCTGGCCAGCCCGCCGCCGCTCAGTTGCAACCAGCGGCGGCGGTTGAGCCGCCACGCTTGCATGTCAGGGATATTTTGCATGGCGACCCCTCAACGAATCAAATGGTATTGCGGCGCCGCGAAGACCAGAAAAGCGGCCTGGCGCACCCGGTTGGCGCGGTAGTCGGCGTCGCCGCTCGGAAAGGCGTCCAAGGCCTGTAGCACCGCCGTGCGGGCAGCAGCAGGCAGCGGCTCGCCCAGCGCCAGCAGCG
>BBPE01005082.1_pt3 | contig 13010 bp, 9 predicted proteins | sample 1344301 | NCBI WGS metagenome assembly BBPE01 (sample SAMD00019089, study PRJDB2971) | groundwater metagenome | isolation source: The Cedars highly-alkaline
CGAACGGAAATTGAGACTTCACAGGGCCGGATCAATAGTTCTTTCGGAGCAGGTGCCAGCCAGGCGCATCGTCCTTCCGCAAGGGCGGCTGCGTTCCTCGGCAGGATGGGCAGCACGGCGCGACAAGCCCACAGTTCACGGGTGACCTTGGCCGACAACCGGCCGGGCGGACTGGAGGTTCCCCGTGGATGTCATGCTTGCTTACGACCATTCCCGCAATGCGCTCATCGCGCTGGAAGATGTCAAACGGCTTTTCGCCAAAGAAAAGCCCACCATCACCCTGATCTCGGTCATTGAAGAGCCCGGCAGCACGACCGATGCAGGTGACGAAATGTTTCGGGCGCAATACCAGGAACAGAAGGCCGGGGCCGAAGCGGCGGCGGCCGCACTGATCGCCGCAGGCTTCAGCGCCAAGGTGCTGTTTGCCGAGGGCGATGCGCGCAAGATGATCCTGCTCGCCACCGAAAAGCGCCGCCCCGATGTGCTGGTGCTGGCGCGCCACTCGCACAAGCCCGACGGCAATTTCGTCACCCGGCGGCTCGATGCCCTGGTCGAAGAATTCGATCACATGACCTTCGGCTCGGTTAGTGCGTTCCTGGCGCGTCGCGCCAAGTGCCCGCTGCTGATCATCCCTACCTGCGCCGACGAGTAAGCCTGCAACCGCTGAGGCTGGCCACCGGGCGGTCCCCAACGCTGTTTGAGGTTCATCATGCAAGTCAGTGACCTGTTCCGGTTCAAGAACCCGGAAATCAGGGCGCTCCACCTGACGTGGATCGCCTTCTTCATCTGTTTCTACGTCTGGTTCAACATGGCGCCGCTGGCGTCGTCGATGCTGCGTTCGGCCGAGTGGCTGACGCAGGACGACATCCGCCTGTTTGCCATTGCCAACGTGGCCTTGACCATTCCGGCGCGCATCCTGATCGGCATGGCGCTGGACAAATGGGGCCCGCGGCGTTGCTTCTCGGTGCTGCTGGTGGTGATGTCGCTGCCCACCTTCGCCTTCGCTTTTGGCGAAACCAAGATGCAGTTGTTCGTCTCGCGCCTGGTCATGAGCTCGATCGGTGCCAGCTTCGTGGTCGGCATTCACATGACCTCGCTGTGGTTCAAGCCGCGCAGCATCGGCTTTGCCGAAGGTTTCTACGCCGGCTGGGGCAACTTCGGCTCGGCCGCTGCCGCCATGACGCTGCCCACCATCGCCCTGACGATGTTCGGTGGCCCGGACGGCTGGCGCTGGGCGATTGCCACCTCGGGCGCCGTGATGGCTGCGTACGGGGTGTTTTACTGGTTCGCCATCACCGACGGCCCCACCAAAGACACCCACAAAAAGCCGCGCAAGGTGTCCGCGCTGGAGGTGTCGAGCTGGCGCGACCTGGTGATGCTGTGCATCTTCATCGTGCCCCTGGTCGGCATCCTGTCGATTCTGGTCTACCGCGTCCAGATGATGGGCTACATCGATGCCATGACCGCCGGGTTCATGTACTTTGCTATCGCGGTGGTGGTGACGTACCAGATCGTGCAGGCGATCCGGGTCAACGTGCCGATCTTGAGGAAGGGCGTGCCCGAGGACGACAAGTACCCGTTCAAGTCGGTGGCGGCGCTCAATGTCACCTACTTCGCCAACTTCGGCGCCGAACTGGCGGTGGTGTCCATGCTGCCGATGTTCTTTGAACAAACCTGGAGCCTGAGCGCAGCCGCGGCCGGCCTGATTGCCTCCACCTTCGCCTTCGTCAACCTGTTCGCCCGGCCCATGGGTGGCCTGGTGTCCGACCGCTTCGGCAACCGCCGCTACGTCATGATGGCCTACATGTTCGGCATCGGCGTGGGCTTTGTGCTCATGGGCTTGCTGGACTCGACCTGGCCGCTGATCGTGGCGATCATCTTCACCATCGCGTGCTCCTTCTTCGTGCAGGGTGCCGAGGGCGCCACCTTCGGCATCATCCCCTCCATCAAGCGCCGCGTGACGGGTCAGATCTCGGGCATGGCCGGTGCCTATGGCAACGTGGGCGCGGTGTTCTACCTGTTCATCTTCACCCTGGTCACACCGCAGCAGTTCTTCTTCATCATCGCCGCCGGCGCCTTCATCAGCTGGCTGGTGTGTTACTTCTGGCTGGTCGAGCCCAAGGGCGGCTTCAGCGACGAGTACCACGTGTCTTCGGTGGACCAGGCGATTGCCCAGGAAACTCTGGACAAGAAGGAAACCGAAGCCCAGCTGGCGCTGGTTTTCAAGGGCAGTGAAAAGGTGGAGCTGCTCGACAAAGGCGATGGTCTGATGGTTTCTGCACGCTTCAAGAACCTGGACGATCTGCGCGCCCTGGTCCGGCGGCTGGAGCAGCAGGGGCTGGCGCCGAAATAGACGACCAGCCCACCGCTGGTTGCCTACAAAGGCCGCGCCCGTCGCGGCCTTGCCGGTCGTCTGCCCAATATTCGGATCCAATGGCTGTGCGCTGCGCCAAGCCGCTGGCATGACACGGCGCCCTCGGTCGCCCTGCGTCGCAGCGTCTGCCCGCACGCAAGCGCGCCAGTCCCACTCGGGCATTTCCAACCGCTGTTTCTAGTTTGCACGAAGGACTGCGTCCGGCGTGCTTTTTCTTGGGCTTGGTCCATCCCGGTCGGCTGCCTGGGGCTGCAACACATCCCTCGCTAGGTCGTTTGAACGATGGCGCCTGCCCGCCCCCCATCGTTCTTTTGCCGTGCGCCCGTGTGCCATCGGCGGATAGGCAAGCGGCTGCCAAAACCGGACAGTCGTGCCATGTCAGCACACCAAGATGACCGGTCTCTGAATCCCGCTGGTGGTCTTGGCCGGCGGCTGCTGTGCGTGCGTACCGCAACCCTTGCCATCGTCGCGTTCTGTTCGTAACCATCCAAGGAGCTTTTTCATGAAATTCAATGTAGACGTCTGGAAGCCGGAAGATCCGGCGTTCTGGCAATCGAACAAGTGGCGTGCCATTGGCACCATGGTCATTGCGCTGCTGGCGCTGCACATCGCCTTTGCAGTCTGGTTCACCTGGAGCGCGCTGGTGGTGCGCTTGCCTGGTCTGGGCTTCCAACTCACCGTCGAGCAGCGCTTTTGGCTGCCCGCCATGGCCTTGCTGATGGGCGCCATCGCGCGCTTCCCGCACACCTTCCTGGTGCTCAAGATCGGCGGCCTGTGGACCACCTTGATCGCCACCATTGGCCTGCTGATTCCGATTTTCGGCATTGCGCACGTGGTGCAGGATCCGACCACGCCGTTCTCCACCCTGTTGTTCTGGGCCGCTTTGGCGGGCCTGTTCGCTGGCGGGCAGATCTCCAGCACCGCTGCCAACATTTCCTTGTGGTTTCCCAAACGCATTGGCGGCACCGCACTCGGCGTCACGATCGGATTTGGCAACCTGGGCGCATCGACCGCGCAGTTCCTGGTGCCGGCGGTGATTGCTGTGGGCATTTTTGGTGCCACCGCCGGTGATCCTTCGACCTTCACCGTCTTCAAGCCCGGCACGCAGGAGGTGCTGCGCCAGGCGTCGATGTGGCCACAAAACGCCGCCTACATCTGGTTGATCCCGACGCTGATCATCGCCGTGTTGGTCTTCTTCGGCATGAAGAACCACCCGACACGAGGCAATTTCAGCGAGCAGTTCCAGGTCTTGAAGCTCAAGCACACCTGGATTCAGACCATTTTGTACACCATGACCTTCGGCACCTTCTCGGGTTTTGCCGCCTCCACCCCGCTGTTGATTCGCGAGGTGTTCAAGGGAGTGGAGAATGCCCCGGACCCGCTCGCTTACGCCTGGATCGGTCCGCTGGTGGGCGCCTTGATCCGGCCGCTGGGCGGCATGCTGTCAGACAAGATCGGTGGCTCGAGCACCACCATGCTGGTGATCGCGATCTTGGTCGGATCGGCCAGCACACTGACCTTTTTCACCGCGCCGGCATCGAGCGCCGACTTCACCATTTTCTTCATCCTGCTGCTGGGCATCTTCTTGGGTGCCGGCATCGGCAACGCCTCGGTGTTCAAACAGATAGTGATGATCTTCGACCCCAAGCAGGCGTCGCCGGTGCTGGGTTTCACCGCCGCCGCCGCGGTGCTCTTGCTCGGCTTCTTCGTGCCGCTGATTTTTGGCCGCTCCTTTGCCGCCACCGGCAGTCCGAACACGGCGCTGTGGATCTTCGTTGGTTTCTACATCTTCTGCGCGGTGCTGAACTACTGGTACTACTGGCGCAAAGACGCCGAAAAACCGTGCTGAGCCAGTGCGTTGGGTGGGCCGCGGCGCGTTGATCGAAAACCAAGCCTCGGCACGGCCCGGCACGGGATGGGATCCCGAACCGGGCCCGCGATCTTCCCCTTTGAAATGATTTGGAGAACGCAAGATGTCTCGTCCTGCTGTCAAGACCCCAAATGAACCGGCTGAGCTGCTGCTGTCGGACTCACCGGCCGAGCGCAGCGCCCGTCTGCGCGTGATGTGGTTGTCTTTTTTCGGCTTTACCATGCTGTTCGGCGCCTGGATGATGTTCGGCGTGCTGGGCATTCCGATTCGCGCCGAAATGAACCTGAGCAAGGCCGACTTCGGCTGGCTGGTGGCCACCGCCATTCTGAGCGGCTCGCTGTTTCGCATGCCGGCCGGCATTCTGGCCGACCGCTACGGCGGGCGTCGGGTGTTTTGCTGGACCCTGCTGATCACCGCCGCCGGCGCTTTTTTGGTCAGTCAGGCGCAGTCGTTTCCGCAGTTGCTGTTGTTTGCTTTTCTGGTCGGCCTGGCCGGCAACGGCTTTGCCGTCGGTTCGACCTGGAACGCGGCCTGGTTCCCGCGCCACCAGCAGGGTTTCGCCATGGGCCTGTTCGGTGCCGGCAATGTCGGCGCCAGCATCACCAAGTTCGTCGGCCCGGCGCTGATCGCCCTGGTGCCGCTGCCGCTGCTGGGCGGTCTGGTGCCGGGTGGGTGGCGTTTCGTGCCCTTTCTCTACGCTTTCTTGCTGGTGTTGATGGCGGCGGTGGTCTGGTACGGCACACCCGCGCAAGACCGCAAGCCCGGCATTGGACGCAGCCTGGCGGACCGCTTGAAGCCTCTGAAAGACATCCGGGTCTGGCGTTTCAGCCTGTATTACGTGGTGGTGTTTGGCTGCTACGTCGCCATGGCGTCGTGGCTGCCGCGCTACTACGTCGACGTCTACGGTCTGCCGCTGGCCACCGCCGCCCTCATCACCACCCCGTTCATTCTGGCCAGCAGCCTGCTGCGACCTTTAGGCGGCTACTTGTCGGACCGCTACGGCGCCCGGCCAGTCACCTACGGTGTGTTCATCCTGACGGTGTTGGCCGCCGTTTTGCTGTCGTTTCCGATTGCCAGTGTGACGGTTTTCACCGCGCTGGTGTTCGTGATCGGAATTGCCCAGGGAATAGGAAAGGCCTCCACGGTCAAGTACGCGCCCGAGTACTACCCCAAGGACGTCGGCGCCGTGGTGGGTTTGATGGGCTGCCTCGGCGGCATTGGCGCCTTTTTCATGCCGCCTTTGTTTGCCTACCTGGAAACCCAGACCGGACAGCCGCAAGCCATGTTCTGGGTCGTGCTTGGCATCACCTTGATCAGCCTGATTTGGTTGCACGTCGTCGTCATGGGACTGAAAAAGCAGCAGCACGCGGCACACAGCAGTTCGATGTAAGCGCACGCCGGACCGATTCACCACTCATCCACAGGGTCATAGCAACGGAGCTTCACATGAGTCATTTTCTTGATCGACTGAATCATTTTTCCGCACCGAAAGAAACTTTCTCGGGCGGCCACGGCGTCACCACGGGTGAAGACAGAAGCTGGGAAGACGCCTACCGCGACCGCTGGGCGCACGACAAAATCGTGCGCAGCACGCACGGCGTGAACTGCACCGGTTCCTGCTCGTGGAAGATTTACGTCAAGGGCGGCATCGTGACCTGGGAAACCCAGCAAACCGATTACCCGCGCACCCGACCCGACATGCCCAATCACGAGCCGCGCGGTTGCGCGCGCGGAGCCTCGTATTCCTGGTACCTGTACAGCGCCAACCGGGTCAAATACCCCATGGTGCGCGCGCGCTTGCTCAAGCACTGGCGCGCCGCGCTGGCGGTGGCCAAGAGCCCGGTCGATGCCTGGGCCGCGATCGTGGAGAACCCGTCGGCGCGGCGCGAATGGCAACAGCAGCGTGGCCTGGGCGGCTTCGTGCGCAGCAGTTGGGACGAGGTCAACCAGCTGATTGCCAGCGCCAACGTCTACACCGTCAAGCAGTACGGCGCGGATCGTGTGATCGGTTTCTCGCCGATTCCGGCCATGTCGATGGTGTCCTACGCCGCCGGCAGCCGCTACCTGTCGCTGATGGGCGGTGTCTGCATGAGCTTTTACGACTGGTACTGCGATCTGCCGCCGGCCAGCCCGCAAATCTGGGGTGAGCAGACCGACGTGCCCGAGTCGGCCGACTGGTACAACTCGAATTTCATCATTGCCTGGGGCTCCAACGTGCCGCAGACGCGCACGCCCGATGCGCATTTCTTCACCGAGGTGCGCTACAAGGGCGCCAAGACGGTGGCCATCACGCCCGACTATGCCGAAGTCAGCAAGCTGGCCGACCTCTGGATGCATCCCAAGCAAGGCACCGACGCGGCGATTGCCATGGCGATGGGCCACGTGATTCTCAAAGAGTTCTACTTCGACAAGCGCAGCAGTTATTTCGACGACTACGTGCGCCGCTACACCGACATGCCGATGCTGGTGCAGCTCGATGAACGCACCCTGCCCGACGGGCGCACGGTGCAAGTGCCTGGGCGCTACCTGCGTGCGAGCGATTTCAACGGCAAGCTCGGGCAGGCCAACAACCCCGAGTGGAAAACGCTGGCGATCGACGCCGACGACCAGATCGTGCTGCCCAACGGCTCCATCGGTTTTCGCTGGGGTGCGCCCGAGCGCAGCGACGCCGGCAAGTGGAACCTGGAAGACAAGGAGGCGCGCAGCGGCCAGACCGTCAAGCTCAAGCTCAGCCTGATGGAAGGAGAGGGCAGCGAATATCAGGTGGGAGCGGTCGCGTTCCCGTATTTTGGTGGCATCGACACGCCGCACTTCAGTGCCAACAAGCAGGTCAGCGCGACCGACGATGTGCTGGTGCGTCAGGTGCCGGTGCGCCGCATCAAACTGGGCAAGGCGGGTGAGGAGCGTTATGCGCTGGTGGCCACCGTGTTCGATTTGACGGTGGCGCAGTACGGCGTGGGGCGCGGTCTGGCCGGCGAGAACGCCGCGCTGAGTTTTGACGACGACACCCCGTATACGCCCGCCTGGCAGGAAAAAATCACCGGTGTCAAGCGCGAGCAGGTGATTGCGGTGGCGCGCCAGTTCGCCGACAACGCCGACAAGACCCGGGGCAAGTCGATGGTCATCATCGGCGCGGCGATGAACCACTGGTACCACAGCGACATGAACTACCGCGGCATCATCAATATGTTGATGCTGTGCGGCTGCATCGGCCAAAGCGGTGGCGGCTGGGCGCACTACGTGGGGCAGGAAAAGCTGCGGCCCCAGTCGGGCTGGCTGCCGCTGGCCTTTGCGCTCGACTGGGCGCGCCCGCCGCGGCAGCAAAACAGCACCAGCTTTTACTACGCCCACACCGACCAATGGCGCTACGAGGCGCTGGGCGTCAATGAGATTCTCTCGCCGCTGGCCGACAAATCGAAATTTGGCGGCAGCCTGATCGACTACAACGTGCGCGCCGAACGCATGGGCTGGCTGCCCAGCGCGCCGCAACTCAAGACCCACCCGATGCAGGTGGTCAAGGACGCGCAGGCGGCCGGCATGGATGCCAAGGACTATGCCGTCAAGGCGCTCAAGGACGGCAGCCTCCAGATGAGTTGCGAAGACCCGGATCACCCCAACAACTGGCCGCGCAACCTGTTTGTCTGGCGCTCCAACCTGCTGGGATCGAGCAGCAAAGGGCACGAGTATTTCCTCAAGCATTTGCTGGGCACCACGCATGGCGTGCAGGGCAAGGACCTGGGAACCGACCAAGCCCGACCGAAGGAAGTGCAGTGGCATGCGCAGGCACCCGAAGGCAAGCTGGACTTGCTGGTGACGCTGGACTTTCGCATGAGCACCACCTGCCTGTACTCCGACATCGTGCTGCCGACCGCGACCTGGTACGAGAAGAACGACCTCAACACCAGCGACATGCACCCCTTCATCCACCCGCTGTCGACCGCAGTCGATCCGGCCTGGCAGTCCAAGAGCGACTGGGACATCTACAAAGGGCTGGCCAAGACCTTCAGTGAAGTCTGTGTCGGTCACCTGGGGGTGGAAAAAGAGCTGGTGCTGACACCGCTGATGCACGACTCGCCGGCCGAACTGGCGCAGCCGTTTGACGTCAAGGAATGGAAGAAGGGCGAATGCGATCTGATTCCGGGCAAGACCGCACCGCAGATGACGGTGATCGAGCGCGACTACCCCAACCTGTACCGGCGCTTTACTGCGCTGGGCCCATTGATGGATAAGGTCGGCAACGCGGGCAAGGGCATTGCCTGGAACACCAGCGAGGAGGTGCGCCAGCTCGCAGAACTCAACGGTGTCGTCAAGAAGGAAGGCCAGACCCTGGGCATGGCCAAGATCGAGACCGACATCGACGCCTGCGAAGTGGTGTTGCAGCTCGCGCCCGAGACCAATGGTCATGTGGCGGTGAAAGCCTGGGCTGCGCTGAGCAAGATCACGGGTCGAGATCACACCCATCTGGCGCTGCACCGCGAAGACGAAAAAATCCGCTTTCGAGACGTGCAGGCGCAGCCGCGCAAGATCATCAGCTCGCCGATCTGGTCCGGACTGGAGTCCGAGAAGGTGTCGTACAACGCCGGCTACACCAACGTGCACGAGCTGATTCCATGGCGCACCCTGACCGGGCGCCAGCACTTCTATCTCGATCACCCGTGGATGCGCGCGTTTGGCGAGAGTCTGTCGAGCTACCGCCCGCCGGTCGATCTCAAAACCGTCGATCACATGATCGACCGCAAGCCCAACGGAAACAAGGAAATTTCGCTCAATTTCATCACGCCGCACCAGAAGTGGGGCATCCACAGCACCTATTCCGACAACCTGATGATGCTCACGCTGAACCGGGGCGGCCCGGTGATCTGGTTGAGCGAAGACGACGCCAGCAAGGCCGGCATCGAAGACAACGACTGGGTCGAGCTGTTCAACACCAACGGCGCCATCGCGGCGCGCGCGGTGGTGAGTCAGCGCGTGAATCCGGGCATGGTGATGATGTATCACGCACAGGAAAAAATCATCAACACGCCCGGCTCGGAAATCACCGGTACGCGCGCCGGCATTCACAACTCGGTCACGCGCATCAGCACCAAGCCCACGCACATGATCGGCGGCTACGCGCAGCTCAGCTACGGCTTCAACTACTACGGAACCATCGGCACCAACCGCGACGAGTTCGTCATCGTGCGCAAGATGCGCAAGGTCGACTGGCTCGACGGCGAGGCGGCCACAGCCACACCAGCCTAAAGCACAAGGAGCACAGAAATGAAAGTACGCGCGCAAATCGCCATGGTGCTGAACCTGGACAAGTGCATTGGCTGCCACACCTGTTCGGTCACCTGCAAGAACGTCTGGACCAACCGCACCGGGGTGGAATACGCCTGGTTCAACAACGTCGAGACCAAGCCCGGCATCGGCTACCCGAAAGAGTGGGAAAACCAGGAAAAATGGAACGGTGGCTGGGTGCGCAACCCGGACGGCTCCATCGTTCCCAAACAGGGGGGTCGTTGGAAACTGTTGATGGGTTTGTTCGCCAACCCGAACATGCCGCAAATCGACGACTACTACGAGCCCTTTACCTTCGACTACGAGCATTTGCACAACGCCCCAGAGGTCAAGCACGCACCGACCGCGCGCCCGCGCAGCCTGATCACCGGCGAGCGCATGCAAAAAATCGAGTGGGGTCCGAACTGGGAAGAAATCCTGGGCGGTGAATTCTCCAAGCGCAGCAAAGACGCCAACCTGAGCAACTTCGATCAGGTGCAAAAGGACATGGTGGGTCGCTTCGAGAACACCTTCATGATGTATCTGCCGCGCCTGTGCGAGCACTGCCTGAACCCGGCCTGCGTGGCCTCGTGCCCGTCGGGATCGATTTACAAGCGCGAGGACGACGGCATCGTGCTGATTGACCAGGACAAGTGCCGCGGCTGGCGCATGTGCGTGTCCGGCTGCCCCTACAAGAAGATTTACTACAACTGGCAAAGCGGCAAGGCCGAGAAATGCGTCTTTTGCTTCCCGCGCATCGAAGCCGGTGAGCCGACGGTGTGCGCCGAGACCTGTGTGGGCCGCATCCGCTACCTGGGCGTGGTGCTCTATGATGCCGACCGCATCGCCGAAGCCGCCAGCGTCGATGCCGAGCAGGATTTGTATCAGGCCCAGCTCGACATCTTCCTCGACCCGCACGACCCCCACGTGCTGGCGCAGGCGCGTGCCGAGGGCATTCCCGAGTCCTGGCTGGAAGGCGCGCAAAACAGTCCGGTCTACAAGATGGCGATCGACTGGAAGGTGGCGCTGCCGCTGCACCCCGAGTACCGCACCCTGCCCATGGTCTGGTACGTGCCGCCGCTGTCGCCGATTTCGGCTGCCGTCAACGCCGGCCAGATCGGCGTGAATGGCGAACTGCCCGACTTCTCGCAGATGCGCATCCCGGTCAAATACCTGGCCAACTTGTTGACAGCGGGCGATACCGCGCCGGTGGTGCGCGCGCTCGAACGCATGCTGGCCATGCGCGGCTACCAGCGCGGCAAGCACGTCGATGGGGTGCAGAACCTGGCGCTGCTGGAGCAAGTCGGCATGTCGGTGGCGCAGGTGGAGGAGATGTACCACGTGATGGCGATCGCCAATTACGAAGACCGGTTCGTGATTCCGAGCACGCACCGCGAGTACGCCGAGAACGCCTACGAGCTGCGCGGTGGCTGCGGCTTCTCGTTTGGCAACGGCTGCTCCGACGGCCAGAGCAAGGCCAGTCTGTTCGGCGGCGAAAAACCCCGCACCTTCCCGATCCAGTCGGTGCCGTGAACACCTGCGCCGCCCCGTGCGCGGGCGGTGCGTGTGCCAGACCGTGCCAGATATCAGACAGCAGACACCGATCGCACTTTGTGAAGGAGTTCAGTGAAATGAAAAATACCCGTTATTCCCTGCGCGCCCTGGCGCGCCTGCTGGCCTACCCGGATGCGGCGCTGCGTGCCGATCTGCCGGCCTTGATCGAGGTACTCGAACAAGAGGCTGTGCTGCCCGCACCGCGCCGCGCCGAGTTGCGTGCCTTGGCCAGCGCTTTGCTGCGCATGGATCCGTTCGAGGTCGAGGCGCGCTTTGTCGAGACCTTCGACCGCGGCCGCGCCAGCTCGCTGCATCTGTTCGAGCATGTGCATGGTGATTCGCGCGAACGCGGGTCGGCCATGGTCGATCTGGTGCGAACCTACGAACAGGCCGGCCTGTTCCTGGCGCCCGAGGAGCTGCCCGACCATCTGTGCGTGGTGCTCGAATTTGCCTCTACCCAGCCGCCTCATCTGGCGCGCGCCTTCCTGGCCGAAATGGCACACGTCCTGAACGCCATTTTTACCGCCTTGCACAAGCGCGACAGCGCCTACGCCAGTGTGCTGGCGGCGGTGCTGGAATTGGCGGGCCAGAAGGCACAGGCTGTTCCCATCGTGGCTGACGAAGCGCTGGATCAGAGCTGGGCCGAGCCAGAGGCGTTCGACGGCTGCAGCACACGCGGCCAGTCGCGCCCTGGCCAGGAGCAAACGATTCAGATCGTCCGCAAGACCGCCGCCCAGCGCCTGGTGGCTTAAGCCCGCATGGAGCCTTTCATGAACTACCTTGAATACTTTCTCTTTGCTTACTACCCCTACATTTGCCTGACGGTGTTCCTGCTGGGCAGCCTGCTGCGCTTTGACCGCGAGCAATACACTTGGAAAAGCGATTCGTCTCAGTTGCTGCGCGCCGGGCAACTGCGCTGGGGCAGCAACCTGTTTCACGTCAGCATTTTGTTCCTGCTGTTTGGCCACGCCTTTGGCCTGTTGACGCCGAGCTTCGTGTACGAGGCATTCATGACGGCCGGCGACAAGAAGCTGCTGGCCATGGTCTCGGGTGGTTTCTTTGGCGTGCTCGGCTTCATCGGCGTCTCGCTGCTGCTGCACCGGCGCCTGAGCGACACGCGCATCCGCCAGTCGTCCAGGCCTGGGGACATTTTGTTGCTGTGGCTGTTCTGGATGCAATTTGCGCTCGGTCTGGTCAGCGTCGTGTTGTCGGTGCCGTATATGGACGGCAGCAAGATGGTGCTGTTGGCCGAATGGTCGCAGCGCATCGTCACCTTTCGGGGTGATGCACCGCAACTGCTGGCCGAGGTGGGTTGGGTGATCAAGCTGCACCTGGTGCTGGGCATGACGATTTTTCTGATTTTCCCGTTCACCCGGCTGGTTCACATCTGGAGCGGTTTTGCCACCCTGGCCTACCTGAGGCGGCCCTATCAAGTGGTTCGCAGCCGCCGCCTGAGTCGCCCTTCGGGCGCGCTGCAGAATCAGCGCGACCCGGCCGTTTGAGGCTTGTATGGCCATGGAACATGCACCCATGAACACAGCGTCCGGCTGCGGCAGCGGTCCTTGCCAGTGCGCGGCCGCCGCCCAGGCGCACGTGGCCAGCGTCAACGGCGTGGCCTTGCACGCACCGGGCGAGTCGCTCGATGCCCAGACGCTGCGTCAGCGCGCAGTTGCCGAGCTGTTGCGCCAGCAGGCGGTCCAAGCCGGCTGGCTGGCGCGACATCCGGCTGCGCTCGCGCCCGAGCTCGACCAGGCGCAGGTGCGGGTGATCGAGGCCATGGTCGAACGCGAGGCCGTCTCGCCGGCACCCAGCCCGGCCGAGTGTCGGCGTTATTACGACGCCAACAAGGGCCGCTTCATCGTTGGCCAGGCGCTGCACGTGCGGCACATCCTGTTTGCCGTCACGCCTGGCGTCAACGTGCACGCGCTGGCGCAGCGCGCCGAGCTCGCCCTG
>BBPE01001288.1_pt3 | contig 13007 bp, 14 predicted proteins | sample 1344301 | NCBI WGS metagenome assembly BBPE01 (sample SAMD00019089, study PRJDB2971) | groundwater metagenome | isolation source: The Cedars highly-alkaline
CGCGGGCGAGCGGCGGCGACCAGCGCGGCGGGCAGAACACGGGCTCCGTGGTGCCGGGGCGCGACGCGAACACGCGCGACACGAACGCGCCGGTGCCGGGCGCCAACTCCTTCACCGAGGGCCAGGCGCGCGGCCGGGCCGAGGCGCGCGGCTTCACCGAGGTCGGCGACATGACCAAGGACGACAACGGCATCTGGCGCGGCCGCGCCGTGCAGGCCGGCCGCTCCGTGGAGGTCCTGGTGGACTTCCAAGGCAACGTGACCGCGCGCTGAGAAAGGGGGCACAGGGACATGCAAACCATCGTCAAGCTGTACGACGACCAGGAGGCCGCCGACGTCGCGGTGCGCGAGCTGGAGGCGGCGGGCTTCGCCAGCGACCGGGTCAGCGTCGTCCGCCGCTCCTCCGACTCGGGCGAGGGCACCACGACGGGCGAGGGCACCACCACGACGGACGGCGCGGGCGACGCCACGAACGCGGGCGTGGGCGCGACCATCGGCACGCTGGTCGGCGGCGGCGCGGGGCTGCTGGCGGGCCTCGGCCTGCTCGCCGTCCCGGGCCTCGGCCCGGTCGTGGCCGCGGGCTGGCTCGTCGCCGCGCTCACCACCGCGGGGGTCGGCGCCGCGGCCGGCGGCCTGATCGGCGCGCTGACCGAGACCGGCGTGGCCGAGGAGGACGCGCGCGTGTACGCCGAGGGCTTGCGCCGGGGCGGCAGCCTCATCTCGGTCCGCGCCGAGGACGCCAACGAGGCGGCCAAGGCCGAGACGATCCTGGCGCGGCACATGCCCGTCTCCGTGCGCGACCGCGAGAGCGAGTACCGCCAGCAGGGTTGGTCGCGCTACGCCGGGGACACGGACGACGCGCCGGGCGCCGGCTCGGGCCTGGACCGCGGCGGCATGACGGCGGACAGCAGGGCCGGCGCGGGAACGACCGGCGCGGGAACGACCGGCGCGGGAACGACCGGACTGGGAACGACCGGCGCGGGGAACACCGGCGCCGGCCAGGGCCCGTCCGGCGTGATGGCGGCCCGGCCGGCCGGCGAGGACATGGCGCGGCCGACGGCGGACGGCACCGCGCGCACCGGCGTCTGATTCCGCCTGCGCGGCAAAAGCGTGCAGGGGCCGGTCCGCGGGGGCCGGCCCCTTTCTTGCGCGGCCCGCGCGTCAGTTCGCGACGGCGAACTCCGCCTCGGTCCGGGCGCGCAGTTCGTCGAGCGTGACGCCCGGCGCCATCTCGACCAGGCGTGGCGCCGCGTCGCCGCGGCGGTCGAGCTCGAAGACCGCGAGGTCCGTCACCACCATGTCCACCACGCGCGAGCCGGTGAGCGGCAAGGTGCATTCCCGCAGCAGCTTGGGCTTGCCGCCGGCCACGTGCTCCATGGTGACGATCACGCGCTTGACGCCGGCGACGAGGTCCATCGCGCCGCCCATGCCCTTCACCATCTTGCCCGGTATCATCCAATTGGCGAGGTCGCCGTTGGCGGCCACCTGCAGCGCGCCGAGGATGGACAGATCGATGTGCCCGCCGCGGATCATGGCGAAGCTGTCGGCGCTGCTGAACACCGAGCTGGTGGGCAGCATGGAGACCGTCTGCTTGCCGGCGTTGATCAGGTCCGGGTCCTCCTCCCCCTCGAAGGGAAAGGGCCCGATGCCGAGCATGCCGTTCTCGCTCTGCAGCTGCACCGAGATGCCGTCGGGGATGTGGTTGGCCACCAGCGTCGGGATGCCGATGCCGAGGTTGACGTAAAAGCCGTCCTGCAGTTCGCGCGCCGCGCGGGCGGCCATCTGGTCGCGGGTCCAGGGCATGTGGTGCTTTCCTTCTCGCTGACTCAGGCCGCTTCGCGCTTGCGGACGGTGCGCTGCTCGATGCGCTTCTCGTAGCCCGGCGCGAGCGCGACGATGCGCTTCACGTAGATGCCGGGCGTGTGGACGTGGTCCGGGTCGATCTCGCCGGGCTGCACCAGGTGCTCGACCTGCGCGACGGTCACGCGGGCGGCGGTCGCCATCACCGGGTTGAAGTTGCGCGCGGTGCGCCGGTACACGAGGTTGCCCTCGGTGTCGCCGGTCCAGGCGTGGACGAGGGCGAGATCGGCGAAGATGCCGCGCTCCTGCACAAAGGTCTCGCCGTCGAACACCGCCGTGGGCTTGCCCTCGGCCACCGCCGTGCCCACGCCGGTCTTGGTGTAGAAGGCCGGGATGCCGGCGCCGCCGGCGCGGACGCGCTCGGCGAGCGTGCCTTGCGGGTTGAACTCGATCTCTAGCTCGCCCGCGAGGAACTGGCGCGCGAACTCCGCGTTCTCGCCGACGTAGCTCGCGATCATCTTCTTGATCTGCCGCGTGCGCAGCAGCTTGCCGAGGCCGACGTCGTCGATGCCGCAGTTGTTGCTCACGACGGTGAGCCCCGTCGCGCCGCTTTCCACCACGGCGTCGATCAGCGCCGCGGGGATGCCGCACAGCCCGAAGCCGCCGGAGTGGATCACCATGCCGTCGCGCAGCAGCCCCGCAAGGGCCGATGTCGCGTCCCGATACACCTTGCGCATCGCAGGCCTTTCCCGACGTGTCTCTCTCCCGGCGATGAATAGCCAGGGCGCGCGCCGCGCGAAAGGGCGCCCGGGCCCCGCTTCGCCGGGGTTGCGGCGCGCCCGCGCCGCGGCTATAGCGCCGCCTCTCCGCCGGGGGGCCATAGCTCAGTTGGGAGAGCGCTTGAATGGCATTCAAGAGGTCGGCGGTTCGATTCCGCCTGGCTCCACCACCGGACTTCCAGAGCTGACGGGTTTGCGGGCGTGAGTCGCGGGCGCGCCGCGGCGCTGGCGGCCCTGTTCACCGTCTTCGTCGCCTACGGCTCGCTCTACCCCTTCGCGTTCCGTCCGCCGCCGCCCGGCGCGTGGGAGGCGGCGCTGGCTCGCGGCCCCGGCGGCCGCGGCGACATTCTTGCCAACCTCGCCCTCTACGCGCCGCTCGGCCTGTTCCTGGCCTGGGCGCTGCCTGGCCGGTGGCGCGCCGCGCTGGGCGCGGTGGCGCTGGCGACGGCGCTCTCCGTGGCGATCGAGGCCGCGCAGCTGTTTGGCCGGGGCCGCGTGAGCAGCGGCTGGGACGTGGCGCTGAACGCCGCCGGGGCGCTGGCCGGGGCGCTGGCCGCGCCGCTGCTCGCGCGGCTGCCGGCCCGCGCGGGCGGCCTCGCCGCGGACCGCTTCGCCGCGCTGCTGCTCCTCGCGTGGTTCGGCAGCCGCCTCTTCCCCTACGTCCCCTCGCTCGACTGGCAGGCGTGGAAGGACGCGCTGAAGCCGCTGCTGCTGCGGCCGGAGTGGGAGGGGCTGCGCACCCTGCGCCTCGTCCTCGCCTGGCTGCTTGCCGCCCGCCTCGCGGAGGCGGCACTGCCGCGCGCCTGGCTGGTGCCGGTTCTGCTGCTCGCCGTGGGCGTCGGCGGCGAGGTGGTGGTGCGCACGCGATCGCTGAGCCTCGCCGAGGCGATGGCCGTGCCGCTTGGCCTCGCGCTGTGGCTGATCCTGCGCGGGCGGGGGCGGCTTCTCGCGGCGCTGGCCGTGGCGCTCGTTCTGCTGCTGCGGCTCGAGCCCTTCGCCTTCGCCGACGCGCCGCGCCCGTTCGGCTGGGTGCCGTTCCGCAGCCTCCTCGCCGGCTCGTGGCAGGCCGGCCTCCAGGCGATCCTGGAGAAGCTGTTCCTCTACGGCGGGTTGCTGTGGAGCCTGTCGCGGGCCGGACTCGCGCCGCTCCGCGCCACGCTCGCGGCCACCGCGCTGGTGCTTGCGACGAGCCTCGCGCAGACCCGGCTGCCCGGCCGTTCGGCCGAGATCGGCGACGCGCTGCTGGTCCTGTTGCTGGCGCTCGTGTGGCGCGGGCTCAGCCCGCTTCGAACGCCACGTCCCGCCCCCGGCGGCGCAGGCGCTGGCCCGAATCCACCACCAGCACGTGCCCCGTGACGCTGGGCGCGGCGAGCAGGTAGGCGACGGCCTCCGCCACGTCCTGCGGCTCCACGCCGCGGCGGAGCGGGTTGTTGGCGTGGGCGCGGCGGAAGTTTTCGTCGCTCTGGTCGCCGCTGACCATCGTGATCGAGGGCGCGACGCCGTTCACGCGGATGCGCGGCGCGAAGGCGAGCGCGTGCATTTCCGTCATGCCGAGCAGCCCGTATTTGCCGAGCGCGTAGGTGAAGAAATCGGGGTTCGCGGCGAAGAGGCGGTTGTCGAGCAGGTTCACGATGGCGCCCGACGCGCCATCGGGCAGCGCGCGCGCGAACCCCCGCGACAGGATGGCCGGCGCCAGGAGGTTCACCGCGGTGTGCCGCGCGAACCGCTCCGCCGAGAAGTCGTCCGCCGTGTCGTGCAGGAACAGGCTCGCGTTGTTCACCAGCGCGGTCAGCGCGCCCGCCTCGTCCACCAGCCGCGCGCAGGCGGCCGCGTCCTCCAGGGCCGCCTGGAGCACGCCCGCCGCGCCGATCTCGGCGGCCAGGCAATCCGCCTCCGCGCGCGAGGCGTTGCAGTGGATGACCACCTGCCAGCCGCCCGCCGCGAGCCGGCGGCATATCGCCGCCCCGATCCGGCGCGCGCCGCCGGTGACGAGGACGCGCGGCGGGGCGGGGCTGGCCCCAAGGGGGCTGTTGTCGGGCACGGCGCGGCGTATAGCGGCGCTCCACCGCCCCGTCACCCGGAGAGCCTGTTGTCCAACCCCTTTGCCCTGTTCCCCCAGGGCTACATCGCGTCGCGCGTGCTCGGCATGGAGTTCGAACTCGGCGTCGGCATCCACCCCTGGGAGCGGCACCCGGAGCGGCCCAACAAATTGCGCGTGGACGTGGAGATGTTCGTCCCCCTTGCCTCCGTGAGCGCCACGGGCGACGGCATCGTGGACTACGATTCGGTCCGCAACTCGGTCCGCGCCTGGCGCGGCCGCCCCCACGTCGAGTTCCTCGAAACCCTCGCCGAGGAGCTTCTGGCCGAATGCTTCCGCGACCCGCGCGTGGCCGCGGCGCGCGTGGCGATCACCAAGACGCAGATCTACTCCGAGGCCGCGGGCGGGGCCGGCATCGAGGTGTTCCGGCCGCGGCCTGGGACCGCTTGAAGCGGGCCGGCGAAACTATAGCTTAGGGATATGTCAATGCTCGACCGCCTCTGGGATGAGGTCTCGCGAACCCTGTTCGGGGCCGCGCCCCCGCTGGAGGCGTTGCGCGAGCGGGCGCTCGACGCGGCCCCGATACTCTGGCTCCTCGGCAAGACCGGGGCGGGCAAGACGGCCATCGTCGCGGGCCTGACCGGCGACTCGCGCGCGCAGATCGGCAACGGCTTCGAGTCCTGCACCCGCCACTCTTCCATCTACGACGCGCCGGCCGAGACGCCGCTGCTGCGCTTTCTCGACACGCGTGGCCTGGAGGAGCCGGGTTACGACCCGGCGGAGGACATCGCGTGGTGCGAGGCGCGGGCGCATTGCCTGCTTGTCGCGATGAAGGCGCAGGACCACGACCAGGCCGCGATCCTGCGCGTGGTGCGCGAGGTCCGGCGAAGACACCCCGAATGGCCCTTGGTGGTGGCGCAGACCGGGCTGCACGGCCTCTACCAGCGCGGCGAGAAGCACCCTCCCGAGGGCGCGCCGCTTCCCCCGCAGGTGACAGCCGCCCTGGCGCACCAGCGCGACCAGTTCGCGAAGATCGCCGGCGCGCAGCCGCGCTTCGTCGCCATCGACTTCACCGAGGTCGGCGACGGCCACGAGCCGCGGCTCTACGGCGCAGCCGCGCTCGACGCGGCGCTCGCCGAGGCGTTGCCTAGCGCCATCGCCGCGCTCGTCGCCGCGCGGAGCGACACCGGCAGCGACGCGGCGGAGCGCCTTGCCCGGCAGAGCCTCGTCGCCTACGCGGCGCTGGCGGCTAGTGCCGGGCTTGTTCCGCTGCCGCTTGCGGGCGCGGCCGGGTTAGCGGGCGTGCAGGCGGCGATGTTGCAGGCGCTGGCGCGGCCCTTCGGCGTAAAATGGACGCCGGCGCTGTTCGGCCAGCTGGCGGCGGCGCTGAGCGCGGGCACGCTGTTCTGGTTCGCGCTACGCTACGGGTTGGCGGAGGCGGCGAAGCTCGTCCCGGGCTTGGGGACGTTCGTCGGCGGCGCGGCCAACGCGGCTTCTGCCGCCGCCTTCACCGCCGGCGTGGGCCAGGCGGCGCTGGTCATACTCCGCGCCAACAAGCGCGGGCAGGAGGCGGCCGCGGCGGAAATCCGCTCGGCCTACGCCGACGGCTTTCGCGTCTGGCGCGAGAGCAAGGGGGCGGCTGCATGAGATCGCATCTGCGCGCGGCCTGGATCCGCGCCCGGCGCTTCTGGCCCGAGTCGCTGCTCGCCGCGCTGCTCGCGCTGCCCTGGCTCTCGCTGTTCGCCTTGGGCTTCGTTTGGCTTTGGCAGAACGCCGCCGTGCTGTGGTGGGCTCTCGGCGCGGCGCTGCTGGCCCTGGCCGGCCTACCCCTGCGGCGGGTCGTCCGCCGCCGTGCGGCCGAGCGCGCGGCCGCGCTGCTCGGCGCGAACGCGTTTTCGATGGAGGGGTGGAACGCGGAGGAGCGCGCGGCCATGGACAAGGTCGTGGCGCTCGCCGAGCGGACCTCCCCCTTCGGCCCGGACGACCGCGAGCGGGTCGAGCAGGTGCTGCGGGAAACGGTGGAACTTGTGGCCGGGCACTTCCACCCGGGCAGCGACAGGCCAGTAGCGGAAGTGACGATCCCCGAGTTGCTGCTGCTCGGCGAGACGGTTTCGCGCCGCCTGCGGACCTGGACGCTGGCCGAGGTGCCGTTCGCCAAGAGGGTGCGGCTGGCGCGGCTCTTGTGGCTGCAGGACATGGCGGATCGCGTCGGCAAGCCCGCGCTCGATCTCTACCGCATAGCCGAACCGCTTTACCGGGGCGCGCGTTTCGCGTGGAGCGGGCCCGCCGCCCTGGCCCAGGAAGCCTATCGCCTGCTGGCGGGCAGCGCTACCGACTTCCTGGGTGGGAACATCCAGCGCAACGCGACGAAGCAGATCGTCCAGGCGACCGGCTACGCCGCCATCGAGCTCTATTCGGGCCGGTTGCGCCTTTCTTCGCGGGAGATCGCAGAGGCCGCCGAGGCCGAGGCCGGTGCCATCGCGGCGCCGCTGCGCGTGCTGCTGCTCGGGCAAGCCAACGCCGGCAAGTCATCGCTCCTCAACGCGCTCGCCGGCTCGCTGCGTGCGCAGGCGACGCCGCTCCCCGGCGACGGCGTTGTCGCCGAGCACCGGGTCACCGCTCCTGGCCGGCCCGATCTTGTCTTCGCGGAACTGCCGCCGGGCGATCTGGCGGCGGCGGTGCGGGAGGCGCACCGCGCCGATATCGTCCTCTGGGTGGTGGCGGCCAACCAGTCCGCCCGCGAGCCCGACCGGGCGGCGCTGCAGGCGCTGCGTGGCTGGGCCGCGGAAAAGCCGAGCCGCCGCGCGCCGCCCGTGCTCGTGGCCATGACCCGTAGCGACCAGCTCAACCCGAAGGCCGAGTGGGCGCCGCCCTACGACCCCGACCACCCGAAGGCTCGGAGCATCGCGGCAGCGCGCTCGGCCGTGGCGCGCTCGCTCGACCTTCCCGACGACGACGTCATTCCCCTTGCCCTTCCGCTCGGCGGGGCACCTTGGAACGTCGAGGCGCTGTGGCAGAACTTGTTGCGCAGCCTGGAGCCTGCCGCGCACACTCGTTCCGAGCGGATCCGCGAAGCGAGCGGCGGTATGGACGTGTGGGCCGAGATTGAGCGCATCGGCAACGCGGGCTGGGGACTTGCCCGCAGCGCCATCAGACGCCCCTGACCGCGCTTGGTTGCGGTGCGCAAAACCCCATGTTAGAACGTCACCGCGCGGTCTGCCGGGGCGCCCCGGTGCCGCAGAAAACGCCACTTTCCGGGACAGCCCCTTGGCCGCCGAGACCATTCAGCCCTTTGGCCAGACATCCGGCCTGGCCGAGCGCTACGCGCTCGCCCTGCTCGGCCTCGCCGACGACAAGCGCGCCGAGGACCCGGGCTCGCTCGACCGCATCGCCACCGACCTCGACGGGCTGCTGCAGCTCTGGCGCGGCGACGTGGTGTTCCGCTCCTTCGTCGCCGACCCGCGCTTGTCGGCCGCCGAGCAGAAGCGCGCGGCGTTCGCCATGATGGAGCGCGCCGGCACGGGCGAGGAGGTGCGCAACCTCGTCGGCGTGATGATCGCCAACCGCCGCCTGTCCTCCCTGCCCGAGGTCGCGCAGGCCTTCGCGCGGAAGCTCGCGGAGCGGCGCGGCGTGGAGGTCGCCCACGTCACTTCCGCCTTCCCGCTGAGCGACACGCAGCGCGCGCAACTCGCCGCGCGACTGACCGAAAGCGGCTTTTCCGGCGTGCAGCTGGCCGAGACGGTGGACCGCTCGATCCTCGGTGGGCTGATCGTGCGGATCGGCTCGCGCCTCTACGACAACAGCATCAAGAGCAAGCTCCAGCGCTTGCAGTACGCCATGAAGGGAGCTGCCTGAGATGGACATCCGCCCGGCCGAGATTTCCGACATCCTGAAGCAGCAGATCGCGAGCTTCGACGCCGACGCCAACGTGGCCGAGGTCGGCACCGTGCTGACGGTGGGCGACGGCATCGCCCGCGTGTACGGCCTGCAGAACGTGATGGCCGGCGAGATGGTGGACTTCCCCGGCTCCGGCCTGAAGGGCATGGCCCTCAACCTCGAGACGGACAATGTCGGCGTCGTGATCTTCGGCGACGACTCGACGGTCCGCGAGGGCGACACGGTCTCGCGCACGGGGACCATCGTGGACGTGCCCGTGGGCAAGGGCCTGCTGGGCCGCGTCGTGGACGGCCTCGGCAACCCCATCGACGGCAAGGGCCCGCTGGTGGACGTGGAGCGCCGCCGCGCCGAGCTGAAGGCGCCGGGCATCATCCCGCGCAAATCCGTGCACGAGCCGATGCAGACCGGCATCAAGGCCATCGACGCGCTGATCCCCATCGGCCGCGGGCAGCGCGAGCTGATCATCGGCGACCGGCAGACCGGCAAGACGGCGGTGATCGTGGACACGATCATCAACCAGAAGCAGGCGCACGCGGGCACCGACGAGAAGCGGAAGCTCTACTGCATCTACGTCGCCATCGGCCAGAAGCGCTCCACCGTCGCCCAGCTCGTCAAGCAGCTCGAGGAGTCGGGCGCGCTCGAGTATTCGATCATCGTGGCCGCCACGGCGTCGGACCCGGCGCCGATGCAGTTCCTGGCACCCTACACGGGCTGCGCGATGGGCGAGTTCTTCCGCGACAACGGCATGCACGCGGTCATCTTCTACGACGACCTGTCGAAGCAGGCCGTGGCCTACCGCCAGATGTCGCTGCTGCTGCGCCGCCCGCCGGGCCGCGAGGCGTATCCGGGCGACGTGTTCTACCTGCACTCGCGCCTGCTCGAGCGCGCGGCGAAGATGAACGACGATTTCGGCGCGGGCTCGCTGACGGCGCTGCCCGTGATCGAGACGCAGGCCGGCGACGTGTCGGCCTACATCCCGACCAACGTCATCTCCATCACGGACGGGCAGATCTTCCTCGAGACGGAGCTGTTCTTCCGCGGCATCCGGCCGGCGGTGAACGTCGGCCTCTCGGTGTCGCGCGTGGGCTCGGCGGCGCAGATCAAGGCGATGAAGCAGGTCGCGGGCAAGATCAAGCTGGAGCTCGCGCAGTACCGCGAGATGGCGGCCTTCGCGCAGTTCTCCTCCGACCTCGACGCCTCCACGCAGGCCTTGCTCGCCCGCGGCGCGCGGCTGACGGAGCTGCTCAAGCAGCCGCAGTTCAAGCCGGTGCCGGTGGAGGAGCAGGTGGTGGCGATCTTCGCCGGCACGCGCGGCTACCTCGACAAGCTGCCCGTGGGCAAGGTCGGCGAGTTCGAGCGTCGGCTGCTGTCCGAGATGAAGGCGGCGGAGCCGGCGATCCTCGACAGCATCCGCGCCGACCGCGAGATCAAGAAGGAGACCGAAGGGCGGCTCGTCGCCTTCCTCGACGGCTTCGTGAAGTCCTTCTCGTAAGGCGCGACCGCGATGCCCAGCCTGAAGAGCCTGCGGGTGCGGATCAACAGCGTGAAGTCCACGCGCAAGATCACGCAGGCCATGAAGATGGTGGCGGCCGCCAAGCTGCGCCGCGCGCAGAGCCAGGCCGAGGCGGCGCGCCCCTACGCCGAGCGGATGGAGCGCATGCTCGCCTCGCTCGGCGCCGCGGTCGCGTCCTCGCCCGACGCGCCGCCGCTGCTGGTCGGAACGGGCAGCGAGCAGGTTCACCTGCTTGTCGTGGTGACGGCCGACCGCGGCCTCGCGGGCCCGTTCAACACCAACGTCGGCCGCTTCGCGCGCAACCGCATCCGCGAGTTGGAGACCGCGGGCAAGCGGGTCAAGCTGCTGACCGTCGGCCGCAAGGGCGCCGCCTTCCTCCGCCGCGAATTCGCCTCGCGCGTCGCCGGCGAGGTGAGCTTCGCCGGGCAGAAGCGCATCGGCTTCGAGGACGCTTCGAAGATCGCGGCGCGCGTGACCGCGATGCTCGAGGCCGGCGAGTTCGACGTCTGCGCGCTGGTCTACAACCGCTTCAAGAACGTGATCACGCAGGTGCCGACCGAGCAGCGGCTGATCCCCGCGCCGCTGCCGGAGGTGTCGGCGCAGGCCGCCATCGGCCCGCAGCCCCTCTACGAATACGAGCCGGCGGAGGAGGAGATCCTCGCGCAGCTGCTGCCGCAGAGCCTGGCGATCCAGATCTACCGCGCGCTGCTCGAGAGCGCGGCCGGCGAGCAGGGCAGCCGCATGTCCGCGATGGACAGCGCGACGCGCAACGCCGGCCAGATGATCAACCGCCTCACGCTCAACTACAACCGCACGCGACAGGCCAACATCACCCGGGAGCTGATCGAGATCATCTCCGGCGCCGAGGCCGTGTGACGCGATCGCAGGGCGCCTTTGGCGCGGCGCGTGAATCGCATCACCAGACAGATTGAGGAAACCACGATGAAGAACAACGTCGGCACCGTCACGCAGGTTCTGGGCGCCGTGGTGGACGTGCAGTTCCCCGCCGAGCTGCCCAACATCCAGAACGCGCTCACCACCGAGACGCCCGCGGGCAAGCTCGTGCTCGAGGTCGCGCAGCACCTGGGCGAGCGCACGGTTCGCACCATCGCCATGGACAGCACGGACGGGCTGATCCGCGGCGCGGAGGTGGTGGACACGGGCAAGGGCATCGCCGTCCCGGTCGGCGTCGGCACGCTCGGTCGCATTCTCAACGTCATCGGCGAGCCGATCGACGAGCGGGGCCCGGTGCCGCACGACAAGACCTACACCATCCACCGCGCGGCGCCTGCGTTCGACGAGCAGGCGACGTCCGCCGAGATCCTGGTCACCGGGATCAAGGTCATCGACCTCCTCGCCCCCTACCTCAAGGGCGGCAAGATCGGCCTGTTCGGCGGCGCGGGCGTCGGCAAGACCGTGACGATCCAGGAACTGATCAACAACATCGCCAAGGCCCACGGCGGCGTGTCGGTGTTCGCGGGCGTCGGCGAGCGCACGCGCGAGGGCAACGACCTGTACCACGAGATGATCGACGCGGGCGTCATCAAGCTCGGCGAGAACGGCTCGACCGAGGGCTCGAAGGTGGCGCTCGTGTATGGCCAGATGAACGAGCCGCCGGGCGCGCGGGCGCGCGTGGCGCTTTCGGGCCTCTCCATCGCGGAGTTCTTCCGCGACGAGCAGGGTCAGGACGTGCTGTTCTTCATCGACAACATCTTCCGCTTCACCCAGGCGGGCGCCGAGGTGTCGGCGCTGCTCGGCCGCATCCCGTCGGCGGTGGGCTACCAGCCGACGCTCGCGACCGACATGGGCGCGCTGCAGGAGCGGATCACCTCGACCAAGAAGGGCTCGATCACCTCGGTCCAGGCGATCTACGTGCCCGCCGACGACCTGACCGACCCGGCGCCGGCGACCTCCTTCGCGCACCTCGACGCGACGACGGTGCTGAACCGCTCCATCGCCGAGCTCGGCATCTTCCCGGCCGTGGACCCGCTCGACAGCACGTCGCGCGCGATGGACCCGCGCGTGCTGGGCAACGAGCACTACGACACCGCGCGCGAGGTGCAGCGCATCCTGCAGACCTACAAGTCGCTGCAGGACATCATCGCCATCCTCGGGATGGACGAGCTGTCGGAGGAGGACAAGCTGGTGGTGGCGCGCGCGCGCAAGCTGCAGCGCTTCCTGTCCCAGCCCTTCCACGTGGCCGAGGTGTTCACCGGCACGCCGGGCGTGTTCGTGAAGCTCGAGGACACGGTGCGGAGCTTCGCGGCGATCTGCCGCGGCGACTACGACCACCTGCCCGAGGCCGCCTTCTACATGGTCGGCACCATCGAGGAGGCGGTGAAGAAGGCCGAGACGCTGAAGCAGGCGGCCTGAGGCCATGGCCACCTTCGACCTCGAACTGGTCTCGCCGGAGCGGCTGGTGCTGTCGCGCGCGGTGGAGATGGTCATTCTCCCCGCAGCCGAGGGCGAGATGGGCGTGCTGGCCGGCCACGCGCCGATGATCGTGGCGCTGCGCGGCGGCACCATCCGGGTGCGCGACCGCGGCGACGCGGACACGGACAGCCTGTTCGTCGCCGGGGGCTTCGCCGAGGTGACCCCGACCCGCGTGACGGTGCTGGCCGACGAGGCGGTGCCCGTCGCGGAGCTGTCGCGCGCCGAGGCGGACCGCCGGGTGGCGGAGGCCGAGAAGGGCTATGCCGACGCGGCGGCGGCCTCGCCGGAGCGCCGCGACGCGGCGATGGCGCGGCTGCTGGCCATGCGCGCGATGCGCGAGGCGGCTCTCGCACCCTGATTGCTTCCCGACGACGCGGCCTCGCGGCGCCGGGGGGGCCCTCCTTTTACCCACGACCCCGCCTCGGTTCGTCACGGTCACGCACCGCGCCGTGCCGCGGGGCCCCTACCTTTTACCCACTACCCCGCCCTGCGGCGCCGCGGAGGCCCCCCGTCTCTCCACGACCGCGCCCCGCGGCGCCGCGGAGGCT
>BBPE01000783.1_pt2 | contig 13003 bp, 18 predicted proteins | sample 1344301 | NCBI WGS metagenome assembly BBPE01 (sample SAMD00019089, study PRJDB2971) | groundwater metagenome | isolation source: The Cedars highly-alkaline
GCCGCCTCCATTTCACCGCGAGGTATCTCGCCGTCGTAGGTCATCGCTAGCGACGCGACGTAGGAAAAGCCGGCAAAGCGAATGGTGCGAGGCCGCGCGGGGAAAGCGTTGCTCATCACACGACCTCCTGCTCAGGGTTTACTGGCCGAAGGCCCGGGAAGCATATGCGCAGATAGGTTTCGGCGCGATGCCGCAACGAGGGGTCGCGCCCTTCCGTGGGCGTGCTGTTCGTCGGCCAGACAGCGTAAGGGTTCTGGCACTCGCGAGTTTGGCCGTAGCCAATGGAGCCGACGACCTCGCCGCCCTTTTTCAAGGATAAGTAAATCCTGCCAAACGGGCACTCGGCGGTGCCGCGGTTGTCATGCCCAACGATGTAATAGCGCATCACACGCCTCCCTTGCTGGCGCGGGCGGCGCGGGCGGCGTTGCGCTTGCCGATGTCGCGCGCCCGGCCCGTGAACAGGGCCGCTTCGCCGCGAGACATGGGCAGCAGGCAGAAGGCGCCGCCGGCGTCCATGGCCAGCTCCCTCGCCTCAGGGCGGCGGTCGCGCCCGAAGAACCGCACCACCACGTCGCCGACAGTGGCGACGGCGATGACGCGGGGCCACCACGCGCCGTGCATGTCCGCGCACACGAACGAGGTGACCGCCTGGCGGTCGCGCATGACGATGACCGCTGTGGGCGGGAACGAATGGCAGATCGGGAGCGACGCATTCGCCCGCATCGCCTGACTTCCAGTGAGCCTCATGCCCTCTCTCCTCGCCGCCGCGACGGCGGGGCGTGGGGAGGGTTATCGGCCGCACTTTCGCTGGACGCAAGCCTTATCTTGCTTTCGACGAAAGTTTTTAGGGCTGACCTCGATAAGCCCGCACCATCGCGGCGATCCTGGAAATCGCTTCTGCGTCCAGGCCATCCACCGCGTCCAGCAACTCCGACACCGGCTTGGCGATATAATCGCCTGGCGGTTCGCCGATCAGATCGCCTGCTTTCATTCCCAATATTGCGGCGATTTCATGCAGGCGGCCGGTTTTCATGGCCTCCTTGCCGCCTATCCACTTGGAAACTGAGCCTTCTGTCACGCCTAGTCGCTCCCCCAACTCGCGTTGCGTTAGGCCCTTTAGCCTAAGCCATGCGGTGAGGTATTGCAGCAACTCTCGCTGCCTCGCAAGAACATCTGTTCTCTTTGTGGCGTGCTCGGCCTGAGGTGTGGCTATCCGGGGCATCCCCACGTTGTCTGGGCCGCGCGCCGAAAAAGGAACGGCGCGGGACGAAAGACTTTCTTGCCACGCAACTTTCGTCCTGCTAAAGCCCCCGGACATGGACGTTCAATCCCTCATCAAGGCGGCAGGCAAGCGCCAGTCGGACGTGGCCGCCGCTGTGCGAGTCAGCCAAGGCACCATGTCAAAGTGGGTCCGCCTCGGCATTCCAGCCGCTCGCGTCATCGAGGTATCGCGCGCGACCGGCATTCCCGCCGCGAGGCTTCGCCCCGACCTCGCTGCCGCCTTTGCCGAGGCAGACACATGACCGCCCGCGACGCCTCGACCGTGCTGGGCTTTACCCTGGTGTGGCTGCAAGCCCGCGCGGCTGCCGAGCGGCATGCGGCCATGGCCTTCGCCACGCATCTCTACGCGGTGGCGAATCGGGTGATCGCGGCAGGGCAGTGGCCTGGGCATGTGGCGCAACGTGACGACAGCCCGCCATGAACGCCAGCGTCGAAATTACGGGACATCTTCGCACGCGCGATTTGATTGTCTCCGCATATGGGCGCGGGGCAGCCAAAAAGGCCGCGCGCGCGGCCGGGGTGTCCGTCCGGACGGCTCAGGACTGGATGCAGGGCCGCAGCTCGCCACGCCTCGACGTGGCCCTGCGCTGGGCTGAGCGGTGCGACCGGTGGGCCGCCGTCATCGAGGGAAAACTGAATGCGGAACGTGTTGCTCGCGCTCGTGGCGAAAACGCTGCGCGCGCTGGCGAGAGCGCTGCGTCGGCTCGGTGAGCCGCGCCGTCAGCAGCAGGTCGGGCAAGCCGGTGGGGGCCGGCACAACAGCGGAGAGGCACGATGGCCAGTGACGATGACGACGCCCTTGCGGGGCGCTGCCAGGGGCAGAGTCTCGGTTGGCCCGTGGCGGCGGTGATCGTGGCCAGCGCGGTGCTGTGGGCCGCGTTTTTCGGCTGGGTCGCGTCGTGAGCGCTGCTTCGGAGACACCGCGCCGCAAAGGCGGCTGGCCAGCAGGCAAAACGCATTCACCCGAGACGCGCGCAAAGATGAGGGCGGCCAAGCTGGGGAAAGTGCTTCGCGTGCCGGCCGAAGATCGCGCCGCCATCGCAGCGGCCTACCCGCAACGCGGAATTGCGCGCGTCGCTGAATTCGTCGGCTATTCGACAAGGGTTGTCGCACGCGTGCTGCGCGAGGAAGGCGTGGCCGTTCGCCCAATGCCCGCGTCCCTCGCAAGGACGGCTGGGTCATGACGCCCGCTGAACCGCACGCGGTTCTCGCGCTGCCCTCGAACTCGCCTGCGCGCCCGCCTGGGGCAACCCGCGCGCCGGTGGAACCGCCCGGCCGGTCAATGCCGATGTCTCTCCCTGGCGCGAACACCTCCCTGCGGGCGGCAGGGGATTTCGGGGAGAACACGTAGATGGCGCGCCGTCTTACCTGCGCGGAGCGCCAAGCGCGCATCGCGGAAATCCGCGAGCGCATCGCCGCTGGCCAGGGACCCGCAAAAATCGCCCGCGCCCTTTGTATCGACAAAAACTCGCTTGCATCTTTTGCCCACACGCACGGCATTTTGTTGCTACATTCTGACAAAAGCGCGCGCAACAAGGCCATTCGTGCGGCTCGCGCCGCCGGTAAGTCCGTGGCGGAAATCGCGGCACAGTTCGGCATTTCGGCCACCACGGTGAAACACGTCGCGCGCGGCGTGGAGCCGGCCGGCGTTGTGGTGCGCAACGCCGAAACCGCCCAACGCGTGCGTCAGCTGATTCGCGAGGGCCAGTCGGCACGGGAGGTGGCTGTCGCCACAGGCTACAACCACGCCTTCATAAAGCGCCTCCGTGCTGACATGATCGAGGCCGCGAAGCTTGCTACGCCGTCGCCACCGCGCATCGTAGTCAACGCGTTTCCGTACCCGCCTTCGCGGCTCGTTCTGTCCCTCATGGCGCGCGGGCTGTCGCGCGACGCGGCAGAGGCGAACGCGCGCGTGCATCGCGATCGGCGGGCGGCGTGATCAACATACCGACCATCGCGCCGTTCCCGTGGTTCGGCGGGAAAAAGGCCGTAGCGGCCGAGCTGTGGGCACGTTTCGGCGAGGTCGAGAACTACGTCGAGCCGTTTTTTGGTTCGGGGGCCGTTCTTCTCGCGCGGCCCAATGCTGGAGGCATCGAGACGGCCAACGATGCAGATGGGTTCGTGGCCAATTTCTGGCGCGCCCTCGCGGCGGCGCCTGGCGATGTGGCTCAGCACGCGGATTGGCCCGTCAGTGAACGCGATCTTGAGGCTCGGCATTATTGGCTTGTGACCGAGGGGCGCGAACGCCTGGCACGCATTCTGGGCTGCCCGTTCGGCTTCGACGCGCAGGTGGCCGGGTGGTGGGTCTGGGGTGTTTCCGCCTGGATTGGAAGCGGCTGGTGCTCAGGCGAAGGCCCTTGGCAGTGGAACGAGGCCGCCGGCGAGTGGGCCAAAGGCAACGCGAGGCAAGGCGTCAACCGGCAGCTCCCGCATCTCAGCGACGCGGGGCAAGGCGTCAACCGAAAGCTCCCGCATCTCGGCGACGCAGGGAAAGGCGTCAACCGAAAGCTCCCGCATCTCGGCGACGCGGGGCAGGGCATCGCAGAAAGGATGCGCGCGCTCGCGATGAGGCTTCGCCGCGTGCGGTTCGCCAGTGGCGATTTCGCTCGCGTGCTCGGACCTTGCGTCACCTGGCGGAACTCCGGCATCGGCGCGCGCGCGACCACGGCAGTGTTCCTGGACCCTCCGTATTCAAGCGATCAGCATTCGATAAATTACGGTGACGCCGATGACGGCGCGGCCGTGCGGGCGCGAAAATGGGCCATCGCCAACGGCGACAACCCGCGCCTGCGCATCGCGCTTTGCGGCTACGATGGCGAGCACGCCATGCCCGGCGGCTGGGTCGCGCATGCGTGGAAGGCGCAAGGCGGTTACGGCAGTCAAGGCGCGGCGCGGGGGCGCGAAAACGCCGCGCGTGAGGTTGTGTGGTTCAGTCCGCATTGCATCGCGGTCACGCAGCAGTCCTTGTTTGGCACCGCCGCGTGACGCCCGCGATGATCCTGGCGTCCCTCGTCATCGGCACGCCCGCCGGGTGTGAGGATGGAAAGGTGCGGGCGCGCACCTGCCAAGTCGCGGAAAGCGCCGTGCGCGGCATGCTGCGATCGGGAATGGTGATCGCTTTCTGGCAGTGCAGGGAAGCGCGATGATCGTCATCTCCCTCCCGCTCCCGCCAACCGGCAACAAGCTCTGGGCACCCGTGCGCACGCGCACCGGCGCGCGGCTGGTCAAGCGCGCGGCGTCATCCGATTGGGCGGCCCTCGCGCAACGGCTTGTGCGCGAGCAGGCCATGGGCGCGGCCATCGCCGGTCCCTTCGCGGCGCACATCATCTTCCCGCAGACGCGGGCCGATCTCGACGGCCGCATCAAGCCGATCCTCGACGCCCTGCAAGCCGGCGGGGCCATCGCCAACGACCGCCATTGTCGCCGGCTGCTGGTCGAAATCGACCCCGGCCTGACGCTTGCCGTCGTCCATCTCACCGCCATTCCCCCGCTCGCGCCCGCGCCGCGACGGATCAAGGGCGAACGCGCGAAGGAAACCACCCCGTGACCAACCGCTGCACCCTGGCGCAGCTCCGCGACATGACCGGTGAGCAGGTGGACGACCTGCCCCTCGACCAGATCGCGATGCTGCTGGAAGACGTGTCGGAAACCAAGGCCGCCCTCAAGGCCGCCGACGACGCGCTCGCCGCCTCCCTCACCAGGCGCTTCGCGGACCGCGCCGATGCGATGCGCCGCGCCGCCGGAAAGATGACCGGCCGCGTCGCGCTCATGGACGGCGATTTCATCATCCGCGCCGATCTGCCCAAGCGGGTCGAGTGGAATGAGGAAGCGCTGATTTCCGCCGAACGGCAGCTTGCGGAAATGGGCGAGCCGGTCGGCGAATACATCAAGGTCAAGCGCACCGTGGCCGAAAGCGCCTTCGAGCGTTGGCCCTCCTCGCTCCGCGCCATCTTCGAGCCGGCCCGCACGCTTGGCGTCGGGCGCGCCAGCTTCACCATCGAGCGGAAGGAGACGCGCTGATGGCCATCTCCCTCGCGTCCCTCCAGCGTGCGAGCGTGCCGAAGCCGCCGCGCATCCTCACCTACGGCACCGCCGGCATCGGCAAGACAACGCTCGGCATGCAGGCGCCGAACCCGGTGTTCCTGCAAACCGAAGACAGCGCCGTCACGGTGCCCACCTTCGGGCTGCTGCGCAGCTACGAGGCCGCGATGGAAGCCATCGCGGCGCTCTATGCCGAGCCGCATGACTTTCAGACCGTGGTGCTGGACAGCCTGGACTGGCTGGAGCCGCTGGTGTGGGGGGAAACCTGCCGCCTCCACGGCTGGCCGAATATCGAAGCGGCCGGCTACGGCAAGGGCTACGTCGCGGCGCTCGACGTGTGGCGCGGCGTGCTCGACGGCCTCAACGCCCTGCGGGATGAGCGCGGCATGGGCGTGATCCTCATCGCACACGCCGAAATCAAGCGCTTCGACAGCCCCGAGACGGAACCCTACGACCGCTATCAGCCCAAGCTGCACAAGGGCGCGTCGGCACTTGTGCAAGAGCATGTCGATTGCGTGCTCTTCGCGAATTACCGGGTCAGCACAATCAAGTCCGACCTCGGCTTCAACAAAAAGGCGGTGCGCGGCGTGAGCGGCGGGGACAGGCTGCTGCACACCAACGAGCGTCCGGCCTTCCTGGCGAAGAACCGCTACGCCCTGCCGGACAATCTGCCGCTGGCCTGGGCCGCGCTCGCCGAGCACATCCCCTTCTACGCCAACAAGGCGGCCGTGCCCGCCAATGCGGAGTAACGCCAATGGCCGCCCTTCTCGACGAATACATTGATGAGACTGCCACACCCTCCGCGCCGCGCGAGGTGCTGCCGCCCGGCAGGTATCTCGCGCAAATCGTGGAGAGCGACGTCACGCAGGCCAAGTCGGGCAACGGCACCAAGCTGGAACTGACGTTCAGCGTGGTGGACGGCCCGCACGCCGGTTGCAAGGTCTGGGCGAGCTTGAACATCGTCCACGTCAACCCGCAGGCGCAGGAAATCGCGCAGCGGGAATTCGCCGCCATCCGTCAGGCCGTGAACGTGGCGCGACCCCGCAGCAGCGAGGAGCTGCACCACAAGCCGATGATCATCACGGTCGCCGTCGAACTCGCCGGCACCACCCGTGGCACCTACGTCGCGAAGTCTGACCGGAACGTCATCAAGGGCTTCGAGGCGGCGAGTGGCCAAGCGCCGGCGCCAATTCCGCCTCCGCGACCCGCAGCCGCGCCGGTCGCCTCGGCGCCGCCCGCAGCCGCGCGGCCTGCCGCCATGCCGTGGAAGCGATGACGTAGCCGGGCCGGGGCGCCTCGTTTTCCAGGCCAGTCGCCCCGGCCCTTCCGCCGCCAATCCCGCAACAGGATCGCAGCCTCGATACGATGCCACCGCTCCCGGAAATCGTCACGCCCACCATCGCCGCCATCTACGCCGCCTATGAGGCGGCGCAGGATGACGGGCGGCGCGCGCATATCGGCGCGTCCCTGATCGGCGGGCCGTGCGACCGCGCCGTCTGGTATTCGTGGCGATGGACCACTCGAGCTCGACACACGGGGCGGCTGCTTCGCCTCTTCGACACCGGCAATCTGGCAGAGGCCCGCTTCGTCGCCGATCTGCGGCGCATCGGCGTCACAGTGCTCGACCTCGACCCGGAGACCGGCCGGCAGTGGACCTTGCGCGATGCCACCGGCCACTTCGGCGGCAGCATGGACGCCGTGGCCATCGGCCTGCCCGAAGCCCCCGCCACCTGGCACGCCTGCGAATTCAAGACGCATTCCGCCAAGTCCTTCGCCGAATTGAAGGCCAAGGGGGTCGAGGCCAGCAAGCCACAGCACGCTGCACAGATGCAGGCCTACATGCACCTCGCGGGCCTCGACCGCGCCCTCTACCTCGCGGTCAACAAGGACACGGACGAGCTGTATGCCGAGCGCATCCCGCGCGACGTGGAGGCGGGATCGCGCCTTATCGCCAAGGCCGAACGGATCATCGCCAGCGCCCAACCGCCGGCGCGCATTTCCGATGATGCCGCGTGGTGGCAATGCCGCTTCTGCGATCACCACGCGGCCTGCCACGCTGGCGCCGTGCCGGACCGTCATTGCCGGTCGTGCCTGCACGCATCGCCCGTCATGGAGGGTGAATGGAAGTGCGAGAGGCACAACCGCTCCCTGAGCGCGCGCGACCAACGCGAGGGGTGCGCCGCACACCTGTTCATCCCCGGCCTTGTTCCAGGCGAGCAAACCGATGCAGGCGAAGACTGGGTGGCCTACACCCTCAGCGACGGCACCGTCTGGCGCGACGGGGTGCCGGCATGATCGACCTTCGCCCCTATCAACGTCACGCCATTGATGCGCTCTACGACTATTTCGGCGCGAGCACCGGCAACCCGCTCGTCGTCATGCCGACCGGCACCGGCAAGAGCGTCGTGATCGCCGCCTTCGTGCGGGACGCCATCGCGAACTATCCCGAGACGCGCATCCTCATGCTGACGCACGTCAAGGAACTGATCCAGCAAAACCATCAAGCGCTCATCCGCCTCTGGCCCGAAGCGCCCGCCGGCATCTATTCGGCCGGGCTGTCGCGGCGCGACCTGCATGCGCAGGTGCTCTTCGCGGGCATCCAGTCCATCCACAAGCGCGCGCAACAGGTGCAGCGCGTGGACCTGGTGATCGTGGACGAAGCGCACCTCATCTCGCGCACGGACGGCAGCATGTACCGCGCCTTTCTTGCGGACCTCCAGCGCATCAACGCGGGCATGGTGAAGGTGGTGGGCTTCACCGCCACTCCGTATCGCATGGACAGCGGGCTGCTCCACGAAGGCCGGGACCGCATTTTCACGGACGTGGCCTACACCGTGCGCATGCTCAATATGATCAAGCAGGGCTATCTCTGCCCGCTGATCCCGAAGCACACCGTCACCCAACTCGACGTGAGCGGCGTGGGCACGCGAGGCGGGGAATTCGTCGCCGGCCAGCTCGAAGCGGCGGTTGACCACGAGCACATCACCAACGCCGCCGTCGAAGAAATCGTGCGGCATGGCGAAGAGCGCGGCTCGTGGCTTGTGTTCGCCGCCGGCGTCGCGCACGCGCGCCACATTCGAGACGCCATCCGGGCGCGGGGCTTCACCGCCGAAACCGTTGCAGGCGACACACCGCCGGCTGAGCGGACGCAACACCTCAATGGCTTCAAGGCGGGGCGCATCCGATGCCTCACCAACGCCAACGTCCTCACCACCGGCTTTGACGCGCCGGGCACGGACCTCATCGCCCTGATGCGACCCACGAAGAGCGTAGGTCTCTACGTGCAGATGTGCGGGCGGGGAACGCGCCTCGCGCCGGGCAAGGATGACTGCCTCATTCTCGACTTCGCGGGCAACACCTTTCGGCACGGGCCGGTCGACACCGTGGACGGGCGCCGCAAGGAACCAGGCGAAGGCGACGGCGAAGCGCCGGTAAAAGCCTGCCCGGAGTGCCAGACGATCAACCACGCCAGCGTGCGCCGATGCGTGTCATGCGGCCACGAATTCCCGCCACCCGCCGCCAAGATCGCCACACGCGCCGCAACCGACGCCGTGCTGTCCTCGCAGCTCGTCCCGGTGTGGCGCGACGTGGACGAGGTTCGCTACGCCGCGCACACCAAGCCGGACAAGCCGCCGTCCCTTCGCGTCACCTACAGGTGCGGCTTCGACAGCTACTCCGAATGGGTGTGCTTCGAGCACGCCGGCTTCGCGCGGGAAAAGGCGGTCAAGTGGTGGCAGCGCCGCACCTCCCTTCCCGTGCCCGCGACCGTCTCGGCCGGCATCGCCGGCACGCCCAATCTGCGGCGGCCCAGCGCAATCCAAGTAAAGCCGGTAGGCCGATACCACGAAATCACGGGCGTGAGGTTCCAGTGAGCTCGCGCGATCATCCGATCATGCAGGCCATCGCGAGGGCGTTTCCGGCGGCCATCGTCACCTATGCGAAAGGACATGCCTTGATTGATCCGAACCCGGCGGAAATCGCGGCGATGGACATTGCCGGGCAGCGCGGCGGTGAATACGTCGAGAGCCTCGGCCGCACCGACTTCGCCACCTGGACCCAAGACGAATGGAAAACCTTCGTGGCGCGCATCTGCGGGGGCTACGTCGATAGCCTTCACGACCTGCGCGCGGCGGCGGCGGAGGGTATCGAAAAGGTGCGAGGGTCATGATGCCAGGCTTTCGCGATTTCGTCGCCCGCGCCCAAGGCGGCGGGGAGAAGCACATCCTCGCCGCCGCGCTCGCCATCGCCGCCACAGGACAGCCCGTGTTCGCGTGCTGCGCCGAAAAGCGGCCGATCACCAGGCACGGCTTCAAGGACGCCTCCTGCGACCCCGCCGAGCTGCGCCGGCAATTCGCCAGCCCCGCCGCCGTGATGATCGGCATGCCCACCGGACGCGAGACATTCGTCGTGGATTGCGACGTGAAGAACGGCGCGAAGGGCGGGGAGTGGCTGCACGAAAACCGCGAACGCCTCGTTACCACCCGCACCATCCGAACCGCCTCCGGGGGGCTGCACCTCTACTTCCAAGCCCCCCAGGGGCGCATCATCCGCAACAGCGCCTCCAAGATCGCCGCCGGCGTCGATATCCGAGGCGCAGGCGGATACGTGATCGTGCCGCCCTCCCCAGGTTACGCCGTGGCGGACGATACAACGCCTGCGGAAGCTCCCGCGTGGCTTCTTGATGCCATGGATCCTCCGCCACCAGTCCACGCGCCACGCCCGCCCATCGCCCGCATCTCGCACGCCGGCGGGACAGCCTACGGCCTTGCGGCGCTGGACGACGAATGCGACGCCATCCGCCGCGCGCCTGACGGCACGAAGCACCACACGATCAACAAGGCCGCCTACAGCATCGGCGGGCTGGTGAGCGGCGGCGAGCTCGAGGAAGCCCAAGCCTTCGCCGCCCTTGCCGACGCCCTCGCCGACCTCCTCCCGCGATGCCAAGACAAGCGAAAAGCCCAGCGCACCCTGCGGGACAGCTTCCGTGACGGCATGGACAGGCCGCGCGACCTGCCCGAACCGCCGCCGCCGCTCCCCGAACACGCCGAAGCCGTCGAGCACATGCTCGCGAATTTGCGGGTCAAGCAGGCGAAAGGACGCGCGGCACCGCTGCCCGTCGCGCCGTCCCTCATGGACGTTCCAGGCGCATTGCGAGCCTTCCTGGACCACTGCGCCGCCACGGCCGTCTCACCGCAACCATTCCTCGACCTCGCCGCCGGCATCGCCATGATCGGCGCGGTGGCAGGGCGGCGCTACCGCACCACAACCGATCTGCGGACCAACATCTACACGGTGGGGGTGGCAGACAGCGGCGGCGGGAAGGACCACGCCCGCAAGCAAGCCCGCCGCTGCATGCACGCCGCCGGCCTGAGCGCGTATCTCGGAGGGTCGGATATCGCGTCCGGGCCGGCCATCCGCACCGCCCTCAGCCGTCACCCGGCCATCCTGTTCCAGATTGATGAATTCGGGGACTGGCTGCGCGACGTGCTCGGCGAAAAATCCCCGATGCATCGCCGGCAGATCGCCACCATGTTCAAGGAGCTGTACAGCTCCGCAAGCGTGCCCTGGCAGGGAGTCGAGTATGCCGACCAATCCCGCGCCGGCCGGCCCCGAGAAGATATTCACGATCCGCACGCGTGCCTCTACGGCACCACCACCCCCGCCCAATTCTGGGGGGCGGTGGAAGGTGCCAGCCTGCATGACGGCCTCATGGCGCGCATGCTCATCTTCGTCTCGCCATGCTCGTATCCGGATGAGCGAGAGCCGGAATTGGCCGAACCGCCGGAAGCCCTCCTGGACGCCCTCAAGGCCATTGCCGGCGGCGTGCCAGGGCAAGGGGGCAACCTGAGCGCCGTCATGACCTCCAGCGCCGCCGCAGACCCCCACACGGTCCCGGAGACGCCCGCCGCCACGGCTGCCCGGCAAGCCATGCGCAAAGCGCAGCTCGAACAGCAGCGCCGGGCCGAAGGCACCTACGGCACGGCCATCGCCGCACGCCTGGCCGAAAACGCGATGAAGCTCGCGCTGCTGCGGGCGGTGTGCGGCAACCCGGCAGCGCCGGTGATCGGGGAGGCGGACGTGGCCTGGGGCCGCGCCCTGGCCCAGCACTGCGTGGACACCTTGCTTCGGGAAGCGGAGCAGCACGTCGCCGACAACGACTATGGCCGGAAGGTCAATCGCCTGTTGTCGCTGATCCGCACGCACGGCCCACTCACCGAGCGTGATATGATCCGCATGGGATGGCGCCTGCCGGAACGCGACCGCACTGAACTCCTGCGCACCGTCACCAGTGGGGGCTTGGCCGAAGCCATCGTGGTGCCGCCCGGCCCGAAAGGTGGACGCGCCACCATCCGTTACGCCATCGCGACGAAAGACCATGCCTACACAACCTCGGCCAAAGACGGTTTTGACGGCAGCTAAGTCGTTGAAATATAGAGTTGTGTAGGTTGTGTAGGTTTCGCGCGCAGGCACGCACGATTACCCCTCGAAGGGAATGTGGGGGGACACCCTGTGCGAAACCTACACAACCTACACAACTAATGAAAACAAGAAGTTAGAGGTAGGTTGTGTAGATTTTGAAGGGGGTTGTGATGGCAAATCCAAAGCTTGGCCGGAACGAATGGAGAAAACCCCGTAGGAGCGTCCAGGAAGCGTTTGAGGGGCGCCCCGCCATTTGGGTAGCGGCAACATCTCGAAACGCCGCCTACGGCTCTCCTGGAGCGGTTGCCGGGCACGTTGGCGGCACAGGGCGGCGGGGCGCGACGGCAGGATGATCCGCTGGTGCAAGCGAAATCGCGCGCATGAATGGCAACAAAAAAAAGACATTTGATCGCCATCACTCGGGGGATGCCCATTTGATCAACGATACCGCCGCCCGCGTCGCACGCGAGGCCGTCCGCATCGCCCAACGCGCCGGCGCGCAGCCCATCACTCTCCGCGCCCCGCTCGGCACAGACGGACGCCTGGAACGCGCGGCAGCCTATCGCCTGCCGCTCGAACACCCGCGCCGCCACGTAGCCGACCGCATGCACGCCTGCGGGCAGCTCAATGAGCGCCGCTACACGAACGCCTGCGCTTGGCTGCGACTCTGCCATGAGGCCGGGGCCGCCCCCCAGGTGACGGCGGACTACACGCCCCTGGCTACACGCGGGGCAGCGGACGCCGGCGAAGAACACACCCCGGCCGATGACCACCGCGCCCTCCTCCGGCACCTGCCCGCCATGATGGGGATGCTGCTCATGGACATGGCGCGCGACACGCACCCCGGCGTGCGATGGCTGGCCACCTTGCAGGCCGCGCTGGACCGCCTGGATCATCTGCCCCGGCACTACGATGGAGAACCGTGGCGGGCCGACGAAGATTGGGGTTGACATGGCCCGCAAAGACGCCCAATTCTCCGCCCGGATCATTGCGCCCGCTGCCTGCCCGGCACGCGGGCGCTTTGCGTTGTAGAGATGCGATGCCGGGAAACCCCTACTACCAAACCCCGGCCTGGCGGGCGCTTCGGGCCGCATGCCTAGCCCGCGATGGAGGCCGATGCGTCACCCCCGGCTGTGGCGCCCCCGCCGCAGTGGCCGATCACATCATCCCCCGCCGCAAGGGCGGGCCTGATACCCTCGGCAACCTACGCGCCCTCTGCCGAACCTGCGACAACCGCCGGCACGCCGATAAAGGGGGCCGC
>BBPE01000848.1_pt2 | contig 12996 bp, 14 predicted proteins | sample 1344301 | NCBI WGS metagenome assembly BBPE01 (sample SAMD00019089, study PRJDB2971) | groundwater metagenome | isolation source: The Cedars highly-alkaline
GGGTTGCGTTCCCATCCCATCCACCCCCCCTTTCTCGCGCCGCTCCCGGTAGCAGCCCGTTAAGCCCACCAATCTGAAAATCCCCCGTCAAGGTAATATTATATCTTCTCAGCTTCTTTGTCAAGCTTGCATTCGTTACCGCTGCCCATACTCGCGATTTCTCCACGTTATGTTGAACGAACGCTGCAGCCACAGCCTTCATTCCTGCATCCGCTTGCTCCTGCTACAATCATTATACCATATCCAGGGAGATAAGTGTTATTTCTCCCCGCGGTACTAATTGACACCGCACACCAAATCCTGTAATATTTAACCAAGTAGTCTTGGTAACGTAACGTAAGCGCAGGAGGTTACATCAAGCCGGGGAGAGAGATGATCAAGGGAATTGACCATGTGGCTATCGCCGTAAAGAACCTCGATGAAGCCGTTAACACGTTTGAAAACTTGTTCGGTCTCAGGCCTTCCAGGATCGAGGATATACCTGACCAGGGAGTCAGGGCAGCGGTCATTCATATAGGCGATACCGAGCTGGAATTCATAGAGCCGGTTAATCCCAATGGCGGCGTTGCCCGGTTCCTGGAAACCAAAGGTGAGGGAATTCACCACATCTGCCTGGAGGTTGATGACACCGATGAGGAGCTCAAGCGGCTTGACGCTAAAGGTGCCAAACTCATTGACCGGCAAGCGAGAAAGGGGCTGGCCGGAAAGGTCGCTTTCATCCATCCCAAATCTTTCCACGGTGTCCTTATCGAGCTGGCCCAGAAGACTTGAGGAATGGGCACAAGGAAGGTATTTTACCCGTGGCTGAGAAAATAACGGTTCGGGTATTAGTCGCTAAACCGGGCCTCGATGGCCATGATCGCGGGGCTAAAGTAGTAGCCCGCGCCTTGCGTGACGCCGGGATGGAGGTGATCTACACCGGAATCCGTCAAACGCCTCAGATGATCGCCGAGACCGCCCTGCAAGAGGATGTGGATGTTGTGGGACTCAGTATCCTCTCCGGAGCCCACATGGATCTGTTTCCTCTGATTATGGAAGAACTGAAAAAGAGGCATCTGGATGATGTGATCGTCATCGCTGGAGGCATTATCCCAGAAGACGACCGTCCGACTTTAAATCAGGTGGGAATCAAGGGTGTTTTTGGGCCGGGTACCCCTACCCCGGAGATTATTGACTATATCAAGAAGATTGTGGGGGAGAGAAATTAAACTCTGGTGAGGAGGTTAGTGAATGTCCGGCCATTCTAAATGGTCCACAATTAAGCGCCAGAAGGGTGTGGCGGATGCCAGAAGAGGGCAGCTCTTCACCAGGCTGGGCCGTGAGATCACCATCGCTGCCCGCGACGGCGGTGGCGATCCCCAGGCTAATGCTGCACTCCGGCTGGCAGTGCAAAGGGCCCGCGACAGCAACATGCCGAGGGAGAACATCGAGCGGGCTATCAAGCGGGGCACAGGTAGCACAGAGGCGGCAGCACTCTTCGAGATGACGCTCGAGGGCTATGGACCTGGCGGTGCGGCCATCTTGTTGCGAATTGTGACCGACAACCGCAATCGCACCATCTCCGAGGTCCGCAGTACCCTCACCCGCAGCAACTCCACCGTTGGCGAAAGTGGCTGTGTTACCTGGGTTTTCGACCAGAAAGGGGTGATCACCGTAGATGCGAGATCCGACACCGAGGACCTTGCTCTTGCCGCCATCGATGCGGGTGCCGAGGACGTCAAGGTGGAGGATAACCTGATTGAAATCTACACCAGGCCTGAGAACCTGGAAAAAACCAGAAAAGGGCTTGAGGAGGGTGGGGTGACCATCTCCTCCGCCGAGCTTACGCTGATCCCCCAGAACCTGATCAAGCTAGAGGAGAAGGATGCCCTGCAAACACTCAAACTTCTGGATAAGCTGGAAGAGATAGATGGTGTCCAGCACGTTTTCACCAACGCCGACTTCCCGGATGGGGTAGTCCGGAGCTATCGGTCGGGATAAGCCGAAACCGGCTCTCGGAGCGATCCCAGGAACTCCTCAATCGCCTGATTGACCTCCGCCGGCTTCTCGGCGGGCACCATGTGGGTTCCCCCTTCAATCACTACCTGTTTAGCACCCTTGATCTTGCTCGCCAAAAACTGGGAATACTTTACCGGTGTCATCTGATCCTCGGAGCCACAGATAACCAGCGTGGGCAGTTCGATGCGATGTATATCCGCTATAACATCGAACTTATCACAACAGAGCAAATCGTTGAGCTGTACCCCCGGCCCTATCAGCATTCTCTCCTCAAACAGTCTCGCCTTGAGTTCCGTCAGCACCGAGTCATAGGCGGGTTCCCACGCCTCCATCCACACTCCTATGTCCCTGGTCCCCTCCTCACACAGCACCAGGTAATCAGGGTGCACTCGAAGTCTGGCTCCCGTCCCTATAAGTATCAGGGCTTTCAGATCAACGGCGTATCGCAGTCCATAGTCCAGGGCGATAGCCCCACCCAGCGAATGCCCCACCAGGATCACACCCTTGTAGTCCATTTCACGAACATATCCTCTCAGCCAATCGGCATACTCCGTCACGCTGGTGCATGCCTTTCCCTCCGGATGTCCGGGGAGGGAGATCGCCTCCGAGTCCTTGAAATAGCTGGTTTGATAATGCCAGAAGAGGTTAGTAAGCCCGGAGCCGTGGACAAATATCATTCGCAATGACATCAAATTCACCTCATTTCCTCATTATAGTATCTTACAAAAATAGTTGCACTATGTCATTGCGAGGAGCGTAGCGACGAAGCAATCTTAAGCTAGGATGGAATAGATTGCTTCGCTTCGCTCGCAATGACGGGAAAAGCTGTGCGCTGAGTTATTCGGTTGACTATAATGTAAAGTCGTTGAATAACTTCAATCCTTAGTTTATACTAAATAATAGCAAAAGAAAACGGATAGCCACGAAGAATGAGCTTTTTGTTCTATGCAAGGTCATAGGTAAGGGGTAATAGGGGTTATAGGCGATAGGTTATAGGGGCACGGCGTAACCTCTATCACCTATTACCTATCAGTGGTAAACCTGTTAGTTCCGGCTTGTCCGGGATAGGGAGTTATCAAGATGGGAGAGATGAAGAGCGCCCTGGAAAGAGCACTCGAGAGAGCTGAAGGGCTGGGCACACTGTCGCCGGAGGAGATGAGGAAGAGGAAAGAGGGGGAACATATCCTCATCGGGGAGGGTCTGGCGAAGCGGTACCTGGAACACGGATTCAGCGGTGTTTTGCCTGAGGGGATCAGCAAATACAATGGCGAAGAGAAGTCGGTTGTAGCCAGAGCTGCGCTGTCGGTATTGCTGCAAAGTATTGGATTAGAAGACAACGACCTGTCGGAAAAAGCGATACGGGGCATCCTCGATCTCAAAGGCGATGAGCGCATCGAGAGTACCTGTCAGGAAATAGAGGGAGTTCTCTACGAATACCACCAGGCAAAGCAGCGATGTCACCAGGAGAAGAGAGCAGCGATAGAGAAGTCGGTCAGAGAATCGTTGCATCGGCGGAGAATCTCGGGCAGTGCAGTGGGTGAGATCAATACCGGAACAGGCGAGGAGTGGAAGAGGATAGTGTCTGAACTCCAATCGCGATTCGATGGTCGTCTGAGCAAGCTCAAGACCTCGTTATTTAGGCTGAAGACTGAAGACTAGTAGCCTACTTCAGCCTTCAACCTAATTACCTGATTTTGCCATGCGTAGATTTAGAATAGGCCTGGCCCAGGTCAACTGCACCGTGGGTGACCTCGAAGGTAACACCGCCAAGATCCTGCGTTACATCGAGAGAGCAAAGGCAATGGAGGTTGAGCTCATCTGTTTCCCGGAGATGGCTATCACCGGATATCCCCCCGAGGACCTCCTCCTCAAGCCAGAGTTTATAGCGGATAACCTGAAAAACCTCGATGTGATCGTGGGGCATTCTGCGGGCATCGCGGTGGTAGTGGGTTTCGTCGATTCCCGGGACGGCCTCTACAATGCTGCCGCAGTAGCCTACGACCGGAAGCTCTGTGGCATCTATCATAAGACATACCTTCCCAACTATGGTGTGTTCGACGAAAAGAGGTACTTCCGGCCCGGCACAGAGGCTCCCATCTTTGTGATAAGTGGGGTGAGCATCGGGGTTAACATCTGCGAGGACATCTGGTATCCCACCGGGCCGGCGTCACGTCAGGCTTCTGCCGGAGCCGAGGTGATATTGAATATCAGCGCCTCGCCCTATCATGCCGGGAAGAGAGACCTCAGAGAGCAGATGCTCGGCCACAGGGCCTCCGAAGACGCGGTGATCCTGGCTTACACCAATCTGGTGGGTGGTCAGGACGAGCTGGTCTTCGACGGCGGCAGCATGGTATTAGATGGGAGAGGTGAAGCCATCGCGCGCGCTAAGCAGTTCGAGGAGGGCCTTCTCGTTGTAGACCTGGAGATCGAAGAGCGTCATCAAGGTCCCCGGCGAGGGAAGAGGCGGCGGGATAGCGAGAGGGAACGAGGCCAAGGTCCGCGAATAATCGTCTCACGGGAAGCCCATACTGAGCCTAAGGTCGCAATTCCTCCGCGCTCGGTAGAGATCTACGATCCGGTGGGGGAAATCTACGCTGCCCTCGTCCTGGGGACGCGTGATTACATTCACAAGAATGGGTTCTCCAGGGTAGTGATGGGACTCTCCGGCGGCGTTGATTCCAGCCTCGTTGCCGCCATTGCGGTAGATGCGCTTGGTCCGGAGAACGTCATTGGCGTCTCCATGCCCTCTCGATACTCCTCCGAAGGAAGCAAAACTGATGCTCAGCTCCTCTCAGAGAACCTCGGGATCGAGATGAAAGTCATTCCTATCGAGGAGGCTATGCAGGGATATCTCAACATGCTGGCCGGGCCCTTCGCCGGTACCCAGACAGGTATAGCCGAGGAGAACCTCCAGGCACGGGTAAGAGGCAATATTCTGATGGCCCTCTCTAACAAGTTCGGCTGGCTGGTGCTCACCACGGGCAACAAGAGCGAGATCGCTTGTGGCTATTGCACCCTCTACGGGGACATGGCGGGGGGGTTTGCGGTAATCAAAGACGTGCCCAAGACGCTGGTCTATGAACTTGCAGGGTACAAGAACTCCAGGGCAGGCAAGGAGATCATCCCTCGGAGTGTTATCGAGAAGGAACCCTCGGCGGAGCTGCGGCCGGGACAGAGGGATGTTGACAGCCTGCCTCCATACGAAGCCTTAGACCCTATTCTTAAAGCCTATGTCGAAGAGGATAAGAGTCTCGGCCAGATCATAGCTCTGGGATTCGACCGTGAACTGGTAGAGCGGGTTATCGCGCTGGTTGACAGGAGTGAGCATAAACGTCGTCAGTCGCCGCCAGGCGTCAAGATCACTCCGCGGGCATTCGGAAAGGATCGGAGGTTCCCCATCACCAATCGCTACCGGGTAGGGGTTAGGGGTTAGGGGTTATCCCTTATCCTTCATCCCTTACATCCCCTTGGAAAGGGAGGTCAGGAACTCGGCATTGGACTTGCTCTTGGCCAATCGTTCCAGGATGCGTTCGCTGGCTTCGGTGGAATCAGAGCTGCTGGAGGAGACCAGAGCCATCATGCGCCGCAGCAGCCACACCTGTTTCAAGGTGTTTTCATCGAGCAAGAGCTCCTCGTGCCTGGTGCCGCTGCGCTGAATATCGATGGCTGGGAATATACGGCGCTCGGCAAGCCTCCGATCCAGGTGGAGTTCCATATTGCCGGTACCTTTGAATTCCTCGTAGATTACCTCATCCATGCGACTGCCGGTGTCAATGAGGCAGGAGGCGATAATAGTGAGGCTCCCTTTCCCCTCGGTATTGCGGGCTGCGCCGAAGAATCTCTTCGGTGGATAGAGGGCAGCGGTATCCACACCGCCGCTGAGGGTACGTCCACTGGAGGGCATGGCCAGATTGTAAGCCCGGGTGAGTCGGGTGATCGAATCGAGAAGGATCATCACATCTTGCCCCAATTCCACCAGTCGCTTAGCCCTTTCCAGGGCTACCTCGGCGACTCGGGTGTGTTCTTCCACCGGCTCGTCAAAGGTGGAACTCACCACTTCGGCATTGATTGACCTCTTCCAATCGGTGACCTCCTCAGGCCGTTCCCCGATGAGGCAGACCATAACGTAAATATCATTGTAGTTAGCCAGAGCGCCATTAGCGATGTGCTTGAGAAGGAAGGTCTTTCCTGCCTTTGGTGGAGACACGATCAGCCCCCGTTGGCCCCTTCCGATGGGAGAAATCAGGTTAATCAGTCTGGTGGAGAGGTTCTTGGGGTCGGACTCCAGATTGATGAGCTTCTGGGGGAAGACGGGCGTCAAGTAATCAAAATGAGGGCGAGACTTGGCTGCCTCGGGGTCGAGTCCATTTACCGCTTCCACCCTAAGGAGGCCGGAATACCTCTCGCCGTTTTTGGGCAGCCTAACCTGGCCGGTAACCAGGTCACCATTGCGAAGAAAGAAGCGGCGAATCTGGGACTGGGATATGTAGATGTCCTCACTCCGGGAGCAAAGGCCATCCTGACGCAGGAATCCATGGCCGTCTGGCATGATCTCAAGGGTGCCTCCGCGGAAAGTATGCCCTTGCTGTTCAGTATAGTTCTGAAGCAGACGGAGCACTATCTCATCCTTCTTCAATGCAGTGCAGCCAGAGATGCCTGATTCCCTGGCCAGGGCCAACAGCTCTTCGCGAGTTTTGGTTTGTAGCTCAGCGTAATTCATGTTTATTTATTTCAATCCACGCCCCCGCGTGGGGGGCGACTGTCATACACCGGAGGTGATGATCACTTAACCTCGAGCGATCCTCTGCCAATCCGCGGCAAAAAGGGAGATGCCTCGCTCGGTGAGGGGATGATCTATCATCTGCATCAGTACTCGATAGGGGACGGTAGCAATATGAGCGCCCGCTCTGGCCGCCGCAACACAATGCAGCGGATGACGTATGCTGGCAGCGATCACCTGACTGGGGAAACCGTATTGACGAAAAACCTTAACCATCTCGGCAATCAGTGCCATCCCGTCGTGCCCGATATCATCCAGTCGCCCCACGAAGGGGCTGACATAGGTTGCTCCCGCAAGTGCACCTAGTATAGCCTGATTAAGCGAGAAACACAAGGTCATATTCGTCTTTATCCCTCTGAGACAAAGCGCTGAGATCGCTTCCAGGCCGGCTGCCGAGATGGGGATCTTGACCACCACATTGGGAGACCAGGAGGAAATCTGCTGCGCCTCCTCAATCATACCCCTGGGGTCTGAGCTAAGCACCTCAGCCGAGATCGGCCCATTGATAATCGAGGTTATCTCCCGGATGACATCCCGGAGGTCGCAGCGATTCTCTTTAGCCACCAATGAAGGATTGGTGGTCACCCCGCTAATTATGCCCAGTTTAGCCGCCTGACGTATCTCATTGATATTGGCGGTGTCGAGAAAGATGCGCATTGACTTAACCTCGTAACTACTCAGGCCTGACAACATAAGAAGTTATCGTTTTGCGGATAAAAGAGGTTACCGAAGGCAATTTGGAGAAATCTTTGATTTCCCTTTTATCCGCTGTTATACGCTCCTGATAGGGACAAGCGACCGAAGGGAGCGCAGAGTCAACCGAGGGAAAACTCATTTATTCTTCCCGCTTGCTCTGGCTCTTTGAAAATTTTTACCAACCTCTTGGTTAGCTAGTCCACATATAGCTTGACATTGTCACATTACCATGTCATTGTGAGGAGTGCAAGCAACAAGGCAATTTCTGGAGAAGGGATTGCTTCGCTTCCCCCGCAATAACAGAAAGAAATTCATCGGTGTCCACCTAATCTGACAATGTCAAGATAGGACACACTGTTTGTATTGCTCTAACTTTTCCCCGCGAAGGCGGGGAAAAGATGGTATCTTAAACCTTTTTTGGCACAGGTTCTTGTATACCGGCAAAGATCGCATCCAGAACAACCCCCACCCCAAATACTCGCTTTAATCCCTTTCCTTTTGTATTCTCTAATTCTGAAGAAGCTGAGTATTCCGAAAAAGATTCCGAAACAGAGCAAAAAGATCAAGACAGGCGTCAATGCCTTGAATATCAATCCCAAGCAAATTAGAAACATAATAAAGACCAATATAAAGACCAATGTATTTCTCATTTTTTGTCCTCTAACCGTTTGAGGCTCTTTAGTAAAATAATCCCACGGGATTTATTTTAAATTGAAGCATCTTGGATGTCTCTCTACCCCCGTTACCACCTTTTCTTTGCATTGTAATTTTACCAATTTTTAGATTTCCTCTGGCTGTGATTTCCACATCACCACTACCAAAAACATTTAAGACGTGATTAATATGTTTTAGCACCCATTCATGATTTTCGCCTTTCTTTTTCAGGACTACCATCACCCAGTTGACTGGGAATTCATCACTGCCCTTTAAAATATCCGGAACGATCAAAATCTTATTCTCACTAAAGAAATCAACAATAAGTTTTTGGGTCTGGGGATCCATTTCATCAAAGAACATCCTTCTAGGGTCTCTTAGGTTTCCCGCCCTTGGTTTTACCTCTCCCGTAAATAGCTTTAATGCTTCTGCAACACTTTCTGGGATATTCCACATTTTAACATATTTATCAACCCAGCGCTTATCAATTTGGTTAAAGCCCTGAGGATTACTCATTAATTTAATGGATAGGTTCTCTACTGAAATAGCCTCTTTAAGATAAATTGTTATCAGGACTTGAACATCTGTTTTATGACTACCTGTTATAATTACTGCTTTGACTTTCTCAATTTTCTTTAAATCGTAGCCCATAATGGTAAGCCATTGCTGTGCATCGTCATTATCTCTCCAATTATTAAACTTCTCGACGATGTCTCTTTCAGTCTCAAAACTTCTTTTCGCTGTTGTGGACCCTAATCTTATCTTATCTCCAATCAATTCACTTTCGGTCATAATTTGATTACCTCAAATTTAGCGTCAGTAAACATATCACCTTGTTTAATTCCCACCTTTTCTTCGATTCTTGCTAAATAATCAGGATTTAATTCTATCCCTACCGAATTTCTCCGTTTAATTCCCACCTTTTCTTCGATTCTTGCTAAATAATCAGGATTTAATTCTATCCCTACCGAATTTCTCCCCAATTCCCTCGCAGCCCTCATCGTCGTTCCACTTCCTAAAAATGGATCCAGTATCCAGTCTTCTATATAAGAAAACATTTTTATTAATCTTGCTGGCAGTTCCAACGGATAAGCAGCACAATGTGCATCTTCAACTCCATTGATGTCATTCCAAATAGCATCCCTGAACTTTCTAAATTCCTCCACTGAAACTTTTGATCTTTCTTTAATTTCCTTTGGCACTTCTCTTTTGCCAACTTTTCTAAAAATATGGATTGGTTCCACAGCATTGGAAATCATAAAATTTGTTGGATAAGGATAGCTCCCAAAAAGAACAGCACCATCTCTTGAGGTTGTTTTTTGCCAATAAATAGTTCCCATAAATCTTAAACTTTTAATGTTGTTCAATTGTTGCCAGGTCAAAAGAGACAAGTTGGCCGTAGTTCTCCGTTTTTCATCAGGTTCAGAATAATAAATATTCCCAATATCTAAGGCTATTTTCCCGTCAGGTAGCAAAGTTCTTGCTACTTCATGCCAGACTTTGTTCAGTCTATGTAGATATTCTTCTAATGTGTCATTTAGCCCAATCTGATCTTTATGCCCATAGTCCCTAACATTCCAATATGGCGGAGAGGTAACTATTAGCTGAAAGAAATCATCGGGTAATTTCCTCAATATCGTCTCGGCGTCGCCAATAAAAATTTTGTGGATTGTGCTCATAGTCATAATATTAAGAGCCCCTTACAAACGTGCACATGGTGTAGGCTGAGTTTGGGTTGGTATACAATATCGTCAAAGTAGTACTAATCGGCCTGCGCCAGCAGCGAGGGATAGCCATCTTCTTTTTTGACTATATCACATATCCTTGTTTTTGTCCAGCACAATTATTCGGCCACAGAGTTCACAGAGGGGATTCTATTAGACAACTACCTGAATCCGTGAAGTTAAACTTAATTGCTTCACCTACAGGGTGAAGGTGGGTGAATCTATGTTCACGGATCCACGAACTACTCAGGCCTGCCCCCCGGCCGCAGGCCCAGGGGTTCAAAGCCTGTCCTGAGATTGTCGAAGGGTGCCAAGGTTCATGCTTCAAGGTTAGAGAGCCCTGAAGAGCGCAAAGTAACCAATCGTGAATCATGAACCGTGAACCGTACTAGAGCGGCAAGGGATGCTGCTCTCCCTCTCGCAATATGCTTTTAGCCGACTTGATGAAGTCGCTAAATAGTGGGTGAGGGCGGTTGGGACGGGAGGCAAACTCCGGATGGAATTGCGTTCCTACCATCCAGGGGTTATCACACACCTCGGAGATCTCTACCAGGTTGCCGTCTGGAGAAAGTCCACTCAGAACCAGCCCGCCTCGTTCCAGCACATCCCGAAACTCGTTATTAAATTCAAGACGGTGGCGATGGCGTTCGTATACCGGGGAATCATCGTAGGCGGCAGCAGCCCTGGTATCGGGCACCATGATGCAGGGATAGATTCCCAGGCGCATAGTTCCCCCCATATCCCTGACCTGGCGCTGCTGGGGGAGGAAATCGATCACCGGATACCGCGTATCTGCCGAGAATTCCCGGGAATTGGGCTCATTAGAGCACAGAATATGACGGGCACACTCGATGACCATCACGTGCATGCCGAGACAGAGCCCCAGGTATGGCACCCTATTTACCCTGGCGTACCGGGCTGCCCTTATCATCCCCTCGATGCCACGGCCGCCAAACCCGCCGGGCACAATGATCCCCTGCGCCTTGCGAAGAACGGACTCTGCGCCGTCCCTCTCCAGCTCCTCGGAGTCAACCCAGATGATCTCTACGTCACGGTCATGCGCCAGTGCAGCATGACGCAGTGCTTCTCGTACCGAGAGATAAGAATCCTTCAACTGCACGTACTTGCCGACGAGAGCTATTGAGATAACCTTTTTGGGCCTCTTCATGTGTTCCACCATGTTGCGCCATTCTTCCAGGTCGGGGCCGGTCGCCGGCAGGCTGAGTCGTTCAACGATGTAATCGCCGAGTCCGGCCTTATCCAAAATCAGCGGAACCTCATATATATTGGGTACGGTAACCAGAGGGATAACGGCTTTCTCCTCAACACTGCAAAACAGGGCGATCTTATTCCGTTGATCATCAGGAACGGGGTAGTCACTGCGGCAGATGATCACATCAGGCTGAATACCGATAGAGCGGAGTTCCTTGATACTGTGCTGGGTCGGTTTCGTCTTTACTTCCTCAGTAGCAGAGATATAAGGAAGAAGGGTTACATGAATATAAAGGACATTGTCCCGCCCCATGTCGCTACGCATCTGACGGATGGACTCTAAGAAAGGCTGCCCCTCGATGTCCCCAACAGTACCCCCGATCTCGGAGATCACTACCTGAGCCTGGCTCTCCTCGGCCACCTGGCGAATGCGTTTCTTTATCTCATTGGTCACATGGGGGACCACCTGAATGGTACCGCCTAAGAAATCGCCCCGCCGTTCCCTGCCGATCACCTCACTATAGATCTGTCCCGAGGTTATATTCGATGCCCGGGTAAGACTGACATCAACGAAGCGCTCGTAGTGCCCCAGATCGAGATCCGTTTCCGCTCCATCCTGAGTGACGAAAACCTCTCCGTGCTGGAAGGGAGACATCGTGCCCGGGTCAACATTGAGATAGGGATCTACTTTTTGGAGGGAGACGGTGATATTTCGGCTCTTGAGTATCCTGCCGATAGAGGCGACAGTAATCCCCTTCCCCACCGAGCTTACTACGCCTCCGGTAACGAAGATGTACTTTGTCATTAAGGCTCTCTCATGTAGATGATAGCCGATGCCCCCTTGCCTGTCAAGCACTTGCCCAACGCTTCCTTTCCTGCTATATTGCAGATTGTAAGTCTTTGCGCTAGAGTGGGTTCGGCATGAATCGAGATCTGGACACCAATCGAGCAAGGTTATTCCATCGCCTCCGTCAAGAGATCCGGGACAAGAGGGTGATCGATGCAATGGATCGTGTTCCCAGAGAACTATTTGTACCAGCCACCAGCCGACACCTGGCCTACGAAGACACACCCCTACCTATCGAGATGGGACAGAGCATTTCACAACCATTCATCGTTGCTCTAATGACCGAGGCATTGAAACTCAAGGGAACGGAGCGAGTGTTAGAAGTGGGGACTGGCAGCGGTTATCAGGCAGCCATATTGGCGGAGCTGGCGTATTGGGTGATCAGCGTCGAACGTCACCCAAGGCTTGTCGAGGCAGCTAGGCAAATCCTCAACCGCCTGGGTTACAAGAATGTCGAAATTCACCTGGCGGACGAAAACCTCGGATGGAGAGCGGCCGCCCCCTATGACGGGATAATAGTGACCGCCGGGGCTCCCCGGGTGCCTCAAGAACTCCTCGATCAGCTAGTCGATGGGGGGCGACTGGTGATCCCGGTGGGATCCCGTTACGAGCAGCAACTGCTGAAGGTAACCAAGCGAGGCGGCCGAACGACGACGAAGGATCTAGGGGGATGCCGATTTGTGCCACTGATAGCGGAAGGGGCATGGGAAGATTAGGGATGGGTAATGGGTAATGGGTAATGGGTAATGGGGGGTGGGGGTTACGCGGTACCCCTATTACCTATTACCTAACCCAGACGAGCTGGAACCAAAAAATCAAAAGTTGGAGCAAAAATATTTAGCTTCGAGCTACGCACGACCCAAAAAATATCCTGCCATTTTCGCACATAATTTTAGATTTTAGGTACTATTACCCATGACCACTGGAGCTATGTGCTAGAATGGGAATTACGGAGGCTTTGCGATGGAGAAGATGATCAACAAAACCAGACTATCTCTCATTCAGGGCGATATCACCAGGCAGGGGACAGATGCTATTGTGAATGCGGCCAACCCCAGCCTCATGGGTGGGGGTGGGGTGGATGG
>BBPE01002240.1_pt6 | contig 12975 bp, 11 predicted proteins | sample 1344301 | NCBI WGS metagenome assembly BBPE01 (sample SAMD00019089, study PRJDB2971) | groundwater metagenome | isolation source: The Cedars highly-alkaline
GGGTGGGAAATTCTGTGGCTACCGGCGCCTTCGGCCTTTCAAGCTCGCCGGTCAAAATTTCCCACGTGGGAAATTTTAGACCCCTCGCCTTCGCTTCTCCGGGGCTTTGCGAAACCCAGAATTTCCCACGTGGGAAATTCTGTCCTCCCGATCCGTCAGCAAGTGACGGATCGGAGCGAAGCGACCCCTCAAATCCAGAACTAGTGGAACATAAAGGGTGGGATGCGTCGAGGTTCATTATACCTCTTGTAGCCTTTTACTGCGCGGTTTTTATGTGGTATACATTACTCGTGTTTTGCATCCCACGGGGATACGTTATGACGGACTCACCGAAGCGCTCGAAGCGCATTTCAAAGCGCGCCGGATCTCGCGGAGCGGGCGCTCCGGCCAGCATTCAGAGGGCTATTCGCTTTCCTTCCGAGATCATCGGCGAGGTGGATGCGATCGCGAAATCAGAGCGACGCAGCGCGACAAGCATCGTGATCGATGCCCTTCATCACTACCTTCGCGACGCCGATGCCGCCGCTCAGGCAACGAAGCAGATCGAGAGCATCGCGGCCACCATCCGCGCGCAGCAGCGCGAGACGCGCCGACTTCGGCGCGACGTGCAACTCCTCTTTGCCTCGCTCGATGGGCTCGCCCGGCTCTACCTCTTGCACACCCCGCCCGTCCCAGGTGACGCTCTGGATGGAGCGGCGGCGAGTGCGAGCGAGCGCTACGCCAAGTTCCATGCATCGCTTGTCGAAGCCGTCCGGGGGCCGGGGTTGGTCGCCTTGGCTGAGCGGCTGGCAGAAGCCGACTAGAGGTCCGGAATTTCCCACGTGGGAAATTCCTTCCCGCAGCCCTAAGCCACCATCCCGAATTTCCCACGTGGGAAATTTTTCCACCACTCCCACTCGCGAATCAGTGCCACCCCTATGCCGAACCTAAATCTCAATCAGTTCCGCTCGGGGGTTTTGACCTCTATTGTGCCTCCCCCGACGGCGGTTGCTTTTGGTTTGTCACCGCCCCGGGGCCGCCCCGGACCTTCAAGACCCTCGATGCGTGCTAGTCCGTGATCCGTCAGGTCGAAGCTGGGGCGCAGCGCGATGAAGCCGCTCGACTCGCCGTCACACCCCCGCGGCGGCGCGTCCGCAGCGGTGTGATGCACTTGCCGAAATTTCCCACGTGGGAAATTCCGCTCTTCCATCCCTCACCAAAAGGAGAACCCAAATGGCGTCCATGCGCTGCTACTTCTACTCCGCAACCGTCAACAGCCGGAACGGCGCCCTTCGGGCCTCTACTTCCGGCGTGGTCGATGCAATCCCGCCGACGCCCGAAACCCTCGTTGGCTGGTACGACGAACTCAAAGCGCACATCGAGCAGGGGCTTAAAGAGGCCCTCCAGAACGGCGGCATCTTGAACATCGTTTCGCTCAACCCCCTCGACTGACCGAAGCGAATTTCCCACGTGGGAAATTCCAACCCGTGAGATCACCCCATGGCAACCCTGTTCAAGCTCCCGAAGCGATCCCTAAGCCCCGCCCTCGGGGAAGCGTCTCCCGCGACGCCGGGCGTTGCCCCGGCGGAGAGTGACGAGAAGAGCATCCGCATCGGCAAGTCAAAAGCGGGCAGGGGGGAGGAGCGCGCAGCACGCTCTATTCCCGCCGCCATGAAGAAGCTCCATTCGCTCCTCCGGCAGAGCGCAGGCCGGAGGACCGGCAAGAAGAACATGGGCGGGCGAGGGCGCATGCCGCCCGGGGCGCCGTTCGGGGCGCAAGCGCTCCAGCGCGTCGCCGTCCGGGCGACCTACGCAAAGCCGAAGGCGCCGGGCCAGTGGGCGGCTCACGGCAAGTATCTTGAGCGGGAGAGCGCGAACGGCTCCCCGGGCTTTGGTCCCGGCGATGACGAAGTTCCGCTGAGCGAAACGCTAGGCCAGTGGCAGGAAGCCGGCGACCCCCGGCTCTGGAAGCTCATCGTCTCACCGGAGAACCCCGGCATCGACCTTCGCGAGTTCACTCGCGAATACATGAAGCAGATGGAAGCGGACTTCGGCGTGCCGATCCAATGGGTCGCCCAGGATCACCACAACACCGACCAGCCTCACGTCCATATCGCGCTGCGCGGGGTCGATGCCGAAGGCCGCGAGCTACGGATCGATCCCGAATACATTAAGAAGGGCATGCGCCTTCGCGCCCAGCAAGAGGCTACGCGACGGCTCGGGCTGCGAACTGAGCGCGACGTGCTGATGGCGGCGGAGCGCGACGTTGGGAAGTCCCGATACACCGACCTCGATCGGCGACTGAAGCTAAAGGCAGAGAAGAGCGGGATTCAGCAGAGGCGGGGCGGCAACACGCCTGAAGAAGGCGACGTTTGGCGCGTCGTGGACTACTCGGCCGGTGCATCGAGCGCGATGGACCTCTCCCTAATCAAGCGCCTCGCGCACCTGGAAACGATGGGTCTTGCCGATCGGGTAGGGGAGCGCATGTGGGCGCTGGCGCCTCATATGGAGTCGGCGCTTCGCCAGCGGCAGAAGGCAGACGACCGCCTCAAGATGATGTTCGAGCACCGCGAAGTGGCGAGCGATCCGCGCATGCCTGTTCGTGCGATTGATCGCTCGAACCGTGAACCAATCCGCGGGCGGCTAATTGCAACAGGCGCTGACGATGCGACGGGGAACCCGTACATGCTAGTTGAAAGCCCGGCGGGTGAAGTGCTATATTTCATGCAGAATGACCGCATTTCCGAAGCGCGTAACAAGGGCCTTCCTATCGGGTCTTTCGTTGAAATCGGCGAAGGCCATTTCAACGTTCGCGTGCTCGGTGACGCCAAGTCACTCGCCGCTGATCCTGCCTTCATGCGAGACGAAGCGAGGCGCTACGTCGAACAGCGCGGGGAACTCCCCGCAAAGGCCGTCTACGGCGGTTGGGTTGGCAACTACCAAGCAGCGCTTCATGCAGCAGCTAAATCGCTTGGCCGCGAAACATCCGTTGAGCGACCGCGCGATGCAGAGCAGAAACGAGAGCCGGCCCGTCGTGGCCCCGACCGGTCCTCGCGTTAATCCGGGCCACACCTCAAGCGAGTGTCTTATGAATCTTGACTCGATTGCTTATCGCGGAACCCACAGCGGCACGCCGACCGGCCATCGGCGGCGTGCCGGTCTTTCCCACCTCACCACTCTGGAGTCCGCACGATGACCGCTGTCCGCAACCTCAACACCACCCCGATCGCTACCGGCCTCGACTACGAGCAGGCCCGCGAGAAGCTGGCGGCGGCCTACGGTGAAGCCTTCAATTCGTACGTCGTGGCGAAGCGCGAGCGCTTGCCCTCGACGATCGTCGCGGCAAAGCTCGATGAAGCTCGCGGCATCCAACAGCAGCTTCGCGACCTCCGTCCGGAGCATGGCGAGCGAATCACCTCGATCCTTCGGGGTGACTGATGGCTAGGAACTTCGACGACGACAGCCTGCGCGAACTCGCGCAATGGCACATCGAGGACGTGATCGCTCCCAGCGTGGAGCGTTCCGATCGTCCGACCGCCATCTTCCTCGCCGGCCAGCCGGGCGCGGGCAAGACCACCATCACACCTGAAATCACCGATCGACTCGCGGAGCAGGGCGGCCACGTCCTCATTTCCGCCGACGAAGCCCGGACGTTGCTTCCAAACTTCGCCGCACTCCAGGCACGCGATCCGGCGAGCGCGTCCCGCGAAACGCAAGAGGACGCGGGGCGCCTCGCGCAACTCATCACCGATGAAGCGGTGAAGCGCGGTTTCAACGTCGTGATCGATGGGACGCTTCGTGATCCCGATCGTGCAGAAAACGAAGTCGCATCGCTCCGGTCCGCGGGTTACCGCACCGAGCTCCACGCACTTGCCGTGAGCGACCAGCTTTCCTTCGCCCGCAGCGCCGAACGATATTCGGCGGCCATCGAGCGAGGTGACGTTGAAGCGGCTCGCTGGGTCGATCGCGCGTACCACGACAACGCTTTCAATGGCGTGGGGCAGTCCGTTCGGCGGTTGGAGTTCAAGGGGCTTGTGGACCAGGTAACGGTTTACAACCGCTTGGGCGACACGATCCACGAAGGCCCGGCGAGGGCAGGGGACACGCCCGGAACGAATGCCTTCGAGGCAGCGCGTCAGCAGTTGACCGGGTTCGAGCAGCGCCAGATCGCCGAGACTTACGACCGCGTACAGGATCGGCTTGGCGAGGATGCGTTGAACCCGACGCGCTTCCCGGGGCTAGCGAGCGCCGTCTACCGCGCTCACTACTCGCTCGAAGCTGATCCAGCGGCGCGGGACGCTTACCGCGAGGACAACCTCGATCGTCGTGCTGACAGCGAGCAGAAAGCGGAGGTTTACCGCCGCGACCTCTCGCAGGCATGGGATCGTCAGGATCGCAATGCGATGAAGTCCATGCCCGAGCTCCGGGTCGCGGAAGCGCACAAGATCATGGCCGAAAGGCAGTTCGAGGGTATGCCCGAAGCGCAGCGAAAAGCAGCACTCGACACTGCGATGAAGCAGATCGAGAAGGGTCTTCGCTCCGGTCGCCAGAAACTCCCTGATGGCGTTTCTGTCGTTCGCCCGACCGAGCGGAAGGTCGATCGCGACCTCACGGAACAAGCGTCGCTCCACCAGGGCATCGCAACCGTCAAGGCGCGCTTCCGCGACCGGTTCAACGCAGCCGGCGTCGAGCCGAAGTTCTATGACGCCGCGAAGGTCGCCCCGGACAAGGGACAGTTCCTCGGGACCATCGTCTACGCGACGCCTCACCACGCCTTTCAGCGTATCGCCGACAACAAGTTTGTCGTCCACAACGCGAAATCGCTCGACGTGAAAGCCGAGCGCGACAAGGCCTATCAGATCAACTACGAGAAGGGTAAAGGCACGGTCCTTCCGTTCCAGCGCGATCGTTCGCGCGGCCCTGCACAGGAGCGCTAATCCATGAAGATCACGACCACCGCAAACCACGAAACGACCATCGTCCCCGAGAACCACGCGGGCGCCGTTCCCGTTGCCGCGGCTTCCGAGCCGATGGCCGAGCTCATCGAAGAGCCGAACGCGCAGCCGATCAACGACGAGGAGGCGGGCCATGGCTGAAGAACGCACGAGCCGCGCCGACTACCGCACGGAACTCACCGCCAAGATCATCGACCTGATCGAGAACGGCAAAGCGCCGTGGCAGAAGCCGTGGCGTGCCGGCGAGGCACCGGGGCAGCTTCCGATGAACGCCGCGACGGGCAAGGCCTATCGCGGCGGCAATCGCTTCTGGCTGATGGCTCGCCAGGACGAGCTCGGGTCCGATGACCCCCGTTGGATGACGCTCAATCAGGCCAACGCCGCCGGCTACAAGATCGCGAAGGGCGCAAAGAGCACGAGCGTCGAGTATTGGCAGTTCACCAAGGAAGAAACGCGAGACGGTCCGAACGGCCCCGAGAAGGTGACCGTCGAGCTCGATCGCCCGCGCGTGTTCTACGCACGCGTCTTCAACGCCTGCCAGATCGAAGGGATTCCGCCCATGGCGAAGGCCCCGGAGCGGAGCCAGAACTGGAGCACCGAAGACGCCGCAGAGCGAGCCCTTGCCGACAGCGGAGCGCGAATCTTCCACGACCAGCGCGACGGCGCGTACTACCGGCCGTCCACCGACTCGATCCACCTTCCCCAGAAGGAGAGTTTCGCCACCGCCCTCGATTACTACGAGGTGGCGCTCCACGAGCTCGGCCATTGGACCGGCCACCCGTCACGCTTGAACCGTGACCTCACAGGGCGCTTCGGCACCGCGGATTACGCGAAGGAAGAGCTCCGGGCGCAGATGGCGAGCCTGTTCCTCGCCGCAGAGCTCGGGCTCCCGTTCAATCCCGATCGGCATGCGGCCTACAACCGTTCGTGGCTCGGCGCCCTGAAGGACGACAAGAACCTCTTCTTTCAGGCCGCTCGCGACGCCGAACAGATCGCCGACTACGTGATGGACCTCGCGCTCGAACGCGAGCGCAAGCCCGAGCAGCGCGTCCCCGGTTTCGATGCGCCTGCCGCGCCGGAGAGCCGCATATTCCATCGCACGGATCGCGGCCCGATGGCGGAAGGCGTCACCACCGATCCCGCTTTCAAAGGACAGATCGCCGAGCTCGCTCGCGGTTCGCAAGAAGCGGCTTCCCTGCCGGCTTTCTCGGCTACGTCGGCGATCGACGTGGCGCGAGCGGATGGCGCTTATCTCGGTTCCTTCGTCGGGATCGCCACCACCGCAGATGGACGGTCTTTCGCGATCCAGCACGTCGGCGACAACCAGCTTGTCGCGCACCCGTGGACGCCCGCCCTGGGCGATGCCGTTGGCACGCCTGAGCAGCCCAAAGCCATCGCCGCAACGACCGAGCAAACGATCGTGGCTGTCGGCTATGCCGATCGTGAGCCGTCGATCGGCGAGCTCACGACGCAGGACCGAATGAAGGTTCCGCACGACCTCACGCGCGACGCCACGGCTTACCCGGGCTTGCACGGCGTTTCGGCGACTCACGCGCTGGCCGCTGTCTCGCGGTCTTCGTTCCTCGTGCTCGAGGACTTCGACCGCGAGAAATCTCAGCAGCCGGGCATTGCGGGCGCCGAACCGTGGCACAAGGGCCCCGCGCCGATGGCGCTTCGGTCCGCGCGGGACAACGGCGTGTACGAGGGCCCGATGCTCGGCACCTACGTCACGCCCGCGTGGGGCGAAGAGCCGGGACGCAAGTTCCACGTCCAGCAAGTCGGCCCGGGCCTCGCCGTGCTGCACCCGGACACCCCGGCACTCGCTGCGATCCCGCAGGGTCAAACTGTTGGGATCGCCTATCTCGGCGCGTCCGTGCGCGCCAAGATCGACCTGAGCGCCGAGCGCAGCGCGGACCTGAAGACGGCGTGGGATGCGGGGCGGTTCCTCGCCCCGGGTGATGCGCTCATCCCGCCGATGAAGGGCGTCACCCTCAGTGCCGAGCTCAAAGCCAAGGTCTTCGAGCTCGGCGGCGTCGGCGCCAAGGTGTACGCGGGCCGAGAAACGGATCGAGGCTCCAGGTACGCCGGAACGATCGTCGCCATGGATGCCGACACCGTGATCCAGCAACTCAAGCCGGGCAGCTACATCGCCCACGATCGAAAAGCCATCGAGCGGTCGCTCGGTGAAGCACCGATCGGCGAGAAGATCAACGTCGCCTACACCGCGGGGCGCGTCGTCGCCACAAGCGACACCGCTAGGGAAAAGGGGCCTGAAGCAGCAGGGCCCGCAGCGGCCCCCGGCCGCGACGAGGCCGCGAAGATCGCCGAGCGAGCAGGCGTGACCGGTACGGTGATCCCCGTCGATCAAGTTCGAGGCTGGGAAGCCGGGCGGTTTGTCGGCCGCGTCGTCGCAGCGGAAAACGGCATCGTTCTTCAGCAAGTGTCGGCGGCCAAAGTGATCGCTCACCGAATCCCCGGCCCGTTGCCGAAAGAGCCCTTCCTCAACATCACGTATCGCGCTGGAGCCCCGTCGGTTGAACCCGGCGTGGCCCGCAGTCGCGGCAATGACCGAGCCCGCTAACCGAGAGAAGAAGGGCCCGCCGAAAGGCGGGCCCTCCCCCCTGCCATGAATGACGCATCCAAGCTCTACACGCTCCCGACGCACTCGAAAGAATCGTTTCGGAGCCACCTCTTCGCCGTGATGATCGGCTTCGCTGTCATCGCCGCCGGATGGGTGGCCGCGACGCAATTCATGGCGCACCGCTTCGGGTATCAGCCGGCACTTGGTCCGCCGATCGTTGCCGTCCAGGGCGTCAAGCTCTATGCCCCTTGGAAGTGGCCGTTTTGGTCCATGCGGTTCGGCAACATCCAGACCGCCAAGGTCCAGACGACGGTCTTCTTCACCATCCTGATCGGCCTCGCAGCGAGCGGAAGCGGCGTCGGCGCGGCCGTGATCCTTCGCTATCGAAGCCGCCGACTCAACAAAGCGACCGACGACTTGCATGGTTCGGCACGCTGGGCGACGGCGAAAGACCTGAACACCATGGGCTTCCTGTCTGAGGGCGGCATCTTCGTCGGCGGTTTCGACGAGGGCGGGAAGCTCCGCTATCTCCGACACGACGGCCCGGAGCACGTCAGCGTGGTGGCGCCCACGCGAAGCGGTAAGGGTGTCTCCATCGTGCTCCCCACCGCGCTGAGCTACGAGCACAGCCTTTGGGCGTACGACATTAAGGGCGAGCTCTACGCGCTCACCGCGGGGTATCGAGCGAAGGTGCTCGGGCAGCGCGTGATCCGCTTCTCCCCGGGCGAGTGGGAGCCCCGCGACGACTCTTTTAATCCGATGGAGGAAATCCGGCTCGGGACGCCGTTCGAGGTGGGTGACGCGCAGAACATCGCCCAGATGATCGTGGACCCCGACGGCAAGGGCATGGCCGACCATTGGGCCAAGACCTCGCACGAGCTCCTGAGCGCGTCGCTCCTGCACGTGCTCTATAGCTGGCCGGACAAGACGCTCCGCGGCCTCGTGGGCTTCTTCTGTGATCCCACGCGCTCGATCGAACAAGTCGCCGCCGATATGCTCCAGACGGAGCACGACCCCACTGGTCAGTACGGATGGCTCGACCCGACGACGGGCCAGCCAACACGCACTCATCCGATGATCGCGCAGGCCGCTCGATCCTTCCTCAACAAGAGCGAGAACGAGCGTTCGGGCGTCCAGTCCACGACGCTGAGCTTCCTCACCATCTACCGCGATCCCATCGTGGCGCGAGCCACCGAGCGAAGCACGTTCACCATCGAATCGCTGGTGAACAGCGAGAAGCCGGTGTCGTTCTACTTCGTTGTCTCGCCCGAGACGATGGATCGCGTCAAGCCGCTCACCCGCTTGGTAATCAGCATGATTATCAAGCGCCTCGTGCGCGAAATGCGGTTCGAGGGCGGGCGTGCTGTCCGGCCGCACAAGCACAAGCTCTTGCTGCTGATCGACGAGCTCCCGTCGCTGGGCCGTATGGAGCCACTGTCGCAGGCTTTGCCCTTCATGGCGGGCTATGGCCTTCGAGCGTTGATGATTTACCAGGACAAGGCGCAGCTCGACGCGGCATACGGCAAAGAGCAGACCATTTGGGCGAACAGCCACGTCCGAATCGCCTTTGCCCCCAACGATGCCGGGACCGCCAAGTTCCTCTCCGAGCACCTTGGCAAGCGCACCGTCCAATACAGCGAGCACAGCCTCTCGGGTAAGCGCTTCGGCGCCGGGCTCGGCAACACCTCGATCAACACGCAGCGCATCGGCCGCGAGCTCCTGACCGCTGACGAGCTCATGCGCCTTCCGGCGGCCGAAAAGAGCCCGGACGGCCTGAAAATCCTGCGACCCGGCAACCTCATTGCCATCGTCGCGGGCTTCCCGCCCGTCTTCGGCATCCAGCCGCTCTATTTCTTGGACCCGACCCTTTCGGCGCGCTCAAAGCTCGCGCCGCCGTACATGCCCGGAGTGCCGGGCAGGGGAGGGCAGGCCGCTACAACTCCCGCGCCGATGGCACCCCCTGCGGCACCGGCTCCGCTGGCCCCGCCCGCGAATCCGGCCGCGCTGGCGGAATCCCCGGCCGTTGTCGCAACGGCCGCCGCGGTGATTGCCGCGCCGGCTGCCATGCGGTACGACGAGACAACGGAGATTCCATCCGACGTGCCGCCGCTCGATGACGCCTACGGCGATCCTATCGACCTCGATGGCGAAGTCCCCCCGGACGACTCGGCTGCTGCTGAAGCGTCGGAGGCGAGCGCACCGCCGAGCACGGCGAACGCCTGGACAGACTTCTCGACCATCTTCGCCGCCGCTTCCGACTCCAGCCTCGACAGTGCCGAGCTCGCGGACCTCGATCGGATTCTCACAGCTTCCGCTGGCGATGCCGAGAAACCGGCCGCGCCGTCAGCCCCGGCGGCTGTCGCACCCCAGCCTGCAGCCGATGATTCGAGCCCGGCGATTGCCGCAATCAACGACGCCCTCTCCCTTCTTATCAACAAAACCGGAACCTGAGCTATGCGAATCCCGTTCGAGAACAGCCATGCCATCGCCGGCTATGTCAACAAGAAGAACCCGATCGAGATCCGGACGCTCGACAACGGCCGATCCACGATCGAGCTCCAGATCGCGACCAAGTACAGCTACAAAGTCAACAACGAGTGGAAGGACGAGGACGAGTGGCACACCGTCGTGGCCTACGGCAACGACGCCGAAGCGTTGAAGGCCGTCGTAGACAAGTCCTCCCGAACGCTCTTCCTTCGCGTCGTTGGGCGTAAGCGGACCCGTCGGTGGACGGGTGCAGACCAAAAGCAGCGGCATCGCATAGAACTCATCGTTGAATCGTTCGCCGAAATCGTCGTTCATGAGCAAACTCAGTCACCGGCCGGCTCCCCGCTTCATGACGAGGATACGCCGCTCGCCGACGCCTTCAAGCGTTTCGGCTAATGCTTAACTACGGGTTGGCGCTCTTGCTCTGCTAGTTATATTGCACTACCATTCAGAGCAGTAACCTACCCCCGAGGCTTTCGTGCGCGTCTGGATCGCTGAAAAACCCTCCGTTGCCAAGGCCATCGTCGCCGCAGTCGAGCCGAGCGCACCGAAAACCCGAACCCACATCAACCTGAGCAACGGCGACGTTGTAACGTGGTGTTTCGGTCACATGCTCGAACAAGCACCCCCCGACCACTATCTCGGGACCGAAGCGTGGAGCCTCGATCCGCTTCCGGTGATCCCAAACAAGTGGGTTTATTTCCCGAGGGACAACGCTGAAGCACAGTTGAAGGCCATCGCGGGCTTCCTGAAGCAAGCGACCGAAGTCATCCATGCCGGCGATCCCGATGCCGAAGGCCAGCGGATCGTGGACTCGATCACCGAGTTCTATGGCATCCGCAAGCCCACGCTGCGGCTCCTCATCACCGACGTGAACGTTCCGGAGGTGAAGGCTGCAATCAAAGCGATGCGGCCGAACACCGATCCGGAGTTCCGTGGTTGGTCCGCCAGCGCTGAAGCGCGCTCCTGCATCGACTGGTTGCTCGGGATGAACCTGACCAGGGCCGCGACGCTCAAGGGCCGCGAAGCCGGGTATCAGGGCGTGATGCCCGTCGGGCGGGTGAAAGCCCCTGTCGTCGGCATCGTCGTGAAGCGTGACCTCGCGATTGAGAACTTCAAGCCCGCGCCGTACTTCACCCTCAACGCGCCCTGCCTGACCGCCGGGGGCTCCCGATTCAGAGCCCGCTGGAAGCCCGCCGGCGACGTTCCGAATGCCGAGGCCGACGGCCGCATTCACGACCGTGGGCTCGCTGAGCAGATCGCCCGCGAGCTCGCGGGCGGGCAGGGCGTCGTCGAGTCGTTCACCGAGAAGGCCGTCGCACAGAACCCACCGCTCCTGTTCAGCCTGAACCGGTTGCTTCAGGCGATGAACAAGGCCCACGGCCATAGCGCGAAAGCCGCATCCGACGCGATGCAATCGCTCTACGAGGCCGGGCACCTGACGTACCCGCGAACCAGCTACGAACACGCCTCGATGGCGCGTCACGCCGAGGGCGGGGATCGCCTGAAGTCCCTCGCCGCCGTCAATCCGGCGCTTGCCGCGATCGCGGCGAAGGCGAATCCTTCGCTAAAGAGCCCGGCGTTCGATGACGCCAAGATCGGCAGCAAGCACGCGATCATGCCGACGGCGGCCGTCCCAAATCTCGCGGACCTCTCGCCCGCTGAGAGGGACGTTTACCTCGCGGTAGCTACTCGCTTCGCGATCCAGTTCCTCCCGCCCCTGCGGTACATGCAGTTGAACGTTGTGGTGCGTGCAGGGCAGCACCGCCTATTCGCTTCGGGCCGTCGAATCATCGATCCCGGCTTCACTGCCGCGATCGCTCCTGAAGCGAAGGAAGAAGGCGAGGGTGACGACGAGAATCAGACCCTTCCCGCCATCACCCAGGGCGAAGCCGTTCGGATCGAGCCCTTTTCTCCGGCGAGCGCGATGACGCGCCCGCCGCAGCGGTTCACCGAGGCCGGACTCCTCGCGGCCATGGAGAAGGCCCACGAGTTCGTCGAAGACCCCGCCTTGCGCGCCCGGCTTCGCGAGGGCGACGGCATCGGCACCGAAGCGACCCGAGAGGGCACGATCACCGAGCTAATCAAGAGCGGTCTTCTGGAGCGTCAGAAGAACAACATCGTGAGCAGTCGGGCGGCCCGGGGCCTCGTTGCCTTCCTGCCGCCCATCATCACGGACCCGGCCCTGACGGCGATCCTCGACCAAGGCCTCGATCGCGTCGCCGCGCTTGAGGTGCCGGCGGCCGAGTTCGTGACGAAACACGTCGCCCTCGTTCAGAAGCTTGTCGGCGCCTTGAAAGGCACCGCGATCAAGGTGGATCGCGATCCCGCGCTCACTTGCCCGGCTTGCAAGGAAGGCCAGCTTCGCCGCCTGAAGGGCGCGAAGGGCTTCTTCTGGGGATGCTCCCGATACCGCGACGGGTGCAAGCACACCGTCCCCGACAACAAGGGCAAGCCCGGGGTAAATCTCCTGCCGGGCGCGTCCGCGCCGAGGAAATCCAAATCGTCCACATCGAGCAAGACGACCACACGCAGGAACACAAAGCCATGATCGAACTCCACCAGCTTATCGAGCAGTGTGCACCCAACGTTGCGCGGGACACGATGGCCGCCATCATCCAGACCGAAAGCGCTGGCAATCCCTACGCAATCAGCTACGAGGTTCGCGGGCGCGACGGGTCGCGCCGCTACCTCGAACGCCAGCCGAAGAGCTATGCTGAAGCCGTTGCCTGGGCGACGTGGTTCAGCGCAAACGGCTACAGCTATGCCGCGGGCCTCACTCAGGTCTATTCGACGAATTTCAGGCACTACGGCCTGAGCATCGAGAACGCTTTCCGCCCTTGCACCAACATCGCCGCCGGGGCGGCCATCCTCACCGACAAGTACGCGGATGCGCTAGAGCGGCACAACGGCGCGACGGGCCCCGCCCTCGTTGAGGCGTTGAGCCGCTACAACACCGGCCACCCCCAGCGA
>BBPE01005576.1_pt1 | contig 12970 bp, 28 predicted proteins | sample 1344301 | NCBI WGS metagenome assembly BBPE01 (sample SAMD00019089, study PRJDB2971) | groundwater metagenome | isolation source: The Cedars highly-alkaline
AATGTTTGAGGCTGTAACCCAAGCAGGTCTAGCAATAACACTTAACGTACCTACCCCAGTAATAGTAACATTATAAGTATCATCTGCTGTAGGGGGATAAATCCTAAGCGCGTATGTTACATCTAAAACTTCACTAGCAAATACTGTAATCGTAACAGGCACGCCTGCTCCATCTACAATCAGCGCACGAGAAAACAACGTAGAACCTGTAGCAGACCATCCTATGCCTACTTCAGAAAGATTTCCTGCAGCGGCTCCTGCGGGGAACCTGTAAACATTAACTCGCGAACCAAAATAAGGAGGAGATGCTTGTGCGGTAGCAAGGGTAGAAAAATGACCAGTAACACCTGCAATTCTAAACTGCAACCCAGTATCTGTATTTAAGGGGGTAGCACTTCCTGTTCCTACTTGGCAAGCAGTCAAATAATCACTAGCAATTCCAAGCCTATTCAAACCTTGATCTAAAATTAAGTTCGGAAACCAATCCGCTACAACTCTTCTAGACTTCTCAATAACATTGCCGGAAGAGTCTACGCTTAAGGCCTCTAACTTAAACCAACCTTCCATAGAGCTTTTAGACACCACATCTAAATCTGTAAACTTCTTTTTAAGCTCAATCACGTTAACGACCCTCCAGTTATAACTCCGTTAGAATCTAAAGCCTCTGCCGGATAGTTAGTATAAGAAACAAGAATAACTTGCAACGAGCCGCTGTTAATTACACCTATAGAATCCAAAGCCTCGGGCAGCATTGATGTAGAAACAAGAGGCGTTACTAACGAGCCGCTAGTTAAAATACCTACAGAATTCAACGCCTCGGGCGGAATAATGTAAGTAACTAACGGAGTTACAAGACTTCCAGAAGTTAGTAAGCCTACGCTATCTAAAGCTTCTGTAATAGTGTTAAACATTAACCCAGAAGTAACGAGGCCATTACTTGACAGCGCTTCAATAATTTCTACTGGGTAAATTGTAGTAGTATAAACAACACCAAACAAAGGAGGGAAAACTTGAGGGCACGGCAACACTGCAAGAGTTCTTTCAAGTTTATAAACTTTTCCAGTGGAGCCAACTGCACTTGCCGTTAGTCTGTAGATTACTCCCGGCAAACCTTGAATAAACCACTGAAAAACCCTTTGCCCATCTAAAAATCTTCTAGACGCAAGCATGTTCTGGGGAGCAGAATCAACTCCCACCTGAACAACTACTGTAACTTCCCACGATAATATAGACTCTAAAAACTCCATATCAAGTGTGAAGTCAAACTCTAACCTAACACGTTCCCACACTAACTTACTTGGTAATGTGGGTAGGGGCATTTATTTTCTCCGAATGCCTCTAGGTGCACGGGAACCTTTGGTTCCAGGATTTTTAGTTGGATTAACTGCCGTTTGATGACTCATGGCCTGTCTCTTTCTAGGAGAAACCATTTCACTATCTTGCCCTTGAAAGCTAGGCGTCCGTGATTTCCTCACTATTTTCATTGAATGTTTTTCCTTGTCGTACATTAGTCTGCAACGCAAGCAACCTATCAGCTAACGCAGCAAGTCTATCGCCCTGGCTTCTATCAAGTCCTGCATTAGGATCCGGTCTGCCGATTCGTTTAGTAGCCTCAAGCTGAAGTCTTGCAGCCGTTAAGCGTCCTTTCTCTGTTCCATTTATCATAGTTTCGGCAATTACATCTACCGACTTCTCAAACAAAGACTCAAGCCTAACGCCAACTACTTCACACATCTGAGCTACATGTTCCTTAACCAATTGCTGCCGCAACAACATACTAACATACTCAGGAGTAATTCCGATGATGCTAGCAATTTCCACATTCTTTAGCCCTTGAGCAGCTAAACTCGCTACCTGCTTATGCATGGGTTTTAGCTTAGTAAGCTGCCACTTGTTTGCCTCAATCTGTTCAAGATCGGGGTCAGAATCTTCTACAGGTAACGATTGCATAAGTTCACCATTTAACTGCTCAAGGGTAAGTTAACGTCGATTTTGTCGATTTTCAGGATTGCTAGGCGGACGACCCTCTACAGCTTGATCTACCACCTCATCAATTCTACGCCGTCTAGCACCTCCGCCGTAGTTTTCATTTGCATCCTTCATAAGCTTTTGCGCTCCCGGCTCAATATGCGTTCGAGGGTTCAAAGCTTTACTAATAGCCTCAAAAGTATCAACAGCCCGCTCTCGAAAAGTTCTAGACCTAGCAGGACGCCTTTCTTCAGGATAACTATTGTCATTTCTTTTGTCAGAGTTTTTTGAGCTGCCGGCCATTACTTTACCTTTTTATTCTTAACAGGCTGAACGGGCTGAGTGGCGGCAGGAATTGAAGGCTTTGGAGCTACCGGCTGCTTATCTCCAGAATAATTTCTAGCAACACTGCCAGCTTTCTTTTTATTGCGATTCATTAGGTGTCTCCCTAGGAAGCTCCCCGGCCGGAGAGCGGTTATGGTTATCTAACGCTTGCGGGTTCTTCCGCATTTCCGCACTAACAGCATCCAGCTCTTGCAACTGCTCAAGAGTGAACAGCCCTCTTAGTTCTTTAGCTACACTCATAAAGTTCCTTAACTACAGGTTTTCAAGTTTGTTCGCGGATGGGAAAGTGTATTACCCCGCGCGAAACTTGCCGCCACATTGCCCCTGCCGCCCTAACTTTTTCGAGGCTCGCGCAAACATAGCCCCGGGGCACAACAGTTGATCGAACATTTCTACGGGGCGCGTAAGACTTTTGCAGCAACAACGGTAGATAAAAATAATCGAAAATAATTCCGGAATCCGCCATGGCATTCCGATATTCATTGTGTGACGCAATGATGCGGCCACACAATCAACAACACAACAAGGGAAACGACAACATGAACGACAACGACAACGACAACGTAACGACAACCATCGTGACCACGCGGCAGGAAGCGGGACAGCCGGGCATTGACACGAACCTTTCCATCAATTGGGAAGGTTTGGAGCTGGAGGATTTGCGGGCGATGGCACAACAATCGCTTGTGGTCAAGCTACAATACCTGTGGCGCAAAAACGGCATTCCGACCGGCAATGTGACGATCAACGCTGTTGAATATCGTCCGGGAACGCGGGCCACCAAAACGAAGCCATCCATCGATAACATGATCGTCAGCTTGAGCGTCGAGCAGAAACAGGCGCTGATTAACCGCATCCTTGCCGGAATGTGAACACAAACCGAATGGATGGCCATCCAACGGCCATCCATTCAATCCGGCACCATCCATCGGTGCCACCACGGGAAATGCCACCACGGGCCGCACATTAACCCACACGGCATTCCACCAGGCCAACAACAGGAATCCCATCATGAAACCCGAAATGAAAGCAGCATGGCTTAATGCAACATTTTGCGCCGCGCAGCTCGCAACAGCAGACATGGCCTATGATGCAGCGAGGAAGGCCAAGAGGGACGCTATGGAGGCTTTGAAAAAAGCAAAACGTGATGAACAGGACGCATTCGATTATGTTCAAGAGATGTATGCCATTTGGGAGATATCCATCAAAGATGTAACAGATCTTGAGGGTGCAAGCTAAGGTAAGCAAATCCCTGCGGCGCATAGCATATGTTATGTGCCGCAATCAACCACCACAAAGGACAACAACCATGAACAAGCATTCCTTCATCCGCTCCTGCTTTCACGCATTCATGACACCGCGTGAGTGTGCGCTGGAGGCTGAAATGATCGGCATCTATCTTTCCCGTAGGGAGATCGAAGCAGCCTTCCGTAGCTTTGAAAACGAGCTTCCGCCGGGTTTGCTGGACAATTGGGAGAATATGACCATGCCGTGGGTAGATTCTATGGCAGTGTAACTATGGCGGTTTAAGCCAACGGTAGAAGCAATAGCCTACTATGAGAAGTCATAGTGGGCTTTGTGCATTGTGCAATGGATGTGAATACCCGGCATGTTCCTTGATGGAGGAATTGGTTCAGGTAGGTGAAGGGATTGATTCAGGAATGTGAAGGGAGTGCTATGTGACTCTATTATTACACTTGTAAAAAAAAATTAAAAAAATTGTAATATAAAAATCACGGGGAGGGTATATGCCGGGTTGACACAACCATTAAACATGTTCACAATAAACAACCAAACAGGGAGAAATAGAATGAAAGCCCAAGTAATGCAAGCGTTAAGAGAGGCAAGCGACAATCTATCAGCAGCATGGAGTATGGGAGTCAAATCTAATCCAATGGCGCTGGAACTGGAGGTGTTTAAGAAGATGAAGGAAATGCAAAAGGAGTTAGGGCAGATGATGGTGGTAGTATCGAAGTTGAGAGGGTTAGGAGATGAAGGGTGAATAGATATCCGGGACAGGTGGCAAGAATCAGGATCAGCCCAACGGATCTAATGTCCGTTGTAGATGTAGTGGAAGCTATTGGAATGCGGCAGCCGGGAATGAGCTTTTCTAGCATGGTTAGCATTGCATTGAGTTCATGTCTAGAAAGCTTAAGGCAGAGTGACATTATTCCAGTTCGGGAAGGGTATGAGTATAATGATATTAGAAACTCTGTCATTATCAAGAAAAGTAAGAGTGCGCTAGTTATTACAGATGCCTTTCAAGCTAGAGGGTCAGATTATCAAATCCCAGTTCCGAAAAAGGGATTGCAGTTTGTCAAGCGCCCGGAAGAACTACTGTCCCAAAACGGGACAATAGAGGAAAAGTCGCAGGAAGATATAACAACAGAACAACGGTTGAGCCGAAGACGGTTGTCAGAACTAGTTGCCAAGCAAGAATTGGTAGAGAGTAATGCTCCCGGTGTCTTGTGGAGTCAAGAAGATCAAAGAGAGTTTGAGCAACTTTGCCAACTAGTATATGGAGCGTAGAATGAAAAGTAATGATATATCGTTGGTTCTTGTGATGCGGGAAGATGCAACGGATGTTCTGGATGTTGTTATAAGAATAGATAAGCCTCTCAAGATTGGAACATTTACTGAAGTTCACACCGGGCAATGGCTGTTCTGCGCAGAAAAGCATCCAGTTTTTATGCACCATAGGTTGTTAGAGGCACTGGCAATACTAGGGGAAAGTTTAGACAACGGGGAAATTGCACAACATACCGGAAAAACCCATTAGATTCCGATATAACATATACGGGCGCGAATGCCCAAAGGATTTTGCATGTCAGAGCTGGCAGAAAACTTAGAAAACGTGGTACGCCGCACACGGGTTTATATTCAGGTGTTGAAAGAGGAGAATGCAAGTTTGCTAGAATGGCAAAGCCGTGCTATCGAAGCCATGCAGAATGCAGCGAGAGTGTTAGATGATGATTTTCGAGGGATTGAGTTGTTAGATTTGATTAAAGAGGTGCGAGGGAAGGAATAGTAATAGCAACAGCCAAACCGTCAAAGGATTCTGTACATGAACACAACATCTCACCCGCAATGGGTCTACGACACCAGCGGCAACAAATGCTCCATCGCGTACTTTGGCTCTCTCGAAGCAGCACAAGCCGCGCTAAACAACCTAGTAAATTGCACCAACTGTATCAACTGTATCAACTGTATCAACTGTATCAACTGTATCAACTCGTTCTGTTGTAGAGAATGCACAGGCGGGACTTACTGCGTCGGTTGCACCAGCTGCACCGGTTGCACCGGTTGCGCTAACTGCGCTGGCTGCACCGACTGCACGAACTGCACGAACTGCACGAACTGCGAGGGCTGCATCACCTGCGCTGATTGCGTGGACTGTGTCCGCTGTACCAACTGTGCGGACTGTTCTCGCTGTGTGGGTAGCAACAACAGCCAAAACACTGTAGGAGAAAGGCCATGACCGACACTCGCCCTGCCATCGCCTGCGCGGCGGTAATAAACGAAACAACGGAATACATTCATATGCACTATGAACCCGGCTGCAATCATTTAGACTTTGCAAGACATGCGATGAGGGAGTCTAATCGTTTTAATAGTTGCGTTAAGATTGAATGCCCGCATGAGGATAATGCGAAAAAACTAATGGACGGCTTTTGGTGGCTGTCTGATTTGGTTGATGCTGTTGAGCATGAGTCAGAACAATATACTCAAATGTGGGGAGAAGATGACATAATTGGAGAGTGGTCGGTTGATATTTACTACAGCTCAAACCATAAGAAAGCAGAAGAACACGTAGATCCGATTGATACTATATCCAGTTTGTTAGAATAATTTCCATCGGAGATTTTATGTCTACTGGTATTTTTGACATCAACGTAACGGCCATTATACAATCTATCATTGATGGCAGTAAAAACTCTGATTCCTACTTTGACAGCTATCTTACCGAGCAGTTAGGTTCTGAGGCTATTAAGATATTCGGTGATAAGTTTAACCGAACATTCTTTGATAACTTCATCTACGAATCAACAGGTTGGCGCGTTGAACAGGTAGCTAACCTTTCAGACGAAAGTTGCGCGGCATTATCCTTGCAGATAATTGTAAAGGAGTGGGAGATATTGAAGCTTGAAGATGAGGCTCCTGAAACTCTTTCTCCGGCATGGTGGAAGATTCATCAAGAAAAGGTTGAGTGTGGAGAAGTTTCTCCAAGATTTTTTCTAGGTGAGGATGGAAACATCTATTACACAATTGAATCAATGAGAGGTATAAAATGAAAGAACGTGACCCTATGGACGAAAAAGAAAACCTTGTAATGGTCGGCTGTGGAGCATTTATTGCTGGATTCTTTTTTGCTATCATTTCTATGAATTGGGGCTAATATGAACTCTCAAAATGATATAGAAAAGAAAGACTTTATCATGCTTTACTCTAACTACGCCGCAGCACAAAGCAGGGTAGATGTGGCAAATGATAATGTAAAGAGAGCAAGAACGGCTGAAGAAGTCAAAGCAGCCCTTGAGGAATATACTCAAGCTATCGCTGCCGCGTCTCGTTTTTTGTCCAGACGCAAATAATTCACCAACTTTTCGGAAAACACGGTTAGATTCCGATATTAACCATGTTACAACCACGGACAAATCCCAATGGCTGATACAACTAGCATTAAAATCCTCACTAAAAGAAAAAAGGGCAGTAGCCATGAGGAAACGGATTTAGTCATATCATGGGATACAATAACGCCGAGTGATATGAAGAAACTTGCACAAATTGCCATTGTGCATAATTGGCAATCTATGGCAATCAGGAGCAAAACAAAGCTACCGGAAAAGGTATCTATCAATGCCGCTGATTGCATTCATGAGCCGGCATATTGTTTAATCCCATTTGCACCTAAGGCAAAGGTAGCTAACCCGGTTGACAAACAACTTGAAAAACTCTTGTCCGGGTTGTCGCCTGAACAACTAGCAGCATTCCTTAAGTAGCGTCCCAAATTGGGACAGGAGTTAACATGCTCTCCAACTACAGGTCACGAAAACTGAAACGGGCTGAAGTCAAAAAGTCGTACACCGAACTTAAGCACGATCAAGCCCAGATTAGATACAATCGAGCAACGGCGCAGTTTGAACAGGCCTTCTACGCCGTACATGGACGTCGTTGTATATTAGCTGAACGGCCTCAAGGCATGAAAAAGATCATTGATGCCACAATGATTTTATTCGCCACATTACACGAACGGGAGATAACTAATGGGTTGGTCGACTGAATATGAAGGTAGATACGTCCTTAGTAATGGAGACATTTTGGACATAACCTACATAACATATGAAGAAAATGCTACAAGATACGAACCCGCTCAATACGAGGAAAGCGATGAAACTTATTACATTAACGGAGAGTATTGCAGCTTCGAGGACCTTCCACACGAAGTTACACCTTATATCATTGAGCAAGTTAAAGCTTCTGCCGTCCAATTGCGTAGCAATCCTGGCAGACGACTTAACTTTGAACTCTGATTTCAAAAACTCTAACGAAATAAAATATGCAAAGGAGATTATTCATGCGTGGGCAAACTGGTGCAAAGGTAGTGAGTTTGCGCGAGCCAAAGTCCAGAAAGTCGCAAAAGCTTACTGTCAAGTTCGGGAATAGTCCTTGGAACCCTCTTGGCATGGTGTCGGATAATCCGTATGATAACTGGCTCCGTTATCAAGCCCAGAGCGTGTTAGGTGGAAATCTTCCTACTCTTGAGGAAGCGCAACGGTTGTTTGTTGACATTGATCCTAGTACTAGAATGCCTAGACTGCCGCCGGAAGATTCAACTTGGTGGCAACGCATTTGTCCCAAATTGGGACAACAGTAATTGCGTCGGTAGCTCAACTGGATAGAGCATAGGCCTTCTAAGCCTAAGGTTGCTGGTTCGATTCCAGCTCGGCGCGCCAATTTTGGTTATTGACAACGCTCCACACATCACCCATAATCACCGCACGTTAGACAACACACCACGAATCCCAATACTTAAACCTTCCCAGTTGGGAAACAAATAAACAGCGGCTCAACTGGGAAAACAATCTCCCGCTGTCACACTCCCTAAATGAAAGAGGCAATAAATGGAAATCTCGTTTAAGACCAAAGAACACCCGACGCCGCGTAAGGTTGAGTATGACTTTCCGGAAACGCTTGCAGATCTTATCAAGCGTTTTGGCGAAGAAAGCGTTTTTGAGTTCGCTGTTGGCGGTTACACTATCTCCATTCAGGCTCTTGCCCGTAGGCATATTGAGAAGTCTGATGAGGAGATTCAAGATATCATCAACAACTGGGATCCAAACACTCGCGCATCCAGCGTCCGTAAGTCTGCCGCTGAGAAAGTCTCGGCTGCGATTGGTCAGCTTAGCCCGGAAGAGAAAGCTTCCTTGCTTGCTAAGCTTCAGGCTTCTCTGGGCCTGTAAGAGTAACTGAATAGTCTCCTGTTATATTCTCCCCGAACGCAACGTTGAGACTATTCAAACCGGCGTGTGGCTCCGAGCGCCGTAGTCGTGAGACTTTAATCCGACCGCAGGATTTCCTAAGCTCCTAAGGGTCGTCGGAGCACTTCTTGGAAAGTTGTCAGATACAATACTGATAGCAGGCTGTGTACTGCTTGAGGGAACAAGTCACACAGGGGCTTACTCGAACATATGCGAGCCTGACAACTTTCCTAGCGGCCAGTGGTGAAATAGGTATACACAGCAGACTTAAAATCTGCCGACAGAAATGTCTTGCGAGTTCAAGTCTCGCTTGGCCGACCAAAAGTACAACTATCAACAAGGAGAACGTGTGAATAAACCCATTAGACCCATTAGACCAATGTTAGCCTATCACGCCACCGATGGGTATCTGCGAAAAATGCAGTATCCTGTGTTGGCTAGTCCCAAAATTGACGGCATCCGAGCGTTAGTTATTAACGGAGTTTTGACTAGCCGAGCCGGTAAACCTATCCCAAATAAATATGTACAGGCAAAGTACGGCATACCCGCTCTTGAAGGTTACGATGGAGAACTTGTCGTTGGCAGCCCTGTTGACCAAAACTGTATGCAACAGACTATGTCCGGCGTAATGAGCCGGGAAGGGGAGCCTACTGTATCGTTCTGGATGTTCGACCGATGGGATATAGGTAATGAACCGTACGCCAAGAGGCTTGATTCTATATTTGAAATACCAAGAATTCAAGCCTACCGCCTAGGCCATACTAACATTCATCACTACGAACATCTTCAAAGTTATGAAACTCTCCAAACCTCTAGCGGATATGAAGGTATAATGGTTAGAGGGGGGGATAACAAATACAAGTTTGGTAGATCAACCCTCAAGGAACGCGGTTTGCTAAAAGTTAAGCGTTTTCAAGATAGTGAGGCTATCATAGTTGGATATGACAACGTTTACAGAAACGAAAACGTGGCTGTTGTTAATAACTTAGGATTCACTGAGCGAAGCACGCATCAATCGGGAAAGGTTGCAGACGATCAACTAGGCTCCTTAACCGTTAAAGACATCTCCACAGGTGTATTCTTCAGCATTGGCTCAGGCTTTACAGAGTACCAGCGTATAACTCTGTGGAAAAATCCTACCGCACTGTTAGGTAAAATCGTTAAGTACAAAAGCTTCTCCGTCGGCGTAAAGGATAAGCCCCGTTTTCCCATCTTTCTCGGCTTCCGAGATCCACTTGATATGTGAGGGTTTATAGTGAGTAGAAAAGTTTTCATTGTTAGTAATGGCGGTCACGATTATAGTGACGCTGCTAGATATGGAGAGATTGTCTTTTGTACTGATGAAGTAATTAAAAAAGATGACGTCGCTCAGATGTATCGAGTTATCAGCGAAAGTCTAAACGACGCAGAAGCTGATGATTTTTTACTTATCTCCAGTCTAACATCCCTCTGCACTGTAGCTGCCGCCATCCTTGCTGCCCGATTTGGAGAACTTCATCTTCTCCTCTACAAAGAGGGCCAGTACGTTCAACGTGACTTAATCTTGGACTAATCCATGAGTAAAATCATTCCAATTAAACTAGCGCTAACCTCAGATACAGATAGAAAGAAGTGTTTTGATAATACTAGAATCTCCCAATACAAAACATGCCCACGAAGCTACTTCATTCGGCATGTTCTAGGTTGGAGTACTACGGGCACCGCGAATGCGCTAGTTTTCGGCCTATCTTGGCACGATGCTATGGACATTGTTTGGCAGTATGGAAATAAGCTTAACTCTGAAGATCTTGCCGACGTAGCTCATGCTGCATTCGTAAAGACATGGAAGGAGAACGGCCTGCCGGAGTTTATCTCTCTTGAACAAGAGAATATGTTCTCTCCGAGAACTCCAAGCATCGCCCGCGAGATGTTACATGAATACTGTCAGGCTCGCGCTAAGATGATACGCTCATCGGATGTTGTGGGAATCGAGCAGCCTTTTGCTGTGCCTATTCCCGGAATGCCTAATCATTGGTACATAGGCAGGCTTGATAAAGTCGTAGATTACAACGGCCAACGTCTTATCCTTGAGCACAAAACTACCACTGCCTACGCAACTGTGGGAAACTTTAGAAGTGATTACGTGGATAGTTGGTTTATGGCCTCTCAAATTAAAGGCTACCAATTTGGCGGCGGTCTTTACTATGGTGACGTTAACGCTGTGTGGGTTGACGCAGCCTTAGTGCATAAAAAGGTTCATAATGCGTTTAAGTTTATTCCCATAGCTCACAATCTTACTCTTTTAACTGAGTGGATTGATAACACCAAGCAATGGATTGCCGAGATATCTATTGAGACAGATAACTATACTTCCGTCGGAAAGCTCCTGCCGGGAATGTTTAAGAAAAATGAGGAAAGTTGTTTTGGTAAGTACGGCCCATGTGTCTATATTGACATTTGCCGAACTGTTGCCGACCCTAGTACACTTTCCCCGCTGCCCTCAGGCTTTGAACTTAAAGTCTGGGAACCCTTCTCGGTCTTAGGGCTAGAGAAGATCATTCAAGAAAACAAGGAGACAACTAATGTACCTTAACACTGTTCATATTTACGTCGGCGAGTATTACTCTACCAATTCCTGCGAGTTTGTGACGGAAAATGGTAGATTCACTGTATCTTTGCCTTGTGAAGTTGTTGCACAAATCGTAGACATTGTAACTCAACACTCCAGTAAGGCATTAAGTAATCTATCTTGTGTGATGGTGGACGTAGTTAACCATAATACCCTGCAAAGATTAAAATCTTCTGAAGCTTTTTCTGATAAGTTTAATGCAAACATTCTACGTATTACTTCAGGAGAAGATTGTGCCAAACGCCAAGACAGCCCATGAAACAGCCAGAAATAAGTTCTTACTCCTCGGAGACACAGGAGCAGGTAAAACTACACAGCTACTCACTTTGCCCGGGCGTAAGTTTGCATACCTCTTCGATCCGAACGCCATTCTCAGTCTACAGGGCCATGACATTGAATATGAGGAGTTTCTTCCGGATAGGCTTAACCTTTCGATTAAGTCGTTAAAAAAGGATGTTGGAGATAAAAACTCTAACTTCAAAAACGACTTATACGTTGAGTGGGAGAAAGATTTTAATGATAAGTTAAACTCTAACTTCTTCGACCAATACGATGTTATTGCTATGGACAGTGCTACGACCTTTCTCGATCTTATTATGGATCGCATTCTAACAATCAACGGCCGAGCCGGGTCATGGCCTCAACAAGATGACTACGGCCCACAGATGTTAGCCTTTACTAACGTCTGCCGTTCTCTAATGTCTTTAGATAAATACATCTTCATGACAGGGCATTTAGAGACTAAGCAAGACGCATTAACTCAACGCATTGTAAGAACTCCCATGATGACAGGACGGCTTAAAACTAAGATCCCACTATTGTTCAGTGATATATTTGTCTGTGAAGTGGAAAATGACGGTCGGGGTAACATTAGACACAAAATCCAAACAGCACCTGATCGCATGACTACCACCGTTCGTACATCATTCAAGAATCTTGCAGCTTTTGAGGATGTTACCTTAGACTTCCAAAAGCCTCTTGAGCGGCAAGGCATTGGGAGATTTGTTAAATGAGATGGCTATGCAAGTTAGGCTTACACAACTGGAAACCTCTCATCTACACCTACATATGCCAGCGATGCGGTAAGCGTAAAACAAAGATAGATTAAAACTCCGGCTATGCCGGTGATTCACCTACCGTCCCAAATTGGGACAGGTAGTTAACCCCAACGGGCTACAGCCCCTTACTGAGACCAAACAAATGACATTTATTCCCGCTAACTTTGATGACGCCCTAGAAGCCCAACCAGCACCTGCCGGTCGTTATGATCTTCAGATTTTGAAGTCTGAAGTTGTCTTAACTAGCGAACGTAGCAAAAATCCCGGAATGCCTCAGTTCAAGGTAACTATTGGTTTTGAGACTGAAGATAATGTACCTAACATCCTTCAGTTTATCTCTCTGCCTAATGAACTTGATGACCCGAGTTCCGCTCAGTACAAAGTTTTGTTGCTGAAGCGCTTTCTTGAGTCCTTCAGAGTTCCTTACGATTCAAGGGGCATTGATACAGAGCGCATGGCTATGGACATGATTGGCGCTCGCGCAAGCCTTGAAGTAACCCTCACCAAACCTC
>BBPE01002778.1_pt1 | contig 12940 bp, 17 predicted proteins | sample 1344301 | NCBI WGS metagenome assembly BBPE01 (sample SAMD00019089, study PRJDB2971) | groundwater metagenome | isolation source: The Cedars highly-alkaline
TTTTGGTTCTATCGAGGCGACAACTATTCTGACGTATGGGGGAAGCTTCACCCCGACTGGAACCGACGCCCTGAACAAGACAGGTGCCGACGCGCTTGCGCGATTGTCGGATGTTTTACTGAAGGAGTGTGAACAGCGCTTTACTGCGTGGCTTGCCAAGGTGCTGCTAACGCATGGTGAGGCTGCATGAACCTGCGCGGCTTCTGCGTGCCAACAAGCGCAGCTTTGGCAGACCCAATGATTTCGATTTCTATCGTCAGCCACGGCCATGCGGCGCTGCTGGAGCGCTTGCTGGCCGATTTGGCGCGCCTGCCCGCCAGTGTACCGCTGGAGATCATCCTCACCTTCAACATCGAGGAGCCGCTGCCGCACAACCTTGGCCTGTTGCATATGCCGGTGCGGCTCATCCACAATGCGAGCCCAAAGGGTTTTGCCGCCAATCACAATGCCGCTTTTGCTGCGGCCCAAGGGCGCTGGTTTTGCGTGCTCAACCCCGATATTGCCCTGCCGCTCGACCCGTTCCCGCATCTGCTGGAGCAAATGCAGCGGCACGGTGCCGCCTTGGCCGCACCCGCCGTATTGAACCCCGCAGGCGCGCTGGAAGACAGTGTGCGCTGCTTTCCCACTCTGGCCGGCTTGCTGCGCAAAGGGCGCGGCCTGCACGATGGCCGCTACGCCTTTGCCGTGGGCGACCCGCCGTTCGAGGCCGACTGGGTAGCCGGCATGTTCATGCTCTTTGCCAGCGATGCCTACCGCGCTGTGGGCGGTTTCGACGAGGCTTTTCACCTCTACTACGAAGACGTGGACATTTGCGTGCGCCTGTGGCGCAGCGGCCACAGGGTGCTGGCCTGCCCGGCGGTGCAGGTGCTGCACGAGGCGCAGCGCAGCAGCCGCCGCAATCTGCGCTTCATGCGCTGGCATGGCAGCAGCTTGATGCGCTTTTTTTTCAAGCATGGCCCACAACTCAGGAGCTTTCGTGCCTGAAATTTTGCTCACTGGTGCCAGCGGTTTTATAGGCGCGGCGCTGCTGCGCTCGCTGTTGCAGCCGCCCAGCCCACTGGCATGGCCACAAGCTTGGCCGTTTGGGCGGGTGCGCGTGGCCCTGCGCAAGCCCTCGGCCTTGGCACACACACCGGCCTTGCCGCACGCGCCCGCCTTGGCGGTCTATCCGCTGCCCGCATGGTCTGCCCCTAGCGATTGGTCTGCTGCGCTCGCGGGCACCCACACGGTCATCCATGCCGCAGCCCAAGCCGAAGTGGGCCCCGGCAACTCGGCTGCCAGCGAGCAGGCGCTGCGCTTGGCCAACATTGATGCCACGCTCGCGCTGGCGCGCCAAGCTGCCGCCGAGGGTGTGCGCCGCCTGGTTTTCATCAGTTCGCTCAAGGTCCATGGCGAGCGGACGGCTCACGGCCAGCGTTTTCGACACGACGACACGCCGCACCCAATAGGCCCCTATGCGCAAAGCAAGTGGGAGGCCGAACAGGGTTTGCTGCACATAGCCGCACAAACCGGGCTGGAGCTGGTCATACTGCGCCCGCCGCTGGTCTATGGGCCGGGTGTGAAAGGCAACTTTGCCGCCCTCATGCGCTGGGTGGCGCGGGGCCGGGTGCTGCCACTGGGTGCCATCAAGCACAACGCCCGCAGCCTGGTTGCGCTCGACAACCTGGTCGATCTGGCCTTGACCTGCGCCGTGCATCCGGCTGCCGCCAACCAAACCTTCCTAGTCAGTGATGGGCTAGACCTAAGCACCGCCGCTTTGCTGCACCGCGTAGGCGAGGCGCTCGGGCGGCCAGCGCGTTTGTGGCCTCTGCCCCAGGCTTGCTTGCGCTTGGGTGCGCAGTGCATCGGCCGGCCGGCGGTTTATCAGCGGCTGTGCGGCTCCTTGCAGGTGGATATGGAGCACACCCAGCAACGCCTGGGCTGGGTGCCCCCCATTAATCTGGACGAAGGTTTGCGCCGTGCCGTGCAAGGGCTGAAGCGATGAGCGCGCCACTGCCCAAACCCAGCTTTGCGGCCCAGCGCAGCCTCGATGTGCTGCTGTCTGGCACCGGCTTGCTGCTGCTGGCCCCCTTGCTGGCCCTGCTGTGGCTGGCGGGCTGGTTCGACACCCGCTCACCGCTGTTTCGTCAGCAGCGCGTAGGCCGCCACCAGCGCCCCTTTGTGCTGATTAAGTTTCGCACCATGCGGCCCGATACCGCCTCGGTGGGCACGCACCAGGTAAACCCGGCCGCCATCACGCCTTGTGGGCGCTTTTTGCGGCGCAGCAAGCTCGACGAGTTGCCGCAGTTATGGAACGTGCTCAAGGGCGATATGAGCCTGGTGGGGCCGCGCCCGTGCCTGCCCAACCAAACCGAATTGGTGCAGGAGCGCGAGCGGCGCGGGGTGTTTGCGGCCCGCCCCGGCATCACCGGGCTGGCGCAGGTGCAGGGAGTGGATATGTCTGAGCCGGCACGCTTGGCCGAACTCGATGCCCAGATGCTAAACAAGATCAGCCTAGGGCTTTACCTGCGCTTGTTGCTCATGACGGTGACGGGCAGCGGCTCCGGGGACCGGGTGCGTACACCATGAATTCCACTTTCGCACCCTTTGCAAACCCCATCCTCGCCCTGCCCCGCCCCGCCAAGCGCGCCGTGGCGCTGCTGGTGGACTTGGCCCTGTGCGTGCTCACGGTCTGGCTGGCGTTTTATTTGCGCCTAGGCGAGCTGGTGCCTCTTACCGGGGCGGCGCTGTGGGCGGTGGGGGCTGCGATTGCGCTGGCGCTGCCGATCTTTGTGGTCTCGGGCCTGTACCGGGCCATTTTTCGCTACAGCGGCTGGCCGGCGCTGCTGGCGGTGGCGCGGGCGGTGGCGGTGTATGCGCTGCTGTACGCGGCGATCTTTACCGCCATTGGGGTGCCCGGCGTGCCGCGCACGGTGGGCTTGATCCAGCCACTGCTGCTGCTGCTGTTCGTGGGCGCTTCGCGCGCGCTGGCGCGGCTCTGGCTGGGTGAGCAGTACCAGGGCATATTGCGCCGCGCCCAGCGGCCGCGGGTGCTGATCTACGGTGCCGGGCAGAGCGGGCGCCAGTTGGCTGCGGCCATGCAGCACAGCCCCGAGCTGCAAGTGGCCGGTTTTTTGGACGACGACGAGCGCCTGCACGGCCACGTGCTCAACGCGCTGCCCATTTACAACCCGGCCGATCTGCCCGTGCTGGCGCGCACGCTGGGCATACGCGATGTGCTGCTGGCCATGCCCAACATTGGGCGCAAGCGGCGCAACGAGGTGATCGAGCAGATGCGTGCCGCGCACGTGGCGGTGCGCACGCTGCCCAGCATGAACGACCTGGCCCAGGGCAAGGTGAGCCTGGCCGACGTGCGCGAGCTCGACCTCGACGACCTGCTCGGGCGCGAGCCGGTGGCCCCCAACCACATTTTGCTGGCCAAAAACATCGTCGGCAAGGTGGTGCTGGTCACGGGGGCGGGCGGCTCCATTGGCAGCGAGCTGTGCCGCCAGATCTGGGCCGTGCGGCCGGCCAAGCTGCTGCTGCTGGAGCAGAGCGAATTCGCCCTCTACGCCCTGCACCACGAGCTGGAACAAAAGCGCGCCGGGGCCGGGGCCGAATCCGCCGATGGGGTGCAGACCGAGCTGCTGCCGCTGCTGGCCTCGGTGCAAGACGCGGCGCGCCTGCACGAAATCATGCAGACTTGGCAGCCGCACACGGTCTATCACGCCGCCGCCTACAAGCACGTGCCGCTGGTGGAGCACAACCCGGCTGAAGGGGTGAAGAACAATGTGCTGGGCACGCTGCGCACGGCGCAGGCGGCGCTGCAGGCCGGGGTGAGCGATTTTGTGCTGGTGAGCACCGACAAAGCCGTGCGCCCGACCAACATCATGGGTGCCAGCAAGCGCTTGGCCGAAATGGTGCTGCAGGCGCTGGCGGCGGCATCGGCCGGCACCCGGTTTTCTATGGTGCGCTTTGGCAATGTGCTGGGCTCATCGGGCTCGGTGGTGCCCAAGTTTCGCCAGCAAATCCGCGACGGCGGCCCGATCACGCTCACGCACCCCGAAATCACGCGCTACTTCATGAGCATCCCCGAGGCGGCGCAACTCGTCATCCAGGCCGGGGCCATGGCCAAGGGCGGCGAGGTGTTTGTGCTGGATATGGGGCAGCCGGTGCGCATCATCGACCTGGCGCGGCGCATGATCGAGCTCTCGGGCCTGAGCGTGCAAGACGCAGCGCACCCCGAGGGCGACATCGCCATCGAGCTCAGCGGCCTGCGCCCCGGCGAGAAGCTGTACGAAGAGCTGCTGCTAGGCGACAACCCCAGCCCCACGCTGCACCCGCGCATCCTCAAAGCGCAAGATGATTTTCTGCCCTGGGCGCAGCTCGAAGGGCGCCTGGCCGAACTCGACCTGGCCCTGCAGCACAACGACGTGCCCACCATCCGCCTGCAACTGCAGCACCTGGTGCCCGGCTACACCCCGAACGAGGCGATAGTGGATTGGGTTTACCTAGAGCAGCAGGCGGGTTGAGGGGGCATAACATGCATACAGTCAATACCCTTGCTGCATTTGTTGCGTTTAATGTGTTATTCTGTACCCGACGGGGCGCGGTTTCCTGTGCCCCGAAATTCAGGAGATACTGATGCGAACGCTTGACCGAACTCGGGAGGTGCCTCCACTCCCGCTGAACGCCAAGGACAAAGAAATGGTCCGGATCGCCCAGCGGTGCATCATGGCGTCCCTAGATCACTCGCGAGCGGCGGCCATCATGTTGACCACCGATACAGGTGAGCACCCAACGGTTGAGGTGCCACCAGCCGCTTTAAAGCTCATCGGGCAACTGCTGGGTGCCATGAGCGAAGGGCGTCCGCTTGTTTTGATGCCGACCGAGCAAGAGTTCACGACCGTTGAGGCCGCCAACTTTCTGAATGTCTCGCGTCCGTTCGTGATCAAGGAGGTGGAGGCAGGTCGCCTGCCACATCGAAAAGTAGGCTCGCATCGCCGTATCGCACTGGAAGACTTGCTAGACTACGCGCAAAAAATGCGTACCAAGCAAACAAGTGCCCTAGAGCGGCTGGCTGACAATGCTCGAGAGTTGGGACTGGATTACTGATGGCAGGGCACGCCCGATACACGGCGCTGCTAGATGCCTGCGTCTTGTATCCGCTGGCGATGGCAGATGCCCTGATGAGTCTCGCCACGGCAGGGTTCTTTGCCGCCAAATGGACAACCCGGATTGAGGACGAGTGGATCCGCTCCCTCGAGAAGCAGCGCCCTGATCTGATCGGCAAACTTGGGGTTCGTCGAGAGAGCATGCGCGACGCGATCCCAGACTGGGAGGTGCCAGAGGCAGCGTGGGCCTCGCTGGCCATCGGAATCCAGTTGCCAGACCCGAACGATGCACACGTGATAGCGGCTGCGATTGCAGGCCACGCTGACTGCATCGTGACATCCAACCTTAAGGATTTCCCGAGCGCTGTTTTACTGGAGTATGGCATCGAGGCCATCGACCCGGACACTTTCATCATCAACCAGTGGGATCTGGACCCTGTGAATGCGATTGCTGCATTCAAGCGGATGCGGGCTCGCCGCAAGAAACCACAATCCAGCCCGGAGGACTTTGCTTACGCGCTGGAGATTGGCGGCTTGCCCACATCCGCCGAACGACTCCGGCAGGCGTCTGAGCTGATCTGATGGGGAAGACGTGGAGCGCCTGCACGAAATCATGCAGACTTGGCGCGGCGCATGATCGAGCTTTCGGGCCTGAGCGTGCAAGACCCTGCCAACCCCGAGGGCGACATCGCCATCGAGCTCAGCGGGCTGCGCCCGGGCGAGAAGCTGTACGAAGAGCTGCTGCTGGGCGAACTCGACCTGGCCCTGCAGCACAACGACGTGCCCACCATCCGGCTGCAACTGCAGCACCTGGTGCCGGGCTACACCCCCAGCGATGCGATAGTGGATTGGGTTTACCTAGAGCAGCAGGCGGGTTGAGGGGGAATTGGGGACATTACTGCTTGGGGCTCACATGCATGGCATGCAGTGCTATCATTGCTTACAATGAAAAGCTGCTGTCAGTACCGGAGCGCCCTATGAGTACCCTGACCGTCCGCAACCTCGATGAATCCGTCAAGCTGGGCTTGCGTGTGCGTGCCGCACAGCACGGCTGGTCCATGGAGCAGGAGGTGCGCCACATTCTGCAAAACGCGGTGTCAGGCCACACCCCTGGTACCCAAGCGCTGGGTTTTGCCGAGCGGGTGAACCAGCGCTTCAAGGGCTTGGGCGCCGACGATCTGCTTATACCGTCTAGGCAAGCACCACGCCCTGCGCCCAACTTGTCATGACGGCCGCCTACTTGCTGGATACCAATGTGCTGTCGGAACTGATGCGCGAAAACCCTTCCAGCACGGTGATGGCATGGTTTGCGCAACTACCGCAGGCGACCATGAGAACGTCGGCCATCACACAGGCCGAGATATTGACGGGCGTGGCTTTGCTGCCTGCAGGCAAACGGCGCGATGGTTTGGCGCAGGCTGCAGATGAACTGTTTGCGACCGAATGGTCGGGGCGCTGCTTGCCTTTTGACGCTGCCGCGGCAGCGCATTGCGCCTTGGTTCGGGCCCAACGAGTGCGAACAGGCCGACCCATCACTACAGAGGACGCACAAATTGCGGCTATCGCACTGGCCAATGGGCTGCCACTGGTGACCCGCAACACCAAGGACTTCGAGGGGATTGATCAACTGACGGTAATCAACCCTTGGGATGCAACACATTAACGGCTCTAGTTTGAGATGAACATTTTGCTTACTGGAGTATCCGGCGTCAACTATCTTGACATGCGCCGTGCCGTAAGCCATGCCCAAAGGGGCCGAGGCACATAATCGCACGAAGCCCGACAACTAAGTACCTCACCGGAGCAGTGACAGCATGTTGCAACGTCTGTATATCCACAACTTCAAGACCTTCCAGAATTTTGAACTCAAGCCCGATGGCAAGCATTCTTCGCTGCTGTTGGGCAAAAACGGAGTCGGCAAGTCGTCAGTGGCCAAGACCTTGCAGGTGCTGCAAAGCATTGGGCGCGGTGTGAACCGCGTCGGCCAACTGGTCAGCCCCCGGGACTTCTTCCTCAAGAAGACCGATCTGCCCATGCGGTTGGAGGTGGAGGTGTTGCTGGAAGGGCAGAAATTTCATTACAGCCTAGCGCTGGAGCTCCCAGCAAGCTTCAAGGAGCTTCGGGTGCTAGAAGAGCGGCTGGAATGGAATGGCAACCCCGTCTATATGCGGGAGCAGGCTCAGGTATCGCTGCGCAAAACGGTGAACACGGCTGGCGATGCGCGCTTTCTGGTGGATTGGCATCTCGTGGCACTGCCCCTGATTCAGATTCAGTCGGAAACCGATCCGGTTCATATCTTCAAGACATGGCTGGCGCAGATGGTGGTAATTGCTCCGGTGCCTCAGTTGATGGTCGGCGAATCAAGCGAAGAGTCGGTTTGGCCGGTGGCGAATGCAAGCAATGCGGTGGACTGGCTGGCTGGCTTGCTGGGCCAGTATCCGGCGGCTTACACCGACATCGTAGGGTATTTGAAGGACGTGATGCCAGACCACCAGGACTTCAAGTACGAAAACCTGGGCAGGGAGTCAAAGCGTCTGGTCGTCCAGTTCAAGGCGGATGCCGGTGTTGTTTCATTGAACTTCGACGAGCTGTCGGATGGCGAAAAGTGCTTTTTTCTCTGCGCCATCATCGTGGCAGCCAACAAGGCTTATGGCCCCATTTTCTGCTTCTGGGACGAGCCAGACAACTACCTGTCGCTGGCTGAGGTGGGCCATTTCGTGCTGATATTGCGCCGGGCTTTTGAGAGCCACGGCCAGATCATCATGACCACGCACAACGAAGCAGCAATTCGAAAATTCTCTAACGAAAACACATGGTTGCTGGGACGCAAAAGCCACCTAGAGCCCACGCAGCTGCGACTGCTGAGCGCTCTGGCATTGAAGTCCGATGTGGTGCAGTCTTTGATGATGGGGGAGTTGGATCCGTGAGCATCAATAAAGACCGACCCCACGTTTACATCCTTCCGGAGGATGAAGCGAATCGCCAGATTGCCATCGGCTTCCTCCTTGATCCATCAATTAAACTTCGCAACATTGAGGTTCTGCGGCCGGCCGGCGGGTGGCACAAAGTACTTGGCAGCTTCCTCGACGACCACGTTCCGGGGTTGAGAAACAATTTGCACCGCCATCTGATCTTGCTGATCGATTTTGATGGTCAAGTCGAGGAGCGCACAGCACGATTCGTCAGTGAATTTCCAGATGATGTTCGTAACCGCGTGTTTTTGCTGGGCTCGATGAGCGAACCCGAGCCACTCAGAACGCAATGCGGACATTCGCTAGAAAACATCGGAAAAACACTGGCCGCCGAGTGCTTTAGGGATGAAAAACAACTCTGGGCACACCAGCTGTTGGCACACAACGAAACTGAGCGCACACGTTTGAACGCATCGGTCAAGTCTTTCTTGTTCCAAGCTGAAGTTTCGCCCCCTTACACAAGTGGCCAGGGTGAATTTGCCCACCCATGAATAGAGTACTGACACCTGCACAATGTCTGGAGGAATGGCAATGACGACATCAACGATCCGCTTGCTGGACGACACGGCGGAGCGCTTGAAGTCGCTAGCGAAAAATCGCGGCCTCAGTACCAACAAGTTGGTTGAGGAAATGAGCGCGAGGGCGGTGGCGGTGGCGGTGGCGGTGGCGGTGCATGGCTTGCTCTACGCGGCCATTTTTACCGCCATTGTGCTGCTGGCCATGCCCAACATTGGGCGCAAGCGGCGCAACTCGTCATCCAGGCCGGCGCCATGGCCAAGGGCGGCGAGGTGTTTGTGCTCGACATGGGGCAGCCGGTGCGCATCATCGACTTGGCGTGGCGCATGATCGATCTCTCGGGCCTGAGCGTGCAAGACGCAGCGCACCCCCAAGGCGACATCGCCATCGAGCTCAGCGGCCTGCGCCCAGGCGAGAAGCTGTACGAAGAACTGCTGATTGGCGACAACCCCAGCCCCACGCTGCACCCGCGCATCATGAAGGCACAAGAGGATTTTCTGCCTTGGGCGCAGCTCGAAACCCGCCTAGCCGAACTCGAACTGGCCCTGCAGCACAACGACGTGGCCGCCATCCGGCTGCAACTGCAGCACCTGGTGCCGGGCTACACCCCCAGCGATGCGATTGTGGATTGGGTTTACCTGGAGCAGGCGGCCGAGGCGCGGCTGCGGGGGTAGAGGGGGGTCCGATCCCTCCTGTTTTCCTCTTCAGCGGCCTGTTAATCGCAGTCGCTCGCGCTCCGCTTCGTCTATTAGTCCCAAGTTGTGCAAGTGCTCAACAAGCGCAGAGTGACCGAGTTGCAAGGCCTGGGCTGCGTCTTTTGTTCTATCTTTGCCGCACTCCCGGAAAACTTCTCGGGTGGCAGCACGCGAAGCCAAGAACATTACGGCAAAGGCATTCGCACGTTTCTCGATGCGTGGTGCGGTCCATGGACCGCTCACATGAGATAGCTTTCTTGCCCTGGTGCGGTCAAACAAGATGTGGCAGAGCTCATGAGCGAGTGTGAATTTGCGCCCAACCCCTGTCTGATTGAATACGCTCTTCGTATTCACCAAGATTGCAGGGGCAAAGCCATATCCGGCTATGGCGACTCCGCGCACCGAATCTGTGTCAAGGGAGACCTCTTCGATCTTGATTCCCAAGTCATTCAGGATTCGATGCACATCAACTTCGCGCTCCTGCGCCGGAACTCCAAGTTCCTCCCGTGCTTCTTCGGCAAGGTCGTAACCTTCTGCATAAGGAACCAGCGCATGATTCGATTTGCGATCGTCAACGAGCGTCGCCAGATCTTTTGTCTCGGTGCCGTTTTGCTGATTTGCTAGAAACTGAATCAGCCGCTTGGCATCTTCATCGCCGATACAAGGATTTAGGCCACCGAACATGAGCACCGCAGGATCCAGCTCAGCAATGGCAGGAACATTCCGAACAAGAACACTGGAATGCTGTAGATCGACAGTCGCTCTCGCCGACTGTAGCAAGCGCTGCACTGGATCACTCAGATACTTGAGTTCGAGGGCTTTGAGTGAAATTTGCTTCAATTGCTCGAAACGCTCGCGCATGCCCGTGATGGCATCAAGATCCATTGCAGTAATGCTTGGTGCCGTCTGCAGTGCCCACTCCAGAAATTGCCATAGTGGGGTTGCCACCGTTGTAACTTCGAACAATGCATATCCAGGCGGCGAAGTCAGCGTGAAGCCTTCTGGTGCATGCACTGGCTGCCTGCCCGCCCAGGAAATCTCAATGTCATCGGCAAGCCGACGCAGGCACAAGTCCGGATACAAGGCACTTGGGTCCGCCGCTCGCAAGGCATGCCGCATCCACCAAGCCTGTACTGCTTGGTATTGAGCTTGCTCTGCTTCATCAGACGAGGCAATGCTGCGCCCCAGCGCTGCAAAAACAGCCCAAGCAGCTGGCGCACCCCCCCTCTCTGGCCATGCATAGGCCTCCTCATGAAATATCGAAGTCCATTGACTCAACAGCCAGTCAAGCAAAGGAGCGAGGTACCAAGCGATATGGCTATATTCGAAGCCGTTGTAACGGCGTGCGGTCAACACCTGATAGCCTACGGTAATTCGTAGATCACCAGTGGACCATCCGCCGTCCTGCGGCAGACGCTCGCGGGGTTCTGTGTCGGGTGTCCACCGCGCAGCTATTTGAAACCGAGCGGGGTCGCCGAAACTCACGAAATCGTTCACCGCATCCCTTCCTCGATGGCCCAGTGCAGATCGTCTTGATCTTTCTTCCAGTATTTCTTGATCTGCCGCCGAGTGACCTCCCCTCCATCCTTCCACTTCTGAACGATCTCCGACGGTACAGCCTCCCAAGGCACAGGGTAACCGTGCCAAGCTCCATCCGCGCTGGGTTTGGCTTCGAAGGCGATACCCTGAGCTGTCGCGAAGCGTCGTCGTCCGTCTCCGTAAGAGACTGCACGCTCGAACAGTTGGTGCGCACAAGTCGCTTCCCAGTTGTGGGCGAACGGATGGTTTCTATAGCCTCCTGCCGCCGTGGTGTGCGTCCATTCGGGGCACAAAGTCCCTTTGCGCTCCCCGGCGGGGCGGTTTTTGTGCTTCTGTGACCCACGGTACAGGGTCTGTGGCTTGGGCATGCTGCTCACGACTACCTAAGACAAATCAGACACGGAATGACGTTGATTCCCGAGGCGAACCCTCGGCCCAAGGGCAAAGCCTCTGGGTGGTTCAAAGCCGATGTGATTATCGCACCCAATCTACCTGCAAAACCCGCCCCTCTTGCCAAGGACGGGGCTTTTGTGTGTCACAGAAATTGAGAAATTGGAAATTGGGGTCAGACCACGGTTACCTGGGAAAACCGTGGAAAAACCGTGGTCTGACCCCAATTTTCCGCCATCGAGCTCAGCGGCCTGCGCCCCGGCGAGAAGCTGTACGAAGAGCTGCTGCTGGCCGAACTCGACCTGGCCCTGCAGCACAACGACGTGCCCACCATCCGACTGCAACTGCAGCACCTAGTGCCCGGCTACATGTCGCATCCCGGACGATCGCATAAGCCTCTGGGCCAAACCAGCCTGATGGCCTAGCCAGCCCCACTCTCGCCCAACTATGCGCGGGCCCCAACGGCGAGTACCAGATGGACGTTTGCGGCAAAGGTCGCAAGGTCGGGCGCGAGCAGCGCGCTGGATACAGGCCCAAGCATGACCCAACTGGGCCCCAAGTGGCGCGGCTGGCGGGGATCGAACCCACGACCCTCGGCTTCGGAGGCCGATACTCTATCCACTGAGCTACAGCCGCGCAGAACTTGGGATTCTATCAGCGGTTGTAGGCGCTCTCGCCGTGTGAGCTGATGTCTAGGCCCTCGCGCTCTTCTTCTTCGCTCACGCGCAGGCCCACCAGCAGATCGGCCACCTTGAAGGCGATGTAGGCCACCACGCCCGACCAGACCGCCGCGACCAACATCGATTTGGCTTGCACGAACAGTTGGCTGGCGATGGAGAAATCGGCTCCGCTCATGCCGCCCAACATGGGCGCGGCGAACACGGCGGTGAGCAGGCCGCCCGCGATGCCGCCTACGCCGTGCAGGCCGAACACGTCGAGCGTGTCGTCGGCACCCAGCAGCTTCTTGAGGCCGTTCACGCCCCACAGGCACAGGAAGCCGCCCGCCAGGCCGATGGCGATGGCGCCCATCGGGCCCACGTAGCCGCAAGCCGGGGTGATGGCCACCAAACCGGCCACGGCACCCGAGGCGGCGCCCAGCATCGAGGCCTTGCCCTTGGTCAGCGCCTCGCCCACGCACCAGGCCAGCACGGCGGCGGCGGTGGCGATGAGGGTGTTGAGGAAGGCCAGCGCGGCGTTGCTGTTGGCTTCCAGTGCCGAACCGGCGTTGAAACCAAACCAGCCCACCCACAGCAGCGCCGCCCCGACCATGGTCAAGGCCAGGCTGTGCGGGGCCATGGCTTCACGGCCGTAGCCTATGCGCTTGCCGATCACGTAGGCACCCACCAAGGCCGCCACGGCTGCGCTCAGGTGCACCACGGTGCCACCGGCAAAGTCCATTTTGCCCAAGCCGATCAGGTAGCCACCGGAGCCCCACACCATGTGCGCCACCGGGATGTAGCTGAAGGTGAACCAGATCGTGGTGAAGATCAGCACCGCGCTGAACTTGATGCGCTCGGCAAAGGCCCCCACGATGATGGCGCAGGTGATGCCGGCAAAGGTGGCTTGGAAGGCGACGAAGATCAGCTCCGGTATCACCACGCCTTCGGTGAAGGTGGCAGAGACCGAATCCATGGTGATGCCAGCCAAAAAGGCTTTGTCGAGGTTGGCAATGATCAGCCCCTCGCCCCCAAAGGCCAGGCTGTAGCCATACACCGCCCACAGCACCATGACGAGC
>BBPE01000238.1_pt1 | contig 12874 bp, 9 predicted proteins | sample 1344301 | NCBI WGS metagenome assembly BBPE01 (sample SAMD00019089, study PRJDB2971) | groundwater metagenome | isolation source: The Cedars highly-alkaline
CGCGAGAGCTGGCGTTCAAGGCGCACCGAACGGGCGAAGCCGATATCGCAGTATTGCGTGCGACCGTTGCGCGACTCACAACGCAGCACGCGCAACTGGTCACCAGGGCGGCCGCCCCAAGCCGGGCCGCCCCAGCCGCCACCGGGACCACGGCCGGTCTCGAACTCGGCGCGGCAACCTTGGGCCACCCAGACGCCACGGCGGTCCCAACCCCAGGTACGGCCTTCGATGCATGCACCGCGCGAGAGCTGACGTACCAACACCACTCCGCCGCGCGTGTCCACGTCGCAATAGTGCGTGCGCTGGTCGCGGCTCTCGCAGCGAATCCGTTGACTTCCGCTCCAATCGCGCGGGCCGTCGTCCCAATCTCCTCGGCCGAAGCCGCCCCAACCCGGACCAGCGCGGCTGAATCCGGTCTCGAACTCGGCGCGGCAACCCTGCGCCACCCAGACACCACGGCGATCCCAGCCCCAGGTACGGCCTTCGATACACGCACCACGCGAGAGCTGGCGCACCAGCACCACGCCGTCCCGCGTGTCCACATCACAGAACTGAGTGCGCCCGCCATCACTTTCGCAGCGGAAGCGCTGCGCACCTTCATGAGCGTACTGCGCGAAGGATTCGAGCGGCACCAGTGCGGCACCGGCGAGGAGGAACCACGCTGCGTAGCGATAAAAGGACATGGCAAACCCGGCGATGGATAGAGGTGCAATCAGAATCATCGTGCCGGCATGAACCAACGGGCAATCGACGTGATTTTTGCGCTACACCAAGCCTTTGGAAGCACCCGCCGTTCAGGCACGAGAGAACTCGAAGGCCAGCACGTCAGCAATCCGATGGGTTCGAAGCATCGCCATCAGCAGGCGATCGACACCCAGGGCCACGCCAGCGCAACCCGGAATCGATGGCAATGCCGCGAGCAGAGCCTCGTCGATCGGTGGACACTCCGAGCCTCGTGCGACACGAATCGTGTGGTCACGCTCGAAGCGTTCGCGTTGCTCGTTAGCATCGGTGAGTTCGTGATAGCCGTTTGCTATTTCCAACGCACCGAGATAGATCTCGAAGCGCTCAGCCACCGCCGGCACATCGGCTGACACAGCGGGGCGCACGCGCGCCAACGCGCACTGCGTAGCCGGCCAGTCGTACACGACCGTAATCGCGTCGGCGGCGAAATTCGGCTGCAGGCGATGCGTCATTAGCAGATCGAGCCAGTCGTCGCGGGTGAGTCCACTGGGGTCGATGGCGACATCACTCAGCGGCGCGCGCAGCAGCTCGATCGGTGCCGTATGCGGGTCAAAACCGAAGCCTTCACGGTAAAGCGTGGCGAAATCGAGTTCGCGCACCGAAGCGGGCGCACGGCCGACCAGCGCGAGTGCGACCGTCACCAACGCGGCGGTTTCCTCGGCAAGACGTGTGTGGTTCCAACCGATGCGATACCACTCGAGCATCGTGAACTCGGGATTGTGTCGTCCGCCGACTTCGCCATCGCGGAATACGCGACCGAGTTCATAGCAGTCACCGAAACCCTCGGCGAGTAGTCGTTTCAAAGCGAATTCAGGCGAAGTCCTCAGCCAACGTCGACGCGGCCCAGCGCTCACCGAGCCGCTGAATTCGGCAGTGAAGCTGGCGATGTTCGGATCGGTGTTGCCGGCGCTGCTCAGGATCGGTGTTTCGACTTCGACCACACCACGCACGGCAAAAAAATCGCGGAACAGTGCATTCAGGTGTGCGCGTAGGCGAAGAGCCTTGTGCCGCTCTATGGGCGACTTCGCATCGGCGGTGATCGGTAGCAGGTCGTTGTTGAATAGCGCAGCATTCATGAGACACGTCGCTGTGCTCGCAAAAAATCGAGCAAGGCGGCTTCGTCCCAAACATCGACGCCGAGCTCGCGGGCCTTGTCGAGTTTCGAGCCAGCCGCTTCGCCGGCCACCACCAATGAAGTCTTTTTCGACACGCTGCCGGCTATCTTGGCGCCGAGGGCTTCAAGATGCGCACCAGCTTCCTCGCGCGTCATCGAGACCAGAGCGCCGGTCAGCACGATGGTCTTGCCCGCCAATGGACCTTCCGCTTTGCGTTGCGGTGCAGCTTCCGGCCACTGCACGCCATTGCTACGCAGTTGGGCGATCACCTCGCGGTTGTGTTCTTGCGCGAAGAATCCCGCGATCCGCGCCGACACCACTGGCCCAACGTCGGGCACGGCAAGCAATTCTTCGATGCTGGCGTTCATCAGTGCATCGAGCCCGCCAAACCAGCGCGCAAGCTGCTTGGCCGTGGCCTCACCGACATCACGGATACCGAGCGCGAACAGCAAACGTTCGAGCGTCGTTTTACGGCTCTTGTCGATCCCACCCAGAAGGTTTTCCGCCCATCTTGTTGCAATTTTTCCCTGCTTCACCGTCTCCGGCGTGATGCCATCGCGGACGTCGGCGCGGCGCTTCATCGCAAGCAGATCGTCGAGTGTGAGGCGATACAGATCAGCGACCGTTCGCACATATCCGAAATCAACGAGATCTTCAATGAAGCGCTCGCCTAGACCTTCGATGTCTATCGCGCGGCGCGAGGCGAAGTGAATCAGAGCCTGCTTGCGTTGCGCCGGGCAGAACAGCCCACCGGTGCAGCGCGCTACAACCTCGCCCTTTACACGCTCAATCGCCGAATCGCACTTAGGGCAGGTACTAGGCATCACAAACGGTGCGTGCAAGCTTGTGCCATCGGCGTTCAAAGGTCGGCATTCCACCACGATGCGCGCCACTTCCGGGATGACGTCACCGGCGCGCCGCACGACGACGGTGTCGCCGACGCGAACGTCGAGCCGCGCGATCTGATCGGCGTTGTGCAGTGTCGCATTCGTCACCATGACGCCGGCCACGTGAACGGGTGCGAGCCGCGCCACCGGCGTGATGGCACCCGTGCGGCCGACTTGCACATCGATGCCCTCAACAATTGTCAGCTCTTCCTGCGCCGGAAACTTGTGCGCAATGGCCCAACGCGGCGCGCGCGCGACAAAACCCAGTCGGTTCTGTAGCTCGCGGCGGTCGAGTTTGTAGACAACGCCATCGATGTCGTAGGGAAGTCCATCACGGATCGCGCCGATGCGTCGGTAGTAGGCCAGCACGCCATCGAGTCCGCTGGCGACGTCGATCTCAAGCGGCAATGGCAGACCGAGCGTCCCGAGTACGCGTAGCAGCGCGGAATGCGTCGCAGGTAGCTCGAAGCCCTGCACCTCGCCAATGCCGTAGGCGAAGAAAGCCAAGGGCCGCGTCGCCGTGATTCGCGGGTCAAGCTGTCGCAAGGAACCCGCAGCCCCGTTGCGTGGATTGGCAAGTAACTTCTCACCTTTGGCGAGTGCGTATTGATTGAAACGCTCGAAAGCGGCTTTGGGCATGAAGACCTCGCCACGCACTTCCAGCACATCGGGAACCGGCTCGCCTTCCGCCATGCGCAGGCGCAGCGGAATGGCGCGGATGGTGCGGAGGTTCGCCGTGACATCCTCGCCGACTGCACCATCGCCGCGTGTGGCGCCCTGCATCAGTACACCGCGCTCGTAGCGAAGAGCGACGGCAAGGCCGTCGATTTTTGGTTCGACGGAAAAATCCGGTGCAGAGTCGCCGCATGCTTCGACGATACGACGCACAAAATCCGACACTTCCTCATCGATGAAAGCGTTGTTGAGGCTGAGCATCGGCACCGCATGACGCACTTCGGCGAAGCCCGTGACGGCGCGCCCCGCCACCCGTTGTGTGGGCGAATCCGGCCTCACCCGCTCGGGTGCTGCCGATTCAAGCTCGCGCAGCTCGCGTAGCCAACGGTCGTACTCGGCGTCGGGGACACTGGGCGCGTCATGCTGGTAGTAAGCGTCGTCAGCGCTGTCAATCAAGCGCCGCAGCTCATCGATGCGATCAGGAGCGCTCATGCGAACCTCGTAGCAGCGCAGCACACCACATCAGCCATTGAACCTCAGAAGCGAACGTTTTGTGCGTCGCGCTTGCGGTCGTAGCCACGCATTTCTTCGCGCAGGTGGGCGATCCGCTGTCGACCCAGCGCGTTGCGCTCTTCGTCAAGCAGCACGGCGTCCAATAGCTCAGCCATTCGTTGCGCAGCCGGAAGCATCGTTTCCCAAGCATTCAATCCCGGCAAGGGGCCGGGCAGCGTCATAAACAAGCTGACACCGGGTGTGCGGATTTCGTGCAGTCGCGTCATGTCAAACGAGCCGGGCTTGACGAGATTGGCGAGGCTAAAAATCGGGCCGCGCTCAGGATGGTTGTCATCGAGGCGATGGAAGATTCCCATGTGGCCATAGCTCAAACCGGCCTTCTCGCAAGCAACAACAATGTCGCTGCCATGCAGGACTTCGCCAGCGCGAGCTGCTAAGTACAGCGTGACAATGCGCTCGAAGCTGGCATCGGGGCGTGCCCCAAGCGTCGAGCGCGTCGGCGAGTCGATGGCCGCATCATCAATGCGGATACCTCGTCCAAGCTCGAAAGATTCTTGATCGAGCGCAGGATCATCGGATTGATCGCCGAGGATCGGCTCGCGGCGGACGCCGTCGTGTGTCGCAGCAGAACCGCCCGCAACGGGGCGCAAAGTGTCGGCACTGTCGCGTCGCTGGCCCTGCTCAGGCTTGGTCCGGCCCGTGAGCCAGATGACCACCATGAGCACCACTACGGCCACGCCGATGGCAATGCGCAGGATGTTGGCTTCACTCAGACCGGAATAATCCATCCACTGGGCTCCAAAATTCTCTCGGCAAGCTCGCCGTGGGCGGATTATGCCGCACCGACGAGGCGCGTGGCCTCGGCGAGATCAACCGAAACCAAGCGCGAAACGCCCGGCTCACGCATGGTGACGCCGGCCAATTGCTGCGCTGCTTCCATCGTCGCCTTGTTATGGCTAACGAACAAGAACTGCACCTTCTCGCTCATCTCCGTCACTAAGGAACAGAATCGCCCGACGTTTGCTTCATCAAGTGGCGCGTCCACTTCGTCAAGCAGGCAAAACGGTGCCGGGTTCAAGCGAAAGATCGCGAACACCAAGGCCACCGCTGTCAGAGCTTTCTCGCCACCCGATAGAAGGTTGATGTTCGACACGCGCTTGCCCGGCGGGCGCGCCATGATGGCTACACCAGTGTCGAGCAAATCTTCTCCGGTAAGTTCGAGGTAAGCGTGACCGCCACCGAACAGCCGCGGGAACAGTTCCTGCACACCGGCATTGACGCGATCAAAGGTTTCTTTGAAACGGCCGCGAGTCTCGCGGTCGATCCGCCGGATGGCGTCCTCCAACTGCTCGAGTGCGGCAACGAGGTCGGCATTTTGAGTGTCGAGATAGGCCTTGCGCTCGCTCTGCTCAGCGAATTCTTGGATCGCTGCGAGATTGACAGGCTCAAGCCGGCGCAGCTTGCCTTCCAAATCGCCGAGACTACGCGTCCAAGCCTCGATCGTAGCCTGTTCGGGCAACCCGGCGACAACGGCGTCAAGCTCGAGACCAGCCGTCGCGATTGCTTCCACCTGTTGCTGCGCCTTGATATCCAACGCTTGGGCATCCATCCGTCGGCGCGCGATGTGCTCGCGCTGGGCGAGGGCCGCTTGATCGAGTTGTTGGCGTCGATGTTCGTAATTGCGCAGTTCCTGCTCGATGCCGTTGAGGGCGCTGCGAGCCGAAGCGAGGTCTTTTTCCGCGATGACGCGTTGTTCGAGCAGAAGTTGGCGCTCGCTATTGAGAGAGTGAATCGGCGTATCGCCGCCCAGCAATTGCATCGCCAGCTCTTCTCGGCGAAGGGTCAACTGGCCCTGTTGTGCGCGCAGCCGGCTCAAGGATTGATGCAGTGCGCTGATGCGCGTGCGCTGGGCTTCGAGCACCAGAGCAAGCTGGTGTACAGTCTCGCGAACCTCGCGGGCCGCAGAGCGCGCCGTTTCGTGCTGCTCGGAAAATAGTCGACGCTCGTTCTCCAGCGTCAGGCGCTGAGTTTCCAGATGGCCCATGCGCTCGACAGCCACTTCGAGGCGAGCGCGAGCTTCGCGTACTTCCGCATGAGCATCTTCGTTCGTTTTCGCAAGCTGTGCCAATTCGGCATCGAGCGTGGTGATGCGATCCTGCGCAGCTTCTAGTCGACCCCTCTGACTTTGCAACTGGCCGCCCATCTCGGAAACAGTGCGATGCGAGAGGTAGAGCGTGCGCTGTGCGTCATCCCTAGCCTGCTCAGCCATCAGCAAAGCATCGCGCTGTACATTCTGAGCACTAACACTGGCCTGCTCGCACGCAGCCATTTGCGCAATTTTTTGTCTGAGTTCGTTGATCTCGCGCTCGCGGGCCAAGGCACCGGATTGTGCTTCGCCGCTCTTGTTGAAGCGCAGCCAGTCTCGTCCTTCCCACACGCCATCGCGACCAATCAAAGATTCGCTTTCACCAAGTGTTGCTCGACGGCTCATAGCCGCGTCCGAAGCCCAATCATCAACTGCAAACACGGACGCCAACAGCGCGCGGATGACGCTGGGTCCTTTCACCTTGGCAGCGAGACTGCCAACTGGCAGGACGCTATCAGAAACCCGAGCATCGACGACGGCCACGCGGCCTTGCGGGAGCTGCGCGACGACATCGCGCAAACCGCCAGCGTCGTCGTGGACGATCGCTTCGAGCAAGTGACCAAGCACCGATTCGACGGCGGCTTCCCAGCCTGGCTCGACATCGAGCACTTCGCCAAGACGCGGCAGATCGGCAAGACGGTGCGCCTTGAGCCATTCCACCGCAGCGCTTTTCTCCTGGCCCAACGCGGCGTGCTGCAATGCTTCCAACGACGCCATGCGGCCCTTCGCAGCCTGCGCAGCTTTGCGCAAGTCGGCGAGCTCGGCATGGGCTTTGTTTTGCTGCTCTTTTATTTCCTGCAGCACCGCCTTTCTGCTCTCGAGCAGATCGGCAAGGACATCGAGGGCGGCACGTTTGGTTTCGTGCTCAAGCGCCAGCGCCTCCGTGGTTTCACTCAATATGGTGAGATCAAGCCCTTCGCGCTCGATCAAAAACGACTCGCGGCGACGCTTTGCCTCCATCGATTGACGCTCGAGGAACTCGATCTTGGTGCGCTCGACCTCGGCCGCGCGCGACGCCTCGGCGGAGTGGCGTGCATAATCATCCCAACGGCGCTGCCAGTCGACAAGCTTCGTCTCGGCATCGCGCAACGCTTGTTGGCGTGCTTCGTCTCCATCGCGCAACATCTCGAGGCGCGGATCAGCTTCGGCCACCTGTTCTTCCAATGATGCCAATTGGGCGGCATCGAGTTCCATGTGCCGCAGCACTTCGACGAGCGCTTCGTCGGCCTCCGCGCGGGCCGCTTCGATGCGACGCTTCAGCTCGCGCTGGTGCTGGATGTGCTGCTCAATGCGCGCGAGATCGCCGCCGATGCGGTAACTATCGGCCTGCGCACGACCAAGGTTCTGGCTGGCCTCCGCATGCTGATCGCGGGTGCGTTCGCTCTGCGCTTCGGCCGCGCGCTGCTCAGCCAAAAGTTCCTGCAGTTTTGTCTCGTCATCGAGCAGACCGGCGTTCAATTTTTCGAAATCGCGGTGCAGACGACGGTACTCCAGCGCCTTCCGTTGCGCGTCTTTCTCGCGGTGCTCGGTTTGCAGGGCTTGATACTGCTCGGCCGCCCGAGACTGTCGTTTTAGGTGTTCGAGTTGCTTGTCGATTTCCTCTCTGAGGTCATTGAGGCGGTCGAGATTGTCGCGTGTACCCTTGATGCGACTTTCGGTTTCCCGTCGGCGCTCCTTGTACTTCGAGATTCCCGCAGCCTCCTCAAGGAACAGACGCAGGTCCTCGGGCTTGGCATCGATGACCTGCGAGATCATCCCCTGCTCGATGATCGAGTAGCTGCGTGGCCCCAAGCCGGTGCCGAGGAACAGATCGGTGATGTCGCGGCGGCGACAGCGCGTGCCGTTGAGGAAATACGCGCTCTGCCCGTCGCGCGAAACCAGACGCTTCACCGAGATCTCGTTGTACTTCGCGAACTCGCCGCCGATCGCTTGGTCGGTGTTGTCGAACAGCAGTTCAACCGTGGCCTGCGAAACCGGCTTGCGCGATGATGAGCCGGAGAAAATCACGTCGGCCAGCGATTCACCACGCAGGCGGCTGGCCGAGCTCTCGCCCATCACCCAGCGCACGGCGTCGATGATGTTCGACTTACCGCAGCCATTCGGACCCACCACGCCAGTCATATTGGTGGGCAAGTGGAGGGTGGTCGGGTCGACGAAGCTCTTGAAGCCAGCCAACTTGATGGTGGACAGACGCATGCTTCAGAAATGCGAGTTCGCAGCGCTAGGTTCACCGGGCGCGTGGGCTTCAATCGCGAGGGCGTGGATATCGGTGGACATCAGCATTCCAAGGGCGGCGTAGATTTTTCGATGTCTCGCCAGCGGCGTTTCATTGGCAAAAGCTGCGCTGACAACGCGAACGGCAAAGTGACTGCGGCCATCGGCGGCACCCGCGTGACCGCGATGCTTTTCGCTTTCATCGATCACCGTTAGCTGGATTGGATCCAGAGCCTCGCGCAGCCGCGCTTCGAGGGCAGCGGCCCGCTCTTCGCGCGGCAGGCAGCGGACAGGGGGGGTTGGGATGTGCATTTGCACAGTGTAGCCGCCCACACCTTCCGTTAGACTTCTGCCCACCAAGACGGCGAATGTCGATGTGCATTAGCAAAAAAGGTACACCGTGACCGCAGGCGACGCGATTCGTCTGGTCGTCCATCCCGACACACCGCAGAACCGCCTCGTGGATCGCGCTGCCGGCGTGATTGGCCGGAATGGCTTGGCTCTGTGCCCCACGGACGCGGGCTATGCCTTGGTATGGAGCCTGAACGGTACCGAGGCCGAAGAACGCGTTCGCCGATTACGGCAACTGGACAACCGCCACCCGTTCACCCTATTCTGCCGCTCAATCAGCGACGCCAGCCGGTTCGCCCGGCTTGATGACCCAGCCTTCCGCCTGCTGCGTCGCCTGAGCCCCGGACCCGTCACCTTCATCCTGCCGGCCTCCGGGCAGCTCCCAAACCGTTTGAAACAGGGCGCCCGAAGCAAGCGGCGCGATATCGGTATTCGTATTCCCGAGCACCCCGTGGCCCAGGCGCTACTGGAGGCTTGCGACGGTGTGCTGCTGTCGACCACGCTGCGTGCGGCAGACATGGACGCTGAGGAGGCACCCTTCCTTGGCCATGAAGCCGATGAGGTGGCCGATGCTTGGTTGCACGCCGTCGATGTGATGCTGGACGCTGGCCACTGCAGGCCGGGCCCGACGACCATCATCGACTGCACCCTGCCTGCGCCCGAAGTGGTGCGTCAGGGTTTCCAAACGGTGGACCCGAACTGAGTGCGCACTCGGACGGGACCCTCGCCAATCCGAACGAACCCGGAGATTCCGTGGTCCACAGCGTTGCCCAACTTCGATGATCGGCGAGGTTTTTCCGACCCCACCGCAGCAGCAGGAAATGCCGCTCGCCCTTGTGCGCGGTCAGCCGGTCTTGCAGATGCCGCAGGACCTCTACATTCCGCCAGACGCGCTGGAAATCATTCTCGAAGCCTTCGAGGGCCCACTCGATCTCTTGCTTTACCTGATCCGTCGCCAAAATCTCGACATACTCGACATCCCGGTCGCCGAAATCACCCGCCAGTACATCGGCTATATCGACGTGATGCAGGAGTTGCGCTTCGAACTGGCCGCCGAATATCTAGTGATGGCCGCGATCCTTGCCGAAATCAAATCGCGGATGCTGCTGCCGCGCCCGCCCTCCGAAGTTGACCTCGAGGCCGATCCGCGTGCCGAACTCATACGCCGTCTACAGGAGTACGAGCGCTTCAAGAAAGCCGCCGAAGACATCGACAGCCTGCCCCGCATCGAGCGCGACACGGTGGTGGCACACGCCGAAATGGCCGAGAAATCGCCGCGTGCCGACCCGCCTGCGATAGACCTGCGCGAAATGTTGCTGGCCCTGCGCGACGTGATGAAACGCGCCGAGTTGTTCAGCCGACATGCCATCCAGCGTGAAGCCTTGAGCGTGCGCCAGCGCATGGGCGATGTTTTAAGCAAACTCTCGGGCGGCCCTCAGTTCCTCGAGTTCAGCACCCTGTTCGTTGCTCGCGAAGGCCGGCTTGGCGTGGTGGTGACCTTTCTCGCCATCCTCGAACTGGCCAAGGAACGCTTGATCGAGATCGTGCAGGATGCACCGCTTGCACCGATTTATCTGCGCGCCTTGAGCGAGCATCTCGACAAAGACGGCGGCCCAGCCGGTGCTTCCGAATGAGCAACCAAACACTCAACGCCAACTACGAATTGCAGGCTCCGGCGCGCGAATGCGCACTCGCCGACTTCGGCCTGATCGAGCGCATCGTCGAAGCGACCCTGCTGGCGGCCACCCACCCGCTAAACATCGCGCAACTGTATGCGCTGTTTCCCGATGAGCAGCCGGCACCGCGTGGAAGCATCGAGCAGGCCATCGAAGCGCTGCAACAGGCCTGTGCGAACCGCGGCGTCATGCTCGTCGAAGTGGCCTCGGGCTTCCGCTACCAAGTGCGGCGCGAGGTGCAGCCTTGGGTGAGCCGACTGTTCGCTGAGCGACCGCAACGCTACACCCGCGCCACCCTCGAAACTTTGGCCCTGATTGCTTACCGACAGCCAATCACGCGCGGTGAGATCGAAGCCGTTCGCGGTGTGGGCGTCAATGCCAACCTCATCAAGATGCTCGAAGAGCGCGAGTGGATTCGCGTGGTCGGGCATCGCGACGTGCCGGGACGGCCTGCGCTGTTCGGCACCACCAAGCTATTCCTCGACTACTTCAACCTAAAGTCACTCGATGAATTGCCGCCGCTGTCGGAGATCCGCGATCTCGGCGAACTCGATCCACAGCTACCGCTCGAGGAGCCTCTGCCCTTGCAGGTGCTCGCCGCGGTGATTCCCGACGTGACGAACGCAACCCCACCCACCGACGATGACGTCGTGACGACGTCCAATTCCACCACTGACGAGAGCGACGACGCGGTCTCCGACCGCACGCCTTGAACGCATGAGCAAAGAAAACCAACGCAAGACCCTATCGCTGAAGCGCGATGCCGCTTCCGCCCTCCCCGTCATCGAAGAGCGCCTGCACAAAGTTCTCGCGCAAGCCGGTCTCGGCTCGCGCCGTGCGCTGGAGGAGCGCATCGCGCGCGGCGAGGTCCGCGTCAATAGCGAGGTAGCCGAACTCGGCCGCAGCATCAAAGGCGGCGACCGCATCGAGCTCGACGGCAAGATCTTCATGGCCACCGCACTGACCGAACCCGCCTCGGTGCTGCTCTATAACAAGCCCGAAGGCCAGGTCACCACGCGCGAAGACCCCGAAGGCCGCCCAACCGTGTTCGAAGCCTTGCCCCGTTTGAAGGGCGCGAGGTGGATTGCCATTGGCCGTCTCGACATCAACACCACCGGCTTGCTGCTGCTGACCACCGACGGCGAGCTGGCCAATGCATTGATGCATCCATCAAGCGAAGTCGAACGCGAGTACGTCTGCCGCATCCACGGCGAAGTCTCGGATGCCGTCGTCGAGCGCCTGAAGCGTGGCGTGCCGTTGGACGATGGCCCGGCCAAGTTCGACGAGATCGAGGCCATCGGCAGCAGCGATTCGCATGCGTGGTTCCGTATCGTCATCAAGGAAGGTCGCAACCGCGAAGTGCGCCGTCTGTGGGAGAGCCAAGGCTTCCAAGTGAGCCGTTTGAAGCGCGTACGTTATGGCAAGACGGTACTGCCTCGTGAATTGCTGCGCGGCCACAACACCGAGCTTTCGCCCGAACAGGTCGAAGCCATGCGCCGCGATTACAAGCTGGAAAACCAAGCGCCCGTGCTCACGCTACAGCCGGTGATCGGCCAGCGCCGCGCCAGCAAGACGACCATCGCCGTGCGCCGCGACCAGCGCGGACCGTCTTATGTGAGTGGTGCGCTCGATCAGGAAGAGCGCGAGCTGCGCCGCTTCGACCACATCCGCGAGGAGCGTCCGGCTCGTGGCCGCGGCAAGCCCGGCGGCAAGGTATACGGCAAAAAAGGCGCGAAAGCCTTCGTCGGCCCCATGGGTAGCGACGCGCCAGTGGAATCGCGCGGGCCGCGTCCGGCCGGCAAACCCTTCGGCAAGAAGCCCTTCGGCAAGAAACCAGACGGCGCTCCGGGAGCCAAACCCTACGGCGAGCGCGCGGCCGGTGGTGCCGGCAAGCCCTTCGGCGAGCGTTCTGCGGGTGCCGGCAAGCCCTGGGGCGACCGTCCGGCCAAACCCGGCACGAGCAAACCCTATGCTGGCAAACCGCGCGGCCCGAAAGCCGTCACTGGCGGAGTGGACAGCGCCTCCGGCACATTCCGCAGTTGGTACGTTCCGGAAGGTGTTGAGACGGGCTCGAAGGTGGCGCCGCCGCGCCCGCAGCGGAGTGATCGGCCCTTCGGCAAACCCGTGGTGGACGGCGGCTTCAACCGTGGTCCGCGCCCGGAAGGTGCTGGTCCACCGCGTGGCCCGGGCGGTGGTCAGGGCCCACGCGGTCCGCGCGGCCCCGGTGATGGTGCTTCGAGTGGCCGTGGTCCGGGCGGCGGCGGTCCCCGTGGCCCTGGTGGCGATTCACGCGGCCCCGGTGGTGGGGCCCCGCGCGGCGGCCAGCGCAAGCCCGGCCGCGGTGGTCACGGCCCGCGCATTCCCGAAGGCGCGCCAGACATCGATTGAGCCGAGACCAAACTGAACAGCCATGACGACGGCTTCCGACCCGCGCAACCTCGAGGCCGACGTCCTCGCGCGTGACTGGTTCTACCGCTACACCCTGCCCTCGGGCGCGGTGACCGGCAGCGCCCACGCACCCGACATCCTCGCCATCCACGACACCCGCTGGGC
>BBPE01001704.1_pt3 | contig 12871 bp, 5 predicted proteins | sample 1344301 | NCBI WGS metagenome assembly BBPE01 (sample SAMD00019089, study PRJDB2971) | groundwater metagenome | isolation source: The Cedars highly-alkaline
CTACCTTGCAGACGCCAATTTCGTGGAGTTTTCGGCAACGAAATCGGCGACTCGGCCACTTCCGTGGATTCGGCCCGCGTCAGGACAACCCGGCGCATATTCCGGGCTAGAGCAAAGCTTAAGCGATGCACGCGAGACCCTAAACGCTTATAAACAATACAACCTATGCTAGTAATCGCATTTTTTCTCTCAATCTAATTTATATGTTGCTTGGCTGTTGAGGTTTCGCTAGGTCTTCCGGCGTGGGTCCCGCCCAAGGCGGGCCGTTCATGCCGAGGAGAAGCCGAATGTTTGTTGCCCCCGCGCGCGCCCGCTCTGCCGCGCTTGCCGCCGCCCTGACCGCGCTCGCCGCGCCCTCGGCGCTCGCCTTCCCGATCTCGTCGCTTTCCGGCACGGGGCAGCTCGGCTTCGAAGTCATCAGCTGCCGGGACAAGGGCGGCGCCACCGCCACCTGCGCGGACCTCGCCATCTCGCCCGTGCTTGGCCAGAACGCCGTCAGCCTTTTCGTCCGCACCGGCGACGTGGTGCCGCTGGGCGGGGACCTGTTGCTCGAAATCGTCATCACCGGCCAGGCCGGCTTCGTCTTTTCGAGCATCTTCAGCACGCTCGATGCGGCCGCCCCGCTGGCCTCCGGCGGCGGCAACGTCTTCGAGCCGGATTTCATCACCGGCATCACGAACTTCGCGCAAGCGGGCCCCAGCACCGCCTCGATCGCGCTCGGGCGCGCTTGGCCGTCGGTCGTTTTGAACGTGGATTACAACGGCACGCGCGGCCTCATCGGCTCGATCACGATCGGCGCCGAGCCGTCGCCCGTGCCCGTGCCGGCGGCGCTCGGCCTGTTCGGCATGGCCCTCGCCGGCCTGCTCGTCGCCCGCCGCCAGCGCGGCTGACACCGCCGGGGCCGCCCGCGCCGGCGCGCGCGGCCCCGGAACCGACTCCGACCCACCATCGCAGCCGAGGACCAGCCGCCAACGCAGCGGCGGCCGGCGGACATCCTCTGGGAGAAGACCATGGGCACGAGCTTCGCGAGCTTCACCGACGGCGCGCTGCGCTTTTCGAACCTGCGCGCGAGCGAGGTCGGCGCCGGCGGCGTCAACTCCGCCCTGGCCGACGTGAGCTTCGCCCCCCGCCCGACCGTTCCGGGCGTGACGGACGGCTTGGTGTGGGGCGGCTTCGTGGCTGGCGTGGTCGGCACCGGGGCAGGGGGCGGCGCTTCCACCCTCACCCTGCGCCTCTCCTACGACGTGTCGGCGATCAGCTCCTTCGCCCTGGTCAACGCGATCCGCGCGAACTCCATCGCGGTGGACACGGCGTTCCCGCCCGGCGTCGGCGCGTCCATCACGGCCGTCCAGGCCGTGCGCGACCTGTCCGGCAACCTGCTCGCGCAAAGCACGCTGATCCGCGACGCGAGCAACACCGACACGGCCGACCCGCCCATCGAGCTCGTGCAGGGCGACGACCTGACCTGGGTTGGCGGTTTCGGCACCGTGTCGGTCAGCGTGGACCTCACCTTCACGCTCGGCCCCGACACGCCGACCAACATCGCCTTCACGATCAGCGGCGCGACGCAGGTGTTCGGCACCGCCCCCGCCGTCGCCCTGGGCGACCTCGTGTGGGAGGATCTCGACGCCGACGGCGTGCGCGACGCGGGCGAGGCCGGCATCGCCGGCGCCACGGTACAGCTGCTCGGCGCGAACGGCGCGCAGATCGACAGCACGACCACCGGCGCCGACGGGAGCTACGCCTTCGTCTCCAAGCCCCCCGGCACCTATTCCGTCCGCTTCGTGACGCCCGGCGGGGGCTTCGAGGCCTCGCCCGCCAACCAGGGCGGCAACGACGCGCTCGACAGCGACGCCGTCGGCGGCGTGACCCAGCAGGTGACCCTCGCGGGCGGGCAGGCCGACATCACCCTCGACGCGGGCTTCTTCCGCCGCGCCTCGCTCGGCGACCTCGTCTTCCTCGACGCGAACGCGAACGGCGTGCAGGACGGCGGCGACGCCGGCCTTGGCGGCGTGCGGGTTGAGCTGTTCGACGCGGGCGGCGTGTTCCAGCGTTTCACCACGACGGCGTCCGACGGCTCCTACGCCTTTACCGGCTTGCGGCCCGGCGATTACAGCGTGCGGTTCGTGGCCCCCGAGGGCTTCGCGCTGACCAGCGCCCTCCAGGGCGGCAACCCGGCGCTCGACAGCGACGCCGGACCCGGCGGCTTCTCGCAGGCCGTGAACCTCGTCTCGGGTGAGCACGACGGCACCATCGACGCCGGGCTGGTGCGCCTCGTGCCGCGGATCTCCATCGACAAGGTCACCAACGGCCTCGACGGCCCGGTGCTGCTGCGCGACGCCGACGTCACCTGGACCTACACCGTCACCAACACCGGCCCCGTGGCGCTGTCTGACGTTGCCGTGGCGGACAGCGACCCGGCGCTGACGGTCCGCTTCGTGTCCGGCGACGCCGACGGCGACGGCCGCCTCGACACCACCGAGACCTGGCTCTTCGAGGCGACGGGGCGCGCCACGGCGGCGAGCTACGCCAACACGGGCACGGTCCAGGCGCGCTTCGTGGACGGGCTCGGGAACGCGACGGCCGTGAGCGACGCCGACGGCAGCTCGTACACCACGCTCGTCCCCGGCATCTCGATCGCCAAGCTCACCAACGGCGTCGACGGCCTCGTCGTCCTGCGCGGCAGCGCCGTCACCTGGACCTACGAGGTCCGCAACACGGGCACCGTCGAGCTGTCGGACGTCACCGTCACCGACGACCGCGAGACGGGGCTGGTGTTCGCGGGCGGCGACGCCGACGCCGACGGCCGCCTGGACACGACCGAGGTGTGGCGCTTCGAGAAGGCCGGCACGGCGACCGAGGCCAGCTACGCCAACATCGGCACGGCGAGGGGCACGGCGAGCGACGCCTCCGGCAACACCCGCGCCGTGGAGGCGAGCGACCCCAGCTCCTACATCACCGTGCAGCCCGGCATCGCGATCGAGAAGGTCACGAACGGCACCGACGGCCCCGTGCTGCTGCGCGACGGCCAGGTCACCTGGACCTACACCGTCCGCAACACCGGCGACCTCGCGCTCTCCGACGTCGCGGTCACGGACGATCGCGAGGGCGCGGTCACGAACTTCGTGGGTGGCGACGCGAACGGCAACAGCCTGCTCGACCGCGGCGAGGTGTGGACCTTCACCAAGACGGGCACGGCGAGCGCGGCGAGCTACACCAACATCGGCACGGCCACCGGCCGCGGCACGGACGCCTTCCGCAACTTCCGCGACGTCGCGGCCGCCGACTCCAGCTCCTACACCACGGTGGTGCCCGCGATCTCCATCGCCAAGCTCACCGAAGGGGTGGACGGGGCGGTGCTCTTCGAGGGCGCAGCGATCACCTGGACCTACGCCGTCACCAACACGGGCGGGATCGACCTGCGCGACGTGGCGGTGGCCGACGACCAGGAGGGCGCGGTCACGGCCTTCGCCGGCGACGACGGCGATAGCGTGCTCGAGGTCGGCGAGACCTGGACGTTCACCAAGACGGGCGTCGCCGACGCGGCCTCCTACACGAACATCGGTACCGTGACCGCGACGGCGCGCGACGGCTTCGGCAACAGCCGCAACGTCACCGCGAGCGACCCGAGCTCCTACCGCACCATCGCGCCCGGCATCGAGATCGAGAAGGTCACGAACGGCACCGATGGCCCGGCGCTGCTCGACGGCACCCCGGTCACCTGGACCTACACGGTCCGCAACACGGGCAACGTGGACCTGACCGGCGTCGCCGTCACCGACGACCGGGAGGGCGCGGTGACCAACCTCGTCTCCGGCGACGACGGCGACCGCGTGCTGGAGGTGGGCGAGGCCTGGGTCTTCGCGCTGGCCGGCGTGGCCGGCGCCACGCCCTACACGAACCGCGGCACCGTGGTCGGCACGGCGACGGACGGCTTCGGCAACACGCGCGAGGTGCGCGACCTCGACGACAGCTCCTACACCCCGGTGCTGCCCGGCGTTTCCATCATCAAGCTCACCAACGGCCTCGACGGCCTCGCCCTGCTGCGCGACGCGGCGCTGGTGTGGAGCTACGAGGTCCGCAACACCGGCAACGTGGAGCTGTCGGCCATCGCCGTCTCCGACGACCGGGAGGGGGCGATCACCAACCTGGTCTCGGGCGACGCGGACGGCGACGGCCGGCTCGACCTGGGCGAGGTTTGGCGCTTCGAGAAGGCCGGCACGGCCAGCGACGCCGCCTACGCCAACATCGGCACCGTCTCCGGCACGGCGACGGACAGCCAAGGTAACACGCGCCGCGTCGAAGCGGCGGACGGCAGCTCCTACCGCACCGTGCAGCCCGGCATCGAGATCACCAAGGTCACGAACGGCGTGGACGGCCCGGTGCTGCTCCGCGACGGGCAGGTCACCTGGACCTACACCGTCCGCAACACCGGGGATCTCGCCCTGTCCAACGTCGCGGTGACGGACGACGTCGAGGGCGCGGTGACCAACCTCGTCTCGGGCGACGCCAACAACAACCGCCTGCTCGACCTCGGCGAGGTGTGGACCTTCACGAAGAGCGGCGTCGCCTCGGCCGCGGCCTACGCGAACACCGGCGAGGTGACGGCGACCGGCACGGACGCGTTCGGCAACGCGCGCGGCGTCTCGGACACCGACCCCAGCTCCTACATCACGGTCGTGCCCTCCATCAGCATCAGCAAGCTGACCAACGGCGTGGACGGCGCGGTGCTGCTGCTCGGCAGCGCCGTCACCTGGACCTACGAGGTCGCGAACACCGGCGCGATCGCGCTGCGCGACGTGCGGGTGACGGACGACCGCGAGGGCGCGGTCACCGCCTTCTCCGGCGACGCTGGCAACGACGGCGTGCTGTCCGTGGGCGAGGTGTGGACGTTCACCAAGGCCGGCATCGCCTCGGCCGCGAGCTACACCAACATCGGCACGGCGGTTGCGACGGCGCGCGACGGCTTCGGCAACAGCCTCGACGTGGTGGCGGCCGACGGAAGCTCCTACACGACCTTCGCCCTCGGCACGATCGGCGACGAGGTCTTCTTCGACCGCGACGGCGATGGCGTCCGCGACGCGGGCGAGGGGCTGGCGGGCGTCACGGTGCGCCTCGACATCGGCAACAACGGCTCCTTCGAGCGCACGGCGGTGACCGACGCCGAGGGCCGCTACACCTTCGGAGGCCTCGGCGCCGGCACCTACGCCGTGGTGGTGGACACCTCCACCCTGCCCGGCGGCGGCGCGGGCTACCAGAACACGGCGGACCCGGACGGCGGCGCCAGCAGCCGCTCCGTCGTCGCGCTGGGGGCCGGCCAAAGCAACCTCCTGCAGGATTTCGGCTACCGCGCCTTCGACTTCGGCGACGCGCCGGCGACCTACGGGACGCTGCTGGCGGCCAACGGCCCTCGGCACGTGCTGAGCACGGGGCAGAGCGCGGCGACGCCCGCCCTGTTCCTCGGCGCCAGCGTGGACGCGGAGGCCGACGGCCAGCCCAACGCGGCGGCGACCGGCGACGACCTCGGCGCGCCCGGCGACGACGAGAACGGCGTGACCTTCCTCTCCGCGGTCCAGGCCGGCCAGACCGCGCAGATCCGCGTCAACGTCACCGAGGCGGCCGGGGTCAACGGACGGCTCAACGCCTGGATCGACTTCAACCGCGACGGCGACTTCGCGGATGCGGGCGAGCGCGTGCTGTTCGACCGCGCGGTCGCGCCGGGCGACCAGGTGTTCGACATCGCGGTGCCCGTCTCGGCCTCCGTGGGCGCGACCCACGCCCGATTCCGCCTCAGCACCGACGCGGCGGCGCAGAGCGCGACCGGCCTCGCCCTCGACGGCGAGGTGGAGGACTACGCGCTGACGATCGCGGCCGCGCCGGTCGCGCGGCTCGACATCGAGAAGACCACGAACGGGCCCACCAACCGCAACCCCTTGGCGCCCGACTTCAACAACGAGGACGCGGCAAACGGCGCGGGCGTGCCGATCCTCACCGTGGGCTCGGCCGTGACCTGGACCTACCAGGTGACCAACACCGGCACGACGGCCTTCACGCGCGCCCAGGTCTCCATCGTGGACGACGACGGCACGCCGACCAACGCGGCGGACGACATGACGACCGCCAACGGGCGGATCGCCTTCCACCGCGAGGTGGCGGGCGACGGCGACGCGCTGCTCGAGGCGAACGAGGTGTGGGAATACCGGGCGACGGGGGTGGTCGAGAGCACCGCCGCCCTCGGCGCGCCGGTCACGCTGAACCTCGCCGGCTCGACCGCAATGTCCGGCGCGCTCGGCAACGCCTTCACCGTCGGCGCCGGCGGCATCTCGGCCAGGGTCACGGGCTTTGCGCGCGACAAGCACACCGGCGCGTGGACCGACGCGTATGTCGGCCGCTTCGGCGGCGGCATGGGTGTCACCGACGGCTCCGAGGGCAGCGGGGCGGGCGCTGCCCACACGGTGGACAACGTCGGCGCCCGCGACAACTACGCGCTGTTCCGCTTCAACCAGAACGTCGTCGTGGACAGCGCCTTCCTGGGCTACGTGGTGCACGACAGCGACCTGCGGGTGTGGATCGGCACCGCGGCCAACGCCTTCGACACCAACATACGGCTGACCGACGCCTTCCTCGCGGGCCTCGGCTTCACCGAGGTCAACGAGACGACCCTGACGACGGCGCGGCTGGCGAACCTCAACGCGGGCGGCGTTTCGGGGAACGTTCTCGTGATAGCCGCCAACACGGGCGAGACCAAGGCGGAGGACAATTTCAAGATCGAGACCCTGCGCGTGCAGGCGGCCGGGACGGGGGTGTATTCCAACACGGCAACCGTCTCCGCCCCCGGCGCGGTGGGCGACAGCGACATGAGCCACTACCGCGGCGTGCCCGCGCTGGTTGCGCGCCTCGACATCGAGAAGACGACGAACGGCTCCTCCAACCGGAATCACGTCGCGCCGGACTTCAACAACGAGGACGCGGCCAACGGCGCGGGCGTGCCGGTCCTCGTCGCCGGGACGGACGTGACCTGGACCTACCGGGTGACGAACACGGGCGAGGCGGCGTTCGCCCGCGCCCAGGTCTCCATCGTGGACGACGACGGCACGCCGACCAACGCGGCGGACGACATGACCACCGCCAACGGGCGGATCGCCTTCCACCGCGTGGTCACGGGCGACTCCGACGACCTGCTCGAGGCGAACGAGGTGTGGGAGTACCGCGCGACCGGGACGGTGGAGAACCTCGCCTCGCTCTCCACTCCGGTCAGCATCGTGATGGAGGGATCGAGCGCCCTCGACGGGGCGGACGGGAACGCGCGGCACTTCTCCGCGGGCGGCGTCAACGTGCAGGCGACGGCGTTCGCGCGCGACAAGCACACCGGCCACTGGAGCCAGGCCTATCTCGGCACCTTCGGCGGCGGGCTTGGCGTGAACGACAGCGGCGAGGGCAACGGCGACAACAACCGCCACACGGTGGACAACACGGGCGGGCGCGACAACTACGTGCTGTTCCGCTTCGACCAGAGCGTGGTCGTGGACAGCGCCCACCTGGGCTACGTGGTGGGCGACAGCGACCTGCGCGTGTGGATCGGGACGGTGGGCAACGCCTTCTCCACCAACATCCAGCTCACCGACGCCGTCCTGCACGGCCTCGGCTTCACCGAACTGAACGACACCTCGGCGACGGGCGCGCGCACGGCGGACTTCAACGCCGCCGGCCGCGCGGGCAACGTGCTGGTGATCGCCGCGAGCCCGGACGACACGACGCCGGAGGACTTCTTCAAGATCGAGAAGCTCAACCTCCTCGCCGCCGGTCCCGGCCTCTACAAGAACGTCGCCACCGTCTCCGCGCCGGGGGCCACGGGCGACAGCGACGCGAGCCACTACCGCTCCGTCGCCGCCACCCCGCGCCTCGACGTGGAGAAGCTCGTCTCCGTGGACAACGGCCGCACCTGGCACGACGCGGACAGCCCCGCGGGCCCGACCGCGAACGCGGGCGGCGCGGTGCAGTTCAAGTTCGTGGTGACGAACACGGGCAACGTGGCGCTGGGCAACATCGTGCTGTCCGACGACGTCCTCGACCTCAACGGGTCGGCGGCGGGGCGCAGCATCACGATCAACAGCCTGGCGGCCTCCAACCCCGGCCACAGCGACACGCAGGAGTTCGTTGTCCACGCCACGGCGCAGGTCGGGCAGCACGCCAACACGGCGACGGTGACCGCCACCTTCAACGGCGCGGCGGTGACGGACACCGACATGGCGCACTACTTCGGCGCGGCCGGGCCGGGCGTGCGGACGCCGGGCTTCTGGACCAACGACAAGTGGCGCGACCTGTGGGACGGCGATTCGGGCGTTCCCTCGCAGGCCGGGCAGCCCGGCTTCCCGGGCCGCGACATCCTGTTCGCGGCGCCCACGCCGGTGGACCCGGTGACGGGCCGCGCGACAACGGGCCTCCTGATCGGCGACTTCAACCGCGACGGCCGCACCAACAACGGCGAGCACACCATCTTCTACACGGTGGGCGAGGCGCTGTCGGTGATGACCGGTTCGAGCGGCCACGACGCGCGCTTCATCCTCGACCGCGCGCTGGTGGCGACGTGGCTCAACCACCTTGCCGGCAACCCGCTCGAGGCGGCGAGCCCGACCGCCTTCGACGCGCGCGACGCGGTGTCGCACGCCATCGCCTGGCTGCAGCGCGAAACGCCGGACGAGAACCACGACGGGCGCGGCGACGGCAACCTGTGGCTGAACCCAAGCCATTGGCGGGTCGCCTCCTCCTCGACCGATTGGAACAACACGGTCGGCGGCATCCCGGCCGGCAACCGGATCAAGGACTGGCTGGACGGGTACAACAACTTCGGCACCGTCACGAACGACGGCGTGACGGTGCGGATCGCCGCGGACGGCGACATGTTCTGATCCACCGCGCCGCGTTGGCACGGCGGTTGCCAGGGGCAGGGTGCCATGCGCGGCCTGCCCCTTCTGCTTTCTGCCCTCCTGCTCCTCGCCGCCCCCGCGCGGGCCGGCGATCCGATGGCGCAATGCCGCGCCGCCATCGCCGCGGCCGAGCGCGAGGCCGGCATCCCCGCGGGCCTGCTGCACGCCATCGGCCGCGTCGAGTCGGGGCGGCGCGACCCGGCGACGGGCGAGGCCGGCTCCTGGCCGTGGGCGATCAATGCCGAGGGGCAGGGGCGATTCCTGCCGGACCGGTCGGCAGCGATTGCCGCGGTGCGCGACCTGCAATCCCGCGGCGTGCGGATCGTGGACGTGGGCTGCATGCAGGTGAACCTGCACCACCACCCGCGCGCCTTCGCCTCGCTGGACGAGGCCTTCGACCCGGTCGCCAACGCCCGCTACGCGGCGCGCTTCCTGTCCGAGCTCCACGCCGCCGCGGGGGGCGACTGGATGGTGGCGGCGGGGCGCTATCACTCGCACACGCCGCACCTGGCCGAGGCCTACCGCGCGCGCGTCGCCGCCGCGTGGCCGGCGGCGCGGGAGGCGGCGCAGCGCCTTGCGGCCGCGCCGGCACCGGCGGCGAGGCCCACGCTTGCCGGGATGGGCGGCTTCGGCCTCTCCAACGGCGCGGAGCGGGCGCGGATCTTGCCGCCGCCTGGGCAGGCGGCGGGGATGGCGGTGGCGCCAGGCCGCGGCCTCGACGCCTACCGATCCGCGCCGGTTCCCATCGCGGGGCGCGCCTTTGCTCTTGGCGCGGGCGCTCCGGCCCGCCGCTGACGCGGCAAATGCCTGCCCGGCGGGCCATTTTCCGTCGTGGCCCTCGTGCGGCGCATGTCACCCCCTTGAAAGACTCATCCCTTCGCGGCACTTCGCGCTTCAGCCCGGATGGCGCTCACCCGGGGACAGACGAGGGAAAATCACCCATGAAGTGGACCGTGCTTGCCGCCGCGGCGGCGGCGTTTTTCGCACTCGGACCGGCCGAGGCCCTGGCCGGCCGCGACCTGGACCAGATCCGCCAGCGCAACACGCTGCGCTGCGGCGTGCAGGGCCCGTCCAACCCCGGCTTCGGCGTGCCGGACAGCCAGGGCCGCTGGGGCGGGTTCAACATCGAGATCTGCCGCGCCATCGCGATCACGATCTTCAACGACCCGAACCGCGTCGAGTTCGTCCCCGTCACGACGCAGTCGCGCTTCCCGGCGCTGGCCGCGGGCGAGGTGGACATCCTGTCGAACAACTCGACCTGGACGCTGACGCGCGACAGCAACGTCAACCGCTTCAACTTCCCCGCCATCGTCTTCTACGACGGCCAGGCGATCATGGTGCCGCGGCGGCTGAACGTGACGAGCGCTCGCCAGCTCAGCGGCGCGACGGTGTGCGTGCAGCCCGGCACGACGACGGAACTCAACATCTCCGACTTCTTCCGCGCCAACAACCAGCGCTTCACGCCGGTGGTCATCGCCGACCTCGACGAGCTGCGCCGCGCCTACGACAGCGGCCGCTGCGACGTGTTCACCAACGACTTCGCGGCGCTGGCCGCGCAGCGCACCCTGCTGACCCGCCCGGCGGATCACATCATCCTGCCCGAGCGCCTGTCGAAGGAGCCGCTCAGCCCCGTCATCCGCCAGGGCGACGAGGAGCTGACGAACATCGTCGCCTGGACCGTGTTCGGCCTGATCGACGCCGAGGAGCTCGGCATCACCCAGGCGAACGTGGAGCAGATGGCGACCACCTCCACCAACCCGGTGATCCGCCGCCTGCTCGGCGCGGAGGGCAACATGGGCGAGAGCCTGGGCGCGGCGAACGCCCAGTACATGCGCACGATCATCCGCACCTTCGGCAACTACGGCGAGATCTTCGAGCGCCACCTCGGCACCCGCACGCCGATCGGCCTGGAGCGGGCGCAGAACCGCACCTGGACCAACGGCGGCCTGCTCTACGCGCCCCCCGCTCGTTGACGGCGGCGCGCTGAGGCGAACCTCACCAGGGGGGGGCGACGCAAACCGCCCCCTCCCGTTTTCCGAAGAACAAGAGCGACGCGATGAGCACCACCTCCGCACCGGGGCCGATCCCCGTCGCCAAACCGCTGATCCCGCTACCCTCGGGCACCACCGCGCGCGGCCTGATGTGGCAGGGTGTGCTGCTCGCCTGCGTCGTGTTCGTCGGCTGGTCGGCCTACAGCAACCTCATCGCCAACATGTCGGCCCGCGGGCTGCAGTTCGGCTTCGGCTTCCTCGACCGCTCGGCCGGCATCCCGATCGGCGAGCACGTGATCCCCTACACGCCCGCCGACACCTACGCGCGCGCGCTGACCGTGGGCCTGCTGAACACGCTGCGCGTCGCCGTCGTCGGCATTGCCATCGCGACCGTGCTGGGCGTGTTCCTCGGCCTCGCGCGACTCTCGACCAACCCGCTGCTGCGCGGCCTGACCGGCGGCTACATCGAGGTGATCCGCAACACGCCGCTCGTCCTGCAGCTCGTGTTCTGGCACACCATCATCCTGCAGTTGCCGTCCGTGCGGCAGGCGCTGAGCCCGCTGCCCGGCGTGTTCCTCTCGCAGCGCGGGGTGAAGCTGCCGGCGCTGATCGCCGAGCCGGCGCTATATGCTTCCCTGGCCGCCGTGGCCCTCGCAATCATCCTCTGGCTCGGCCTGCTGCGGCGCGAGCGCGCCCGGCAGATCGCCACAGGCGAGCGGAAGCCGACCCTGCTGCCCGGCCTCGCGATGCTGTTCGGCCTGCCCGCGCTCGCCGCGCTGATCGTCGGCGCACCGCAGGTGGAGTTCCCCGAGCTCGCGGGCTTCAACTTCGAGGGCGGCCTGGCCCTCAGCCCCGAGTTCTTCGCGCTGCTGATCGGCCTCGTCGTGTACACCGCCGCCTTCATCGCCGAGATCGTGCGCTCCGGCATCCAGAGCGTGCACAGGGGCCAGTGGGAGGCGGCGCGCGCGCTTGGCCTGCCGCCGGGGCGCATCATGCGCCTCGTCATCCTGCCGCAGGCGCTGCGGGTGATCATCCCGCCCCTCACCTCGCAGTATCTCAACCTCACGAAGAACTCGTCGCTCGCCGTCGTCATCGGCTACCCGGACCTCGTCAGCGTCGCCAACACCTCGATCAACCAGACCGGGCAGGCGGTCGAGGTCATCACCATCTTCATGGCGGTCTACCTGATCATCTCGCTCGCCACGTCGGCGCTGATGAACGCGTACAACCGCGCCGTCGCCCTCAAGGAGCGGTGAGATGAGCGCCTCCACCCCGACCTCCACCGCCCCCGCCTTGCCCGGCTTCGCAGCCCGCGCGCGCGATTTCGCGCGTGCCTGCTTCACCGGGCCGCTCAACATCGCCATCACCCTGGGTTGCCTCGCGCTGCTCGTCTGGCTCGTGCCGCCCGTGCTCGACTGGGCCGTGCTGTCGGCCACGTGGAACGGCACCGCGCAGACCTGCCGCGAGAATCGCGGCGCTTGCTGGGCCTTCATCCGGGAGAAGTTCTGGTTCTCCATCTTCGGCCTCTACCCCTATGAGGAGCGCTGGCGGCCGGCGCTGATGCTGGTGGTGCTGGTCGGCATGGTCGTCGCCTCGACCATTCGGCGCTTCTGGAACAGGTGGCTGCTGGTCGCGTGGCTCGTGGCCGCGCCGGGGATGCTGGTGCTGCTCGCCGGCGGCGTGTTCGGCCTTCCGGCGGTCTCGACGCGGCAATGGGGCGGCATCACCATCACGGGCGTCATCGCCGTCTATGGCCTGGCACTCGGCTACCCGCTCTCCATCCTGCTGGCGCTCGGGCGACGCTCGAAGCTGACGCTGGTGCGCTGGTTCTGCACCGCGGTCATCGAGTGCGTGCGCGGCGTGCCGCTGATCTCGCTGCTGTTCATGGCGGCCATCATGCTGCCGCTGTTCATGCCGCAGGGCGTGACGGTGGACCGGCTGATCCGCGTGCTC
>BBPE01000935.1_pt5 | contig 12867 bp, 15 predicted proteins | sample 1344301 | NCBI WGS metagenome assembly BBPE01 (sample SAMD00019089, study PRJDB2971) | groundwater metagenome | isolation source: The Cedars highly-alkaline
CGGGCAGCAGCCGCGTGAGGCTCGCGATGATCACCGGCATGCCCGCGGCCGAGACGGCGACGCCCATCACGAGGCCGGCGAAGAAGGTGAAGAGTGGCAGGCCGTGGCTCAGCGCCATGCCGAGGATGCCGAGGGCGTAAAGCACCGCACCCCCCATGATCACCGCACGCCCCCCCACCCGGTCGGCGAGCTGCCCGCAGATCGGCTGGCTCACGCCGTTCAGCAGCACCTGGAGCGCGATCGCGAAGGCGAAGCCCGAGGCACCCCAGCCGTGCGCCTCCGTCATCGGCGCGAGGAACAGGCCGAAGGACTGGCGCAGCCCCATGGCGAGCGCGGCGCCGATCACCGCGCAGGCGATGAGCGTCCCGGCGGCGGCGCGGTGGGCGGCGGTCATGCGGGCGAGCGTCCTCCCGCCGCGCGCGCTTGTCCACCGCGCGGGCCGGCCCCAAGCACGCCGCGCGGGGAGCGGTCGCGGATCCGCGCAGGCGGCAAGGGGTGGCAGGCGGAACGGGGTGGTTGCCGGCGCGGCAAGCCGGCGTTACGGCCCCCGCGCGATGGAGATGCGCACCAGCGACTTCGACTACGAACTGCCTGAGAGCCTCATCGCGCAGCAGCCGATCCGCCCGCGCGACGCGGCGCGCCTGCTCGAGGTTGGCTCGGGCGGCGCGCTTGCCGACCGCGGCGTCCGCGACCTGCCCGAGATCCTCCGCCCCGGCGACGTGATGGTGGTCAACGACACCCGCGTGATCCCCGCGCGCCTGCGAGGCCGGCGGGGCGGGGCGCGAGTCGAGATCATGTTGAACAGGGCCGAGGGTGACGGAACCTGGCACGCGCTGGTGCGAAACGCGCGCCGTCTCCACGCCGGCGACGAGGTGGAGATCGAGGGCGCCGAGGGGCTCTCGGCACGGGTCGTCGTGAACGAGGGCGGCGGCAGCGTGCGGCTCGATTTCGGGGCCGACCCCGAGCGCCTCGCGCGGGCGCTCGACGCGGCCGGCGAGATCCCCCTGCCCCCCTACATCCGCGGAGGCCACGCGAGGGCAAGCGACGCGGAGGATTACCAGACCGTCTTCGCCGCCCGGCCCGGCGCGGTGGCGGCCCCCACCGCCAGCCTGCACTTCACCCCCGAACTCCTCGCCGCCATCGCGGCGCGGGGCGTGAAGCGCGCGACCGTCACGCTGCACGTCGGCGCGGGCACCTTCCTGCCCGTCCGCGAGGACGACCCGCGGCAGCACCGCCTCCACGCCGAATGGTGTGAACTGGGCGAGGGGGCGGCCGCCACCATCAGCGCGGCGCGCGCGAACGGCCACCGCGTGCTCGCCTGCGGCACCACCGCGCTGCGCCTGCTGGAGACGGCGGCGCGCGGCGTGGAGGACCCGCGCGCGCCCATCGCGCCTTTCCGCGGCCTGACCGACCTCTACATCCTCCCCGGTTTCCCGTTCCGCGCCGCCGACCTGCTGCTGACCAACTTCCACCTGCCGAAGAGCACCTTGCTGATGCTCGTCGCCGCCTTCGCCGGCCAGGAGCGGATGCGCGCGGCCTATGCGCACGCGGTGGCGCGACGCTACCGCTTCTTCTCCTACGGCGACGCCTCGCTGCTGCACCGCTGCGACGCGGACCGGGCATGACGCTCTCCTGGACGATGCGGGCTTGCGACGGCGCGGCGCGCGCGGGCACGCTGCGCACCGCCCACGGCGAGGTGGAGACACCCGTCTTCATGCCCGTCGGCACCGCGGGCACGGTGAAGGCGCTCACCGCGGACGCGGTGCGCGCCACCGGCGCGCGCATGGTGCTCGGCAACACCTACCACCTCATGCTTCGCCCCGGTGCCGAGCGCGTCGCGCGGCTGGGCGGGCTGCACCGGCTGATGGACTGGCACGGGCCGCTCCTCACCGATTCCGGCGGCTTCCAGGTGATGAGCCTCGCCGGGCTGCGGAAGCTCGACGCGGACGGCGTGACGTTTCAGAGCCACGTGGACGGCAGCAGGCACCGCCTCACGCCCGAGCGCAGCGTGGAGATCCAGCGCCTGCTCGGCGCCGACGTCACCATGTGCTTCGACGAGTGCACGCCCTTCCCCGCCACTCACGATGAGGCAGCGCAATCCATGCGGCTCTCCATGCGCTGGGCCGAGCGGTCGCGCCGGGCGTTCGAGGCGCGCGAAGGCCACGGCCTGTTCGGCATCGTCCAGGGCAGCACCTACGACGACCTGCGCGCGGAGAGCGTGGCCGCGCTCGCCGCCATCGGCTTCGAGGGCTACGCGGTCGGCGGCCTCGCCGTCGGCGAGGGGCAGGCGGAGATGCTGCGCGTGCTCGACACGACGGTGCCGCTGCTGCCGGAGGGCAAGCCGCGCTACCTCATGGGGGTCGGCATGCCGCAGGATCTGCTGCGCGCCGTCGCGCGCGGCGTGGACTTGTTCGACTGCGTCATCCCCACGCGCTCCGGCCGGATGGGGCGCGCCTACACGCGCCGCGGCGCGCTCAACCTGCGCAACGCCCGCCACGCGGACGACCCGCGCCCGCTCGACCCGGAGTGCGGCTGCCCGGCCTGCGCGCGCCACTCCCGCGCCTACCTCCACCACCTCATCAAATGCGACGAGATGCTCGGCCCCGTGCTGCTCTCCTGGCACAACATCCACTACTTCCAGGATCTGATGCGCGGCATGCGCGACGCGATCTCGGCGGGTGGCTTCGCGGCGCATGCCTTCGCCGTCGAGGCTGCCTGGGAACAGGGCGACACAGGATGACCAGCAAGACCGACACCACCGGCCTCACCATGCTCGGCGCGACCACGCGCGCGCCGCAAAGCCCGGAGGAGGCTGTGTTGGAGCGCGTGCCCAACCCGCACCCCGGCACCGCCTACTGCGTGCGCTTCGCGGCGCCTGAGTTCACCTCGCTCTGCCCGCTCACCGGCCAGCCCGACTTCGCGCACCTCGTGCTCGACTACGTGCCGCGCGACTGGCTGGTCGAGAGCAAGAGCCTCAAGCTCTACCTCGGCTCGTTCCGCAACCACGGCTCGTTTCACGAGGCATGCAGTCTTGACATCGCCAAGCGCCTTGTGGCGACGCTTGATCCGGTGTGGTTGCGCATCGGCGCCTACTGGTATCCGCGCGGCGGCATCCCCATCGACGTCTTCTGGCAGACCGCTGCGGCGCCGGAGGGGCTGTGGATCCCGCCGCAGGACGTTCCGGGCTACCGCGGGCGGGGATAGCGCCCCCGCCCGCGCGGCGCTGTCAGGCGAACAGGAAGTCAGCGGCGGTAAAGCCGGTCGCGCTCACCGCGTCGATCACCGGGCCGTCGGGCGCGGCGATCCGCGTCTTGTCGCGCGACACGACGGAGAGCAGCACGAAGGCGGTCACGCCGCTGCCCCGCAGGCCGAGCTTGGCGCCGGCCGCGCGGTCGGACACGTTCACGAGGTCGATGCCCCAGCCCGGTGCGTCGAACACGAAGCGTTCGGCGCCGTCGAAGCCGTAATCGGTGTCGTTGCCCGCGCCGCCCGCCATCACGTCCTCGTCCGCGGAGCTCCAAAACTAGAGCCAATCCACCCTGACTGTCGTCAGGGCGGTTGCCTCTAGCCTCTGTTTTCGGTGCAGATTCACGCCTTCGAGCGAAGACGCTCGCTGGCGATCTGCTTTAACCGAAATGGCCGACGTCGAAGGGCGAGCCGAGGGGCAGCCCGCTCGCATCGCACAGCAGCGCACACCGGCTCAACAGCCACTCGCCGCCGGCGCGTCGAAGGTCGAGGTGCAGGAGGCGAGGAAGGCGCTGCCGGGCAACGCGTTGACGCTCGCCAAACCCTGCCCGCTTGCGCGGCCCGGATCGTCCGGCTCATTCACCTGAGTCGGGTTGGTGAGCGGCTGCGCGTCCGGGCCGACGATGGGCACGAACACATCGGACTGGCGGTCGCCCTCCGTCGAGGCCCTCGCCGTCGCGGCGGCTGCCCTGCAAGCGTGGCAGCGACAACAAATCGAACCTTCCCAAGCGGGCGCGAGCTGCGGCGCCGGGGAAGCCGGCGCCGCGGCGGACCGTGCTTGCTACGCGCCGACCTGCTGGATGGCGCTCAGCGTCCAGGGCCCGCTCGGGACCCGGACGAAGGTCCACAGCTCCTTCGCCTCCTGCCGGCGCTCCGCGTCGCCCTCGACCACACGGCCCTCGGCGTCACGGGTCACGTCGATCAGCGAGAACCGCATCGCCACCGTCGCGTAGCGGCGTGCGCCCTCCTCCCACGCCTCGGCGAGGTCGCCCTGGTCGAGCTTTACGTCCCGCGTCTCGTTGCGCCAGCCGCGCGCGTCGAGCGCGGCGTAGTCGTCGCGGAAGTACTGCGCCATCTCCGGCGTGGCGATACGCTGGAGCGTGGCAATGTCGCGGCGGCTCCAGGCGTCGTTGACGCGGACCAGCAGCGCCTCGAAAGCCGCGAAGTCCTCTCCACTGACGCCCACTTCGTCCGTGGGTCGCGTGTTGCCGCGCGCGAGGCCGGCCGACCCGAGGCCGGAGGCGCGCGCAGGCTCGTCCATCCGCTCGCGCATCATTGCCCCCATTCGCGCCCCCATTGGCGCCCCGCCGGCCATGGCCGGCTGCTGGCGGCGGCGGAACAGGCGCACTGCGAACATCACGAGCAGCGCGATGAGCGCCACCTGCAGCAGCAGCCCAAGCACCCCGGCAAGGCCGGAAAGCCCGCTGAACAGCCCGCCGCCGAGAAGCATCCCGAACAGCCCCGCGCCGAGGAAGCCAGCGAGGAACGGATTGCGCTGGAACCAGTTGCCGCGCGTCGCCGCCGCAGCCGCCCCGGCGGTGGCCGGCGCACCGGGCCGCGCCGGAGCGGCGGAGGGTGCCGTGGGCTGGCTGGGCGCGGTCTGCGTGCGGTCGAAGCGCTGCGGCGCCTCGGGTGCGGTGCGCGTCGGCGGCGGCGCCTGATGGGTGCGGGCCCCGCGGCTGCCGGAGGACGACCCGCCCCCAGGGCGCGCCTCGGCCAGCGCGGGCGCGAGGGCGAGCGCGACAACGGCGAGCGAAGCAAGAAAACGGGCGTGTTGGCGCGTTGGGCGGCGCATCGAAGGGCGTCTCCTGATCAGTCCTGTCCTGACATCAATATGGGGGTGGCTTTTCTCGATTGCGAGGAAATCCGGCCTGCGTCATCGTGGTTTCCATCATCAGGAGTTGGCAGCATGATGACCTCGCGCCTGCGCAGGCCGGTGCCGGCCACGGTTTGGGCCAGGCTTGGGGTTTGGGCCAGGCTTGGGGTTTGGGCCAGGCTTGGGGTTTCGCCGCGGTGTCTCGTGGTCGGAACGGTCCTGCTGCCACTGCTCGCCGTGGGCTGCGCGCAGCGCCCGGTGGCGGGCGGCGAGGCCGGCGGTCCGACTTCGCAGGAGCCGGTGCGCCTGCCGCCCTGGCCCGCGCGCGGCCAGGTGCTTACGGCTCGCGTCGGATGAACGCCGCCGCAATCCTCAAGCGCCCGGGCGAACTCCAGGCCTTCCGCATCGCGCCGGGCGACACGAACCACTTTGCGTGCCTGCTCGACCCCATCGAGGACGGCACGGCCTTCAAGCTGGTCGTCGAGATCTTCGCCCCCGGCGGCACCACGCCCCCCAACGCCCATTCCATGGCCCAGGAGGCGTTCTTTGTCCTCAAGGGTGAGGGCCGGGCGCGGGCGGGCGGAACGTGGCAGGGCATCGGCCCGGGAGACGTGCTCATGCTCCGCCCCGGCGTCGAGCACGTCGTGGAGAACACCGGGCGAGGCAAGCTCTACTGCCTGACGCTCATGGCGCCCGACGAAGATTTTGCCGCGCTCATCCGCCGCGGCACCCCGGTGGAGTTGGACGCGGAGGATCTGGCGGTGCTGCGCGGCGGACATCCGCCTGGCGTCTGATGGCGACCCGCGTTCAGAGAGCCATCGCTCGCGCCGGTTCGCACGCATCGGGCCGCGACATTGCCGTGTGCCTCAGTAGCGCGCCAGGCACGCGCCCCAGGTCAACCCGCCGCCGATCGCCTCGAACAGGACAAGGTCGCCGCGGCGGATGCGCCCGTCGCCCACGGCATCGGCGAAGGCGAGCGGCACGGAGGCGGCGGAGGTGTTGGCGTGGCGATCCACCGTGACCACCACCCGCTCAGGCGGCAGGCCAAGCTTCTTTCCCATCGCCTCGATGATGCGGATGTTGGCCTGGTGCGGCACCAGCCAGCCAACCGCCTCGCGCCCCAGGCCATTGGCGGCCAATGCCTCGTCCACCACCGCCGCGAGCTTGCCGACGGCATGCTTGAACACCTCGCGGCCCGCCATGCGCAGCGGCCCCATGGTGCCTTCGACGTGCAGGATGTCGGCATGGCGGCCGTCGGCGTGCAGGTGGGAGGAGAGGATGCCGGGGTCGCCCTCCCCCTCTTCTGCGCGCAGCACCACGGCGCCGGCGCCGTCGCCGAACAGCACGCAGGTGCCGCGGTCGGTCCAGTCCAGGATGCGGGAGTAGACCTCCGCCCCGATCACCAGGGCGCATCGCGCCTGCCGGGCGCGGAGCAGCGCATCCGCGGTTGCCAGCGCATAGACGAAGCCGGTGCAGGCCGCCGAGATATCGAAGGCGAAGCCGCGCGTGACGCCCAGCAGGCGCTGCACATGCACCGCCGTGGCGGGGAAGGCGCTGTCCGGCGTGGCGGTTGCCAGCACGATGGCATCCACCTCGGCCATCTCCACGCCGGCCTGCGCCAGCGCCCGCCGCGCTGCCGCCTCGCCCATCGAGGCGCAGCTGTCGCCTGGCCCGGCGAGGTGGCGCTGGCGGATGCCGCTGCGCTCGACGATCCACGCATCCGACGTATCGAGGGCGAAGCGGCGCGCGAGCTCATCGTTGGAGACGAGATCGGACGGCAGGTAACCGCCGCTGCCGGCGATCACGGAACGGATGCGGGGGGCCATGAACCGTCAGTCCAGCGGTGCGGGCACGGGCGGCGACTCGGGGGCCGGGGCGAGGCGGGCGAGGCCCTCGCGGATGCTCGTCGTGAAGCCGTGGTTCACCATGTCCATCGCCACGTCCACGGCGTGGGCGAAGCCCGTCGCGTCCGTGCCGCCGTGGCTCTTCACCACCACCCCGTTGAGGCCGAGCAGGATGGCGCCGTTGTAGCGCCGCGGGTCCATCCACTCCCGCAGCCGCTCGAGCGCGGGCCGGGCGAGGAGGTAGCCCATGCGGGCAGGTACCGTGGAGGTGAAGACCTGGCGGAGCAGGTCGCGCATCAGCTTCAGCGCGCCCTCGCCCGTCTTGAGCGCGACGTTGCCGGTGAAGCCGTCGGTGACCACCACGTCCACCGTGCCGGCGGCGATGTCGTGGCCCTCAACGAAGCCAGCGAAGTTGAGCCCCGTGCCGCGGAGCACCTCCGCAGCCTGGCGCACGCGGTCGTCGCCCTTCAGCTCCTCCGAGCCAACGTTGAGCAGGCCGAGCGACGGTGAGGGCAGGCCAAGCACGGCGCGCGCAAAGGCGTCGCCCATCACGGCGAACTCGACGAGGTTGCGCGCGTCGCACTGCACGTTGGCGCCGAGGTCCAGCATGACCACGTCGCCCCGTGCCGAAGGCGCGATGGCGGCGAGCGCCGGGCGGTTGATCTCGGGCATCGTCTTGATGACGATCTTGGCGAGCGCCATCAGCGCGCCGGTGTTGCCGGCCGAGACCACGCCCTGCGCCTCGCCGGCCGCGACCGCATCAATGGCAAGCCGCATGGAGGCATTGCGCACGCGCAGCGCCGCTGTCGGCTTCATGTCCCCCGGGATGGCTTCGGGCGCGTGGCGCACGGCGCAGGCGCGCGCGGCGCGCGGCCGGCGGGCCAGCGCGCCGGTCACGCGGTTCTCGTCGCCCACCAGCAGGAAACGCGCAGCCGGATGCCGCTCGGCGGCGATCTCGAGGCCATCGAGGACCACGTCGGGGGCATGGTCGCCGCCCATCGCATCCACGGCGAGGGAGAACGTGGCGGTCGCAGCGCGCGCGGCGTTGGTCATGGCAGCGCGGGCCCCTCGCCCAGAGGCGAACTCAGCTCAGCCGCGCTCAGGTGCGGACCACGCCCTTGAGCGCGTCGGCCGCCACGACCTCCCGGCCATCGTAGTGCCCGCAGGAGCCGCAGACGTGGTGCGGGCGCTTGAGTTCGCCGCAGTTCGGGCATTCCAGGCCGGTCTCGGGCTTCAGCGCCTGATGGGCGCGCCGCATGCCGCGGCGGGAGGGGGACACTTTGCGCTTTGGGACGGCCATGGCGGCAGCCTTTCGTCATGGTCCTGCGGGGGCGGGGCCCCGGACCGTAAGGTGGGCGTGTATGAGGAAGCGGCGGCCCTTAGCATCCGGGCCGATGTGCGGGCAACCCTACCGCCGCGGCCGAAGGCTGCCCAACGCCACCGCGAAGGGGTTGCCGGCGCCGGCCCGCAGCGCCGCCTCGTCCAGGGACGCGCCGGGCTTGCGCGGATACGGGTCGAGCGCGAGCGAGAGGGTCTGCGCCACCGCCTCGCCAAGGTCGCAGCCATGCGGGCCGTGCTCCACCTCGTCCGGCGCGTCCGGGTCGAGATTGTCCTCGTCCGGCTCCGTCCCCGGCGGGAGGAGGACGAAGTCGAGCGGCTCTTCGACCGACTGGGCGAAGGGGTCGAGCGTGACGACGCACACCTGCTCCACCGACGCACGCAGCACGCCGGTGGCGCGCGCGCCGCCGGCGTGCGCGGGCCGCAATTCCAACTCCGCCTCCAGCGCATGCACGCCAGGGATGCCTAGGCGCCGGGCCAGTGCCGCACGCTCGCCCGCATCGGCCACGAGCGAGGCGCGCCGCCCGCCCAGGGGCACCGCATCGGGCCGGAAGGGCCGGGCGAACTCGACCATGGATGCGGTTCCAGGGTGCACGCCCGAGGGGTTGATGGCCGTGGGGCTCACGGCTGGGGAAAGACCGCGCGGCCGGCCACCAGCGCATCGACCGGCTGCCCGGCGAGGTTTGCGGCGATGCGCCGTGCCCAGCCCGCGAGCTCCTCCGCGCCGCCCGCGGGCGGCTCCTGCCCGGCCCACACATTCCGCGCCAGCGCGTCCGCGAGCGGCGCGTCGGCCTCCTCCGCCATCGCCGCCTCGTAGGCCGTGGCACGGCCGTGGAAGCTCTCCCACAGCGCCTTCACGCGCTTGCCGACGGACAGGTCGCCCACGCCCATCTCGCGCAGACTGACATCCATGTCCGAAAACATCGCATCGAACACGGCCTGGCCCAGAGCATCGCCGGTCTCGTTCCCTTCCGCCTTCAGCCGGCGGATCAGTAGGCCGGTGGTGAGACAAATCAGCTCGAAGCGCCCGGCGGTGGTATCGGGCACACCCCAGTCGGCGAACGGGCGCACCTGTCGCGCGGCGCCCACGGCCGCGCCATACAGCTCGAAACCCTGGCGCTCGAAGGGCTTGCGGCGAAACAGGGAAGCGAGGGGCATGAGAGATCCGACGCGAACAGGGTTGGCGCGAGCCCGGTTGTTGACCGGGGAGCCGGCGGCTCGCTACTCCCCGCCAGATGGTTCCCTCCCGCCTCGCGGTCAATCGTCTCGCGATCACCGGATCGCGTCTCGCGGCGATCGCGGCGCTGCTCTCCGGCTGCGCCTACCTCCCCCCCCTGCCGGACCGGCCGCGCGACGTGTTCACGCTGCCTGTCACCGCGCGCGGGCACCTCGTGACGGACGAGGACCTCAGCCAGATCACACCCGGGGTCTCGACGCGCGCCGACGTACGCTCCGCCCTTGGCAGCCCCAGCCACAGCGGCACGTTCAGCGACGACGCGTGGTACTACATCAGCGCGCGCACCCGGCAGCGCCCCGGCAACACGCCGCGCGTCTTCGACCAGCGCGTGGTCATGGTCGAGTTCACGCCCACCGGCACGGTGCAGAGCGTGCGCGAGGTCGAGCCGCGGGAGATGCGCAGCGTCGCCATGATCGGCCGTGAGACGCCAGTGCCCGGCACCGAGCGCACGCTTCTCCAGGCGCTGTTCGGCAACATCGGCCGCGTCGGGCCACAGGCGCCGCAGCAGCAGGGGCCGGGCTTCGGCGGCACGGCGTCGGGCCGGTAGGCCCGCCCCGGGCGAGCGGGGGTTGCGGCGGCGGCCAATTCGGGCAACTTGCACGGCCTTCCCGCCGCAGCCGGGCGAGCCTTTCCCTCGCGCGCGCCGGGGATGAGCCACGACGGAGACGGCATCGTGATCCCCGCCCTCATGCCCACCTACAACCGCGCCGATCTCGCTTTCGAGCGGGGCGAGGGCGCCTGGGTGTGGACGACGGACGGCCGGCGTTTCCTCGATTTCGGCTCCGGCATCGCCACATCCAGCGTCGGCCACGGCCACCCGCACCTGGTGCGCGCCATCGCCGAGCAGGCCGCGCGCGTGATGCATGTGAGCAACCTCTACCGCGTTCCGCAGGCCGAGGAGCTGGCGCGGCGGCACGTCGAGGCCTCGTTCGCGGACAGCGTCTTCTTCTGCAACTCGGGCGCGGAGGCGAACGAGGGCATGGTCAAGGCCGTGCGGAAGTACCACGCCGAGACGGGCCACCCGGATCGATACAGGCTGCTCTGCTTCGAGGGCGCGTTCCACGGCCGCACGCTGGCGATGCTGGCGGCGACAGGCAACGAGAAGTACTTGGCTGGCTTCGGCCCGGCGGCACCGGGGTTCGAGCACCTGCCCTTCGGCAACATGAACGCGGTGCGCGCGGCGATCACCGCCGAGACGGCCGGGATCATGATCGAGCCCGTGCAGGGCGAGGGCGGCGTGCGCCCGGCTGAGCTGCAGTTCCTCCGCGACCTGCGCGCGGCCTGCGACGAGTTCGGCCTGCTGCTCGCGCTCGACGAGGTGCAGATCGGCATGGGCCGCTCCGGCAAGCTCTGGGCGCACCAGTGGGCGGGCATCGAGCCCGACGTGATCTCGTCCGCGAAGGGCATCGGCGGCGGCTTCCCGCTCGGCGCCATCCTGGCGAAGGAGCACGTGGCGAGGCACCTGAAGCCCGGCACCCATGGCACGACCTATGGCGGCAACCCCCTGGCCTGCGCGGCCGGCAACGCCGTGCTCGACATCGTCCTGGCGCCGGGCTTCCTCGACCAGGTGGACCGCGTGGCGCGCCACCTGTGGCGCGGCATGCTGCGCCTCGCGGACCAGCACCCGGGGGTGGTGGAGGACGCGCGCGGCGCGGGGCTGCTGCTCGGCCTCAAGCTGCGGCCGGAGGTGGTGAACTCGGAGATGCAGGCGGCCTGCGTCGCCGAGGGGCTGCTGACGGTGGCGGCGGGGATGAACGTGCTGCGCGTGGCACCGCCGCTGATCATCACCGAGGCAGAGGCCGACGAGGCGCTCGACATGCTCGGCCGCGCGTGCCGGCGCGTGGCGCCCGCCCGCGCCGCACGGGTCGCGGCGCAGTGAGCGCGGCGCTGAGGCAGCAAGCGGGGCCGCCGGCCGCGACGGACGGACCCCGCCACTTCCTCGAGCTGATGGACCTCGACCGCGCCTCGCTGCGGCACATGCTGGAGCTGGGCAAGAAGGCCAAGCGCGGCGAGGTGCCCGGCAAGCCGCTCGACGGCAGGACGATCGCGCTGATCTTCGAGCTGCCGTCCACGCGCACGCGCGTCTCCTTCGAGGTCGGCATCCGCCAGATGGGCGGCGATTCGCTCGTGCTGACGGCCAAGGAAATCCAGCTCAACCGCGGCGAGAGCATCAAGGACACGGCGCGGGTGCTGTCGCGCTACGTGGACGCGGTGATGCTGCGCACTTCGGACGTGGCGAACATCCGCGAGATGGCGGCCTACGCCTCCATCCCCGTCATCAATGGACTGACCAACATCAGCCACCCGTGCCAGCTGATGGCCGACGTGATGACGTTCGAGGAGAAGCGCGGCCCCATCGCAGGCCAGGTCGTGGCCTGGACCGGCGACGGGAACAACGTGGCGCAGAGCTTCATCCAGGCCGCCGCGCGCTTCGACTTCACGCTGCGGATGGCGACGCCAGATCTGCTCAAGCCGCCCGCGGAGCTGGTGGCGTGGGCGCGGCGCGAGGGCGCGCGGATCGAGCTGACCGACGACCCGGTGGCGGCGGTTCGGGGCGCGCGCGCGGTGGTGACCGATTGCTGGATCAGCATGAGCGACGAGAAGACGGCGGCCACCCAGAATCGCCACAACCTGCTGATGCCCTACCAGGTGAACAGCGCGCTGCTGAAGCACGCAGCGCCAGACGCCATCGTGATGCACTGCCTGCCCGCGCACCGCGGCGAGGAGATCACCGACGAGGTGATGGACGGGCCGCAGTCCGTGGTGTTCGACGAGGCGGAGAACCGGCTGCACGCGCAAAAGGGAATCTTGCTGTGGGCGATGGGGTTGGGGTGAGCGGGGGCGCGCAGATCGAGGGTCTGCGGCGGGAGAACGAGGCGCTGCGCCGGGCCCTGGTCTCGCTTTGCCGTCGCGTGGAGCGACACGTTTCTGGCGCTCGCGGAAGCGACCATGGAGGTCGCGCAAGGCGGCGCTGACCAGCGACGCGCGGGCGCTCGATGAGCCGTGGAAGCCCTCCACCACGCCGCACAGCGGGCGCTCGACGTGGTCCAGCCGGTGGTCGACTCCGAATGACATGTGTCCACCGATTGCAGGCGCACTTTCGAGCCGCCCGCGAGCGCTCGGAGCAGGCCCGGTCCCGACCGCTTGAAGCCGGCGGTGGCGCCGGCGACGCTGGACGCAGGGACGGGCTCGCGGAGCGCGTCACCCGCGTGGAGGCGCGGCTCGATCGTGGCGAGCTCCGTCTCGACGGGCTGGACCAGCGCGTGGGTGCCTCGAAAGCCGAATACATCGGCTTGAGGCGCGGATGGACGGAATCGCCGTCCGCCTTCGGAGCGTCGAAGTATCGCCTAGACCATGCTGCGTTCGCATGGGCTCACGCAGATGGC
>BBPE01004263.1_pt1 | contig 12817 bp, 15 predicted proteins | sample 1344301 | NCBI WGS metagenome assembly BBPE01 (sample SAMD00019089, study PRJDB2971) | groundwater metagenome | isolation source: The Cedars highly-alkaline
CGAGACCACTGCCCTCGACTGGCCCTCACCGAAGAGAGCGGCATCAAGCCTGTCAGCGAGCCCCCCCTCACCCCAACCCTCTCCTGCGAGGGGAGAGGGGGAAGCGTCCCCCTCAAATCCAATGCCTCCGACAATACAGGATTCGGCGATGGCTACCACCAGGCCGCCATCGGAGCAGTCGTGTGCCGATTTGAGAAGTCCCTCGCCGATGGCCGCTAGCAGGCATTCCTGAAACCTTTTTTCAAAGTCCAGATTTATCGCTGGCCGTCCGGCAACCTTGCCGTGGATCATCTCCAGGTACTCGCTGCCGGCGAGACTATCTCCCCTTTCGACAAGCTCAGGGCAGGCCCCTTCACCCAGAAGCAGCACCAGATCTCCTTCACTCTTAAAGGACATGGTGCAACGCTTATTGATGTCCTCGATCAATCCCAGCATCCCCACCACCGGCGTGGGATAGATCGCCTTGCCCCGGGTCTCATTGTAGAGGCTGACATTGCCGCTGATGACCGGTATGCCGAGAACCTCGCAGGCCTCGGCCATCCCCCGGATGCACTGTTCCAGTTGCCAGTAGATCTCAAGCTTTTCCGGATTGCCGAAGTTGAGGCAGTCGGTGATGGCCAGTGGCCCGGCTCCCGAACAGGCGAGATTCCGCGCCGCTTCCGCAACCGCTATCGCCCCGCCGGCATAGGGATCGAGATAGCAATAGCGACCGTTGCCATCGGTGGTCAGGGCAATACCTTTGCGGGTCCCCTTTATGCGCAGCACCGCGGCATCGCTCCCCGGAGCCACCACGGTGTTAATCTGGACGTGATGGTCGTACTGGCGATAGACCAACTCCTTGCTAGCGATATTCGGCGAGGCAAGCAGCTTCAGCAAAACGGAGGGAATATCCTCGCGGAGAAGATCGGGAGTAGCACTGAAATCAAAGTTCTGAAGCTCATCCAGCCAAGATGGCGCCACGCCGTCGAGACGGTAGAGTGGGGGTTCGGTGAGAAACTTTATTGGCGCCTCGGCTACTACGCTTGAGCCTTCCTTTATGCGTGCGATGCCATCGTCGGTGACCCGCCCGATGATGTCGCAGCGCAGATCATAGTGATCAAAGATCGCTCTTACCTTATCCTCGTAGCCCTTCTTGACAATGACCAGCATCCGCTCCTGAGATTCAGAGAGCATCACCTCATAGGGGGTCATTCCCTCTGCTCGGCGAGGCACCTTGAGGACATCTATTTCCAGACCGCTCCCACTTCGGGAAGCGCTCTCCACCGCGGCGCTGGTGAGCCCCGCTGCCCCCAGGTCCTGCATGCCTACAATCCAGTCGGTCTCCGCAAGATGCAGACAGGCCTCGATGAGCAGTTTTTCCAAAAAGGGGTTGCCCACCTGCACCGTCGGGCGCAGCTCACGCTCATCCTCGAAGGTTCGCGAGGCAAGACCCGAAGCACCGTGGAGTCCATCCCGGCCGGTATCGGCGCCGACCAGCATTAGCAGGTTGCCCGCTCCGCCGGCCTGAGATTTAACCAGCTTCGAGGTTTCCAAGAGACCGACGCACATGGCGTTGACCAGCGGATTGGCGGAATAGGTCTCGGAGAAATAAATCTCGCCGCCGACGTTGGGAATGCCGAGGCAGTTGCCATATCCCGCAATGCCGGCCACCACCCCGTTGAAAAGATAGCGGTTGCGGGCATCACTCAAGGGGCCGAATCTCAGAGAATTGAGCAGGGCGATCGGTCGAGCCCCCATGGTAAAGATGTCACGCACGATGCCCCCGACCCCGGTAGCCGCTCCCTCGTAAGGTTCGATGGCTGAGGGGTGGTTGTGGGACTCAATCTTCATCACTATGGCGAGACCATCTCCGATGTCCACCACTCCGGCGTTCTCCTCGCCCACCTTGATGAGCACGCGCTCGCCCCGGGCGGGAAGAAGTTTAAGCAGGGGCTTGGAGTGCTTGTATCCGCAGTGCTCACTCCAGAGCGAGCCGAACATCCCCAGCTCGACGATGGTAGGCTCCCGCCCCAACAGCTTTATGATGCGCTGGTACTCCCCTTCGGAGAGGGCGACATTTTCCAGGTCCTGCTTGCTGATGGACATAATACTCATCCCCTCTTTTCGAGGAGCGCAACTCCCGATTGCAGGATTTCTTCCAGGAAACTGTCCTCTTCTGTTTCCGTTACTTCTTGGGGAGTCAAACCCTCAGCCTGAATGGGAGCCAAAATCCTTGCTGCTGCCATCCCGAGAAGCTCACTTCGCTCCCTGATATTCATTCCTTGAAAATCTTCAGAGACAATCAGTAAATCGATATCGCTCCCCTCTGCAGCCATTCCTTTAGCAAAAGAACCATAGAGGATCATTTTCTCTGGTTTTACCCCTAAATTTTCGAGTTGTTGAGAATATCTTTTTATGATTCCTTCAATCTGGAGTCTTGCTTTAGCCATTGAACAACCTCTTTCGTTCTTTTCAGATAGTCACTTGCTACCTCTTCGGGATAGCTCGAAAAGAATGAATTGATCCTTTTTATCCCTTCTCTCGCGATACTCAAGGAGTAAACCCTTTCCTTTCCTACCCTTTCCGAGCGAAGAATCCCGATGCTTTCAAGATTTCTCAGTTCCCGGCTGACTATGGCCAGGTCCGATCCCAGAATAGCCTGGAGTTGACGGACATAGAACCGCTCTCCCGGGTGAGCGAAGAACCAGACGAGTATTTTGGAACGGGTTGAAGACCCAAGCAATCTCGGTAATACACCCTTGCTCATCGTTGCTTTATTATCAACATTTGCTGACCTTTTGTCAACGTTGATGAAGGGCGATATATTCCTGCACCCTGAACTATTGCTTATTTTGTAATTCCTGAAGGACTTCTCGCAAAATCTTGGTCTTCGCCTTGGACAATCTTTCTTGCTTGAGCTCTTCCAGTAGCTTCAATTTCCCTGTTTCAACAAGGATGTCCAGGAAATCCCCAAAGTCCTCATTTCTAATCCCTGCCCTCAGGATTTGTCGCACCTCGTAGTCTGCTTCGGGTGTATCAAGTTCGAGGAGAAAACAGAAGATTACCGATCGGAAGCCCGAGGCGACTGTGGGGAGAGAGATGTTTTGAGCCAGCAGGCGTATCGGGGACACCTGGAGCGGCTCTGGATGCCTTTTGGCAATATCCATCAACGCATCCAGGGCCGCCAGCCTCACGTCCTCCGAGCGGTCTATAAGCCCCAGGAACAGCTCAAGAAGCGTACCCAGGTTCCATTCAGCCCGACCCAGAGAAAGCATTTCGGAGAGCCTTTCTTTTGTCCAGCCTCCTGGCATCTCACACCTCCTCGCCTGAAGTAACTCATCCAGAATTTCCTCAGGTATAGCCTTAACTAAGACGTCCTAGCCGATGCTAACCCAAGAGACGCATGATCAAATTGGCTACAATAGTGGTTATGACAGCAGTTAGGACAGCGATGATTACAGTCCGGATATTACCCTTGAAGAAATCCCACATTTTGCGATACCAAGACCGCATAAGCAAATGAGCATGGTCAATACCTACCGGAGTAGGCTTAATACCAAAATAATCCCGATAATCCAGCTCAAAAGTCTCGCCAGGAGTAGTTACGACAAAACAGTTCGCCTCAAGAGTCAGTCAAGAGTAGTTACGAACCCTCTAGCTACTAACTCTTTCACAGCAACACAAATCTCGTCTTTATCATCACGGCTATAATCTTCTGGTTTTGATTTGCCTGATGACAAAATGCCAGAAGAGAATGCTAAATCGGTTCCCAATGCACCTTCTGTTCTCAGTTTAGCACCATCCTGAGCCTCCCATAACCGCACCAAGGTCTTCATCATCTGTTCAGGATATTCGCTTGGCTTCACTGTCTTTCCCCTTCCTGGTATCCCTCCACCACAGCCACTTCCTCATCGGTCAGACCATAAATCTGGTAAACCCTGACGCAATCGCTGAACTTCTTCAACTGGTCATCATAGACGATTCCCCCGGCTTCTCGCTTTGCCAACAATTGCTGGTATTCTCTGTATTCCCGCCCTCTAAGCTCAAGCTGACCTTGAATTTCTTCCGCTACCAATCTCATTGCGCCCTGCAAATCCTCCAGCAGTTGGGAAAAGATAGTAGGGTCGGAGACATCCAGCTCCGGCTCCTTATAGAGTTCTTCCTCAGACACGAAGGTGAACTCTCTGGAGAGATACCTGAGCTTCAGCAGTTGGTCAACCTCAGTTTCACTGAGTCCATCGATGCCCTTAGCCAAAAATCTGCGGTAGGCATCCTGTAAATTGACTTGCTTTATCAACTGAGCCCAGATCTTCCACCCCCTCCGGGTGGTGCCAGGCTTCCAGGCGAACCCCATCGCTGAGGATAGCAAATCTTGCTGCTAGCTCATCGGAATAACTGTGCAAGCGCCTCTGATGCTCAGTAAGGTCCTTTAGCAGGCTGCTCTGGGTTTCGATGACAATCACCGGGTGATTTTGGGGGTCGTGGATGATGGTATCCGGCCTGCCGGTGGGGATAGTCTCCTCGGGGCCGAAGTCCTGCTGGGGATGATAGCCAAGAGCTACAAACAGGGGCTTAACGATATTGTCGCGCATAAGAAACTCATCGTTTCTCTCGCGACTTTGAAGATAGGATAGGTAGGGTTTTCCTTTGTGTCTGAAGCCCTCAATCACGCCGAAAATCATGGCGATAAAGTCGGCGTCGAGTTTGGAGTAGTGCTTTCGGCTAGCTGTCGGCATTGCTCTTCTTCCCTAGGATTAGAGTCGCCCTACAGTGGCTTCTTTGCTCAGAGCGCGACTCCCGATTGCAGGATTTGTAGCCGCACTCTTTACGGGTGCGTTTCCTTTCCCGCATGCACCGACAGGATGGAGTCGAAAAACGCCCGGCCGTCCGTTCCGCCGAGGATCTCCTCGCAGCAGCGCTCGGGATGGGGCATCATCCCCAGCACGTTCCCCTCGGCGTTGGTTATGCCGGCGATGTTGGAGAGCGAGCCATTGGGATTAGCCGCCTCGGTAATCTCTCCTGAGGGGGTTGAGTAGCGTAGCACGACCTGGCCATTGGCCTCAAGCTCGGCAAGGGTGGCCTCATCGGCGAAATAGCATCCCTCATAGTGAGAAATGGGCATGCGCAGCACCCGCCCCGTCTGGCAAGCGGAAAGGAAGGGCGAGGAGGTGTTCTCCACACGCAGGTGAACCCACTGGCACCGATATTGCAGGTGAACGCTGCGGAGCAGCACGCCGGGCAGGAGTCCCGCCTCGCAGAGTATTTGAAACCCGTTACAGCTACCGAGAACCAGTCCACCACCGGCAGCAAAGCGCTCCACCGCACCCATCACCGGGGAAAATCGGGCGATGGCTCCCACGCGAAGATAGTCGCCGTATGAAAAGCCACCGGGGAGGATCACGCAGTCGTAACGGGACAGGTCTGTCTCCTTGTGCCACACATATTCGACCTCCTGCCCGAAGACCTCGTCCAGCACATGGTGGAAGTCCATATCGCTCCAGGTGCCGGGGAAGACGACAACCCCAAATTTCACGCTCAAATCACTCCTGCGAGTAGGAGAGTATTTGCGAGGATGCATCACAGATTACACTATTGGTGCAAAAACAGATTGCCATCGGCAAGGATTACTTAAAGGCTAGAATGACTGCCACGCCACTCGCCAGATTAGCAATCGCTGACACCCACCGCGAAGAGCTGTCATTAAGGGCCTCCTCTATCACCTTGGACCCTCTTTCGGAGCCCCAAGCAAAGGTTAAAATCACTTCAAGCAGGTAAAGGGCGCCGATGCCGATTATTACCCAAGGCCACCTGGCTGCAGGGGCAGTCACGAAGAAGCATATTGCAATCAGCGCAGAGACTACGCCTGACTGATACCACCTTTCTTTCCAGAAAAGCAGGAACCGCCTCCACGCCGCCGGGCTGAGGATAAAGAAAATCCCGCAAACAAAAATAATTAAACCAATAAATTGAACTACGATTATCATCGCTATCATTCGTGTGAATGCCTCCTAATCCGGGCGATTCGCCTTGCTGAATTCAGCGATGCTCTCGCGATATCGCTTTGCTTGCTGCGACAGGACATTCATCACCGCGGCGTCATCCAGGAGATGCCGTTTGGCGATCTCGGCGTTCTTGATCGCTGCCCTCGCCATACGAAGCGCCGACAGTCGCGCCTTATCCCCGGACTTCGTGGCGACCTTGAGATCGGTCGCCAGCCTATCCTGCAGTGTCAAGTCTGTCGTCCTACGGAACTTTGCTATTTACCGAAGTAGGGGCCGCGCGAACTTCTGCGGCTCTTGCGCATCTTGGTTGCCCTTTTCCTCTTGAGCTTGATCGAAGGCTTCTCAAAGTACTCCCGCCGGCGATACTCGGCGAGAATACCCTCCTGCTGCACCTTCCTGTTGAAGCGCCTGAGCGCGCTTTCGAGCGACTCGTGTCCCTCTATTCTTACGTCAGTCAACCAGCATCGCCTCCCCTTGTGTTTTTCTAACCATGAGGATTATAACTGCTTTTGGACTCCCCTGTCAAGAAAGGCCCTCCCGAAGTACAATACCATCGCCCCCACCCCCTTGTGTCCACCAAAAGCAGTTTGCAGGGGTCAGGGATCGGGGGACAGGAGCTAATCCCTGTTAACACTGACCCCTGGCAACTGGTAGAGACTGCTGCACCCTTTCCCAGATCAACTCGCCTATCTTCTTCCGGGACTGAGCGGCATCAATCAGTAACCAATGCTCGGGATCAGCATTGGCCATCTCCAGGTAGCCCTGCCGCACCCGACGGTGAAAAGTGATCTCCTCCCGCTCGAAGCGGTCGCTCGTGGACGCCCTGCCTTTGCGACGCAGTCCCTCTTCTGCCTCCAGATCCAGCAGGACAATGAGATCAGGGTGAAGTCCTCCGGTAGCGATCTCGTTGATCGTTTCGATGGTTTGGAGCTCCAATCCTCGCCCATAACCCTGGTATGCCCGTGTAGACGCGGTGTAGCGATCGCTGATAACGATGTAATTCTGATCCAGAGCAGGACGAATGACCTCTGCTACCAACTGGGCGCGGCAGACGGCGAACAGGAGCAGCTCGGTTAGCGGATGAATCTCTGTTTCTCTATGCTTCAGAAGCCTCCCGATTTTATCTCCGATGACGGTGCTCCCCGGTTCTTTCACCAGGAGCACCGGGACCCCTGAGGCGGAAAGACGTCGCCTCAGCGCCCTCGCCTGAGTGCTCTTGCCGCTTCCTTCCACACCCTCGAATAGTATAAATAATCCCACTATATCGAAATTATAAACCATGACGCCGTCTGGCGCAAGGTCAGATATTTGATAATCTCCGCTGTATAGTCTAATATACATTGTGAGGGGTTCACGAACCTTACCTAAAACATGCGTTTATTCGGAACGAGCGGAATAAGAGGGGTGGTGGGGGAGGAACTGACCCCGGATTTCTTGCACGATGTCGGTCGGGCGATAGGCGCTAATTTGCCCCCGGGGTCGGGAGTCTGCGTTGCCACCGATACCAGGCTCAGCCGCGAGCTCGTTAAAGGTGCGGTCGTCTCCGGCCTGCTCTCTTCCGGGATAGATGTAACCGATCTCGGAATCCTTCCCACTCCGGCGCTGGCTTTTCTGACCCGGGAGCTGGAGTTCGACTCAGGGCTCATGATTACCGCCTCTCACAACCCCCCGGCCTTCAACGGGATAAAGATATTCAACGCAGACACCCTTGGCTACAGCGTCTCTCAACAGGAAGCCATAGAAGGGACTTACGATCGCCGGGATTTCCGGAGTGGCTCTTTCGGAATCCTTCGTGACCATGAAAAGGTAAGGGAGAAGTATTTCGATCGTCTATTGGAAAGGTTTTCAGGCAGGGACTTTGATCGGGGATTGAAGGTAGTTATTGATGCCGGAAACGGCGCCGCCTCGGGGTTTGCCACTGACCTTTTCTCAGCGCTGGGACTTGATGTTATTCCTCTAAACGATGATCCGGACGGGCTATTCCCGGGAAGGGGCGCCGAGCCTACCGCGGAGACTCTCGGGGGCACGGTGAGGTTCCTGAGGGAGATGGGTGGTGACATTGCAATCTGCTTTGACGGCGACGCTGACCGAGTGGTCTTCTGCGACCGGGAGGGTTTCCTCGGATTTAACGAGATGGCTGCCTTTATCGCAAGGCTCATAGCGAAAGAGAGTGGCAAGGCGAAGGTTGCCGCTACCATCGAGGTGGGGAATCTGCTCGACCTGGCGCTTGAAGACCTGGACGCAGAGGTGGTGAGGGGAAAAGTCGGTGATGTCCACCTCGCTCACCTCGTCCGTCAACTCAATGCCGCCATCGGCGTCGAGGACGTCGGGGTCTATATCATGCCGGAGATGGGTTCATACCCCGAGTCCATGTTCACTGCCTTGACCCTGCTTAGCCGGATAACTTCCCCCGCCGACATCAGGGAGTTCCTGAGACGTCTGCCCCGATTTTTCCTGCGAAGGGAAAAGGTACGCTGCCCGAACGAACTCAAAGAAGTGACCATGGAGAAAATCAAAGAGACGGCCGTTGTCTTCAGGGCAGATGAGATAAACCTCCTCGATGGCGTAAGGCTCGACTTCGAGGACGCGTGGATGCTCATCCGGGCCAGTGGGACGGAGCCCGTGATTCGGATCATAACCGAGTCGCCCCGGGAATCAAGGGCGCAAGCGCTTCTGGATGAGGGGATTCGACTGGTTCACCAGGCTTTGGGTTAGGGGTTAGGGGTTACAACTTCGGGAAGGCAATGATGCGCTCTATTCTTCTGCACTGCTGCTGCGGACCCTGCACGACTTATGTAGTTAAATGGCTGCGGGACCACGACCATGAAGTCACCGGCTTCTGGTATAATCCTAATGTCCATCCCTTTACAGAGCATCAAAAACGCCTGGAATCGATGGAAGCACTGGCAAAACAGATGAGCCTTCCACTGATCATTGCTGATGGCTACGAGATGGTGGATTACTTCCGGGCCGTTGTCGGTCGCGAGGGAGACCGCTGTCCCGAGTGCTATCGCCTGCGGATGGACAGGACAGCCCGGGCTGCCAGGAAGAAGGGCTTCGACACCTTTTCTACCACCCTTCTCATCAGCCCCTATCAGAATCAGGAACTGATAAGGGAGATCGGCGAGCGGGCCGGGAGGGAGAATGGGGTAGAGTTCTACTATCGGGATTTCCGCGATGGCTTTCGTGAGAGTCAGCGGGTATCTGGAGAACTCAGTCTCTACCACCAGAGATATTGTGGCTGTCTTTACAGCGAAGTGGATAGGCTGAAGGAAGATAGGCTGAAGGAAACTATTAGCCTTCAGGCAGGCACTGGCGAGGGACAAGCCCCCGCGCTACGCTGCTAAACGTAGCACCGAGGTTTATCCTCGGCAACGACCGGCGGGGGACAAGCCCCCGCGCTGCGATGAATGAAGGAGGACGAGTCAATGACAGGGCAAGATTTCGATTACCTCACCAGGAGGGTCGCCGATCTCATCCTCACCTCCCGAAGGGTGGTGGTCTTCACCGGAGCCGGGATCAGCACCGAATCAGGGATTCCCGATTTCCGCGGCCCGGGCGGCCTCTGGACCAAATATGATCCCGAGATTTTCACCATCCAGCGATTCCTCCACGATCCCGAGGCCAGAAGACTCTACTGGAAACTCCGCGGCAGTGGGAAATTCATGCACCCCGATGTTCAGCCGAATCCGGCCCATTACGCCGTGGCCGAACTGGAAAAGATAGGCAAACTGGATTGCGTCATCACCCAGAATGTGGATGGACTACACGAGATGGCGGGGAATTCTCCGGACAAGGTGATCCATCTACATGGAACCATGGAAAAGGTGAAGTGTCTCCAATGTGGAAGGTAATATTCGATGGATGAGGTCTATCAATGGATGAGCCAGGGAATAGAAGTCCCCGATTGCCCGCAGTGCGAGGGCCTGCTCAAGCCACAGGTCGTCTTCTTCGGCGAGGCCATGCCAGTCTGGGAGACGGCCGAGGCGCAGCGTCGCTCCGAAAACTGCGACCTCTGCATCGTCATCGGCTCCTCACTGGTGGTCTATCCAGCGGCGCTTATGCCCCAGTATGCGCTGCAGGGGGGAGCCAGGCTGGCCATCATCAACCGGGAAGCCACGGATTTGGACCCCTCCGCCGATGTTTGTATCCATGAAGGGGCCGGCAAGACAATGTCCACTATTATGGCCATAGTAAGGGAGGTAATGGGTAATAGGTAACTGCAAAGCTGATGGCTGAACGCTTATTGAATAATCACATTCACAGGAGGTATAAAGAAACCGGCAAGGTGCAGCGGAAGGTTCTTCGGGAACAACACGGGCAGGCCGGGGATGGTCCGGAGAGTGTTATCGCTAAATCATAAGGAGGCAAAGGCATGACTAAGAATTTCGAGGCGTACCTCAGGCTCGATAAAACTGGCTTAGAGAATAAATATGTGGTTATTGTACATGGGGAAATAGTTGCCAGCGGTGAAGACATCGAGAATATGCTCGGGAGAGTGAGACGAGAATATCCACATGAAATACCCTTTGTGGCAAAGATTCCTGATGAGAGGATGTTGATTCTATGATCCGTCATCGATTTAGGGAGGAGAGAAGCAGTTTAGGCAAGGTTCTCCGCCCAGTTGCCGAAGTGGTTTTGGAGAAAGATGCGCTTAGTGTAGGAATGCCCATGTACATAGACTCTGGCGCCGATATTTCTATGATTCCTCTACGTTTCGGGAGGGCTCTTGGTTTTAAGCAAGATGAGGGAGATACTATCCAGGAGATTAGGGGTATCTCGGGGGCGAGTATTCCCTATATCCTCAAGGAGGGTACTTTGGTGTTGAATGGCGAACGCTTGAAAATAAGAATAGCATGGGCGCTGGTGGAAGAGGTGCCAATGTTGATGGGAAGGATGGACATATTTGATAAATTTCGTATAATTTTTGAGCAGAGGAGCGGATGGATTGATTTTGAGAAGTAGCGTCACAAAGTCACAGCCACTATTGGAATGATAGCTGTCATGGACGAGAAAAGCTTGGAGATGCTTGAATTCCCCAGAGTCAGAGAGATACTCGCCGGCTTCACCTCCTTCTCGGCAAGTCGCGATCTGGCCCTCAATTTGCGGCCGTCCGCTGACCCGGAGCTAGTTTCCCTGCTGCTGCGGCAGTCAGCCGAGGCGCGCCGGCTTCTGGCCACGAGTCCGGGCTTTTCCGTCGGCCGAGCCGTCGATGTGCGGGAGGCCACTGGAATGGCCGCCCGGGGGAAGATGCTCGAGCCTCTAACCCTGGTGGATATCCAAGCGACCCTGGCCGCGGCGCGCCTTCTGCGCTCCAGTCTCGAAAAACTGGCCGGCGAGTTCCCCTCGCTCTGGGGTATCGCCGAGCCGATCGTTGCTCTGCCTCAGTTGGAGCAGGCCATCGCTCGATGCATCGGTGCCACCGGAGAGCTGCTGGACACGGCCTCGGCCAGGCTGGCCGAGTTGAGGCGTCAGTTGAGAGAGAAGCGCCAGCAACTGCTGGATCGCCTCGATGGCATCATCAAGTCAGCCAGGGGTCTAGTTCAGGAGCCACTGGTTACCGAGAGGGAAGGACGATATGTCATCCCTGTGAGGGCAGAGCTTCAAAAGGGGTTGAAGGGAATCGTCCATGATGTCTCCAACACCGGGGCAACGGTATTTGTCGAGCCCTGGATGACCGTAGAGCTGGGCAATGAGCGGCGTCAGCTCGCCATCGAGGAGCAGCGGGAGGTGGAGCGGATCCTGGCGGCCCTCAGCGCCGATGTGGGGGCGAACCGGGCTGCCATATCGGCGAACATTGCTCTGATCGCCGAGCTGGACCTGGCACTGGCGAAGGCGAGGTATGCCGAGATGGCAAGGGCCACCGAGCCTTTCCTGAGTTCTGAGTGCAGAGTCTGGAGGTCAGAGTCCCCCGCCTCCGCCCCCGACTCCCAACTCTCGACTCTCGACCGGCCGAATGTACTGCGCCTCGTTGCTGCCAGGCACCCGCTGCTCAAAGGGAAAGCGGTGCCTCTATCGGTGGAAATAGGGAATGACTTCTCCACACTGATTATCACCGGGCCAAATACCGGGGGAAAGACCGTCGCTCTGAAGACGATTGGACTTCTAACCCTGATGGCTCAGTCGGGCATGCCCATTCCCGCTTCTGAGAAGAGCTGCATCCCTATCTTCGACAACGTTTTCGCCGATATCGGTGATGAACAGAGCATCGAGCAAACCCTCTCCACTTTCAGTTGGCACATCGGCAATGTGGTGCGCATCATTCAAACCTCTACCCGGAGGAGCCTGGTGCTCCTGGATGAACTGGGAACCAGTACCGACCCCAACGAGGGAGCCGCTCTGGCGCGGGCGATCCTGCTTCACTTCCTGTCGCAACGAACACTGGTCGTCGCTACCACCCACTTTAGCGATCTCAAGGTTTTTGCGCATACCACCCCCGGGATGCAAAATGCTTCACTGGAATTCGATCCCCTTACCCTGGCACCAACCTATCATCTTACATTAGGAATCCCCGGAGGAAGCAATGCCCTGGCCACCGCCTTGCGGTTGGGGTTATCCCCTGAGATTATCGCCTCCGCCGAGGGAATGCTGGCAAGAGATACCACAGAGATAGAGAAGCTGCTGGTGGACCTGACAAGGGAGAAACAAAGAACCCGAGCCCTGCATGGTGACCTGGAGGAGGAAAAAGTCAGGACAGCAGAACTGAGAGGTCGCCTGGAACATGAGCTTCAAAGATTGCGAGAGCGAGAGCAAAGCATGCTTCGAGAAACCGGAGACAAGCTCGCCCAAGAGGCGGCTAGACTGCACCAGCAGATCCGCCAGGCCTCGTCGGAGAT
>BBPE01013803.1_pt1 | contig 12796 bp, 9 predicted proteins | sample 1344301 | NCBI WGS metagenome assembly BBPE01 (sample SAMD00019089, study PRJDB2971) | groundwater metagenome | isolation source: The Cedars highly-alkaline
TTAAAATTTTAAAGTTTATTAAAGATATTCGAAGTTTATTAACAATCATTAAGTTTTGTAAAGTTATAAATAATTATTAAAATTTTAAAAGTTGTCAATAATCATTAAGTTTTATAAAGTTATAAATAATTATTAAAAATTTAAAATGTTTTAAAAGTTGTCAATAATCATTAAGTTTTCTAAAGTTGTTAATAATTATTAAAATTTATAAATGTATTAATAATTAGTTAAAATTTTAAATTTATAAAAGTTTTTAAAATTATTAATAATTCTCATCTCACACAAAGTTTTTAAATTATTAAAGTTTTCTGAAGATTATTAAAATTCTCTAAAGTTATTAATGTTTTTATTTTATTAATAATTATATTATGTTTAAAGATATTTAAAAATTTTAATGTATTAAAATTTTAATAAATTTATCAAAGTCGATAAAGTTTTTAAAATTAGTAAACTTTACAACTTTGATAAATTTATTAAAATTTTATAAAGTTATTAATAATCATCAAAGTTTTAAAGTAATTAATGTTGATAAAGTTTTATAAAGTTATTAATTATTAATAATCATCAAAGTTTTTAAGGTAATTAATGTTGATAAAATTTATTAAAATTTTATAAAACTTTATCAACATCAATAATAATTAATAACTTTAGATAAATTTAATAATTATTGATAACTTTATAAAATTTTAATAAATTTATCAAAGTTGTCAAGTTTATTAACGTTATAAAATTTTAATAAAGTTATAAAAGTTATCAAGTTTAGTAACTTTACAAAACTCTATCAACATCAATAATTATTAATAACTTTAGATAAATTTAATAATCATTAATAACTTTAGATAAATTTAATAATCATTAGTAACTTTATAAAACTGTATCAACATTAATAAATATTAATAACTTTATAAAACTGTATCAACATTAATAAATATTAATAACTTTATAAAACTCTATCAACATTAATAAATATTAATAACTTTATAAAACTTTAATTTTAATAAATTTATAAAATTTTAATATTTATTAATAACTTTATAGAACTTTAATTTTAATAAATTTATAAAATTTTAATATTTATTAATAACTTTATAAAACTTTAATTTTAATAACTTTATAAAATTTTTAATACCTTTACAAAACTTTAATATTTATTAATAATTTTATAAAAGATTAAAATTTATTAATAACTTTATAAAAGATTAAAATTTTTAATACCTTTACGAAACTTTAATATTTATTAACAACTTTATAAAAGATTAAAAATTTTAATACCTTTATAAATTTATTAATGATTATTAAAATTATCTAAAGTTATTAATAATTATCAATGTCTTTTAAAGTTACCAATAATTGTTATAAAAATTTAACTTTCCTTTTGGTATGAATTTTTATAAATAAAAGTTTTATTTGAAAGTTTTATTTAAAGAAAATCATAGGAGCCGATGAGATATTAATATATAAGTTAAGGTTTTACCGGAAGCTTTAACTTATTGTTTGTAAAGGTTGCTATTATGTTTTAAATTAATAATGATATTATCTTAATTGCAATTTATAAAATATGAATTTTTAAATTGTTATAAATATAATACCTAATATAATTTATATATTGAAAAATATAAATTATATTATGCCGATTATTTGTAAAAGTTTTTATAATTTAAATATTATAAATTATAAATGATATTAATATATAACGTATATAATTATGGTAAATAAATAATAAAATAATCATCTAAAATTAATTGTATAAAATTATTAATATTGAACATATGAATCAAAAGTATATTAATTGTGCAATAATAAATATAAATGGATTATAAACACGTCATTTATCGAAGATGAAATTAAAAACTATTATCAATTATTTAATATTAAATAATAATTATTTAATTTTATTAATAATTAATACTAGTAAATTATAAAATATTTAATTATATTGTTTGTAAGAATAGCTGAGTGTTTGTTTTAATATATTATGGTAAAGTCATAAATAGATAATTTTGAATAAATTAATCAAAAAATTATGTTTGAGTCAATTGATCATTAAAATTTTAGATGTAATATATTATAAATTTGAATTATCATTAGTAAATATTGTAATTATATTCAAGCGGTGATATTATATGTTTATAATTAAATATATAAATTTATTATACGAGAGAAGTATGTCAAATAAACATATAAATACATTATATATAATAAAATAAATTAAGTTTAATAAATGATAATGAAAGTAAAGAATAATAAATGTAAAATATTAAATATTATAATAAAATATGGATTTTATACCAGGATTTATACAAGGATTAGTTAGGGTAACAATATCACACCCATTTGAAGTGATTAAAATAAACAGTCAATATTATCAAGAAAAGCCAAAATATATTATTAAACATTTTATTAATAATCCATTCAAAATATACAGAGGAGTTAAATATAATTATTTAATTGTAGGTATAGAGAGATCAATACAATATAAATATTATGAGGATTTTAAGAAAAAGTATAATACATATTTATCGGGATTAATGATATCAACACCATTATTATTAATAACGATGCCAGTCAATACTATTATCAATAATTTAATAATAAATAATAAAATTATAAAAACTGGATACTACAAAGGTATACTACCTGAATATTGTAGGTCAGTTTTGGCATCAACAATATATTTAGGAACATATGGATATTTGCGTAAAGATGATTTATCAATGAACAATATAATGTATGCGTCAATAATTAGTAGTTATCTTTCATGGTCAATTACATATCCATTAGATACAATTAGGACATTATATCAAACAAATAAAATTAAAGATGTTAAAATAAGTAAATTATGGTCTGGAATATCGATGATATATATAAGAACATTACCTTCATCTGTATGTGGGATGCTAGTGTATGAATGGACAAGGGAAATAATATATAGTTAATTAAGCGTGCCTATTTCATCAAAAAATGAATTAACGATTAGTTGAACATTATATGGAAGACTTGATATTAAATGTGCAACAGAATCTTTATTTTTGATACTTTCCGATATACGTTTCAAAGTTTCAAGTGTATCATACGTAACATCAATATTACATTCATTTAATTTTTTTGTATTAGGTTTATGTAAGACATTATTTATATTTATAAAAAATGGAAAACAGTGTTTTGTTATTGAATTATTCATTCCTATGAATGAGTATTGACCAACAATTATTTTTTGATGGACTGCTGAATACATACCTAAACCACAATGATCTAGTAATATAGAGTAACCACCAATTATAGATCTAGGGTAAATTGTCACATTATTATAAACTTTTACATCATGTCCTAAATGTGATTCTCCTAATATTTTATTATTATTTTTTATAATTGTTTTATAATTATATCCTGAAAATATTATATTATTTATACCAAAAAAATTATTATCACCTATTAATAATCCATTACGTGGATTGTCAAAATGATTACAATGTGCCATGATAGGTGTTTCACCTATAACATTTCCTCTTAAAAAAACATTATTATTGCCAATTATTGTATTATGATTAATAACAACATTATCTTCAAAAATATTATTATATCCAATTTTAACATTGGGTGATATCTTAATATTTTTACCAAATTTATTATGTGGGTATTTTATTTTTAATAAGATATTCATTTTATTAATTTTTTTTTTATTTTAAATATTTTTTTGTTATTATAACAACTATTATATAATTATATATTAAATAGTATATTTAATAATATATAAATATAAAAATAAATAATAATAAAGATAGAATTAAAAAAACAATTTTAGAGATAATGTAATTAATATAATCGATAATTATATATTAAATAGTATATTATTTAATATATAAATATAAAAATAAATAATAATAAAGATAGAATTAAAAATTATTGATGGTGAAAAAAGATTTTATTTTAGACATAATGTAATTAATATCATCGATAGTTATATTTGGATGTAGAGGTAAACTTAATATTTGAGATGAGTTTTTTTCTGTTATTGGTAGTTGTATATAATTAAAATCTTTATAACATTTTTGTAAATGTATAGGAATTGGGTAATGTATTAAAGTTTCAATATTATTATTTGTTAAGAAGTTTTGAAGTTTATCACGGTGGTTATTAAAAACTTTTATTATATATAAATGATATGTACATTTTATGTGATCATATACTGTATAAGGTTCAATATAAGAAGATAAATTATAATCAATAATAAATTTAGAATAAATAGATGCAAAATAATGTCTTTTTTCATTATATTCATCAATATAATTTAATTTAATATTTAAAAAATCAGCTTGAATATAATCAAGTCGACTATTTCTACCATTTATAATATGATTATATTTAATATTAGAGCCTAAATTACGAATTAATTTAATATTATTAAATAAAATTTCATTATTAGTGCAAATAGCACCACCATCACCTAAACATCCTAAATTTTTACCAGGATAAAAACTAAAACATGAAATATCACCAAATGTACCAACATTTTGATTCCTAAATTTTGTACCATGAGCTTGAGCACAATCCTCAATTAAATATAAATTATATTTTTTACATATATTTTGTATTACATCGATTTCACACGCATTACCAAACAAATGTACAGCTATAATAGCTTTAGTTTTATTTGTTATTAAATTTTCTATTTTTGTTTCATCTAACATTAATGTATCGTCTTTTATATCTACAAAAACAGGTTTTAATTTATTATTAGTTATACCTAATACTGTAGCAATAAAGGTGTTAGATTGAACAATAATTTCACTGTCTTCAGATAAATCCAAACTTTTAATAGCAATCTCTAAAGCATCAGTTCCATTACCAACATCAACACAATAGTTCAATCCGATATATTTAGAAAAATTACTTGTAAATACATCATGTTGTTTAATAAAATTTGATTTATTAAGATTGTCATGAAAACTATTAATTAATAATTTTTTAATTGGTGTGTGTAAATCGTTTAAATCGCTAAATACTATTTTTTGTTTTTTTCTCATTTTTATTAGCTCGTCATAACTATCTATCCTTTCATTTATATCATAATCATTATCACTATATATTAATAATATACATTCAGTATTAAATGTATCTATTTTTATCCATGTTAAATTATTTATAATAATACCTAAATCTTCACTATCTAATAAATATATATTAGTTTTGGTAGTGTCATCCAATGTAACTTCACATTTACCGTTTAAACATATTAAGACTTCATTCGAAATTTTATTTGCATGTAAACCTCTAATCCTCTTTTCACTATTTTTTACTATAAAGGACCTCCTAATAGGAAATGGTATATGTTTGTCATATTGTATTAATCCACCAATTTTTTCAAACTTAATTAACATTTAATATAATAAAAAAAATTTTTTTATATTTTTGAATCATCTTTCCAACAAGATAATCGTTGTGTTATACCTAAAATGTCTATTGAATCTTTAGGTAAATCTTTAGGTAATGTATATTCTAAACTAAGTTTAGCAAAATCATAATCATTACATTTATTAATTAAATTATTAATATTATTGTTATAATCATCAAAATATTTATAATGAATTTTATAAAAACAAGTGTAAAATTCATTAATTAAATTTGGTATTTTTTTGAAAATATTTTTATCGTTAATATATTTATCATAAACAAAATCATTATTAATAATATATCTACCAGTTATTTTAAATAAATTATCAAATTTAATATTATTAGATTTAACATAATTTAATATATATTTGATTTGATGAAGCTCAGCTAACTGTTTAAAAGGCTGGCAGTCACAATTTCTTTCCAATAATTTACATTCATCCGGATTAAGTAAAATATTAATAATGCTTGATAATTTATCTATTTCACAATCTTCTAATTTTGAATTATCTACAACTATAATAAAACTATTATATATATATTTTTTTACACTATTTATAGTTTCAATTAATTGTTTAAATCTTTCATCACGTGTATATATAGATCTACATTTACTATATGATAAAGGTTGTTTAGATACTTCAATTTTACTTGTTATAATTATTAAATTTTTTACAGTGTAATCCAATGATTTACTATATATTTCATTATATAATGTGGGTATATTAAATCCGTTGTAACAATAACGATAAAATATTGGTGAGCCATTAATCTTTATTTTATCAATAATATTTAAAATATTATTAGACACTTCTTTTTTATTTAATGTTAAATTTAATTTATATAAATTTTCTCGTTTTATTTTATTTATTCTATTATATGTATGTTCATTATATATAATTGGTAATCCAGTGTTTAACATATGTGTCGCTACATATGACCATGTCTCTATATAAAATGATGGTAAAATAAATAAATTTGGTTTAAGTGTGTTAATAATATTTGGTAACTCTTCTTCTTTATATTCTTTTAAATAATTAATTAAAACATTTTTTGTATTTATTAGTATTTTTTCACCATAACCTAAAAAAGTAAACTCTATATTTTTTATATTTAATTCATCTATAATTTTTATTACATCTAATAAAAAATTATACCCTTTTTCATAACATAATCCACCAATATAACAAATTTTAAATATTTCATCTTTTTTATAATAATAATATGGATTTATTGAAGATTTATAATCTATATGATCTGTAATGTAAATATTAGATTTATTGACAATTAAACCTTTATTTAAATAATTAAATAAAACATTATATGATGGAAATATGATTTTTCCTAAAAAAAATATTTTAGATAGATATTTTTTATCGGTAATATTTAATTTTAAATTTTTTAAATCATCAATTGTTAAATTTGGGGTTTTTTGATTTAACCAATAGTAATCATGTATTGTTATAAATAATTTACTATAATTTAATTTAATTAATTTTTTATATATATTCATTAGATCATATTTATAATATACATTGGTAAAAATATTAATATGTAAAATAATATTAAAATTATTATAACATCTACTTAATAATTTTAATATTACATTACTTTCTAAATTCACAATATTATTACTTTTAATATTCTCATTTGTTATTATCAAATATTTATCAGTATCGATATTATAACATAAATCTTTAACATATCTTGATATACCTCCACCTAATCCATGCGACAATAATATAATGACTGTTTTTTTATTTATATTTATATCATCCAAATTTAATTTTCTTTTTTCATTTACACCATATGTTATATAATGTATTTTCGCATTATTTTCATTATGTATACCTGCTGAAACTATATCAGGATTTAACATTAAATAAATAATCCAATCAAAATCATTAGGTATTAATGAGTATCTTCTACACTCAGCTCTTCCATAGTCATAATAATGTATTAATGCATCTCTTTCAGTTTTTATATGTTTTAAATCATTATTTAATGTTAAATATTCTTGCCAATTAAAATCTTTTGGTAATATTTTATATAATCTATTTTCTTTAATACCATTATTACTATAATGTGCTATAGCATCGTGTTCATTTTTAATAACTGTATTAATATCTAAATTTAATCTTAAATATTCACGCCAATAAAAATCTTGTGGCACATTATTCATATTATTTATATTTTTATTTTAAATATTTTTATTTTTAATATTTTATTTTAAATATTAAAATATTTTATGTATTGAATTATTTATTAATTTGACTGTATTATATTTACTATTTATATTAAAGTATTTATTATATAAATATATTAACAAGATGTCTAATTAATGTGTAATCCCATGTAAATAAATGTTTTTTGCTCTTAATATTTTCTCTCATTTTATTGAGTTTATTATCATCATTTAACATATTTTTAATATATGTCAATATAGATGAATCATAATCTTTAATATATATAAAATCATCATTTGGTGTTAAATAAGGATCAATACAATTATTTGATAAAATAACACCTTCACATCCTATTATTTCACTTACTCTTTTAGAATAACCATAAATTTTATCAACTGCGATCAAGCTAACATTTATTTTACTATTGCTAAATACTAATGCTGTATCTTTTTCTTGTAAATAACGTTGATAACATCTGGGATATCTTTTAGCTAAATATTCGGGACCATAAATTTTTAAATCAATACTAGTGTCACTATACAATAAATCTAATAATTTTACTCGTGTTAAAAAATTAGAGGAAGGTTTCCACATACTATCTTCGGTATATAATTGATGAATAACAAAAGATATATCACATTTATAATCAGTATTTATTTGTTTGTAAAAAACATTTGGATCATATCCTTGTCCAACTAATAATGATTTATTATATTTAAGCGCATTCAAAAAATCAACCTCATCGTAATTAACAGTTAAAAAATCATTAAAGTATTTACACATAAAACTTAAATGTGATCTATAATATTGCCAGTAACTTGAGTCGTTATTCACAAAATAGTCAAAATTATAATATAAATGTTTAACACTAGTGCATTTTTGATTTATTTTATCCATATCATAATATTCAATATAACCTAATGGCAACCACCATAAACAATAATTAATATTATTTTTTATAATAATATCAGAAATTGAATTGTGATACTCTTTATCCTTTTTGTTCATTTTAGAATCAAAAAATGGATAAAAGAACACATTAAATCCTAAATATTTTAATTTATTATATACATATAAATAACAAACATCATTAGAATTAACACCAAGTATTAAAACACCTAACATTTATTTAATAAAAAAATTTTTTTATTAAAAATTAAATGAAAATTAATAAAATTGTTAGTCTCGGAAGTGATTGCATTACAGCAAGTTATTTAACACGTATGAATTTAAAAACTGAGTCGCATCCTTTCGACTGGATTCAATCCTCATCTCATATGATTAATCATTGTATTGATACTAAATTTGAATACTTCTTAAAAAATTTAAGTAAATCAAATTTAAATCCTATAGGATTCAAACACGAAATATATAGTGATGTTGTATGGACTGATAAATCCAATGATGTAATATTTTTACATCATGATCCAACAAATAATGATGATATTGAATATTTTAATAGATGTATACATAGATTTAATAAATTATTTGATGAGGAAAACATATTATATATAATGATCACAAATAGATTCAATTTAGATGATATAATAAATCTATCCGAAAAATTGAATCCAAATTATTTATTAGTTATAAAATTAATTCATTGCGACGACAATGATAATAATAACGCTACAATTTATGATCAAAAAAATTTAAAAATATTCACATTAAAAAATATAAGATTAGATCCCATTACATTTGATGATATAAGATCAATTGAATTTTATAATATTCTTAAAAATAATTATAACATATAAAATGAATAGCATATGCTTTTTACTTGGGAGTCAGTTATTAGATTCAACTACATGTTGTAATAGCTTTTATTATATGTTTAAGTACTTATACCATAAAAATATTTTAAATATAATAAAATATACAACAATGAAAGATATGTCTTCATCTGATGAAGATACAATAAAAAAATGCAAAATTGTTGTGTTATGTATAAGTCAGATAGATTATTCATATTATAATTTCGAGAATAATATGACTTATTTTTTTAATTTAATTGATAAAATTAAACTTATCAATCCTAATATACATACTTGTGTATCTAAATTTGATTTTTGGTATAATTGTAAATATGAAAAAGATTGGTTTGTTTTTTTATTTAAAAAATTTGATAAAATAGTAACATCATGTAGTTATGATACATTTAATATTTTTTACAAAGATATATTTAATAAAAACACTATATGTAATGTAATGAATAACATTGCAACTGATAAATTTTTACTAAACTTTAATAAAAATCCAATAAATAGATTATTATTGCATTTCAATTATAATGACCCATATGCACATCATCTATATCCATATAGATCATTTATCTACAATTTAAATAATGAAAATATTGATGTTAAAACATTTAAGCCTAATATGATAGATGATTGTTTTCATACACAGTTGAACGAGTATTTATGTGTTATAACAACATCAGTAACATCCAATTGCTGTGTTGACAATGATCTATATACTTCACATTCATTACAATTTTTAGTAGCAAAAGTATTTGAGATTACATGTGTCGGTTCACTATTATTAATTGATGATACTGATGAGTATTTATTGAATAAATTTGGATTTTTTAATAATATCAATTGTTTAATGTTTAATAAAAACAACATACTCGATAAAATTAATTATATTTTAGATCCTATTAATATTACAATTATTAATAAAATTCGTAAAAATGGTCAAAACTTAACACGTAGTAAATATACAAGTTTTAATTTTTACGAACAAATATATAAAATTATTAACGCTTTCGATTATTAATATACATTTTGTTAAATTTTAACTTTAAAATAAAATAATTATTATAAAATGCGTGTTATTGTAACTCTCACTACCGTTCCACATCGTATACATCTAATTAATGATACCATTAAATCTATACTTGATCAAACTTTACAACCAAATATGATATATATAAATCTACCTAAAATATTCAATAGACATCCAGAAAAAACAACGTTCGATATAATCCCAAATTTTTTAATTAATAATTTAATTAAAATTAATTATGTTGATGATATTGGTCCTTTAACAAAATTATTACCTACATTACATTATGAAACTGATCCTAATACTATTTTGATAACTATCGATGATGATATATATTATCCAAAAGATTTAATTGATATAGGTGTTAAATATTTAATACATTACGACTGTTTAATAGCTAGTAGATGTGATTTTGAAGAGTATAAAACATCTAATTCCAATTCTAGCTCACTACCTTACTGTGACTCTAATTTATTTGAGGGATTTGGTGGGGTTTTTTATTTCAGAAAATTTCTTAATAATTTTAACTTTGAAATTATTAAAAATTTACCTGAATATTTATTTTATTCTGATGATTTATATTTATCTAACTACATTTTAAATCAAAACATACCTATTAAATTAATATTAAATGATATGACAAATAATATAAAATTTTTATCATATGGTTCTGATGAATGGGCTTTACATTTACGTAAACCAGTTATGTTTTATAACACTAAAAACAATCATTTTACAAACTATTATTATTCTTTAATATGGCTTAACAATAATAATTTATTATCAACGCATTTAGTATATTTAATTAAAAAACTAGATAAAATTTTAACATCATATTATTTAATTTAATTAAATATAAAATATCTTACATCATTTATTTATATTTAATTAAATATAAAATATCCTACATTATTTAATTATGTTAATTAAATAATAATATAATATCTAAATTTATATTTAAAATATCTACATTATTAATTAAATACCTTCATATTATTCAATTAAATATAAAATATCCTACATTATTTAATTATGTTAATTAAACAATAATATACTATCTAAATTTATATTTAAAATATAATATAACTATGCACAAATATTAACAATTACATTTTGGTTTTACATCTTTACATTCACATCCACATTCACATAAACTATTTTTTGCCTGTGTCTGTACTTTATAATAATTTAACACTATATTTAACAATATATTTGCATTATCTCCAATAAATGGTGCTAATGAATTAATTACTAATGATGTATTTGTTAACAAATTATTTAAAAATTCGTTTTGATCTTCTTCTATTCCACAATAAAAATTATGATATGAATAATTTATCTTTCTATATATATACCCTTTCTTCTCAAATTCTACGTAGTCGCTTATTAATTCTGCTTTATTTAAATTTATATATAATTGATATGGAAACATCATATTTGGTGCTTCAACATTTGTATTATTTATTAAGTATGCATCTGTGGCTTGTCCTGTTGTATCTAGTATTGTTAAATTATTTGATACAATATCAACACCTGATATAACTCTAAAACTATCTAAGCAAAGTTTTGCTACTATCCTTCCTGTTGATGTCATCAATCCTAGTATTAATGTATTACAGTTATTAACAACTATTATATCAATAGGTGCAATTGGTGTCGGTGTTGGTGTCGGTGTTGGTGTCGGTGTTGGTGTTGGACATGGACATAATACTGGTCCTGAACAAGTATTGACAATATATCCTTGATTAATTTGAACACATTTTGGTGTTGTATTGAAACTTATAAGCTGATCTGATATTATTAATGATCCAGTTATATTTAATTGTGTTGGATCACTTAAAAAAATTTGTGTTGGTAAAACAGACACGGTTGTCATTTTACATGAGAAAATTTTTTATTTCTTTAACTTATTTTATCTTATTATTTATAAAAATTATTAATATATGGATTATATTTGAATAATTTTTGTGAAATATATTTTTTTATAATGATAAATAATAAACAAGTAATATTTATTTGTAAATTCTATTCGTCATTAAATGATAAATAATAAACAAGTAATATTTATTTGTAAAATATCTTTCTCACGAGGTAATAAATAATATTTTTTCTTCATCTCTTCTAGGTAGCATTTATGGTAGCATTAGCGCCTAAAACCGTATACCATCTTACAAAAAGAGAGCACCGATAATAATTAATAAATGATAAATAATTATTATTTATTTGTAAAATATATTCGTTGATAAATGATAAATAATAAACAAGTAATATTTATTTGTAAATTATTTTTCTCATGAAGTAATGAATAATAATTGTTCTTTAGGCCTGAATAGGTTTATAATTTATATCCGTAGGATATGAATTATAAACCTATGACAGGATTTTCTCCTCCCAAGAGTGGTTCCCCTCTCTCCGAGAGGGAGAACCAC
>BBPE01002651.1_pt2 | contig 12789 bp, 18 predicted proteins | sample 1344301 | NCBI WGS metagenome assembly BBPE01 (sample SAMD00019089, study PRJDB2971) | groundwater metagenome | isolation source: The Cedars highly-alkaline
TGGCGCTTCACCGAGCAGCCCACCCGCGGCGGCCGCCGCCGGTTGTACGCGCTCGCCGATCTTCCGGCCACGGTGCAGTTGGCGCTGCTGCGTCGCCATGCGCCGAAGCCGGTCGAGCCTGAAGCCGCGCCGCGCGCGCGCCGCGAGAAGCTGCCGCCATCGGAAGCCCGCATCGAGAGCGCTTGGGCGCGCTACGGCCGCGTGCCGAACACCATGAAAGCCATCGCGCAGCAGCGGATGGCGGCGCTGATCGCGCTCACCGAGCTGCTGCGCTCGGGCATGCCGCGGATGGCCGCGCGTGAAGCGGTGGTGGCCGACCTGCGCGCGAAGAGCGAGCGCGCCGTCTCGTTGGCCAGCCTGATGCGCTGGGAGTCGCTGGTGGCGCGAGCACCGCGCACCGCTTGGCTCGCGCTGCTGGTGCCTGAGTTCACCGGTCGCCCCTCGCTGGCCGAGATTCCGCAGGAAGCGTGGGACATCTTTAAGTCGGATTACCTGCGCCCGAGCGCGCCGAGCGCCTCGGGTTGCTACGAGCGCCTGCAGCGCGTGGCCAAGGCGCGCGGCTGGGATGCATTGCCGGGGCTGCGCACCTTCGAGCGGCGCATCCGCCGCGAGCTGCCGCCGCAGGTGCTGGTGCTGGCGCGCCGCGGCGAGGAAGCGATGATGCAGCTCTACCCAAGCCAGATCCGCGATCACGGCGTGTTCCACGCGCTGGAGGCGGTGAACAGCGATGGCCACAAGGTCGACGTGTTCGTCCGGTTCCCGAACGACACCATCGGCCGCCCGGTACTGGTCGGCGTGCAGGACATCTACAGCGGAAAGCTGCTCGGCTATCGCCTAGGCGAGACGGAAACCGCCGCCGTTGCGCGTCTCGCCTTCGCCGACGTGATCCGCGATTTCGGCATTCCCGAGCACGTCTACCTCGACAACGGCCGCGCGTTCGCCAGCAAGGACATGACCGGCGGCGTGGCCACGCGCTTCCGCTTCAAGATCAAGCCGGAAGACCCGATCGGCCTGCTGCCGCAGCTTGGCGTCGAGGTGCACTGGGTTCAGCCCTACAGCGGGCAGTCGAAGCCCATCGAGCGCGCCTGGCGCGACCTGTGCGATCGGATCGCAAAACACCCCGCTTTTGAAGGTGCGTACACGGGCAACAAGCCCGACGCCAAGCCGGAGAATTACGGCTCGCGCGCCATCGACTGGGAGACCTTCAGCCGCGTGGTGCGCGAGGAGATCGCCGCTCACAACGCACGCGCCGGGAGAAAGGCCCCGACCTGCGCCGGCCGAAGTTTCGATGAGACCTTCAATGAGAGCTACGCGCGTTCCACGATCAAGAAGGCCACCGCCGAGCAGCAGCGCCTGATGCTGCTGGCCAGCGACGTGGTGACGGTCGACCGCGGTAGCAGTGTGCACATCGCGGGCAACCGCTACTGGACCGAGGCGCTGAGCGGACACATCGGCAAGAAAGTGGTGTTGCGCTTCGACCCCGAAAACCTGCACGCCGGCGTTGGCATCTACGGCCTGTGCGGCGTTTTTATCTGCGACGCCGAGAAAAAGAACGCCGTGGGTTTCGCCGACAAGGCGGCCGCCACCGAGGCTGCGCGCGCCAAGACGCAAATCCGCCGCGCCAATAAGCAGATGCTTGTCGCCGAGCGCCGCCTGAGTGCCGCTCAGGTCGCTGGGCAACTGCCTGATGTGCAGGCCGCTGAGTTGCCCGAGGCCGGGATCATCGAAGGCCTCTTCGGCCGCCCACAGCTCACCGTCGCCGCGCAGGCAATGCCGTTGGCCCGTACCGGCACCGATGACGCTGCGCGCGAAGACCAGTTCAACGGCTTTATGGAGCGCCTTGCGCGTCAACGCGGCCTAGTGCGAGACACCGACAAATGACGCCCCAATCCGCCGGGCGGCCATGAGCCACCCACCCTTCCGTCTCACCCCGAGGCCACACATATGACCGAGCAAGCCGCACCACCTGAATCCGAATCCGAATTGCTGCCAGTGCCGTCCAACGTGACGCCCATCAATACCGTCGCGTTCGCGCTGGCTAGTGCGCTCGCGCCCGAGGTCGCCGACCCCGACGAGGTGCGCGAGCAATTGCGCACTGCCATCGATGGGGACCGTAGCCTCACCCAGGCCCGCATCAGCCGCGAGAGCGGTGTGAGCAGCACCACAGTGAGCCAGTTTCTCAGCCGCACTTACCCTGGCGACCTGCCCGCAGTGGCGACCAAGCTCAACCGCTGGCTGGCCAGTCTGGCCGAACGCAGCCAAGTGGCCGCCCTCCCGGCTGCGCCAAGCTGGGTCGAGACCAAACAGGCAAAGCGCATCTTTGGAGCGCTGCGCTACGCACAGCTCGCCGCCGACATCGTGGTGATCTACGGCCCGGCCGGGGTCAGCAAGACCGAAACCTGCCGCCACTACGCGAAGGTCTCGTCCAACACCTTCGTGGTCACGATGAGCCCCGCACAAGCGGGCCTTACGGCGGCATTGAACGCCGTTTATGACGCCGTGGGATTGAAAGAGGCGCGGCTGACGGCTGCGGCCATGAGCCGGATGATCTGCCAGCGCCTACGCGGCTCGGGGGGGCTGCTGATCATCGACGAGGCACAGCACCTCGGCCATCTGGCACTCGATCAGATCCGCTCGATCCACGATGCCACCGGCATCGGCGTAGCCCTCGTCGGCAATGAGCAGGTGTTCACGGTCATGAGTGGCGGCCAGCGCGCTGCCTACCTCGACCGCCTGCACAGTCGCGTCGGCAAGTGGTTGCCGCTCAAAGGCCCAGCCGAGGCCGACGTGGACGCCGTTCTCAAGGCGTGGCGGATCGACGACGCCGAATGTCGGAAGCAGATTCGCGATGTCGCCCAGCGACCCGGCGCACTGCGCGTACTGACCAAGGTGCTGCGCTTGGCCAGCGCCTCGGCCGCCGCCGCCGGACGGCATTTGTGCTGCGACGACGTCGCCAGCGCCATCAAGGAGCTCGGAGCGTGACCTATGAACATCCAGACTGTTTGGCCACTTTGGTCGCTGCCCACCTGCCTACGCCCGCACGAGGCTAACGCGGTGCGGGTGCGGATCTACAGCATCGCTCGTGACGCACTGCTTAGCACCGCAGAGGACGAGCGACGCCTCGCCGAGAGGACCAAGCGCGGCCTTTCGGTGCAGGCCCGGTTGCGTTGCGCGGCGCGATCATGAGCTCGGCCGCCCTCAACCCGATCCGCCCCGCCGCCGTCTTGGCCGAGCTGGCCATGCGGCGCGGTGCGGCGAATGGCATCGCGGCGCGCGATCTGGTGTTCGTGCTTAGCGGCCGCTTCAGCGCGGCCGACGAGCGCCGGCTGCGCGAAGTCATCGAGTTCCTGCGCCAACAGGGCGAGCCCGTCTGCGCCCATCCGTCCACCGGCTACCACTTGGCCGCCAACCCCACCGAGATGGACCGCACCTGCGAGTTCCTGCTGATGCGGGCGATGGCCAGCCTTGAACAGATCAGCGCCATCAAGCGGTGTGCGCTGCCTGATCTCCGCGGCCAGCTCGGCTTGCCGCTTATCCCCAAATCCGACCCCGAGGGTACCGATCATGACCACGCTGACCGTTGAAACGCCGACGCTATTGCCGGCGAACCGCCGCACCAATGCCGCCTTGCTCAATTCGATGGCGGCGCTTAGCCGGCTCAACGAGCTGGGGCTGCGCGTGCGCTACGCCACCGCCAACCCGATCACGGGTGCGGTGATCCTGCTCGACGAGCCACCTTCGCCGGAAGTGCGTGCGACGCTCCAGTCAGGCTTGAAGAGCCGCATCAGCATCGACCGGGTGACTTACGAAACGCACGTCGCCCACGTGCTGGGCTGCCAGGTGGAGTGGCGCATCAAGCGCGTGCCTGGCGCGATCGCCGGCCAGGACGTCGAGGTGGCGGCATGAGCAACCTGCCGAACATGAGCGAGATTCGGGCCGTGCTGGGATCCGCCGAGCACCCAATGAAGCAAGCCGACATCGTCGAGGCCTTGGGCCTCACCACCGCGCCGGAGAAGCACCAGCTCTACACGATGGTCAGCAGTGGCTGCGTCACCGGCTGGATCACTCGGCACGCCAGCAGCGATGGGCTGTCCTATTCACTCAATCCAACGTGGACGCCGAAAAGGCACGGGCGCCCGGCTGGGAATGTAAAGACCAGACAGCAGGACGCCGGTGAAGGGCGGCGAGTTGTGTCGCCGAAGCCTGACTGCGCGCCGGAATCGGTGGCATTGCATGCGCCGACAAAGCCAAGCGACTTCGACCTACGCATCCGCCTGTGCGCCATCGGCGACGACCTCGTCGATGCCATCAGGGATGCCTGCGACGCCGAGCATCCGCACGCGCTGATCAAGGCCCTCGTGGCGAGTCGAGAGGCCGTCAATGTGGCTCAGAAGGCCCTGCCGCCGCGATGAAACCCACCGGTCGCCCAGCACGCAGCGCTATCGCTGATGGCATGTGCTTCGCACGTTGGGCTTTGTCGAAGCCTAAGCCGCCGACCGTCGACGAAGTGATGGTCACCTTCCTGCTTGGCCGCTCCACCGCTCGCAGATGGCGAAGCCATTGGCTCCGACTCGGCCCGCACAGCCTTACCCCGAAACCCCAGCCCGAGAAACTCCCATGACCAAGAAGACCCGCGTCAAATCCACCGCCGTCGAGCACTGGGTGCCGAAGGACACCGCCGAAGTGGCTTCGGCCATCCAAGAGATCGGCTTCCAGCAGAACGAGCGCAAGCGCATTGAAGCGAGCATGAACGACGAGCTGCTCAAGCTGCGTGCCGGCTACGAGAACCACGCGAAGCAGCATAAAGAGCGCGTGGACGAGTTGATGCAGGGCGTGCAGCTCTACTGCGAGGCCAACCGCCTTGGCCTGACGAAGGACGGCAAGACCAAGACCGTCAGCTTCGCCACCGGCGAGGTGAGCTGGCGCCTGCGCCCGCCCAGCATTGTCATCCGCAATGCCGCGGCACTCGTCGAGGTGCTGAAGGCCCGGATGCTCACGTGCTTCCTTCGGGTGAAGGAAGAGATCGACCGCGAGGCCCTGGGCAAAGACCTCGACGCGGCTCGCGATCTGCCCGGCGTGACGGTGAGCCAGAAGGAGGACTTCGTGGTGAAGCCGTTCGAGAGCCAGCTGGAGGAGGTCCAGTCGTGAACCTTACGCGCTCCCCCGACGCGGCGCGGCGTGCGCGCCTAGCACGCATCCATCGGGCCAAGAAGCTCATGGCATTGGACGATGAAACCTACCGCGACCTCCTGTTCCGCGTGACGGGCTTTCGCAGCTCCGCCGACATGACGGCGCAGCAGCACGCCGATGTGCTGGCCGAGTTCGCCCGGCTGGGCTTCCGCGACGAGCGTGCGGAGGCGCGCGCAGCAGCCTTTCGCGGCCGTCCAAAGGGCATCAAGGACGTGCCGCTGCTGCGCAAAGCCGAGGCGCTCTTGGCCCACAGCAAGAAGCCCTGGGCATATGCCCATGCGATGGCCAAGCGGATGTTCAAGGTGACCCGCATCGAGTGGCTCAACGGCGAGCAGCTACACCGATTGGTTGCTGCCTTGGCAGTGGATGCGCGACGCCAAAAGGGTGATGCGTGAATCTGGTCTGCCCTTGCTGTGGTGCTGAGTTCCCAGTCGAGGCCGGCTGGGCCGAGGCCGATGGCAAGCGCCTAGCCATGCTGCTGGCCGGGTTCGACCCGGCGGTAGGCCGCGCCGCGGTGGCCTACCTACGGCTTTTCAAGCCTGCAAAGACGGCGCTGCGCTCAGCGAAAGCCGCGCGCCTGCTGGATGAGATCGCGGTGCTGGTGGCCAGCGGTCGCGTCTGTCGCGATGAGCGCGGTGGGGTCGAGCGCCCCGCCAAGCCCATGCACTGGGCGGCGGGCATGGAGCAAATGGCCGCGCAGCGCGAGCGCCTTAGCCTGCCCCTCGAAACGCACGGCTACCTGCGTGCCGTGGTGTTTGGCTTAGCGGACGCCGCAGACGCCGCCGCTGAGCGCGCGCGCGAAGAGACGGCCCGCAACCGTCCACCCGCGCCGTCGGGTGCTGTCACGATCGAGAGCGAGAGTTTGCATGAGCGGCGGCTCGCGTGGATCACGCAGCAACTGCGCTTTGGTGCCATCACCAGCGCAGAAGCCGAGGTGCAGCGCGCTGCGGTTCGCTACTTACCGGAGACCCCCTGTGATTAACGAACTGCCACCTGACGACACCGACCTGTTCGCGCTGCCGGACGACCCATCCGTGCGCCGACGGATGATCGAGGAAGCGGCGAGCTTGCCCGAGGCCCGCTGGGCACCACAGCTCACCGAGCTGGTGGCCTTCCTTGAGGCCTTGTTCCGGCGTCTTCGAATGCCCCCGGAAGAGGCGTTCGCCCTGGCCCGCGAGGTGGTGCTTGAGCAGGCCCATGCTTTTGGCGGTCGCACTATGTACCTGCCGCGCGGTGACCGGCTCCTGATCGCCCTCCGCGATGCCGAGATGTGGCGTCGCTACACCGGCAAGACCGAGCAGATCGAGCAGTTCGCACGGGAGTTTGGTATGACCACGATCCACGTCTATACGATCATGGCGAAACAGCGCAAGCTGCACCTCGGGCGCTTGCAGGGCAGCCTCTTCTCCGAATGCGGCACTCCCGCCGCTAAGTAATCCGTATTAGTCCCGCTTCGCGCCCGCGCGAAGCCACGCTGCTCCAGTACCGCTGGAGCAGCCGATGCACCCCACCATCAACCTCGCTGGGCAGGCGCTGATCAAGGAGTTCGAGCAGCTGCGGCTGTTTGCGTACCCTGATCCGGCAAGCAAGCTCGCGCGAGCCACGTTCCGCACGCATGGCCGCCGCTGGGGCTTCGAAAGCGCGCGCACGATCCTCGCCGAGCTGTCGCCGGAAGCGCAGGAGCTTTCCGGTGCGCCGTGGACAATCGGCTGGGGTAATGCGCAGCACGTCGGCCCGTTCGACGAGACGACGCCGGAAGCCGCCGAGCGCGACTTCGAATCCAAGCTGCGGTTCTTCACGCAGGGCGTCCTCGAGGCCCTCACGCGCCCCGCCACCGAGAACGAACTGGCGGCGATGGTGTCGCTGGCCTTCAACATCGGCGTCGCCGCGTTCGCCCGCAGCAGCGTGGCGCGAGCGCACAACCGCGGCGACACGGCTGCCGCCGCGCGCGCCTTCCACCTCTGGAACAAGGCAGGGGGGCGAGAGATGGCTGGCTTGGTGCGCCGTCGCGCCGCCGAGTCGGCGCTGTACCTGCGGCCAGTGCGTGTGATCGTGCCGTTGCAGACGATTCAGCGCGACGATCTTCTCGTGCCGCGCCGCGAAGTCGAGATCGACACCGATTTACCCGAGCTACTCCCACCCGTCGACGCCGAAAGTTCGCTAACCCGCTCGCCGATGGTGCGCGCCGGTACCGCCGGTACCGTGGCGGGTCTCGGCTTGGCGGCCGAAGGTGCGCGCGCGGTGAGTGATATCCGCTACAGCTTGGGCGACTGGCTGCCGTGGGTGCTTGTGGTCGTACTCGTCGGCGCATTTGGATTCGTCTGCTACCAGCGCATCAAGCAGCGTCGCGGAGGCTGGGCATGAACCTGATAGGCACTCTGCTCTCTGCCCGTCTGATCGGCTACATCGTGCTGGCTTGGGCGCTCAGTCTGGTTTTCGGTATGGGCGGACTGTGGCTGTATATGGACGGAAGCCGCGATGCGGCCACCGCGAACGCTGCGAAGGCCTGCGCCGAGGCCAAGGCCGATCACGCCGAGGCTAAGCAAGCCGCTACCCTCGAAGCTGTTCGCGGCGCGCTCAAGGCGCGCGCCGAAGCGCAGGCCGAGATCGATGCCCAGCGCGATGCCGAGCAGGCCGTGCTGTGGCGGCAAGTAGCCGCCGAGCGTCGGCGTGCGCAGACCCTCTCCAACCAATTAGCGAGGCACCTCGATGCGACTCCTCTGCCTGCTGTTTGCCGCCTCGATGCTGAGCGCGTGCGCCTCTACAACGCCGTCCGTCGTGGCGGTGCCGATGCCGACGTCGCCGCCGCTCGACCCAGGCTGTCAAGCGTGCTTGGCTTCGGCTTGCCCCCAGCTGCCGCTCCTAGAGCCAGCCCCGGATGGTACGGCGAGCCCGGATGGTTTGCTCTCGCTGGCGCATCCGGATGGCGAGGTGAGGCGGGTGTGCTGGGCCGCGCTGATGGAGTGTCAGGCCTGCGTGCGCCGTGGCATCCGCGCGGAAGCGATTCGCTGACGCCGGAGGCACCGTGACCGACGAGATTGACCTTTCGCAAGAGCGGACGCTGATCGCCAATGACGCGGCAATCGCCAACCAGCTCGCGAAGCAGCGCGCCGACGAAGCGCGGTTGGCGTCGCGTGCGGCCTTCAACGATGACGAAGAGCCGGTGTGCATCGAGTGCGGCGCGCTGATCGATGCCGCGCGCATCCGCGCCCTGCCACGCACGGTGCGCTGTATCGAATGCGCCTTCGATGCCGAACACCCGAACTGGGGCCGTCGCACATGACGTTGGATATGCTTGTAAAAATTGGGTCGAGCGCGGCCATCGTGATGTCGTTCGCGCTGAACCTGTATCTGTTTTTGCGCTCACGGTCTGATAACCGCTTCGACCGCATCAATGAACGGGCCGACCGCATAGCCAAGGAGGTGCAGGCAGAGATTCAAGAGCGCCGCGCCGAAGAGAGCCGTCTGGAGCGCAATCACGCGGTACTTCAAGCGACGGTGTTGGGGCTCCCCACGCATGACGATCTGGGCGATATCCGCCAAGACCTCAGCACCCTCGCACGCATGCTGGCTTCGGTGAATCAGCGGTCGGAGACCACCCTTAATTCGGTACAGCGGATCGAGAGTTATCTTCTGGAGCGCAAGTAGTGAAGTCCTACCTCGATCACATCCGCGAAGAGCGCCGTCTGATGATCCTGTGTTTGTTGCAGGATGTGGCGGGCTATGCTGCGAACAGCAGCATTTTGACCATCGGCCTGTCGCACATGGGCGTGCCAGCCAGCCGTGACCAAGTACACACCGAATTGGACTGGCTGGCCGAGCAGGGGCTGGTGATTCAGAACGATCTCGGCAACGGAGTGCGCATCGCCACATTGACGCCTCGCGGCGCGGACGTCGCCCAAGGGCTGGCCATCGTTTCGGGCGTCAAGCGCCCGACCCCGCGTTGAGGTGGCTGCAATGGGCCGTAAATCCTCGATTGAACGGCTGCCGAAGCCAATCCGCGATCGCGTTGGTGCCTTGATTCGCGACAACCGTCTGACGCTGGACGAGATCGTCGACGAGCTGCGGGTGAAGTTTGGTGCCGCGCCGTCGCGCTCGGCCATCGGCCGCCACAAGCAGACGCTGGACAAAGCGCTGTCGAAGCAGCGCGAAATGACGGCCATATCGGAAGTTTGGGTACGCGAGTTCAAGGACGCGCCGGAAGGCAAAATGGGCCGGATGGTATTGGAGCTGCTGCGCACCGTTGCGATGCAGTCGGCGCTGCATGCGCATGAGAAGGAGACCGTCGACCCCAAGGACGTGGCCAACCTCGCCCGCGCGGTGCATCTGATTGAGTCGGCTGGCAAGCGCGAGACCGAGAACCGCGCGATGCTGCGCGACGAATTGCGCCGAGAGCTACTGGCCGAGCAGACCGAAAAGCTCGACGGCATCGCCGCGACCGGCAAGTTTAATCCGGAACTGTTGGCACGCATTCGCCAAGAGGTTTACGGGCTTTGAGCAACCCTGCCCTCCCGCTCTACGCCTATCAGAGGAAGTGGCTGGCTGATCGCGCGCGCTTCAAGATCGGCATGTTTGCCCGGCAGACCGGCAAGACCTTCACCATGACGCTGGAGATCACGGACGACTGTTTCGCGGCCGTCGCCGCCGGAAAGCGCGCACGGTGGGTGATTCTGAGCCGCGGCGAGCGGCAGGCCAAAGAAGCGATGGAAGATGGGATCAAGCGGCACTGTGCCGCCTACCAGATGGGCTTCAACGTCACCGACCACGAGTTCCGCGGCGACGGGGGCACTTATCGGGCGATGGAAGTCGAGCTGCCGGGGGGCACGCGCATCACCAGCCTGCCGGCGAACCCGGACACGGCGCGCGGTTTCAGCGCCAACGTCTATCTCGACGAGTTCGCCTTCCATGCCGACTCGAAGAAGATTTGGTCCGCGCTATTCCCGGTGATAAGCAACGGCTTCAAGTTGCGCGTGACAAGCACGCCGAATGGTAAGGGCAACAAGTTTTACGAGCTGATGACCGGCAAGGATGAGCGTTGGTCGCGGCACACCGTGGACATTTATCGTGCGGTGGCCGATGGCCTGCCGCGCGACATCGAGGAGCTGCGCGAGGCGTTGAACGACGCCGACGCCTGGGCGCAGGAGTACGAGCTGAAGTGGCTGGACGAAGCCAGCAGTTGGCTGAGCTTCGACCTCATCAACGGCGTGGAGCACGACGCCGCCGGTGGCCGCGAAGGCTACCAGGGCGGCGACGTGTACCTTGGCATCGACATCGGCCGCCGCAAGGACCTGTTCGTTATCTGGGCCATCGAGCGCGTCGGCGATGTGTTTTGGACCCGGGAAATCTTCGCCGAGCAGCGGCTTTCATTCGCCGCGCAGGACGAGGCGCTCGACGACTTCATGCGCTTCTACCGCGTGCGCGGCGTGCGGATGGACCAGACCGGCATGGGCGAAAAGCCCGTCGAGGACGCGCAGCGCCGCTACGGCGAGGGTCGCGTACAAGGAGTGCTGTTCACGGGGGCGGCTAAGCAGCACTTGGCAACCATCGGCAAGCAGGCTTTCGAAGACCGCACGCTGCGCATCCCGCTCGCTGATCGCGAGCTGCGCGCCGACCTGCACAAGCTGCGCAAGGTCAGCAGCCCGACCGGCGCGGTGCGCTTCGAGGCCGAGCGCGACAGCGACGGCCACGCCGATCGCGCGTGGGCATGTTTCTTGGCACTCGATGCCGCCGCTGGCTCCGGTGCGGCCATCGACTTTTACAGCGCCGCGCCGCGCGCGTCCTGCGGCCTCGGCGACTACGCCGGCGGCCGCGCCCAGCTCACCGATGTGGGCTTCGGGACGGTCGCTGGTGCCACAGACACCGGAGGATTCGTATGACCAACGCCACCCAGCGCCCCGAGCTGGATCGGGAGATCGCCACCAGCAGCAATGGCCGCGACATCACCATCGGCTACCTCGGAACGATGCGCGTCTCTGCCGACAAGCTGCTGCGCCGTCGCAGCGGCGGCGATCTGGCGCTGTACGAAGACGTGCTCTCCGAGCCGCAGGTGATGAGCACCTACCAGCAGCGCCGCAACGCGGTGACAAGGTGCGAGTGGCGCGTGGAGGCCGCGAGCGACCGCCGCGCTGACAAGAAGGCCGCCGCTTGGCTAGAACAGAACTTGCGGCGGGTCGGCTGGGACAACATCACCGAGAAGATGCTTTACGGCGTGTTCTTCGGCTACGCCGCAGCCGAGCTGATCTGGGAGGTTCGCGACGGCTTGCTGGGCTGGCGCGCCATCAAGGTACGCGACCGGCGCCGTTTCCGCTTCACGTCGGAGGGCGAGCTGCGCTTGCTTACGCTCCAAAACATGCTCGAAGGCGAGGCTTGCGAGACGCCATATTTTTGGCACTACGCCACCGGTGCCAGCCACGACGACGAGCCTTACGGCTTGGGCCTCGGGCACTGGCTGTACTGGCCGGTGCTGTTCAAGAAGAACGGTATCAAGTTCTGGCTCGCATTCCTAGAGAAGTTCGGCTCGCCCACGGCGATCGGCCGCTACGACTCCGGCGCGACACCGACCGAGATCAGCCGCCTACTGGCAGCACTTGCCGCGATCCAGACAGATGGCGCGATCGCCGTTCCGAAGGGCATCGAGGTCGACCTGCTCGAAGCCGCGCGCTCCGGCACCGGCGACTACAAGACCTTGCACGATACGATGGACGCAACCATCGCCAAGATCGTGCTCGGCCAGACGATGACCAGCGACGAAGGCAGCAGCCGTTCCCAAGCCGAGGTTCACCACGACGTCCGCCAAGACATCATCAAGGCCGACGCCGACCTGATCTGCGAGAGCTTCAACCTCGGGCCGGTCCGGTGGCTGACGGAGCTGAACTTCGCGGGTGCCGAGCCGCCACGGGTGTTCCGCGTGCTGGAACAAGAGGAAGATACCGCCGTCTCGGCCGAGCGTGACAGCAAGGTTTCGAAGCTCGGCTTCAAGCCCAGCCTCGGCTACGTGCAGGAGCGCTACGGCGACCATTGGGAGCCGGCCGAGCCGTTGGCACCGCCCGCTGCGCCGCTCGTGCCGCGCCAACCCGCCCCGGCGGAGTTCGCGGAAGCAGCGGCGGCAGCGGCCGACTACACCGACAACCTCGTGGCGGCGATTGCCGAGCGCGCCGGTCCGCTGACGGATGGCTGGGTCGACCGCATTCGCACCGAGGTGGCTGAGGCCAACAGCTTCGAAGATCTGCTGGTGCGCCTGGCGGACCTGCAGACGGGCCTGCCGCTGGAGGAGTTGGGCGACCTGATGGGGCAGGGCTTCGGCATCGCACACCGCGCCGGCATGAGCGACGCCGAGGACGACGCCANNTAGCGGCCGACTACACCGACAACCTCGTGGCGGCGATCGCCGAGCGCGCCGGCCCGTTGACCGATGGCTGGGTCGACCGCATCCGCACCGAGGTCAACGAGGCGAGCAGCTTCGAGGATCTGCTGGTGCGCCTCGCCGACCTGCAGACCGGCCTGCCGATCGACGCGCTCGGGGATCTGATGGGGCAGGGCTTCGGCCTCGCGCACCGTGCCGGCATGAGCGACGCCGCGGACGACGCCAATGCCTGAAGC
>BBPE01002422.1_pt2 | contig 12786 bp, 11 predicted proteins | sample 1344301 | NCBI WGS metagenome assembly BBPE01 (sample SAMD00019089, study PRJDB2971) | groundwater metagenome | isolation source: The Cedars highly-alkaline
CACCATTGTAGAATCGCCGTGTCCGGGATAAACTCGGGTGTCATCGGGGAGCACTAATATCTTGCTGGTGATGGATTCGATTATTTGCCGCAGTTGATCGGGCGAGCCCGTCCTCCCGGGCCCACTGGGGAAGATGGTGTCCCCTGATATCAGGTGATTCCCCGTCAGGAAACATACGCTGCCGGGGGTGTGTCCCGGTGTGTGCAAGACATGGAGTTCTATATTCCCGAATGATATCGTATCGCCATCATTTAGCAGTATATCCGGTTTTATGGGCAACCCTTACACTCTTTGCCTTATTCCCCCTTGCGCGCCATCTCCACCAGAATCGCCTTCTGGGCATGCAGACGATTCTCCGCCTGGTCAATGAGCACCGACTGGGGGCAGTCGATGAGTCTCTCAGCCAACTCCTCGCCGTGATGCACCGGCATGGGGTGCATCAGGATGGCGTCGGGCTTCGCCTGAGCCAGAAGCTCGGCGGTGACCTGGTAAGCGGCGAAATCCCGGCGGCGCTTCTCGCGCTCGGCCTCCTGCCCCATGCTGGTCCAGACATCGGTGTAGACCACATCAGCCCCTCTAGCGGCAGCCTGCGGACTTTTGGCAACGACCACTTCAGCTTTGCTCGTGGCAGCGATTTGCCTCGCAGCGCCCATGATCTCGTTCTCAATCTCATAACCCCTGGGAGAGGCGAATTTAAAATTGCTTCCGGCCAGAGCGCAGGCTAAGAGAAGGCTTGCCGCCACATTGTTGCCATCCCCGATATAGGCCACCATCAGGCCCTCAAGTTCGCCTTTCTTCTCATAGATCGTCAGGAGATCGGAGATGGCCTGACAGGGATGCTCGCGATCGGAGAGGCCATTGATTACCGGCACGGTGGAGTAGTGTGCCAGGGACTCGACAGTGCTGTGGGCAAAGGTCCGCGCCAGAATCAAGTTGGCATAGCGGCTGAGCACCTGAGCGATATCCTTCATGGGCTCCCTTGTGCCCAAACCGACTTCCCCCCCGGCGAGGTAGATGGCATGGCCGCCAAGTTGATACATCGCCACATCAAAGCTAACCCTTGTGCGTAGCGACGGTTTCTCGAAGATCATCGCCAGGGTTTGACCTGCCAATAAGGGCTCAGTGCCCTTTCGCTTCATGGCCAGTGCACTATCCAGGATGCGCTGGAGATCACCGCCGCTGAGGTCGGCTACGGAGAGTAAATCCTTACTTTTCATATTGCCTTTAGTATAAACCATTGGAATCCCATATGGCAATAGTGGTCTTGCTCTGGCTGCAATATGATATAATGAAGAATAGGAATCTTAAAATCGTATATAACACATTCAATGAGAATTGTGAGGGATTTATGAATATTAAAAACCGTCCCAATCATAAGATATACCTTCAAGTACTTCGTCAAATGTCGCCTGAAAAAAGGTTGCTTAAGGCATTTGAGTTATCTGAATTTGCCAGGCAACTTTTTATTCATGGATTACACGAGAGATTTCCGAATCTTCAAGATGAAGAATTCCAAAAAATACTTTTGAAGCGTCTGGATAAATGTCACAACAGGAATTATTAAAAAAGGTCATTCAAGCACTCGATCAAGCTGGAATCCAATATATGATAACCGGTTCTATTGTCTCAAGCTTACAAGGTGAACCGCGGTCTACCCATGATATAGATATGGTCATTGCTATTCAAATATCAGCAGTAAAGAAATTGATCGAAGCTTTTCCAGCACCCGTTTTTTATTTAGATGAAGATAGTATTTTTGAGGCAATCAACAAGCAGAGTATGTTTAATCTAATTGATGTAACCGCCGGAGATAAAGTTGATTTTTGGATATTAACCGACGAACCTTTTGACCAGGTACGTTTTTCACGCAAGATTAGTGAACAATTTATGGGCGTAGAAATGCAAGTTTCAACCCCAGAGGACACAATTTTAGCCAAATTGAGATGGGCAAAACTTTCTGGTGGAAGTGAAAAGCAATTTACCGATGCCCTACGAGTTTATGAAGTGCAGTATGGGCAATTAGATATAGATTACTTGAAACATTGGGTAAAGACATTAGACATTGAATCATTATGGAAACGGTTAACGAACGAAGCGGAAACAGCATAATTGACGCCCGGCAGTTAACGGGAAATTAAAAGTGATCTCCCGTAGATAGAAAGTTGAGTTTATGGTGGTTTAAGAGTCCAATGAATTATCAAGCAGCCCTCGATTATATCTTGAGCTTTACCGATTATGAGCGCTGGCCTGGATTTGGGTATGCTGCCCGGTTCGACCTGCGGCGCATGGAGGATCTGCTTCGGCGATTGGGTTCCCCCCATCTAAGAACAAGGACGGTCCATATCGCCGGGTCAAAGGGAAAGGGCAGCACGGCGGCGATGATCGCTTCAACTCTCAGCGTTGCGGGGTTCCGCACCGGATTCTACACCTCCCCACATCTGCACACTATGCGCGAGCGGATAAGAATCGATGGGCAGCTCATCGCGGAGCACGAGTTTGCCGAGCTTCTCTCTGAGATAAAGCCTGAGATCGAGGCAACAAATAGAGGCCAGTCAGAGGAACTGAGCACCTTTGAGATTCTTACCGCCATGGCCTTCCACTATTTCCAGAAGCAAGAGGCGGCCTTTCTGGTGGTGGAGGCGGGCCTTGGAGGGCGACTCGATGCTACCAACGTGGCACGCACAGAGGTGTGTGTTGTCACCTCGATAAGCCGGGACCACACCGCTGTTCTCGGCGATACCATCCCGCAGATAGCAGCCGAAGAGGCCGGAATCATAAAGCCCGGTGTCACGGTGATCAGCTCTCCCCAGGTTGACGAAGCAGCAGATGTAATCCGCGAGATTTGCCTCAAGAAAGAGGCCAAACTCATCATGGTGGGAGAGGAGATAACCTGGCAGGGAAAAGACTTCAGTTTAGAGTCCCAAACAGTGAATATAAGAGGGCGAAAAAGTCAGTACGACCTCACCATCCCATTACTTGGTGAGCACCAGCTCGAGAATGCGGCCACCGCCGTCGCTGCATTGGAAACTCTTGATATCGAGAAACACCACATTATCTCCGGGCTGGCCAATGTTCGCTGGCCGGGGAGAATCGAAATTCTACAGCGTGAACCTCTCCTGATCGCCGACGGCGCCCATAATGACGACTCGGCCAGGAGGCTCAGAGAGGCGCTCCAGCGATACTTCCGCTTTGATCGGGCGATTCTGATCATCGGGATTTCTGGCGACAAGGATTGCTCGGCGATAATAGCCGAGTTGGCGCCGTTCTTCGATAAGGTAATAACTACCGCCGCCCAGCACCCTCGCGCCGTTGCCGCAAAGGCACTGGCCCAGGAATTTGAGCGACAGGGAGTGGAAGCTCAAGCAGTGGAAAACGTCGCCCAGGCGGTCTCCGCGGCGCTGGCGCAGGCCGGGAAGCGAGACCTTATCTGCGCCACCGGATCGCTCTTCGTCGTTGCCGAAGTCATCGAAAAGGCCCGAGGTATATCCGGTGAGCGCTATCCCAAGTTTAGCATACAGCCAACAGTATTAGGCTGAAGGTTATTAGGCTGAAGGCTGAAGGAGCCTAATAGCCTACTAATAGCCTAACAGGCTTCAGCCTAAAAAGGGGGATTCAATGAAGGATGCAAGGAATCGCAATCGCGTTGTCGTCACCGGACTCGGGGCAATAACGCCTCTGGGACTCAACGTTGACCAATACTGGCAGGGCCTGGTAGAGGGAAGGTCTGGTATCGGGCGAATCACCCATTTCGACCCTTCTAACCTCTCCTGCAAGGTCGCTGGCGAGGTGAAAGGCTTCGACCCGGTGAATTTCATGGAGCGTAAAGAGGCACGACACATGGGTCGGTTCAGTCAGTTTGCAATAGCCGCTGTGGGGATGGCTGTAGAGGATGCCGAGCTCAATCTGCTAAAGGAGGACCCGGAACGGCTGGGCGTGTACCTGGGCAACGGTATCGGAGGGCTACCTGAGATCGAAGATGGCTGCCGGACATTGACTACCAGAGGCGGGATGCGGCTCAACCCCTTCTTCATGCCTATAATTCTGACCAACCTGGCTGCCGGTCACGTAAGCATTGCATTCGGACTTAAGGGATACACCTCTACGGTGTCAACGGCGTGTGCTGCCGCTACTCAGGCCATCGGCGAGGCCGCGGAGGTGATTCGACGGGGCAGCGCTGAGGTGATGGTCGCCGGAGGCACCGAGGCGGGAATAACGGCGATCGGTATCGCCGGTTTTGCCGTGATGAAGGCGCTGACCAGCCGCAACGAAGAACCCACTAAAGCCAGCCGTCCCTTCGATGCCAACCGGGATGGGTTCGTTCCTGCCGAGGGGGCAGGGGTTCTTGTCTTAGAAAGCCTTGAACACGCCACCAGTCGCGGCGCTCCGATTCTGGCTGAGCTAGCAGGTTTCGGCATCTCCTCCGATGCCTATCATGCGGTGGCTATCGACTCCGATGGGGCCATGAGAGCCATGCGATCGGCGATTGAAGATGCCGGGCTGGCCCCCAGCGATATTGATTACATCAATGCTCACGGAACATCAACTCCTCTAAATGATGTCTCCGAGACTCGGGCAATAAAGAGACTCTTTGGGGACCATGCCTATAAAGTATCCATCAGTTCCACCAAGTCTATGATCGGGCATCTCCTGGGGGCTGCCGGGGGAGTGGAGGCCATTGCCTGTGTGAAGACGCTCAACGAGGGAATTGTCCATCCAACCATCAACTACGAAACCCCTGACCCGGAATGCGACCTCGATTACGTGCCTAATGTGGCTAGCAAGAGGGATGTTAGGGTAGTACTTTCCAATAGCTTTGGGTTTGGGGGGCAGAACGCCTGTCTGGTTTTCCGGAGGTTTTAAGTAAGCGCCTTTCAGGTTGCCGAGGACAAACCTCGGCGCTACGCAGCGCGGGGGCTTGTCCCCCGCCTTTCTATGCAAGCGCCCTCTACGTACTGTTTGTATCCCTATGACCCTACTCAAACGAGGAGCGAGCTTCCTCGGGGAGCATAATTCCGAGGATCTTCTGCAATGCCATGACGTGGCTGCAGGTCTCCCATTTGGCGAAGAAGTTACAGGCACAATGCCATTTCTCGCCGTTATAACCGGTTATGTAGGTGCCATGCTCCCCTCGGAAATCCACATTGAAATCCCGGATGGTGATTCGATCTCGCTCCCCGGCGTAGCGATGAGCCTTCTCAATCTTACCAATCAGGTCAGAACGCATCAAACCTCCTTATTACCCTGACATTGTCACATTAAAGCGGATGTTCCACCCGTTATCCGTGAAAATCACTAAAAACAGATACGAATTTGCCTTTTCAACCCTTATAAAATTCACTGTGTAGGCATTTATTTCCGAATCTAGCAAGCCCTTAAAAATGGAACATCCGATAAAGTGTAACCAATCACCTTCTTTCTGTCATTGCGAGCGAAGCAAAGCAATCTCTTCATTGGAGATTGCTTCGTCGCTTACGCTCCTCGCAATGACATTGAAATGTGACAATGTCAAGTTACTTCACCACAATGTTCACCAAACGTCCCGTCACATATATCACCCTGACAATCGGGTGCCTTACTTGAGCCTTAATTCGCTCCCGGCTCAGGACTAATTCCCTGACCTCAGCCTCGGAGATAGAAACCGGGACAGACACCTTATCGCGAACTTTCCCGTTTATCTGGATCACCAGGGTGAACTCCTCTTCGGCTACCAGTTCCTCCTGCCAGACAGGAAATGGCTGATGGTGTATGCTGTAGGGGTGGCCGGTCCGCTCCCAGAGCTCCTCCGCCAGGTGAGGGACAGCCGGCGCCAGCAACAGAAGCAAGGCATCAATGGCTTCCTTCCAGGCCGGGCTATCTTTGACCGCACATATTTCCTTAAGCCTGGCGAGGTAATTGGTAAACTCCATCAGCGCCGCCAGCATGGTGTTGAAGTGGAATCTCTCCAGGTCTTGATTTACCTTCTTGATGGTTTGATGGGTCACGCGCCGTAGCTCCTTGTCCGTCCCCCGTGTCCGTCCCCCGTGTCCCTCCCCCGTGTCCGGACACGGGCCACGGCCCACGGACACGATTTCGGTTTCAGCCAGTACCAGATTCCAGATTCTATTGAGCCATCGCGTGATGCCGATCAGACCATTATCGTTCCACTCTCCCCCCTGCTCCCAGGGTCCGATGAACATCAGATAAGCGCGCATGGCATCGGCCCCCGATTCGGCCACGTATTCATCGGGGTTGACGACGTTGCCGCGGGACTTACTCATCTTCTGTCTCCCTCGGATAATCTTCCCTTGATTGAAAAGTTTGATGAAGGATTCTCCGAAGTCAACTATCCCCATATCGCGCAGCGCCTTGATGAAGAAGCGGGCATAGAGCAGATGCATGGTGGCATGCTCCACGCCTCCGGTGTATAGATCTACGGGGAGCCAGTATTTCAGCCTCTGGGGATCGAAGGGCCCATCATCATGCTGCGGGCTGCAGTAGCGCAGAAAGTACCAACTAGAACACACGAAGGTATCCATGGTATCGGTCTCGCGCTGTGCCGGCTTGCCGCAACGGGGGCAGGTGGTATTGACGAAGGGCTCGCAATACTTGAGCGGTGATTCTCCGGTGGGTTTAAACTCGGCATCCTCGGGGAGGAGCACCGGCAGATCCTTCTCCGGCACCGGCACGATGCCGCACCGGGGACAATGAACCATCGGGATCGGCGCACCCCAGTAACGCTGACGAGAGATGAGCCAGTCGCGCAGCCGGTAACTTACAGCCTTCTTGCCATAGCCGTTTTCCTCCATGAAAGCGACAATCGCATCCTTGCCCTCTTCGCTGGGCTGACCATCAAAGGGGCCGGAATTGACCATTGTGCCCGGCTCTTCGTAGGCCTCCTCCAGTTCCTCACCACTCCATCTATCAGGCGCAACGACTACTTTTATCGGAATGCCAAACTCCTTAGCCAGCTCGAAATCTCGCTGGTCATGAGCCGGCACGCCCATGACCGCCCCGGTGCCATAGCTTAAGAGCGCATAGTCGGCGATCCAGATGGGCACCTTCTCTCCATTCAGCCTGTTGGTGGCGTAAGCACCAATGAAGAGTCCGGTTCTCTCCCGCTCCGTGGAGAGCCTCTCGATCTCCGACTGGCGGCGAGCCCGGTTCACATAGTCATCGACCCGGTCCTTATATTCGGGCGAGGTGAGTTTTTCCACCAGGGGATGCTCCGGGGCCAGGACCATGAAGGTAACACCGTAGGTGGTGTCGGGTCGGGTGGTGAATACCCGAATCTCTTTTTCATCGAGACCGTATTCCTCGATGCTGAAGGAAATCTCAGCCCCCTCACTCCGTCCGACCCAGTTGCGCTGCATCGTCTTGACCTGCTCCGGCCAATCGAGACCCTCATGCTGCATAAGCTCATCGGCATACCTGGTGATGCGGAAGAACCATTGCTCTAAGTCCTTCCTGATCACCGCCGTGCCGCAGCGCTCACATCGGCCTTCGGCGGTGACTTGCTCATTGGCAAGCACCGTCTGGCATCTGGAGCACCAGTTGGCCGGGGCTTTAGCCCGATAGGTCAGACCCGCTTCATGTAACTTGAGAAACAGCCACTGCGTCCAGCGGTAGTAGTCCGGTGAGCAGGTAACCACCTCCCGATCCCAATCGTAGACCGCTCCCATAGTGTGAAACTGGCGACGCATGTTCTCTACGTTTTTCATCGTCCAGGTATGCGGATGGATATCCCGATCGATGGCCGCATTCTCCGCGGGGAGGCCGAAGGCATCGAAGCCCATCGGGTGCAGCACGTTATAGCCTTTCATCCGCATGAATCTGGCATGGACATCTGCCGGGGCCATAGCGTACCAGTGTCCGATGTGGAGGTCACCAGAGGTATAGGGGAACATGGTCAGCTCGTAGAGCTTGGGGCGGTCGCTATCTTCGCTTGTGGCGTAGAGTCGGGTCTTTTCCCACCTTGATTGCCATTTCTTTTCGATTTCTGGAGGATTATATTTCTCGGTCATTGCTCTTTGATTATACCGCAAAATAGGGGGGCAAGGAAGCCCTGCGAAGGAGGACGCAGGCCAAGTGAGAGTGCATTTATCCTCTCTATTCTCTAGAGTCGCTCCCACCTTGGCCTTTCGCCACTGTAGCGGGCCCGAAATTGTGCTGGTCCCCTGGCGTTAACTATCTCCTGCAAGACAGGGTCAATAACCCAGAGAATAAGCAGGAGTTGAGCTTTCTTGCCGAAACGGAGGTTTTTCGGGCGTCGAACCCACAGAATGTGAATACCGGCATCCTTGATCTCGTGAGAGTGTTCCCATTTCGCTCTTTCATCGCTTGTAATCCATACTCCCCTCTGCAATCCGAGCCATCGAATGAGAATAGGGTCTTGGGCTCCTTCCCCAAATTGCTCCCTAACCGCCACAGCATTGCAATCAACAAGCCTGAGCACTTGAGCAAGCATATAATCTGCGAGGCTTTCATCTATCAGGAGGAGAGGTTTTTGATTCTCAAGAAACGAGGTTTGCAATCTTCTTCTCCCATTCCAAGCTAGACTGCACCTTGATAAGTGGCAGACCATAATCTCTGGCAATGGCTTCGGGTTTATCGCCCCCCAAAAACATAGCCCACACCGCCGTGGTGGGTATACGCGTTCCCTCAATGCATGGTGCCCCGAAATGTATTAGGGGATTTAGCGAAACGTGGGAATGGGGCATCCAACTGCATGCCACCTCTTTCCCATCGACTCTCCTGAAGGCAAGGTCAAGAGAGCCAGCTAATGGACGGCGCAAGCGGGAGAGCCACTCTTTTATGAATTCCATGGCGTATTGGCCCCCTCGTGTCACAGAGAGCAGGTTTTCCATCTCAATGAAAATATCGGTCTCGCTAATCCACAAATCCCTTAGGGCAAAAGGTCGCGGATAACCTGTAGTGTCTTTAAGCCATCGGTGAACCCGACGGATGTGCTGAAGGCTAAATCCGGCCACCCTGAGAGCAACTACCATTCGAAGTGAGACCAGATCTTCAAATGTGATGAACAGCCCCTTTGCCGGGATAGGGGGAGCCTCAGGAACAGTCAGTCCGCTTCTGACCCACCGACGGAAGGTTGAGTAATGGGGCGGCTTTTGCGGAGCTGTGGCATGGAGATATCGGCTGGCCTCAGCTAGTTCGTAGACTCCTTCAAAACCAGGCATGGATCACCTCCTTGACCAAGGACCAGGCTACTCTGGTAAATGAAATAGTTGCCTTATCAGGAACCTCCCACTAGGTATCACACTTGACTATCGACCATTCATCACCCCCTGAACCTTCCTCTGCCACAGGAAGGAATCCGGCCGCTCCGCGTAAGCCCGTCCAGAGTAGTACCAAATCTCCGCTGTCCTTTCCACGCTCTGCTCATACTATATACTATCGAACGGAAGACGGCAAGGAGCCCGCCGACTAACTAAGCTTCTTCTCCACGGTAATCCCTCAAGGCCGCCAGAGCCTTTATCGCCCTCTCGGGAGAAGGAAAGATCGCCTAAACTATATGCCTTCCTTTGTCAATTTCGTTATTGCATCTCTAATTGCTTTTGCCTCCAATTCAACAACGGCAATCAGTTCTGCCGGTGTTCTGTCATCTTCGCTATTCTTTCGGTTTGGATTTACTGCCTTCAGGTCGTAATTCTTGGCTTCAATTTCCTCTATCGGCACACACCAGGATCGTTCACTTTCAGAAAGCTTAAGGGTCAAAGGATTGAAGAGTTTGAAGAATTCCTCAAAGTGTTCCAGGGTTAAGGGTTGTTTTTTGGTTATGTTGAGATCGGATAAGTCGTAATACCAGACCTCTCTTGTCGGTTCACCTTTGGTAAAAAAGATAAGGTTGGTCTTACTTGCTGCACCTGCATTTAGGAAGACCTTAGGAGGCAGACTGATAATGCAAAAGACATCACACTCATTGAGAAGCTTTCGTTTTGTCTGGACAAAGGCAGTTTCACTTGTGCGGAAAAGAGCTCCTTCGTCCATCACTATCCCGCATCTCCCACCTGGTTTGAGGCTATCTATCACATGTTGAAGAAAAAGTACCTGCGTGGCGCTGGTCTTGTATGCAAAACGTGTTTGGGCATCCTTCCCTTCTTTACCGCCAAAGGGAGGATTGGTGAGCACCACATCAAAAAGACCTGGTGCTCCTTGAAAAAGCCCGCCGTAAATCTCAAGTCCTGTTAGTGTGTTCCCGTGCCAGATGTGGGGCTCATCAATTTCGTGAAGAACGAGGTTTGCCAGCGCAATAGGATAGACCAGGTTCTCTTTCTCTCGACCGTAGAAAGTTCTGGTTTTGAGGGCCTCGAAATCATCCCCCGTCCTGGCCATTTCGTTCATATGCAGAAAAGCCTGCGCCAGAAACCCACCTGTTCCGCATCCGGGATCGTATACGGTCTCTCCGATCTCTGGGTCAATTACCTTTATCATTGCCCTTATGACCTCTCTGGGGGTGAAAAACTGACCGCCATCGTTATTCTTCTCCCCCATCTTCTGGAGTAATCCTTCATAAACCTGGGAGAGTGTGAACATATGGGTTTGGTCAACCTGTTCCAATGAGAGTTCATGGATCTTGTCCAGGATATCCAGGAGATTCCGCTCGGTGTCAATACCGGTTTTTTCAACATAGGAGAAGACTTGACTGATAATCTTCTGGCGAGAGGTTGCACCCGGTTTATTCTTAAGGGTTCGCAGATAAGGTATGAGTTCTCCATTGACAAAGGACATGAATGCCCCGAGTGTGCTCTCCTGAAGCTCCTTTCTCTTTAATCCGCATTCCACATTCCGCAATACGCAATCAGATGGTGCCGCCCAATCTTTCCAGCGATAGGGATATTCTAAAGACGGCCTAAATTCAGCACCCACCGCCTTTGCCTGCTCTGCCTCTCTTTCTTCTCGCTCATCGAGAATGCGAAGGAAAAGCATCCAGGTAAGCTCAGGCACATACTGCAGAGCCCCTGCTCTACCCGACCTACGCATAATATCGCAGATGCCTTTGATGTAAGCATTCAGGGATTGTGGGGTGGTGAGTTTGCGGTTATTCCGCGGCACTTTTAGTCTCCTCCGGGAAGATCAGTTGTTCAGACATTTCATGGTTCACAATTCACCTCTAAATGCCTTTCTTAAAATTGCTTGGGGTAAAGCATCGACGGCCTCTAACTGCTTTTCTATGGATGTGCAAAGCTTCTCCACTTCTGCCATTCTTTCTTTGAGGTCAGATGCGATGCGGCGTTGTTCATCTATGGAAGGCAAAGGAATTGAAATTGATTTAATGCTTTCGTTATTCACTGCCTGCTGCGTAGCACCGCTTGCTAATTCATCTTTTGCTTTATTAAAATCAAGATAATTCAAAAAGAGTTGTTTAAGATATTCTGGAAGCACCCCATCTTTACATAAAATTCCTGCAAAGCCTGTTGAAAGAATAATTTTTTCTGTTTCTATTTTGTTTTCTTTTGTAAATGCATAAACCTTAATTGTGTTTTTCATCTTGGCAAACCACACCGAATTAAACTCAGGTTGCATATTTGCTCTTGAAGGTCTTCTGGTATAAGTAATCCTTGCCTCTATATGTATAATTTTATCTTTTTGGATTGAATTTGTCGATAAATATTCTTTAGTACCGTCAAAGTAATCTATTCCGCTTGGCATAATTGTAAAAAATTTATCATCCCCCAACATCTTCCTTTCCCACTTCTTTACCTCTTCGCTTTCGAAGACCTGACGCAGGTAGGCAGCGGGCAAGGCTTTGGCCGCCTCTAATTGCTTTTCGCAGGCAGTTCGGGCACGCTGCACCTCTTGCATCAATCCCTGAAGTTTTGCAGCGATACGCTTTTGCTCGGGGAGAGGGGGAAGAGGGATTTCAAACTGAAGCAATTTTCCCCGTTGCACAGCAGCTTGTCCTATCCATCTATTACAAGTTAATTCAAAAACACGCTGATACCACAATAACTGAAGCCATGCAGCGAGATAAACAGAATCAAGAACTCCTGAGACTGGACGTAGTCTAGTTAAATGGTTGCTGTAAAGAAAAAGATCATTTTCTTTACTAAATAAAGTCGTTTTACCAACCAATTCAACGCTGTTTGTGTTATTGAAAATAACATCCCCAGGTTTCAGTCGATATTTTTCAACTTGTTTCTGTGTTGCGGGGACTCTAAGAAGAGACGAGAGATTTAACTGCCCATTACTCGAAATATTATTCATTCGTAACTGTATATAACCTTCTAAACCTGCACGTTTACCACAAGCAAAACCTGGTAGGGCATCTTCAAGAACCTCCCCCAACCTCACCCAGCGCCAGCCAGGTGGAAGTGCGGAGTTTGGAGTTTGAAGTTCGGAGTTATTTATTTGGCTCATTTTTGCATCTTTTGCATCATTATTGCATCTTAATTGTCTCTTGTGCCCGTTTGGCGCCCCTTTATTGCTCCTTTGGCCCCTTTATGAGCCGTTTGAGTCGTTTGTAAACCCTTTCCCCCCCCTTAATTGCCCAATTATTGCTCCTTTGTCCCCTTTATGTCCCCTTTGATCTGTTTCCGTCTCCCAATTATTACATGCATTGCCTCTTTATTACTTTTTCATTATCCAACAGTAGTCTATTATTAGTCCATTTACTCCATCTAATATTTTAGGATATTATGACATTCATATTTCATCTTTTGCGCCCTTTTCCAAACCGCCAAATATTCGCCAGAATCGCCAAGTAAATGCCAACTAATCGCCAAGCTTCTCAAGGACATAATGAGCACTTCTTCCCTTTCCCTTTGTTTTAAGCAGACCTTTTTCAACTAA
>BBPE01005326.1_pt1 | contig 12783 bp, 12 predicted proteins | sample 1344301 | NCBI WGS metagenome assembly BBPE01 (sample SAMD00019089, study PRJDB2971) | groundwater metagenome | isolation source: The Cedars highly-alkaline
TAGTTGCAGCTATTGAGAAGAAGTTAAGTAAGCCGGCGTATAGATGCTATATCAGATTTGTTTACTTGGGCAAAAAGGGAGTTTTNNGAGATTATTAGTACGATGCTCTATGGTCCCCCTAAGAAAGAGGAAAAGTCAAAAGATATTCTTCCTCCTGAAATGAAACTAACTTCTGGAGAAAGGGATGTAGTTGCAGCTATTGAGAAGAAGTTAAGTAAGCCGGCGTATATATGCTATATCAGATTTGTTTACTTGGGCAAAAAGGGAGTTTTTTTTAAGCCAAATCTGAAATTGGCAATGAGTTATTTTACTAATTTTGTAACCGATGATTTAAACGCTCCGGTTCCTGATGGTCTAACTTTAACAAAGGTTAGAAGGAAATGGTATGATCCTATTTGGTTTCCCAATAGGAGACTTTATTTGAAAAAGAGACAAAGTTTTAGAAAATATATTATGCGCGTTCCCTATTATTTTCCTAGTTCTGGCGGAGAATTTATATTAAACGTTGAAGAATTAGCTACCTTGTACCACTTCCCGTCACGAACATTAACTCCGTCATCATTACTTTCACGAGTCGAATTTAAAAAAGGAGAAGCTCCTTATGAGCTTCCAGTAGAAGATTAATATTGCTTATGAAGGAAATTACTTTTTTTGGTGAAACCACTTTTCGCAATAGAAGAAGGAAGTTCGGAATAAAACTTGACGATCGAAGGCGTCATTTTTATGCTATTGGTAAAACTGGAGTAGGAAAAACAGCCATGATGGAAAACATGGCGATTCAAGATATTCAGAATGGTCATGGAATTGGTTTTATCGATCCACATGGAGAAGCTGCGGATAATATTTTAAGGTTTGTTCCTCCCACTAGAATAAACGATGTTATATATTTCAATCCGGCTGATCTTTCGTATCCAATTGCGTTTAACGTTATGGAAAATATTAATCCTGATCAACGCCATCTAATATCATCGGGATTAATGGGTGTTTTCAAGAAAATTTGGCCCGATGTTTGGTCTGCAAGAATGGAATATATTCTTAACAATACTATCTTGGCTCTTCTAGAATATCCTGATGCTACTCTCTTGGGTATTAACAGAATGTTCTCTGATTCTGAATTTAGGAAAAAGGTAGTAGAAAAAGTTGAGGATCCAATTATAAAAGCTTTTTGGCTTAATGAATACGCAATGTATAGCAAACAATACGAGACGGAAGCCACCGCTGCTATTCAAAATAAGGTAGGTCAATTTATTTCTAATCCTCTTATTAGAAATATTGTAGGTCAAGTTAAATCTACAATAAACATAAGAGAGATAATGGATACCAGGAAAATATTTATTGCTAATATTTCCAAGGGAAGAATTGGTGAGGATAACTCTAAATTATTAGGCTCACTTATTATTACCAAGCTTCAGTTGGCGGCTATGTCACGAGTTGATATTCCAGAGCCGAAAAGAGAAGACTTTTATTTATACGTTGATGAGTTTCAGAATTTTGCTACAAGTTCTTTTGCAACTATTCTATCGGAAGCTAGGAAATATCGCCTTTCTTTAATATTGGGCCATCAATATATTACTCAAATGGAAGAAGAGGTAAGGGATGCCGTTTTTGGAAATATGGGGACGATTACTTCATTTAGAGTTGGTCCTGAAGATGCAGAATTTTTAGAAAAAGAATTTGGTCCAGAATTTATGGCCACTGATTTAGTTAATCTTCCTAAGTATAATATTTACGTTAAGTTAATGATAGACGGTATTTCTGGAAGACCGTTTTCAGCTGAAACTTTACCCCCCCTTGAACCTCCCAAAGAAGTAGATGTTGACAAGATAATAAATTCATCGAGAGAAAGATATGGTAAGTCTCGTGAAGTGACCGAAGAGAAGATTAAGAAATGGTTTGGCGGAGCAGTCCTTCCCGTAACATCTCTTGAGTCGTCTTTAGAACTGTACGATGCCATATGTTCAAAATGTGACAAGAAGACCAAGGTAACCTTTAAGCCGGACGAAACTCGTCCAATTTACTGTAAATCATGCAGAAAGAAAATACAAAAACCATCTAAGGAAGAGGATAATAAAGAGGAAAATGTATCCCTTGATAATATCAATTCTAAGAAGCCAGTTCTTTTTTCTTTTTTTAGAAAAAATAAAAAAGAAGAGGCAGAAAAGCCAAAAAAAAGCGTCGATGTTAATAAACTAAGGGGTGCATTACAAAACTCATTGGGAAAAATAAAAAAGAAGAATGATGAAATTACTTAAAAATTATAAGTTTAGAGGTAAAACAGTTTTAGTTAGGTGTGACTTTAATGTTTCCTTTGATGAGAATGGAGCTATTTATGATGATTTCAGAATAAGATCAGCTTTGCCAACTATACAATATCTTCTTTCTTGGGGGGCAAAAATTATTCTAATGACTCATTTGGGGGACAAAAAGAGTTCTAAAAAAATACTTCCCAGAATCGAAGAATTATTGAATGAGAAGGTTTCTTTTATTCAAGAGCCAAACAGTGAGATTGAGGCCGAAATTAAAAATGATCCATTTCCCAAAGTTTATCTCTTAGAGAACTTGAGATTTTTCGATGGAGAAAAAAATAATAGTATTGAATTTGCAAAAAAAATAGCTAGATTGGGAGATCATTATGTAAATGAGGCTTTTTCGGTTTGTCACAGAGAACACGCTTCGGTTTTTTGGCTTCCCAAATTATTACCTAATTGTGCCGGAATAGAGCTAGTAAAAGAGGTTAACGTTCTCTCGAAGGTAAGAAAAGATCCACGGAGACCATTGGTAGTAATAATTGGGGGAGCAAAAATATCATCAAAAGCTAAGGTAATAAATTCTTTTCTTTTAATGGCTGATCATGTTCTTTTGGGTGGTAAGTTAGCTAATGATGTGCTAGTTGTTAAGGGCATGTCTCCTAATAGATCTTGGCCAGAAGAAGATGTAGTTAATGTCATTAAAACAATTGAACTTACATCGCCTAAAATACATTTACCCGTTGATTTAATAGTTTCAGATTCGAGTTGCGATGATTGTCTTCATATTATTGCTCCGGGAGCGGCTAAAAAAGATGATAATATTTTTGATATTGGTTCTGAAACTATTAGGATGTATTCTGATATTATTAAAGATGCAAAAATGATAATATGGGCGGGACCTTTAGGGCTATTTGAAGATTCTAGATTTGAAAACGGAACACGAGAAATAGGGAAGGCAATAAGTCGTAATTTCGGAGCATTTAGAATAATAGGTGGTGGAGATACTGGATTAGCCTTACATAAATTTAAAATTAGAGATAATATGGATCATGTATCAACCGGAGGGGGTTCAATGCTTCATTTTTTGACTCAAGGAAATTTACCCGGATTAAAAGTATTAGGATATGAAGATTAAAAATATAGAATTAGTTGCAAATAGAATAAAGCAAGCTGTTAAAGATAAGGAGAAAATAATTCTTTACGGTGATGCAGATCTCGACGGAACTTCGTCGGTTATTATTCTTGAAGAAGTAATAGAAGAATTAGGTGGTAAAGTTTTTACTGTATATTTCCCTGATCGAGAGAAAGAAGGTTATGGAATAAATGATAAAGCACTAAAATATTTAAAAGATAAACTTGGTAAAAAAGACGCACTCCTTATTGTTCTTGATTGTGGAATTACTAATTTTAATGAAGCTGAAATTGCTAAAAAAATAGGTTTTGATTTAGTAATCGTTGATCATCATCAACCCTTAGATAAACTTCCCAATGCTTCAATTATCATGGATCCAAAACAGCCGGGAGATGATTTTCCTTTTAAAAATTTTGCTAATACCGGATTAGTTTTTCGATTGGCTGAAGAGATATTGGGTAAAAAATTATTGTCATCAAAAAGAAAAAGTTTTCTTGAACTAACTGCACTGGCTACAATAGCAGATATGATGATTCAGGAAGAGGATAATAAATTCTTTATTGATAAGGGACTGGAAACTCTTTTGAAAACAAAAAGATTAGGACTTAAGGCTTTGCTTGAAAATAATAATATCAATAGCGACCTTTTGATTAGAGATATTGCTCAAAAAATGGTTTCTGCTCTTAGTGCTGCTGATATTGATGATCATAAGACTGAAAGTTATGTTCTTTTAACATCAAAGAGCGAGCACAAAGTTAAAAAAATAGCTAAAAAATTAGTTGATAAGAGTATTGCAAAACAGATGAGAGTTAAGGAATTAACTGAGAAGACGATTAGTAATCTGTCCCTGGAGTCTCCGGTTGTCTTTGAGGGCGGTTCTGATTGGGAAATAGCTCTATTGGGCTCAACTGCTTCTAAAATCTGTCAGAGAACCGGCAAACCAGTCTTTCTATATAATAAATCAAAGAAAACGAGTCGGGGAGCCGTAAGAGTTCCTCCAGAGATGAATGCAGTTGAGATAATGCAAAAAAGTGCTAAATTACTCAATGCTTTTGGAGGTCATCCGCCAGCGGCAGGTTTTAGTATTAAGAATGAAAATATAGAGGCTTTTAAAAAAGATTTAATTAAATATTTTAAGAATTTATGAAAAAAGTAATAATCTATACAGATGGAGCATCAAGGGGAAACCCTGGTTCTGCTTCTGTAGGTGTGGCAATTTGTAATGAAAAGGGGGAGATTGTAAAGACTTATTCTCATTATCTAGGAGAAGATATTACTAACAATGAAGCGGAATACCAGGCTGTTATTCATGCTCTTAAGAAATTTACAGCACTATTTGGTAAGCAGTTAGCTAAGAAGTCAGAAGTTGAAATAAGGGCTGACTCCGAGTTGTTGGTAAAGCAAATTAAGGGGGAATACAAAGTATCAAATCCAAGAATTCAAGATCTTTTCATACAACTATGGAATTTAAAAACTGAATATGCTAAAGTTGATTTTAAGCTTATTCCAAGAGAGAAGAATAAGGAAGCTGATAGATTGGCCAACGAAGCTTTAGATGAGCAAAAAAGATCTACTTTATTTTAATATTATTTTATAAAAAAATTAGAATTAACATTATGAATAACAAATTAAGAATGAGCAAAACAAACATTATAATCGGATTACTATCAATTTTATTGATAATCTCTCTTTCTTTTATATCAGTGATTATTTGGCGAAATACAAAAAATTTTTTAATTAGTCAGGGATATGCAATGGCAGTATCTAATTTGATTGATGCTGCTGAAAATGAAGATTGTGCTCCATTCCCTGTACATCTTGAAGAAAGATCAGTTCAGCTAATAAATATTGATTGTCTAACTCCAGATGAGGCGGAAATTTAAATTGTAAAAAAGAACCTCTTTGATTAAAGAGGTTTTATTTTAAGATTTCAATCTTTTTTGTACTACGGGAAAGATATTTGTCAAATTTGTTGACGAACAGCCTTTTTCTGGTATTATAAGGATAGTTCAAAGGGGTGAGATGATCGCTTTCTCTTAATTGAGAAGGAGGAAAGTCCGAACACTCCCCTGTTTTTTAATAGGGAGCAAGTAGTGGGTAATACCCATCCTTTTTTCAGGGTAATTCTTGGGGAGAGAGAGGTGCGAACAGTGACGTTCAGATCCGAGAGGTGACGAACTCCTTTTTCATAAAGGGATGAATTCAAGGAGTAATCTTTGAGGTGAAACGGCTAAATCCTTACTTGAGTGCAAGAACAAACCTTTTTATTCGTAAAAAGGAAAAAGTGGTTCGCTTGATTCCATAGAGTAATTTATGGAACAGATAAATGATCGTCGCCCTTTTAATGGTAACATTATTAAGGGAACAGAATTCGGCTTACCACCCTTTTGGACTTTTTTAATACTAAAAAAGCTGCTTTCAAATGATTGAGAGAATATTAAATTCAAGGGCAAAAACTATAACTTTTGCAGCATTTCTTCTTGGCCTATCTACTTTTATTAGTGGGTTATTGGGAATTTTGAAGCTACGTCTTTTAGCTAGTCAATTTGAGCTTCATGACTTAGATAGTTATTTCGTCGCTTTTCGTTTTCCCGATCTTATTTCAGCAACTTTGATAACCGGAGGCATAATTGTTTCTTTTTTACCTTTATTTTCTCAATATTTTCAAAAAAGGAAAGAAGATGCCTGGGAGTTAACCAATAATATTATAAGTGTAGCTATTACGATTTTCAGCTTTTTATGCGCTATAGTATGGCTATTTGCACCATTCTTTGTTGATATCATTGTTCCAGGATTTACCGGTCCTCAAAAAGAATTAGCAGTTTCTCTGACTAGGATAATGTTTATTAGTCCTTTGATTTTTTCAATTTCGGCCGTTTTTTCAGGAGTTTTACAATACTTTGATCGTTTTTTGATTTATGCGTTAGCTCCAATCTTTTATAATTCCGGAATCATTTTTGGTATTGTGGTCCTTTCTAGATTTTTTGAAACTCCGATATATGGTGTTGCATACGGCGTAGTCTTGGGAGCATTTTTACATCTTTTAATACAGATACCCCCTGCGATAAAGTGTGGTTATAAATTTAAATTCATTTTTAATTTAAAAGATCCGGGAATTAGGAGAATGGGTAGGCTTATGATTCCTAGGATGGTTGGGCAAGCCTCTTCGCAAATAAGCTTGATTGCTATTACATTTATCGCATCTTTTCTAGCTGTAGGCAGTGTGGCCATTTTTAATTTTGCTAATAATCTTTATTTATTTCCGGTGGCAATAATTGGAGTTTCTTTTGCAGTGGCCGCTTTTCCAAGCTTTTCTAAGCATTTAGCCAATGGCGAAAAAAGAAGTTTTTTCAATAATTTTTCGGCCTCTTTCCGAAGGATTATTTTTATAATGCTTCCAGTTAGCTTAATGACTCTTATTCTAAGAGCACAAATTGTAAGATTGGCGCTTGGAGGCGGAGACTTTGATTGGGCTGAAACTCGACTTACCGCCGCAGCCTTAGGAGTTTTCTCCTTGGCAATATTGTTTAGCAGTTTTATACCTTTAATTGTAAGAGTTTTCTTTTCACTTCAGGACACCAGAACTCCTGCAATAGCAAGTGTTGCTTCAGTTGTCTTAAATATTATTTCCGCCTTTGTGTTTACTTTTCTTTTTAGAGAGGGAGGATTTTTGCATCCATTTATCTACACTATTTTCAAATTAGAAGGAATACCTGATATTCAAGTAGTCGGACTAGCTTTTGCTGTTTCACTTGCCACTACATTCCAATTTTTTGTGCTTTTGTATTTTTTGAAAAAAAGAATGCCGGACCTTCCTTTTATGGGCATTTGGAATTCTTTTAAAAAAACTTTATTTGCTTCTTTGGTGATGATAGTGGCTTCTTATTTCACATTAAAGTTAGCGGTAGTTTTCGTTGAACTAACGACTTTTTGGGCGGTATTGTTTCAAGCCACTTTTTCCTTTAGTATGGGAGTTATAGTATATTTAACCGTTTTACACTCACTAAAGTCACGAGAATTAAAGGGAATCATTCTTTCAGTTAAAAAACAATTAAAAATAAAAAATGATAAAAGGAAATATTAGAAATTTTTCAATAATAGCTCATATCGACCATGGTAAATCAACTTTGGCTGATAGGATTCTTGAGTTAACTGGAACCGTCACTCGAGATAAAATGCAGGAGCAGTTTTTGGACAATATGGAACTGGAAAGAGAAAGAGGGATCACTATCAAACTTCAGCCTGTAAGAATGAATTACAAATCTAATGGGCAAGAGTATATAATTAATATGATTGATACTCCTGGTCACGTTGATTTTTCCTATGAAGTTTCTCGGTCTTTGGCTGCAGTTGAGGGTGTTGTACTATTGGTGGATGCTACCAAAGGCATACAGGCTCAAACTTTAGCTAATTTAGAATTAGCCCAGAAGCAAAAGCTAGTGATTATTCCAGTTATAAATAAGATTGATCTTCCGGGGGCTAGAACCGATGATGTTGCTGAAGATATTTCAGAAATTATAGATGTTCACCCCGATCAAGTTTTAAGAATATCAGCTAAAAATAATATAAATGTAGACAAAGTCCTTGAAGAAATTATTACAAAAATACCAGCTCCTGAGGCTGATGATCAAAAACCATTAAGAGCATTAATATTTGATTCTAAATATGATTCCTTTAAGGGCGTGTTATCTTATTGTCGAGTTGTTGAGGGGGTTATGAAAAGAGGCGATAGAGTATATCTAATTGCTACAAATGCCAAGGGTGATGCCAAAGAGATTGGATATTTTCTCCCAGCCCTTACCTCTAAACCAGAAATAAAGTCAGGGGAGATGGGATACATAGCGACAGGCATTAAAGAACCTGGAATGGTTCGAGTTGGAGACACTATTACTCAACTGGAAAATAGAGGTATTAGTCCTCTTCCAGGATACAAGGAATTAAATCCAGTAGTCTTTGTAAGTTTTTATCCAGAGAGTAACGATGATTTCGGCCTCTTAAGAGAGGCTCTTGAAAAATTAAAATTAACTGATCCCGCATTAACCTTTGAGCCTGAATTTAAAGAAGTTCTGGGCAGAGGTTTTCGTTGCGGATTCTTAGGGTCTTTGCATGTTGAAATTATATCCGAGAGATTACGTCGAGAGTTTGACTTAGAATTGGTCATTTCTTCACCCTCAGTTGTTTATAAGATAATAGACAATAAGGATAAAGAGAAACTCATAATGTCTGCGTCAGATTGGCCAGACCCATCAGGTATAAAAGAAACCCAAGAGCCTTGGGTGTTGCTAGAAATTATGACTCCAGTTAGTTATATGGGCGGAATAATGGAGTTTTTGAATGTCCTTGGGGGTAAGTATATTGATACTAAATATTTTAAAGGAGACAAAATAATGATAGTTTATGAAACTCCTTTAAGAAAAATAATTACTGGTTTTCATGACAAGGTTAAGAGTATTACTCAAGGATATGCTTCATTCAATTATAATATAATTGGATTTAGAAAGGGGGATTTAGTGAAACTGGAAGTCCTAGTTGGTTTTAATGTTGAGGAGGCTTTTTCAAAAATAATTGCCAAAGACGAAGCTTTTACCGAGGGTAGAAAACTTGTTGAAAAATTAAAAGAAGTTCTTCCGTCTCAACAATTCTCTTTAGCAATCCAAGCTAGAATTTATGGTAAGATAATTGCTCGCGAGACAGTTAAAGCAAAACGAAGAGATGTAACCGCTCCTCTTTATGGAGGAGACGTTACTAGAAAGAGAAAACTTCTGGAACGTCAGAAGAAAGGAAAGAAGAAACTCCAAGAAAGAAGCGACAGAATCAACATCCCTACGGAGAGTTACTTAAAAGTTTTTAAGGATTAGGATATAATTAAAAAGCTGGGGCAAGTATACTAAACATCATGCCGAAAATAACAAAACAAATGAGGGCGATCCAAAGAAATTTTGTTTTTTTGTTTTTCATAATATGATAAGAGGTTTAAAAAGAAAAAAAGAAAAGAAGTCTTTAGAGATGAGAGCAATTTCTTTTTTATTCTCTTTTGCTGTAATATTTTTAATTTTTTTACTATTGGTTTCAAATATTAGGATACACCAAAGAAGGTCTGAACTCAAGGCTCAGATTGAAATAAAAGAGCAGGAAATGAATGAGTTAAGATTAAGAGCCGATTATTTAGAGGGCATTAATCTAACAGAAGAAGACTATTTAATAGAAAAAATGGCTCGTGAGCAGTTGCTTCTTAAAAAGGAGGGCGAGGAGGTGGTAGTTTTTTCTTTTCCCGAGGAAGTAGAAGAAAAAGAAAAGGAAGTTATTTCAGAATTCATTTGGTGGAATCCTCTAACTTGGAAAATTCGTTAGTTTTTTGCCCTCTTAGCTTAGTGGTAGAGCAATGGTTTCGTAAACCATAGACACCGGTTCAATCCCGGTAGAGGGCTTGTTTTATTAGCACTTTTTAATTATAATACCCCTTAGTATGATCAAAGAATTAAGAGAATTAATAGAAGAAACTAAAGAAAAACTCCTCTTCCTAGGGGAGTATCTTTGACATTGAAGATAAAAAAAAGAGAATTAAGCAGATAGATTATGAATTTTCTGATCCTGAATTTTGGGATAATAAAGAAAAAGTTGCTGAGCTAAACATAGAGTTTAGTTCTCTTAAAGAAGAGGTGGAGAGAATTGAATCTCTCTATGAAGAGCTTAATGACCTTGAGGATCTTTCGAATCTTGAAATGGATCATCAAATGTTATTGGACCTTATAAATAAGGCAAAAGACTTTAAAAAAAGAATAGGAAAAGAAGAGATTAAGGTTCTTCTCTCTCAAAAATATGACAAGCGTAATGCTTTAATACATATTTTTGCTGGAGCAGGAGGACAAGATTCACAAGACTGGGCTACTATACTTTTGAGGATGTATGAAAGATATTCAGAATCGCAAGGATTTAAGGTTCGAATAATTAATCAGTCCTTTGGAGAAGCAGGAGGTCCAGATGGTAGAATTGGAACTAAAGAAGTAATTTTAGAGGTTAGGGGTAAATATGCATTTGGCATTTTAAGACCAGAAAGGGGAGTTCATCGATTAGTAAGACTGTCACCATTTTCATCCAAGAGTCTTAGACATACTTCTTTTGCGATGGTTGATGTTTTACCTGAGATTGATGAAAAGGATGACCGTATTGATATTAATCCAGATGAGATAAAGGTGGATACATTTAAAGCATCTAGTCCGGGAGGTCAAAATGTAAATAAAAGAGAGACAGCCATCAGAATAACCCATATCCCAACCGGAATAGTAGCTACTTCACAGAACGAGAGAATGCAGAGTGTAAACAAGGAAAAAGCAATGAAAATATTAATGTCTAGATTGATTCGTCATGACGAAGAAAAGCGAGAAAAAGAAATTCAAAAAATAAAAGGAGAAAAAATTGATTTCGGATGGGGTAGTCAAATAAGATCGTATGTCCTTCATCCGTATAAGATGGTAAAAGATTTAAGAACTGGAGTTGAAACATCAGATCCCGAATCAGTTCTTGAAGGAAATTTAGACGAATTCATTGAGGCTGGAATTAGATGGTCGCATCAGCAAAAAAAGAAACAAATTATTAAATAAAAAATTAAAATGATATCTTTTAACAACGTTACCAAAAAATATCCGGCCCATTTTGCTAAAAAAGAAGCAGTAGTTTTTAATGAAATATCTTTTAAAGTAGGTAAAGGAGAGTTTGTTTTCATTACTGGTAAATCTGGTTCCGGGAAGACAACCCTTTTTCAATTAATTATTGGAAAAGAAAAGCCGAATAGTGGCACTATTCTTCTTGATGGAAAGGATATTTCAAAGTTAGGACCGGGAAATATTCATAAATTGAGAAGAAAGATTGGAGTTATATTCCAAGATTATAAGTTATTACCTAAAAAGAATATTTACGAAAATATCTCATATGTAATGGAGGGATTGGGTATGAGTGACGAGGATATTAAAAAGAATATCCCAGAACTTCTTGAAATAGTTAATCTTTCAGATAGAGCTTATCATTTTCCTCATGAATTATCTGGAGGAGAACAGCAAAGAGCTGCGGTTGCAAGAGCTTTGATATGTAATCCTGATATTATTTTAGCCGATGAGCCAACCGGAAATATCGATCCCTATAATACAATTGATATTGTTAATTTATTGCTTAAAATAAATGAGAAGGGGACAACTATTATTTTTGCTACCCATGATAAGGAAATCATAAATAAACTTAATAAGAGAGTTATTAGTTTAAGCGAAGGCGCTATAATAAGAGAAGAAGTTTCTGGTAAATTTAGGCTATAAAAATAATCAATAAATTATGTTTGTTTCATTTAAAAGAACTATTAAGGCAGGATGGATCAATTTTCGTCGCAATACTAGTCTTTCGATAGTAGGAGTTTTTGTTATATCTCTGACCATACTTTTGACTATTTCAATTTTTGCCGTAAGAGATTTCGGGCAGGTAATAATTAATGATGTTCAGGATAAAATGAGTATCAGCCTTTACTTCAAAGAAAATGTTGATGAAGTTACTGTTTTAGAGACAAAAGATGCAATTGATGGGCTCGATGATGTTACAGAAATCAGATACATTTCTCAATCTCAGGCTTTAGAAGATTTTATTCAAAGATATAAGGATAATCCAGTCATTATGGCTGGTGTGGCTGAAATTGGTGATTCGTTTCTTAGGCCAACTTTAGTTATTAAGTCTGATACTTTGGAAGGGTATGATAATATTGTAGCTTTTCTAGAAGATAGCCCTTCAAGAATATTTTTTGATGAAATAGATTATGCTAGACGGAGAGCAGTTATTGAAAATATTTTTGCCATCATTGATATTATTACTAAGATTGGTGTTGTTCTAGCCATAACAATGGGGTTAATTGCAATGCTTATCGTTATTAGTACTGTTAAATTAGCAGCCTATGGGATGAAAGAGGAGATTGAAGTATTGAGATTAGTAGGTGTTTCAAGAAGATTTATATTATCATCATTTATTATTCAAGGATTAATTATTGGTCTTTCTGCTACAATTCTCTCTTTTGCAATTGTTTTTGGCTCAGGATTATTCTTTGGAGATAAGCTAAGCATTTTTATTCCCGGGTTAGATCTAATGAGCTATCTTAGAGAAAATTTTGCAATTATTATCTTGATACAATTTGGTGTGGGTATTCTCTTGGGAACATTATCCAGCCTAATTACAACAAGAAAGTATTTAAAGGTGTAATCACCTTTAATATTGCCAGGTCGTCTAATGGTAGGACGATGGATTCTGACTCCATTAATCTAGGTTCGAGTCCTAGCCTGGCAGCCGCGTATTCCGTTTCAAACTTATTTTCGGTAACTAAAACCGATTTTTGCTAAAAAATGGAGTTTGTATCGTCCAAATTGGCTGCAC